>Ga0304729_1000507_pt1 | contig 28740 bp, 36 predicted proteins | sample C_131016_MF_Meta_FD_190475 | JGI IMG/M metagenome (GOLD analysis project Ga0304729, IMG submission 190475) | Freshwater microbial communities from Lake Croche, Canada to study carbon cycling - C_131016_MF_MetaG (v2) (version 2) | ecosystem: Environmental > Aquatic > Freshwater > Lake | place... | reverse complement strand
TTGGTAACTCCATTCTTGGTGGAGGAACTACGACAACTAACGATGGTATTTATCCTGATGGTCCTGATGTTCTTACTATTGTGGTTACAAATTTGTCCACTACAAACGCAGCAAGCGTGGTGGGTCGTCTTTCCTGGACCGAAGCTCAGGCTTAATCCATGCGCTCCTACAGTGTAGGCGGAAGGTTTGACTCTGATTTTGAATCAGATCAAATTAGTGAGGGCATTACTGCTGATCGTACTAATACCGTCGGTACAACTGCTCAGTGGTGGAAATTTGATTCTATTAACTCTGTTAAAGATCCTATTTATGACGTAGAGCCTATTGGAACTGGTCGTATTTGGATTGGACCTAGCGTTCTTCCAATTATTACAGCTACTACTACGCAGGGTACTACGCTTCAAAGTGAGCGTGGTTTCTACAACACTGACACCCTCAAGATAACTCTTAACATCGATGATGTTTATGCGATTGCTCCAGAATTATTTACCGACAGAGGTTTGATTTCAAGCAACGTAGATATCGCAGATAAGTATAGAATAGTATTTAAAGGTGAAGTTTACCGACCAATTAGGACTCAGCCAATGGGTCTAGTTGCTAACCGACACACCATTATTGGAATTGACTTAACTCAGCTGTCACCAGAAGAGCTTGTCAATGACGCACAATTCTTAAATTACGCCCAACCATAGGAGATATAAATGGCTGAAGAAAAGTCAAAAGATGCTATCCCATTCCTTCACTGGGAAGGCAAAGGTGGCTCTGGCATTACTGCTATGCACGACCGCAACAAGGATGGTACTACTTCCCCTTGGAATGGTGCTCGTCTGGGTCAGGAATTGGCTGGTCACAAAGAAGCGGGGAACACCGTTAAGTTTGGTGCTGTTCACGATGGCACAATGATTGGCGGTCCTGGAGAGGACAAGGATGTTGTTAAGCCTGCTGCTAAGAAACCTGCTGCCAAGCCAGCTGCTAAAAAACCAGCAGCTGCAAAACCCGCTGCTAAAAAAGCTCCTGTAAAGCCTGCTGTTAAAGCACCAGCAAAGAAGAAGTAATGCCTTTTAAGTCTCGTCAACAGGAAAAGTGGATGTTTGCCACTCATCCAGAAATGGCTAGGCAGTGGGCAAGTGAAACGCCAAAAGGAAAAACTTTGCCTAAGAAGGTAAAGTCCAAGAAAAAGAAGAAGTAATGGCTAAGATTACCGCTAACGGCAAGGCCCATAAAGTTACCCAGAAAAAGGTTGACAAAGGCGCTGGAAAAAAAGGCGATATCATTGTCGAACAAAATAGCAAAACTGGTAAGAAACAACGCATGAATCTTACTAAGCTTGCTGGCGCTAAGACAGTTGCACAAGGCGTTAAGGCTACTAAAAAATTCCATAAACAACACCCCGAGGTAAAATAATGGCCGCTAAAAAACCTGTTTGGGATAAAGAAAATCCTAAGAAGAAGCACAAGAATCTCAATGGTAAGCAGGAGTCTGCTGCTAAGGCACGTGCCAAAGCTGCTGGTCGCCCTTACCCTAACTTGATTGATAATATGGCTATTGCCAGAAAGTCAAAGAAGAAGGCAAAGTAATGGCTACTCCAGCATGGGAACGTAAAGAGGGCAAGAACCCTAAAGGCGGATTAAACGCTAAGGGTCGTGCTTCTGCTAAGGCTCAAGGTCACAATCTAAAACCGCCAGTAAAATCTGGCGATAATCCACGTCGCGCATCTTTCCTAGCACGTATGGCAGGTAACCCAGGTCCTGAGCGTAAGCCCAACGGTGAACCTACCCGTCTGCTATTATCATTACAGGCATGGGGCGCTTCTTCAAAAGCTGACGCTAAGAAGAAGGCAGCGGCTATGTCTAAACGACTCGAAGCTAAAAAAGGAAAAAAATAATGGCTCGTCCACGTATCGCGGCAGATAAATCAGCTGGTCTTAAAAAAGGCGTAGCACAGGCAAAGGATGTTGGCGCAAAGCTAACAACAGGGCCTAACGTAAGCAAGTCTGGTAAAGCAGTAAGCTCTCGCATTATCAAAGCTAACAAGTCCGACCAGTTGGGTATGGACAGGAAGAAAGGCAAGTAATGGCTGAAAAGAAAAAGGCTGCTAAGAAGCCACCACTAGGTCAGGGCGGACGCTTCAAGAAGATTGAAGAAGAGGCTAAGAAGTCTGGTGCCAAGAACCCTGCAGCCGTTGCTGCAGCTGCTGGTATTGCAAAGTACGGCAAAAAGAAAATGGTAAAGCTTGAACAAAAGGGCAAGCGCGACGCCAAGAGAGGCAAATAATAATGGCAATGAAGAAGTGCGGCAAATGTGCTGGCTGCAAAAAAGGCATGAAATGCACAATGTCATGGACTGGCTCAAAGGCTGACGAAAAAGCCGATAAGAAGACCATGAAGGGCATGACCCCTAAGCAGAAAGCTGCCTTTGAAAAAGGCGACAAGAAGATGGATGCTAAGAAGCCGTCTAAGGCTGCTGACAAAAAGATGGATGCTGCTCTTGCCTCTAAGGTCAAGAAGAAGTTTCCGCCTAAAAAGAAGTAGTTAAATAAAGGTTTAGCCCTGCGAAAGCGGGGCTTTTCTTTTATCCTAATAGTGACTCCATGCGGGAGTTGATTCATCTTGCGCTGTATTTTGCTTACTCCAATGGAGACTGACATGTCAACTATTGACAAAGACTTGAAGACTAAGGTTACTAAACCTAGTGGTAAAAAGTTTTTTCTGGGCTTTTCAGATGCGTTTTTCCCGCATGATAAGGCCGTGTTAGTCGCCCTGGCAGCAAGCTTACTACGGCGGGGTAAATGAATATATCTATTGAACCCTACGCATCTTCTGGATTAAACTCCATCAATAACACTCTTACTTCCCTATTAAAAGCTCAAGCCATAGATGCTGGTTGGCCTCGTAAATACGCTTCGGCTTTGCAAGTAAGTATTCAAGGTTCTGAAATTACTATTGCTTATCCTGAAGAGTTTTCCGAACAAATTGAAAACCTAGAGTACGGCTCTATGGATGTAACTCCAATTCCAGTATTTAGAACTTTTTTAGAAAAACAAAAAGCAGTAATTTATAACTCTGTAGAAAATTCTTCTATAAATCTGCTAGTTGACTCGGAGATTATTCCATGAGTTTTATTTTAAGCGAAGACCTTGCACTTAAAACCCTGCTTACTGGTATTACAGTAGCGGATGAAAAAAACAGCTCCCGCCCAGTTGGTGTGTGGTTTGCCTATCCTGATGTAGAATCGCGTAACCAAAGTTACCCTTTTATTACTATTGAACTACTGGACTTTGCCCCAGCTACAGATCGCCAAACATCGGGCTTGTTCGTAGATAACGATTTGCAAGGAACTATTGCTCCTACCTCTGGTACCGCGTACACTTACGAAATACCTGTTCCGTGGAATTTGGTTTATCAGCTTACTACTTACTCTCGTCACCCTCGCCACGATCGCACTATTATTGCGTATCTTTTAAATAATATTTTTGTAGCAAAGCGCGGATATTTGGCTGTGCCTAATGATTTAAATACAGAAACAGCTTATCGGCATTTAACGCTAGATGAGTTTGTTAAGCGTGATACCATTGAAGATAACCGACGTTTATACAGAAATGTGTTCACAGTTACAGTGACTAGCGAAGGAACCGCGGCTACGTACTCAGTTACTAACCCTGCGATTACTAGCGTAAAAATTAATACAAAGACAACAGCTGACATCCCATCTGGACAACAACCCGTTTAATACTTGTTTAACCTCAACTAAAATCAAGGAGAAAATCTTATGGCGACATACAACCGCCCTGGAGTATACCTAGAAGAAGTATCTTCTTCTTTCCCAGTAACCTCGGCACCTACTGCTACTATCGCTACTTTTACAGGTGCGCTAGTCCGAGGACCACTTTCGGCTACTCTAGTCACTTCGTGGAACCAGTTTACTTCTACATTTGGTGACATCACTGCTAACTCTGCTGATACAGACTTGGCAGTGGCAGTTTACCTATTCTTTGCTAACGGTGGAAGCCAGTGCTACATTCAGCGCACCACAGTTACTATTCCAGTTGTTGTGCCTTCTGCTACTAGCAACAGCACCGCAATTACTATTTCTGCCTATAGCGGTTTAACTGATTCAGCTGGTAACAGTAGCATTACCCTTACCTCAGCAACGATTGTTGGCGCAATTATTACAGGTCAGGGTATTTCTGCTGGAACTTACATTACTAAGTACAACGGCACTACTGGAATTACACTAAGCCAGGCTGCTTCTATTCCAGCCAACGCTACTCTTGCTATCTCTACTGCGCTTCTTTCTTCGGCAAACATTTACGGAAACACCACAGCGCCAATTCCAGCTGGTGCAGTGTCTGCTAGCGGTACATCCGTAACTTTAACTGTAGGTGCTAGCGTTGCTGTTGGTACTCAGACCCCTTCTGGTACAACTAACATTACTTTTACCATTGGTGCTGGTGCAGGTATCGTTCCTGGAAACATTGTAACCGTAGCTAACGTGACTCCTACAGCCTACAATGGTAACTGGACCGCCCAAGCTGGTACCTCTGGTACAACCTTAGTGCTAAACATCGGCTCAAACCCAGGCATTATTACAGCTGCTGGTACAGTTACTGCTATCCACAACTTAAAGGTTGGACAGACTGTTACCATCGCTGGAACTGTTTCTACTGGATTTACAGCTAACACTGCTGTATACAACGGTGCTTTTACAGTTACTGCTGTCCCTAGCGCAACCACTTTTACGGTTACAAATCCATTTTCGCCTTCAACTAACATTTCTACTGCTGGTACTGTAACTGCACAGACTCTTGTTCCAGAACTGACACTTATTCCTAAGTCTCCAGGACTATGGGGTAACAGCGTTTATTACGAAATTTCTAACTCAACTTCAAACACCGCAGCTACTGGAACTAAATACTTTAACCTTGCTATCTATTCTGGCGGTACTGGTACGGGTTACATTGTAGAGCGTTTTAGCGATCTTACTATGCTAGCCACGGATTCATCATATGCTCCGTCTATCATTAATGCTTCATCTAACTACATAATTGCTGTTGACGCTAACTCAGCTAACCACACTGCTACTACCTGGCAGCAAACAAATACTCCAATTAGCACAGCTCTAGTAGCACTATCGGGTATTGGTGGAACTGGTGGTTCTTCTAGCACAACACTAACTCTCACGGCTCCAATTCCAGCAGTAAGCGTTGGTATGTATGTTTCTGGTCTTGGTATTACAAGCGGTACAACAGTTACTACGTTTAGCTCTCCTAACGTAACTCTTAGCTCAGCTATGACAGTAGCTGCTGGAACAGCAATTACATTTACTAACTCTCCGTTTACTGGTGGAGCAGATGGCAGTACGGTTAACAACACTGCTATTGCTGCTACTACGGCCTTGGCAAAATTGGATGTAATCTCTCAGCCAATTTTGCTTAATGCCCCTGGTGTGACTGCGGCGACTGACGTAAATAATATGCTTACTTATGCATACAACCGCGGTGATGCGTTTGTGGTTATTGACCCAACTCAGGCTACTTCTGATGTTACAAGTGAGCTAACTCTTGCCAATAGCTATACTGGCGGTAGCGCTGGTTCTTTGGCTCTTGGTTTTGGTGCGGTTTACTATCCCAACCTAACAATTCCAAACCCTAACTCCAGCACTCCTGGTGCCACTTTGACAGCCTATCCAGGCGGCGCAGTGGCAGCTAAGTACGTGACTACAGACTCATCTCGTGGTGTCTTTAAGTCTCCTGCTGGTATTGAGGCTCGTTTGTCTGGTGTTGTTGCAGTAGCTAGCCTAACTAATACAGAGCTTGACTATCTAAACAACGGTACGTCTAGCCCTAACACCTTTACTAGCGCTACCCCAATTAACGCAATCCGTTACATTCCAGGTTCTGGAATCGTAGTGATGGGCGCTCGTACATTGAGCAGCACCTATGCTTCTCGTTACATTTCGGTACGTCGTAGCCTGATTTACTTACGTAAGATTCTTGCCGACTCTACTGCGTTTGCTTTGTTTGAGACTAACGACCAGCGTCTATGGAACCGTTTGCAGACCACCTGTGAAGCCATCCTAATTAACTTCTGGCAAGCTGGAGGTCTAAAGGGAACTACCGCTAATGACGCTTTCTACGTCAAGAGCGACAGCAATCTAAACACTGTATCTAGCATCGCGGCTGGTGAGGTTCACCTAGAAATTGGTGTTGCTCTACAGCGCCCTGCTGAATTCATTGTAATCCGTATTAGCCAGTACGACAGTGGTTCTGTTGTAACAGTCCTGTAGGAGGAAAAATAAATGGCACAAAGCGCAATCTCACGCTTTTCTAAACTAGCGACTGACCCGTTAAGAAATTTCAGGTTTATCGTTAACTTTCGTGTAACTGGTGATACAGGTGTTTCGGGTTCCCCTGCTGCTGGTCAGAACTCGTTCCTAAAGTTCACTGGTGGATTTACCTCGGTAGATGGTCTTAGCCTAAGTGTTAACCCAATTAGCTACCGTGAGGGTGGCATGAACACTACTCTACACCAGCTTCCTGGTACTGTTAACTTCCAGCCAATCACCCTATCTCGTGGTGTGGTTTTGGGGCAGAGCGAAGGAATCTCTTGGTTCAAGCAAATCTTTGCTAGCGCATCTGGTGAAGGTATTTCTGGTGCTGATGGTTCATCATTCCGCTGTGACATGGACATATTTGTTCTAGACCACCCAGCTACTGGTTCTCCTAACATTACTGCTTCTGACATCATTAGCACAGGCGCATACAAAATGAAGTTTACTGTTCACAACGCTTGGATTTCTAGCCTTAGCTATTCAGGTCTTAGTGCTTCAGACAACTCGCTCATGTACGAAAACATGACGCTGGTTCACGAAGGCCTATCGGTAAGCTTGGCTAACTTTGGCTCTAGCGTACCTGCAACACTAACAGGAAACTAATATTTAAAAACCTGTTAAAATATAAATACTTAATTAGGAGTACAACATGAATGACAATATGACCAGTGACCCAACGCTAGTATCACAGCTTGCTGGAGAGGTTTCTAATACAAAAGTCGAAGTTAAAACCGTTGCACCATCAAACTCGGATGTAATTCTTCCAGGTGGGTTTATTGCTAAAGACGGTTCTTTGATTAAGAACGCATCTGTACGCGAGCTAAACGGTTTGGACGAGGAGGCGGTGTCTAAGTCAGGAACTCCTGGTAAAGCACTTTCCGCGATGTTGCAGCGAGGGGTTGTTTCTATTGGAACTAACCCAGCTGAAAAAGATGACCTTGACCAGCTACTAAGCGGTGACCGCGACGCTTTACTTATTGGTATTCGTCGAGTTACTTTTGGTGACGATGTTGAGTTTGAAGTTACTTGCCCACACTGCAGGACAGACCTAGATATTTCGGTTAGTCTCATTGATGACATCCCAATTAGAACATTGGATGACCCTATCAATGACAGAACCTTTACCTATATGTCCAAGAAGAATGGCGCTATTGTAGTAGGTCTTCCTACGGGCGCTGTTCAAAAGAAGCTTATTGAAAACTCTGATAAGACTGGTCCTGAGCTAAATACAATTATGCTCGCTGGTTGTGTCAAGTCTGTCAACGGTGAGCCTGGTATTGGTGCTTCAACAGCGCTAAAACTTGGCATGGCTGACCGTGATGGAATTATTGCAGAAATCTTTAAGAGAAACCCAGGCCCACGCCTCGGGGAGGTGAAGACGACTTGCGAGGCTTGTGGTGAGGATATTCCTACACCACTGTCGTTAGCTGACTTGTTTCGTCTATAAAGAAAAAGATTACGAACAACTATTTGACCAATACGAAGCACTATCTCGATCATTTCCTGGCTGGACGCTATCTGACATCAGAAGTTTGTCCGTAAGAGAACGTCAAAATTGGCTGTCTAGAGCAGCAAGGAATTGGTAAATATGGCAGCATCGTCTAGCAAGACACGCTTGGTCGCTGACCTTGCCGATGAGTACAGAAAACTTAACACTGTACTCACCACTACTAAAAGCCTTTCTGATGGATTTGCCTCAAATATAGGCAAATCTTTCCCAAATAATAGCGGCGCTAACGCTAACCCTATGCAGCAAATGACTGCACCTCCCGCCCCTATGATGGGTCCTAATGGCTATGGTGGCTATAACGGATACAATAACAGCGGTAGCGGTAACGTAGGCAGTTCTAACTCTGCAATCGCAGCTATGGCTGGTACTGCCTTTTCTGCTTTTTCTACGGCTGTTGGTGAAAAAGACTACGTAACTAACGAATTGGCTCGCCGCCGTTTTGGTTTTTTTGCTGGCTCTGGTTCTAATAATACTATCGCTGGCTCTAATGCTTTTAAGAGCATGAACAATCTTGGAACTTCTAACAGTTCTTTGGACGCTGCTCAAGCTGCTATGTCTGGAAACAGCATGGGTCTTATGTCAGGCTTGCAAAACTATGGAACCATTACCAATAGCGTAGCTGGGCTATCAAACTTAATGCCTGGCATGGGTCTTGAAAACTCAATGGGAGCCGTGTCTGCCCTTAACCAAGGCTCTAGCGTTAACAAGCTTCGTATGATTGGTATTCAAGTACGTAATCAAAATGGTTACATGCGGGATATTGAAGATATTGCTAGAGACTTGTGGAAATCCATAAACAACTCTAAAACAGGTAAAAGCGCAATTACTGCGTCTGACCTATCTTTCTCGCTTCAGTCTGGTAACTCACTTGACATGTTGCTTAACCAGTACTTTGGCACTGACCAGGTTTTGCGTCAAGGTATTATTTCCTACTTGTATCAGTTTGTTTCTGAAAACGGTGGCGGTGCTCCAGGAGGAGGCTACACCAGTGACGCTGGTAAGGCTGCTCTAAGAGCGAGCGGAGCTAGCAACGCCACTGAGCAAAGTAAAGCAAAAAGATTTGGTGCAGAATACAACGCTATTGATGCCTATACTGCTGTTGGTGTTAAGGGTATCCAAAGCGGTAATGAAGTTTTGTCTAACTTAAATAATTTAGCCGCAGATCTTGTTGGAGTTTTTGGTACCGCAGTTCAAACTCTTACATCTATCAATACCATCCTTGGTGGGGCTGATGGAGCTATTGGTCAGCTTGCTGGTGGTCTTATTAAAGCTACCGAAGGTACTGCGGCTAAGGGATTGCCGTTAGCAACCTTAGCTACAACTTATTTTGCGACTATGCTGGGCGGCGCGGACACAAGCAGCGGTAGCGACGCAGGAAATATTTACGCTGGCGGTAGAGGCGGAGGTTATACGGGCGGTCGTGGTGGCTACGTTCCTCCAGGTAAAGACAATTGGAAAAAAAGCCTCATAACCCCAAAGCCTATGAAGGATACAACTACTGGTTGGGCTACCGCACTTCTAACAAGGCTTGGTAAGCCAGTTACTCCTGCTAACTTAGATGTTATTAAAGCTTGGGTGCAACACGAGGGCGGTCTGGGTGAGCGTAATAACCCACTAAATGTTAGCGAGGGCGGAACTCATCAAGCCATCGGTACTTATTCAGACTCTATTGATGCGAACGGAAACCGTAGCGCAATTAAACGTTTTTCAACAGAAGATGTTGGTATTTCTGCAACTGTGGACTTTTTGCAAAAAGATAAATACAAGGGGATTATGGATGCGTTGCAAAACGGCACCGATCAAGGAGCTACGTGGGCCGCTATTGCTACATCGCCCTGGGATGAAACTCGATACGGAACAAATAAAGTAGGTAAATCTGCTTACTACGGTCCTAATGGGACTATCAATATTAATATTACGGGCGCTGACTTAAAAGACTCAAAGAAGCTAGCGGCTGACATTAAAGAGCAAATTGATAAAGCAATTATTCAACAACAGGCTAGGAATTAATAATGGCTGGAAATACTAGTAGTTCTCCTAGCGGTCGTTCGCTTGGTTATATTGCTCCCGTAGGTTCGGACGGAGTTACCCCTGCCTCTACTGTAGTTAACGTCTATGTGGATGCCACAGCTGACACAGCATATAGCCCTATTAACGCTCAGCAGCCCGCTACAGCCAATTTTGAGGTAAGTCCTGGTATTACGAGCTCCTTTAAAAAATCGTACCAATACGTGCCGCTTACCCCAAGCATTACTGGAAAATACTCATTTGATGCTTTGACACCTTCTATAGCTTCTACAACCGCTAGATATCAAAAAATTGGTTCTTCAGCTAAGCTTTCTACGGATAATCCTGCTCCAAGCACGGCTGTAAAATATGTGGATATTGTAGACACTAAACCTAAATTTACTAATAAATCCGCGGTAAGTGCGGGAAATAAAAATCAGCTACCTATTCCGCTTCCTCCGCAGAATCCTGGACAATACCAGTGGAATTTGCCACCTCATAAATGGAGCATGCCTCGCCTGGCGTTAAGTGACCCAAACAACATGCCCGCTGGCTCTAATAAACAACCGTCTGATGACCGCTACCGTCGCGGGCGAATTTGGTGGAAAACCAGTGACTCTACTATTTCTACAGTAGATGCTAAGGGAAAACAAACTACTTTAGATAGCTCTGACCGAAAATACGGTTTTCAATTTCTCTGGAACCCACCTTCATTTAGCACAGCAGTAAACGTGCAAATGGATGCCACTCCAAATGCTAACGACCGTTTCCTGGGAGGCGTAGGATTTTTTCCATCTACCGAGGCTATTTCTTTTACTGTTGAAATTAACCGCGTTAATGACTTTGCTTGCGCTAACTCGTTGTTTAAGCGCCCTACTAATATCGGTAGTGTTCTTGGTAACGGAAGTTCAAATAATTTTATTACTCCAGCTGACGTAGCTAAGCTAGTTCCTTACTACCAAAACAACGGAAGCTTTACTGCTTCTCTTGTAAAAAACGGTAGAAAGAAAACCGTCGAGGATAAGTTGATTGACCTATTCCAGCGCGGAACTTTATCTGATATTGAATATCTGTACATGGCTATTAACGGCCCTGGTCCTGGTAGCACCGCGTCTGGCGGAGATCACTGGAAAAATGCTCGTGGTATAATTACTGCTGATATTGGTTTTTTAATGCCTACTCTTTTAAATATTGATGTGGGACCACTATCGTATGCAGGATACGTAACCAGCATGCAAGTTAACCACACAATGTTTACGCAAGACATGATTCCTATTCAAAGCACAGTTCAAGTTTCCTTTAACTTGCTTGCTACTGCTGGTATTGCTACTACGAATGTTGGAGGATAATAATGGCTGCGCCATCTAATGACTCAAGATATTACGACTCAGCTATTGAGTACTTTACCCCTACCGCTAATGGGGATAACATTCCTGTGCTGTATTACGACTTTAGCAATTTGGGTGAAGTTAACTACGTAGATTATGCGTGGAAACAGGGTGACCGAATTGAAAGTTTGGCTACTAAATTCTTTTTGTTTCCATCTAGATGGTGGATTATTGCTGAGTTTAACCCTAAAATCTCTGACTGGTTGAATGTAGCTCCTGGAACTAACATTAGGATTCCACGTGTCTAACTTTGTCTCTATTAAATTTCCTAATAGCCCGCAGCAACCTAAGCGGGTTTATAGTGCTACTTTGCATCAAGAAATTTTTAAACATGATTACGCAGAGATTGAATTAAGAGACTGGGCAGTAGACCCGCTAAATATTAAACCTGGGTCTTTAATGACGTTGACTATTAGGGATAAAACTTACCACGGTTATGTACACGACCTTGAAGGAAATCAAGACGGGGTTAAAAATACCACGAAAATTGGTTTTATTGGCGCATCTTTTGTAATGAAGCAGTCTAGTCAAAAAATTTACCGCAATATGTCAGCGGACCAGGTTGTTGCAGAAATTGCAACTCGCTATAATTTTGCTTACAAAGTTACGCCACATCCTCGCGTCTATACTCAAATTTCTCAAGCAGGCATGACTGACTGGCAACTTATGGTAAAGCTTGCCCATGAGTGCGGTTACTTTTTAAGAGCTGAAAATACTGAAGTTTATTTTCAACCTTTGACTGAAGATTTTGTAAATTTAATTGGAGAAGCGGCTAGCTTTCAAAAAGGCGATGCTGGTTTTAAACCTATTAATCCTATTTATACTTTTAAACCACTGGTTAGCGAAACACTAAAACAATATGGGTTTAAAAAAGCCGCTACTTCAGTGGCTGGTGTTAACGCAGTTAATGGTGATTATTTTAAGATTACTATTCAAAACTCTTTTACCCCTAGTCGTAAATTTTTTAATCAAGAATTTTTTGATGACCATTCTACTCATCAAGTAGCTAATACCTACGAAGAAGCTAACTATTTATCTAGGGCTTCCGATGAATATAGTAGATTTCCGTACGCTGCCTCTGTTGAAGTTATGGGTACTTCATCGTTACGCCCTTGTTTGCCAGTTTACCTTAAAAATGTTGGACCAGAATATTCGGGCTATTGGACTATCTTAGCTGTTGTGCATGACATTTTTGAAGAAAGTTTAAATCATCAAGTTTATACATGTCAGGTACAAGTAGCTTCTGACTCGCTTGGTGTTATTGCTGATCCAAAACTTCCTAAACTTCCGCCAGCAGTTCCTAGACGTCGTATTGTTCCTAATGAGCGCAACAAAAATATTAAACCAAAAACTGTTATGTATCTTCCATCTATTACGTCTAAACGCTATCAACAAACTGAATTGGTTAACCGAATTAACCGCGCTAACCAAACTGGTCCTTTTGTGGCAACTTCTCGCTGGGGTTCTACGCACAGAAATCTTAACTATAGGCCAATTGATGAAAAAATGCCTGAAGCTGTATGGCAAAAATTGAGGTCAAATAATGTCTGATCCAAAATATTATGGAATTTATCGCGGAATAATTGTAAACACTGGTGACCCTAAAAAATTAGGCAGAGTTACGTTAAAAGTTCCGCAAGTTACAGGCGAGCAAATTACTACCTGGGCTTATCCTGTTATTGGTGTTCCTGCAAGCACTAAAACAATTTATGGTTCATTTACTAGCAGTGCTACCCAAACTATATCTGACAGTACTAAAAATTATGTAATTGCTATGGATTCTACTGAGGGAGCATACGGAGTTAGTTTAGTTAATTCGTCAACTAGCACTGTTGCTCTTACAGGAGCAACAAGCTCTGTAGTGCCTGACGGCACATCTGCTATAAAGTTTTTGTATGCGGGAACGTACAACATTCAAATTTCTGCTCAGATTTATACAACAATTGGTGGAAACTCTTTTTTAAATGTTGACCTGTGGGCTTTGCAAAACGGCTTGCCTATTCCAGCTTCTACAGGGCAAATTTCGGTCGGCGCTAAAAACCCTTATACCGTTTCTTCTTGGAATTACATTTTAACTGTCGCAGCTAATGACACAGTTCAATTTGCTTGGAACGTAAACACTTCTACGGCAACGTCTTTGTACGCTATTGCTGAACAAGCAGGGCCTCCGTATCAACCTTCAGTTCCGTCATTTACTGTGTCTGCCACTTTAGTAGGTTCATACGTTCCTCAAACTGGCGTCAATGCTTGGGTCATGTTTGAAGGCGGAGACCCAAATTACCCACTATGGTTAGGAACATTCTAAATGATTAAAGCAGTTGATTACCCATTTACTTACGCAAAGTCGTTTGATGGTAAAAACATTACGTCTGTTGCTAGTAGCTCAGATTTTAAAAAAATATGGCAAAACCGAGTTTTGTTAGTTCTTGGCACTAGACCTGGTGAACGAGTTATGCGACCAGACTTTGGAAGCAACTTATACTCAGCTTTATTTGAATCTGAAAGCGCAGCTGAGCAAATTATTAACACCAGCATTAACGAAGCTTTTAATACTTGGCTTCCTGATCTGTTACTTAAGCAAGTCAGCCCCACGTATGACCAAACAACCAACACTTTGATTGTAAATATTTTATACGGTCTTCCAAATGGGGAACTAGATAGTGTTACAATTAATAGTGGAATATTCAACCGCTCTGGTGAACTAACTCAGGAGATTACTAATGGCTAGCACCGTTACTAAAAACTATATTCCGCAAATTGATTACGTCTCCAGAGACTATACGGCAATTCTAGCGGACCTTACCGCTATTGCTAAACAGTTTAATCCTACCTGGGCTGTAACTGACCCTGCGGATATTGGTGTAGCGCTTCTAGAAACCTTTGCATACTTGGGTGATATTCTCAGTTTTTACACTGACCGCATGGCCTCAGAGGGCTTTATCGGAACCGCTAGCCAGCGTGCTAGCGTTCTCCAAATTGCAAACATGCTTGGTTATTCTCCTACCCCTAGTAGCTCTGCGGTAACTACGCTAACTTTTACAAATAACAACGGAAGCAGCTCCGTAACTATTTTGGCTGGAACTCAAGTAGCTTCTAGTACAGTGGTTAATGGTCAATCAACACAGGTTATTTTTGAAACTGACTCTGACTTAACTCTAGCTGCTAGTGCTACTGGCTCAGTAACGGCCACTCAAGGAGTTACCACTACTGGCGAGTCTTTGGGCACATCCAACGGAACTCCTAGTCAAGCTTTTAAACTATCGCAAACTGGTGTTGTAATTAACAGTACTGGTAGCAACATTAAAGTGTATGTCGGTGGTATCCCTTATACTTATAGTTCGTCTCTTGTAGACAACAGCCCATACGACTCAGTATTTACTACAACTCTAGATGCCGATGGTTACACATACATCGTATTTGGTGACGGTGTTGGCGGTCGCATTCCCCCTATTACCTTTACAATTACTTGTACATATCGAGTGGGTGTTGGTTCTGCTGGAAACGTAGGTGCTGGTTCTGTTGTAAATTTGGCTACTGGAAGCTACGATGTCGTAGTATCACAGCCAAGCGCAGCAACTGGAGGAGCGGATGATGAGTCAACCGACTCTATTCGGTATAACGTTCCCCGCGCACTTCGTACATTGCGTCGTGCTGTATCACTAAAAGACTATGCTTACTTGGCGCTTCAGGTTTCGGGTGTTTCTAAAGCAAATGCTGACTCATCAGTTTGGTCTTCCGTAAACCTATACGCTGCTCCATTTGGGTCTAGTGCGGTTAATATTTATGGTCCATATACAGGTAGCGGTTCTGCCCTTATTACAAGCATTACTCAAACAAACTATTATGGCGCTGCTGGTACTGGTTATATAACTTATTCGGCAGCGGCTGGAACTTTTTCTGCTTTGTATACGGCATGGGCATCTGGGGCAAATAGCCTTTACGCTACTGTTTCTGGATGTGCCCCAGCTGATTACAATATTTACGCGGGGTCTATTGGAAATCCTGGTCTTTTAATTTCGCACGTAGCTTCTGATGGTAGCAACTTTACTGTTGGTACTTCATACACAACTTTTCCTACATACTATCCCGCACTATCTCCAAATATTTCAGTAACTGTTATTGGCCCTATTACAACTGCGTTTAGTAACCTTAAAACAAGTATTGTAAATTACTTTGTAGACAAAGTAGCGCCTAACGTTAGCCTTAACGTTCTTCCGCCTTCTTACATCCCTGTAAATATAGAAATGACTTTGCACGTACTTCCGCAATACAGCCAAGCAACAGTGGCTACTCAAGTACAAACAGCGTTGTCTAATTTGGTGTCCTACAATAACGCATTCTTTGCTGACCGTATTCCTCCTCATTTTATCCTTAATGCAATTACAAATATTGATGGTGTTGATTACGCAACCGTAGAGCACCTTCGTAGAACTTCTAACGAACAGATATTCGCAGTAGTTAGCTGGAACAAACCAACCACCACCACAGCTACTCTAACTATTGCAAACACACACAGCATTACTGCTGGTCAAAATATTCGCATTGTTAACGTTGGGTCTATTGACGGCACTTATACCGTGCTCTCTGTAACTACTACCACTATTACTATAGCTATTCCTACTACCACAGCCACACCTACAGGTGTGACTGGTAACCCGACTCCTGGTTACACTGTTACAACGCTTAGCAGCACTGCTGGAATTACGGTAGGCATGAACGTTAGCGGTGGAACCATTCCATCTAACTCAATTGTTACAGCAATCTCTGGTACTACGATCTCTATTAACAACTTGATTACAAGCTCTGGATCGGGTGTTACATTGACGTTTAGCCTTCCCCCTACAGATGCCACAAATACTGTAAAAGTTATTGCGGTAGATTCTACAACTTCAGCTGGAGTTTCAAACTATGGCATTGTATGTGCCGCAAATGAAATCCCTACTAAGGGAACATTCACTATTACCGCCACTGGCGGACTTGCATAAGGAGAAATATAAATGGCCGCTTCATACCCAGGTGTAGTCAAAACTTATACTGACAAAGTAGATGGTGTTGACTACGTAAAAGCTGCTGACATTAACAGCGTACAACAAGAGCTTCAGGCCGTAGAAACTGCTCTTGGTGCTAACGTTGCCACCTCATCATTACCTAGCGCTGGTTCCTACAATGCCAATGGTGTTTCTACATCACTGACTGCTCGTTTGACTAACGTTGAAGCGGGCCTTACTGCAGCAGCTACTGATGGCTCACGCGTGGGCTACACTCAGCTGGCACAGCAAACCATTGTTACTACGGCTACCGCTAACTCTACTACGTTTAGCTCAATCTCAGGAAGCTACCAAAAACTTGTTCTTAACATCGGTGTTACGGGTTTTACTTCAGGCGGTTCGCAGGTAACAACGCTCACTCTTAACGGTGTGGTTACTGGCTATGCATATACAGCGCAAGTTTATGGAACAGCAACTCCAACTACAAGCACAGGTGATACTAAAATTCCTCTGGGTACCCCTGTTGCTACTTCTTACTCAGCAGTTCTTGAAATCCCTAACTACGCATCCACATACGGTGGTAAAAACTGGTCGTTGCTAGGCACAGACCGCTCTGCAACTGGTTATTTAGCTACAACAGCCATTACTTCAATAACAGTAAGCGTAGCAGGAACATCTACTATGGTTGTTCAGTGTACTCTCTTTGGCGTTAAGTAGTAAATAAATGGCAGTTTATGAATCAAAAACATACGGCACTTTTAAATACGGTGTTGTTTCATTTACTGATATCAGTGTTTACCCTTTCACTGCTCAGTCATTAGATTATGGTTCTATTAAACTAACTTGGTCATACCCACTATACAGCGGTTCTTTTTCTACTTTTGTAATCGTAAGAAACCCACTAGGGTTTCCAGTAGTTCCTGATAATGGGGACCTTATTTACAAATCCAATAAAGTTGCTTTATCTACCGCTGGTGGCGGTAGCACAGTATCTTTAACTTCAGTAAGCTCGTCTGGAACAAAGTTTACTGCTGCTAGCACCGCAGGGCTAAAAGTAGGGCAATCACTATCTATTACTGCTGGAACTGGTGTTTTGGCAACTAGCGATATTACAGTTATTACTCAAATTAATGATGCAACTACTTTTAATGTTAACTTGCTTCCTGGAACGGCCTTGTCTGGAGCTTCAGTAACTGCTACTAACTCTTTGCTAGGTGCTACTGGAACTCTTACCGATGTTGGTGGTTTTTACGACCCGATTAGTGGAAGCTTTACTACTACTTACAGTGGCACTGCATCTAGCGATGTTCTTAATAGCAATACTATAAATTTAAAAGCAATTAATTCTAACATCAAGGTAGGACAAGTTGTATCGTATGCTCCGTCTGGTGCGCTTACTGGGGCAAACGCTGGTAGCGGCGTAATTGGTGGAACTACAGTTACTGCTGTAACCACTGATACTACTAATACTTATACTATTGTTACCCTTAGTGATTACGCCAATATCCCCAAAGATACTGTGCTCACCTTCTCGCCTACAGGACTATCTTTAGGTAAAACATATTACTATTCTGCTTTTGTATTTAACAACAACGCTTGGAATAGGGTTGGTACTGCTCTTGGAACTTCAATTAAAAATTACAAAACTGCTGATAGTTTGTACGAGTTTCTTCCTGAAATTTATAAAGCAACATTGCCTTCTTCTTCATCGGTTAGTGCAAATAAAAATATAGATCTTTACAATTTTTTGCGCGTGTTTGGTGTACAACATGACCTTATTAAAACTAAAATTGAAAACGCTAAAAATAGATACGACACAGCTAACCTTGACGGTCGTTTGATTCCTACTCTTATGAACCAAATGGGGTTTATTTATGAGAGCGGTATGGGCCTTCAGCAAAGTCGCCGTCTTCTAAAAAATGCCAGCACTATCTATTTAAACAAAGGTACAGGAACTGGTCTTAAACAGTTTGTTTCATCATTTTCTGGGTATGGTGCTACGCTAGGCACTCTTAAAAACTTATTTTTAACTTTAGATTGTTCTTCGTTTGAAACCAGCGATGGTTTTTGGGGAAATGTTGGTTCGTATAGCACTATTGCTCAAACTACTTCAGCTCTTGAAGGTGGTAGCCCAGCTCCTGTATCTATTTCTACTTCTCCTAGTGGATATCCTAATTCTCAACTGGGTTACGTAAAGCTTACATCTTTAGTTAGCTCTGGTGGTCCGTACAGCACGTATGAATTTACTTACGGTGTTTCTCAAGACACATATAATATTTCTACAACTAGCGCTAGTCCCGCTACTAACTACAACTATGTAACTCTATTTACAGATACTGAGCACTCACTTAAACCTGGACAATACGCTTTGATTTCTGGAATGTATCCGCCATACATTAACGGTACTCAAAAAGTTTTGTCAACTCCTGACTCCAGAAGTTTTACTTTCTATTCTTCATCTAACACTGCCTCTACTGCCTTAAGACCTTACGGCGCTTCCGTAATTAATACCCAAACTCCTACAGGTACTACAAATATTACTATTACAACAGCAGCTAATCATTACATTGTTCCTGGTCAAAGTGTGGTTGTGTCTAACGTTATTCCAACTCAATATAACGGAACTTGGGTAGCTCAGGCTGGAACTCAAAATAGCACTCTTATTATTCCTATTGGATCTAATCCTGGAGCAATTACTGCCGCAGGTACAACATTTGTATCTGCTGGAACCGTAAATCTATTTGACCCTAGAATTTGCGGTATTCCTGTAACCGCTAGAAGTACTTATTTCTTCAGTATTTATACTCAAGCAAAAACTACTGGTCGTAGCATTACTACTGGAATTAGGTGGTATGACCAATATGGAATTTATTTGGACAATAACACTGGAACAAATACTAATAACACCAGCTCTTGGACACGAGTAAGTTCTACATTTTCTTCACAAGCGCCTGATTCCGCTGCTTATGCTGTTCCTTACGTATCAATTAGCACAATTAACTCTAATGAAGTTCATTACTTTGACTGTGCACAGTTTGAATTAGTGGGTGGAAGTACCGTTACTAACTACGCTGACTCTAGGCGTGTTGACGTATATCTGACTGCTCCTCGTATCAACAACGTAATTAACCCAGGCTTTGAAACGGCCACTACTGCGTGGTCAACCACAGGAACTAGCGCGTTTGCTCTAGAAACTGGCGCGTCTAACGTGTACCCTACTTCTGCTGTGGGTCTGGGTACTTCGGTTAGTGCTGGTTCTGCAAAATTAACTGCTAACGCTACAACCACTACTCTTACTCCTAGCTCTACCATTCCAGTATCCGCTGGTAAACCTTACGCTTTTAGTGCGTATGTTAAAGGATCAAACGCTGACTCAATAGTTGTTAGCGTTGTTTGGAAAAACACTGGTGGAACCACTTTGCAGACAGACACTTCAGCATCGCTGACGTTGCCTACGTCTTCTTTTAGCCGTTTATCTTTAACTCCAGTCAGCTCTAGCACAACTCAAATGATTGCCCCAGCTACTGCAACAACAGCTACAATTACCCTAACGTTTACTGGCTCTAATGGTCGTATATACTATGTAGATTCTGTAATGCTTGAGTCTACTTATACGGTAAATAATTACTTTGATGGCGGAACTGGTTACAACGTTTTGGATGATCTTGTTTGGGAACAAAATGCTGCTGGAACTACTGGAACTTCAGTTACTGGTCGTAGTCTTTATTACCCAAATAAAAACTTTGTACAGAGTCGTTTAGCTACCGTACTGCCTGACTATCTACCTACAGGAACTAACTACGCATTGTTTATCGGAACCACTGCTACTTGACGTCTACTAGTTTATCTGTATAGACTGTTATCTCCGTCACTAAGGAGATAAACATGAGACGAGTAACCATAGCGGTTATAGGTAACGCAAAAACAACCCGTGCCAACGTAGAGGCACTCATCGGTGATGTTGTTGATTCTGTAGATGAAGCAATTATCGCAACGGTCTATGACCAAGCACAGTCCGACGGTCAAGTCTGGGCTGAACAATACGCACAAGACAAGCAAATTCCAGTGTTTCAATACAAAGACAACTTGTATGAAGAACTACTCGCTAAAACACCAGCAAATGACATTAAATTTTTTATGCTGTGGGATGACGAAGATCCAGCTTGTCAAACGGCTGCGTCTGTAGCTCAAGAAAATAAAATTCTTGCTTATGACCTTACTGATGGTTTGATTATGATTCCACTAAATTCTGAACCTATATCTAGGCCTGTACAGGCTGAAATACCGAAGAGTGAGGAAGTTATCCCTGAAGTTCCAGTAATTGAAGTTGTTCTTGAGTCTACTGAAGAAGAAGACGAAGAGGAATACGGCGAAGATTACGAAAGCGAGTATGACTTGGGTGAGCTTATAACCCTAGCCATTGAGCAAGCTGGCAAAATTTTTGCTAGGTCATTTGCAGAAGAATTCATGAATATGTTAAAGAAGTAGCATGGAAGATATCAGCACATCAGCGCAACGCTGGTTAACTTTTTTTACTCAAAATCCTGACTTACCGTTAAATTATGTGACGATGATGAGCATGGATATGAGCCGTGCACGAAGCATAGCTATTCTAAAAGAACTCAAAGATTTTGGGTTTATTAAGGTAGTTAAGCGCATTGGTGGAGGTTCTTCTCTTAAACTTTTGACTAATGGAGCTTCCAATACAGTAGGCTCCAGAGCTTCCAATACGGTAGGCTCTGGTTATAGCTATACAGCTAGTAGTGCTATTTCCAATAGCTATACAGCTAGTAAGGTTAATAAAGCAACAAATAAATTCCTCGATGATATCGAGGGTGAGGAGAGTGACGTGGGTTACGAGTGGTTTGATAAAATGTCATCTGGCGAAAAAGATGAGCTTACTAGAGAACGCGACAAGCACGTGGCTTACAAGAAAGCCGAATATGCAGAGGCCCGTGAACTTAAAGCTCAAAGACGTAAAGACTTGCATCGTTCTAACATCGACCCTGTGCATTGGACTTGCAAAGACATCGCTTATGAGTTCGCTGACCGCATGGCAAACATTTGGACTATCGCGCCGTTTAGCGTAACGCAGTCTAGGTTTGTACAGGCTTTAGCAGTGTTCCGTAAACAACATGACACCAACGGCGCAATCGAGATGCAAATGGTAGAACTTTTCTTTGCTACACTGAAGCAAGACAAGTACATCGACGGCAATCACCTTTGGCGTGCGTTTTTGTACAAAGCCCCATCGCTTGTACAAGTTGCTCGTGAGAGCATTGTCTCGGTGGAAGAACGCGAGAACAACGTCATTCGTGACCAGGAACTTGCAGAACGTAAACTATCTATGTTTGATGAGGATTAATGTACAAGCCAGATGAGCTACCCGCACGTCGCCGTACGTGGGTAAAAATTGCCAGCATTCCACCAGCAAAACTTGGTTGGGCTTTGGAAGATTGCGTAGATGTCCCAGCAGACAACATGAAGATTTTGACCAAGTGGACTTCAGCAATTTACGATGACAAAGTTATTCGTGCTGAGGGTAAACAGACCTGTGGCATTGGACTTATGCTGTATGGGCTTCCAGGACGCGGCAAGACCACCGTAGCTAACACCCTTATTCAAGAGGTACTTCGCAAATCACCGCCAGAAATTTTAGGGATGACAGCGGGAAAGATTGTTTCTCGCCCTTGCTATTTCATAACTTATAACGGATTGCTGGACCTTAAGGGTGCAATCATGGATGACCATGACCCAGAGGATGAGCTTCTATTTAACGGCATACTGGGGGAAGCCGTAGATGACGCATACAACGTCCGTGTGCTAGTTCTAGACGATGTTGGCAAGGAGCACGCAAGCGCATCAGGTTGGCAGAAGAACATGCTTCACCACGTTTTGCGTACAAGGTTTAATAACGGCCTGCCAACCATTGTCACCACTAACATTAAGATTGATGACTGGGAAGCCCATTACGGGTCTGCCACACAATCATTTGTGCACGAGGCATTTATCTATGTAAACATGGATTCAGCTTCAGATTTGAGGAAGTAATGTCAGACAGAAGACTGCTTCAAGTTTTTATTAGTAGCAAATCTGATAACCCAGGACCAGGAGTATTTGAGGTAAGCACTGATCCAGACAAAAACTTAACCTGCACTTGCCCAGGGTTTGCAGCAAAGTCATCATGCAAGCATACAGCGTTAGTTGAAAGAAAAATTGAAGTTAGTGGTGGGGTATACCCGTTTGATTTTTCAGAAAAAGTCACTGCAGACGAGCTTAAAAGAGCAATGGAAACTGAAGAAGGTTTTCGTCAGTTAGTAATTATGCACGGCAAAATTGAGGTTTACTAATGCAAAACGGAGATATTAGTAATGCAATGCCACAACGCATTATTGTAACTTCTGATGTAATTACTGATTACTACGAAGACACTAAAAAAGTGTTAGGGTTAGTTCCAGTAAAAACTAAGCGTAAAGAGTACAACAGGCTGGTTCTTAGTCACCTGTACATGACCACTCTTAAGCGAGGCATTACGATGGAGCTAGTTAGCTTTATGCACTCAGAGAATGAGATGGTAGAGTTAATGCTTCATCTAGACAAAGTGGGAACGAACCCGTTTCGTTACGGCTCGTCTTACAAATCGGTAGATAAGTTGGTTTCAGAACTTCCTTATCGACCAGAGGTTATCGGTGTAATTGATATCCCAGCGCGACTACTTCGGTATGGACGCTGGGGAATGGACTTTCCTTCACTATGAGTACAGAAGCAAAACTAATTGGCGCGGCAATAAAAATACGCGACCTATCCTCACTCTTTGAGCGAGGGGTATCAGATAGCTGGTTTTCTAGCGATGATGACAAGCGCGTATGGACTTATCTTCGTACACACTTTGCCAAGTATGGTGAATGCCCAAGCGAAGAAGTCGTAACAGCAAACTTTCCTACGTACCGAATCACAGAGTTAACTGACTCAATAGATTTTCTACTAGATGACCTAGTAGACAGAAGACGTAAGTTATCCATCAGCAACACCTTGCGTGCTGCGGTTGACGCAATTCAAAATGACAAGGATCACGAGTCCGCTCTGCTAGTGATGCAGAATGGAATTGTGCGTCTTGAGGAAGACGGTCTTAATCAAACTTCAGATGTCAACCTTATTGAGACCACCGAATCTCGCTGGGATGACTACATCTTTCGCAAGAACAACCCTGGTCTGCTTGGTGTTGCCACTGGGTTCCCTACTATTGACGTGGTAACCAACGGTCTTCAAAAGGGTCAGCTGATTGTTGTAGTCGCCACGCCTAAAACTGGTAAGTCAACGCTGGCACTGCAGATTGCAAATAACATTCACAAGCAGGGACTATCTCCAATGTTCCAGTCGTTTGAGATGACGAACCGTGAACAGCAAGACCGTTACGACTCTATGCGTGCAACCGTTTCTCATAACCGACTTATTACGGGTCAACTCACAGTTGAAGAAGAAAAGCGATACAAACAGGCACTTGAAAAGATGGCTGAAGACGAAGCCAACTTCTGGCTAGTGGACTCGGCTCACGGAATTACTACCTCCGCTATTCATAGCAAGGTGCAGACTCTAAACCCAGACGTAATATTTATTGACGGTGTTTATCTGATGCTTGATGAAAACACGGGAGAGTCCAACACCCCACAGGCCTTGACTGGAATTACTCGTTCGCTAAAGCGCCTAGCCCAGAAGACCAATAAACCAGTCATTATTACCACGCAGGCGCTTAACTGGAAGTCTAAAAAGGGCAAGGTGACTACCGACTCTATTGGTTACTCATCATCGTTCCTACAGGACGCAGACGTTGTGTTTGGCCTTGAGCGTGAGGACGAGAACGTAGATGACACCAGAACTCTAAAAGTCATGGCATCTCGCCAGAGCGCCAACGTCGAGGCATCTTTGATGTGGGACTGGTCAACTGGTCTATTCCGCGAGATGAGCAGTGACGACGTATGAGGTTAGAGGAGATGGAGCGCGTACTAGAGCGCCTAAACATTGACGTCATCAACGTGCGTGGCTCAGAGATTCTTGCGTTATGCCCAGGTCACAAGGAGATTACAGGCAAGGAAGACCACAACCCATCTTGGTGGATTAATTCTGAGACTGGTGCTCACATTTGTTTTTCCTGCGGGTTCAAGGGTAGCCTATGGTCGCTTATCGCAACCGCTCAAAACCTTAAAGATGCCAATGGTCTTTTAGATTACGCAGACGCTAAAGACTGGTTGTATTTATCCTTTGACAACATTCAGCTAGGTGCTCCTGACGAAGAAGTAGAGCAAGAGTCTATCTTTAAAGAAGTAACTCAGATTACTGAGTCACGCCTAGCTTTGTTTACTTATCCACCAGAACACGCACTCAAGGCTAGGGGATTAACCCTGCAGGCTGCGGAAAAACACCAGCTACTTTGGGACAGGGAGCACTCTAACTGGATTACTGTAATCCGTGACCCCTATTCAAATAAATTGCTGGGTTGGCAGGAGAAAGGTTTTTCTCGCCGTTATTTCCGAAACTACCCCACAGGTGTTGAAAAGTCCACCACTTTGTTTGGTTTAAATCGGTATAAAGGCGGACGCATGATTATTGTAGAATCACCGCTTGACGTAGTAAGATTAGACTCTATTGGAATTACTGGTGGAGTATCTACTTACGGCTCAATGATTTCTAACGCTCAGATTGAGTTAATTAAAGATGCAGACGAAATATTATTTGCATTAGATAATGACGAGTCAGGAATCAACGCATCCAAAAAAATGCTCGAACAGAATTTCGAAGCGTGGTTTTTTAACTACGCGCATACAGATATGAAAGATATCGGAGCCATGAGCAGACTTGAAATCCTCACAGGGCTAGACAACGCCAAGCACTCCGTAAATGGACTAGGAGCTATTGAATGAGCTTCGTAGGTAAACTACTGCCTTATCAACCAGAGGCCGTTGATAAAATGTGTGAACGCGGTAAAATGCTAGTTGCATACGACCTGGGTCTTGGTAAAACTGTGCTTACCATCGCAGCTATAGAACAACTAATGGATGAGCGCAAAGTTACCGAGCCAGGCCTGGTAATTTGCTTGTCAAGTCTTAAGTATCAATGGGAAGCTTCTATTAAAAAGTTTACCAATGGTTCTAAACCAATTGTAATTGATGGCAACGCAGAGCAGCGCAAAAAACAATATGAGCGTGCGTTTAAGTGGCGTACTACAGGAATTGATTACGTAATTATGAATTACGAGCAAGTGGTTAATGATTGGGAATACGTCAGCAAACTTCCCCGAGGATTCATTGTCCTAGATGAAGCTACCGCTATTAAGTCGTTTAGATCAAAACGTGCTAAAGCTACTAAAAAGCTTGCAACCTGCGAATATCGATTTGCTTTGACTGGCACACCCGTAGAAAATGGCAAGCCTGAAGAACTATTCAGCATCATGCAGTTTGTGGATGATAGCGTACTTGGTAGGTTTGACAAATTTGACATGACTTTTATCGTACGCAACGCATGGGGTGGAGTAGACCGCTACCGCAACTTGCCTACCTTACACGAACGCATGAAAGAAGCTTCTGTACGTAAGTCTCAAAAAGACCCAGATGTTGCTCCGTTTCTACCAGACACCATCCATAAAGACCCTATTTATGTAATGATGGACCGAAAAACCGCAAGTCTATACAAACGTATATCCGATGACCTGCTACTAGACCTAGATAACGCTCAGACGCTATTTGGAAGTTTATTTAATGTAATGGCTCACTACGGCTTTGAAAAGTCCTGGGGCGGTCCTGCGGATGAATTGCGTGGTCAAGTTATGTCTAAAATTGGTGCGCTAAAAATGCTTACCTGTTCCCCAGACTTGTTAAAAATTAGTGCTAAGAAGTTTCAAGCAGGTAATGGAGAAGGATCAGCATACGCAGCGCAGTTAGACGATGAAGAGTTGCTAGAAAAACTTCCTAACTCAAAGCTAGACACGTTTGTGAGCTACGTTAAAGATTTTCTAGAACAAGACGAGAAAAACAAGTTGGTGGTGTTTTGTTCATACGTGGACATGGTGGATATTATCGCGGACCGTATTGGTCGCAACATTACCGTTACCTACACTGGTCAATTAGACGCTAAAACTAAGGAAAAGCACAAAAATGCTCTTAACAATGATCCTACTGTACGTGTGTTCGTCAGCTCAGACGCTGGTGGTTACGGTGTTGACCTACCCGCAGCGAACATGCTTATTAACTATGATTTACCGTGGAGCAGTGGCCTTGCTACTCAGCGCAACGGTCGTATTCGCCGTGCTTCTTCTGAGTGGAAAACTATCGTAATTCAAGACTTCTTGGTGAATAACTCAGTAGAAGTACGCCAGTTTCAAGCGCTTCAGCAAAAGAATGCAATTGCTTCTGCCGTGATTGATGGCGAAGGGATTAATGACAAAGGCGGAGTAGACTTGACAATTGGAACACTTCGTGGTTTCCTATTAGATACGTCTGTATAGGAGACAAAATGCCCACATATGAATATAAATGCCCAAAATGCCAAAAGGTTTATGAAATTAAACACTCAATGACCGAACACCCTAAACCAGCATGTTTGGATTGCGTAGTACCATTAAATCGAGTTTTTAAATTAGCAGGCGTCGCTTTTAAAGGCGGCGGCTGGGGAAGTAGTAAATAATGCCAAAAGAACTAACATTTGACGAATGGCTACAATACGGACTAACTCAGAATTGGTGCGGCCCTGCTGTATGCGTTACGCATGATGGGCTGCCTATGACTGAAACGGAAGAGCAAGAGATGTATGAGCTTGATCCGTGTATTCACGCAATTAGACTTTATGAAGATGAGGACACTAAGATTAAAGTTGAAGAAAATCATTCACCATCTATCTGGCGTGCCACAAACTCTGGATATACTGTAGAATAGGAAATTATGGCAATCAAAAAAGGCGGAGGCCCAAAGCCACCTGTAAAGGGTGGCAACTCAGACCGTAAAAACGGCAAGGCAAACAAGAAGTACCCAAAGGTATTTGACGCAATTAAGCGTCGTCTTGTAACTAAAACTAAATAGTGACTAGGGGATGACTGGCTTCGACAGTCATTCGTGAGTAAGTGAAGCAAGCAGAGATAGCGAAGTCTCTTAAAATCGCTAAAAAAATAAATGCTGAATCTCGTTCTGCATTCGCACTAGCTGCCTGATAGTAGCTAGTACCCCCAGAAAAGCAATAGTTCTAGTTGGGCATCTGGGCTTTAAATAAATAGAACAAATATGGACTAGTTGCATTGCCGTCCTAAAACGCAGTGCCTATGTAATACCGTGGTTGGTAAACCTAAGCTTGTAGAAGAATTACATATCATTGACTGGACGCGGGTTCGATTCCCGCCATCTCCACTATTGACCATTAGCTCAACGGCAGAGCAGAGAGCTGTTAACTCTAAGGTTCCTGGTTCGAATCCAGGATGGTCAGCGGACCTTGACTAGCTGAGAAGCTAGCGACATCCAAAATATATTATGGTTAATAAAAAACCCCCAGCAAATCAATGCTGGGGGTTTTTATTTAAAGTTACGCTACAGGAGCGTCGTCCTGGTGGTCCTCAAGTTCATCAGCATCACCAAACATGTGCTCAAGATCTAGAGTATCGGCAGCAGAGTCTTTCAAAGCAGCCTTGATGTCAGGATTATCACTAGCTTGTTTTGCAACAGCGGCACGGAATCCTTTTTCAATGTCTTCGTCAGATACATTTGCATCCCAAGCCAATTGCACACCAAAGAAGATGATGATTGACGAGAATACAGTTGCTACACCAATAAATCCACCAGCAATCCATCCAACAGATGGTCCACCAACGGCTGCACCTGGAATGAAGGCAAACATAATTACACCGATAGAACGAACAATAATTTGCTTTAGTTTATTCAGCATGTGGAGTTCCTTTCGAAGGAATAGAAGGAGCTACTACTGCAGGAGCAGGAGGAGTGGCTGCAGCAGCAGCAATTTTTTCTTTCTGCAACTTAATCTGACGCTCAATGTATTTGTGGGCATCGTAAACTTTGCCGTAAAACACTGACTCAGGAGTTGTTCCAAGAGAGAAATGCAAGTGAGTTCCTGCAGAGGCGGAGCCAGTGTTACCAGCCTTACCTACTACATCGCCAGACTTAACTACTGTTCCAACTTTAAGTGGGCTTGCTTCTAGCATGTGGCAGTACCCAAAGTAGTAAAGACCTACGTTTAGAACTACTACGTTACCTAAAACGTCGCTCCACTTGTTTACAACAATTTTGCCGTCATAAACAGCAAGTAGTGGCTCGCCAGAGGCAAAGCCGTTGTAGTCGGTGCCACGGTGACCTGGGGCTTTGTGCCATTGGTCAACTGCACCAAAAAGTGAGCCAAGTTTTACTTTCTTGACTGGATGACGCCAAAGATGCATTATTCTGCCTCTTCGGTCTCTTCCTCAGCCTCTTCGTCAGCCTCTTCAGCTTCGATGGCTTCGGCTTCTTCTTCTTCTACAACTTCTTCAA
>Ga0304729_1000506_pt1 | contig 28753 bp, 35 predicted proteins | sample C_131016_MF_Meta_FD_190475 | JGI IMG/M metagenome (GOLD analysis project Ga0304729, IMG submission 190475) | Freshwater microbial communities from Lake Croche, Canada to study carbon cycling - C_131016_MF_MetaG (v2) (version 2) | ecosystem: Environmental > Aquatic > Freshwater > Lake | place... | reverse complement strand
AATGGACTTAACCAAGGTTGCTGGCTCTAAAACCGTGAAACAAGGTGTTAAAGCCACACGTGATTGGCACAATAAGCACCCACAGAAGAAGACTAAAAATGGCAGCAAAAAAAAGTAAGTCTAAGGTTAACGAGGCTGGCAACTACACTAAGCCAGAGCTTCGTAAGTCACTATTTAAGAAGATTAAGGCTGGAACCAAAGGCGGAGACCCGGGTGAATGGTCAGCTAGAAAAGCCCAGCTCCTTGCTGCAGAATACAAGAAGGCTGGCGGAGGTTACAAGAACTAATGGCTAAAGCAAAGTCCCAGCGTTCACTGGATAAGTGGACTAAGGAAGAATGGACAACCTCAAATGGTAAGCCGTCTAAGGGTAAAAAGCGCTATCTTCCTAAGAAGGCTTGGGATGACCTTACTCCAGCTGAAAAGGCCGCTACTAATCGCGCAAAAAAGAAGGGCGATGGTGGTAAAAAAGGCAAGCAGTTTGTACCACAACCTAAGAAGATTGCTAAAAAGACAGCGAGACACAGATAATGGCTAAAAGAGAAAACCACGATAAAAGAACTGACCTTTATGAAAAAGCTAAAAATAGCCGACCAGCAGAGGATGTGGGAGGAAGATATGACGGTTACCTTGGTCTTTTAGATAATTCTGGTTCAGGAGTTTTTATAATGAAGCCGGCTTCAATTACAGACCCTGGTAATGACACACCACTTATAGCTGACCCAGGTGGAACTAAGTGGCTACCTCCTAGTGATAACTAATGGCAGAAACTAAGAGATTTGGTCCGTATAAAGGCTCAGCGGCCAATGGAGGCCGTCCAATCTATGTCTACAAGACTAAGGGCAAAGACGGCAAATGGCACACTACAAGCAAGAATAAAGCTCGTGCAGATTACGAAGAAAAACATGGTAAACTAAGTAAAGACACAGATGTTGACCATAAAAACAACAAAGGTCGCAAGGGCGATGACCGTATGTCTAATCTAAAAGCTATGAGTCACAAGAAGAATGTGGCTAAGGAAAACAAACGTAGAGCAGGTAAAAAATAATGGCTAAACCTACTAAGAAACACCCTGGATTTAATAGAGCTTCTGCTAGCATTGCTAAGAAAGAAAACGTTTCGCAGAAGTCTGCAGACGCTATTCTAGCTGCATCTAGCAGAAATGCTAGCAAAAAGGCTAAAAAGAAGAACCCTAGATTGAAAAAGGTCGGATAATGGCTGAAAAGAAGAAGTCCCACAAGTCCGCAGCCTGGACTCGTAAAGAAGGCCAGAACCCTAATGGTGGCCTAAATGCTAAAGGTAGAGCCTCTGCTAAAAAAGAAGGCCACAACCTAAAGGCTCCAGTAAACCGTAAACCAAAGACTGCTGAAGAGTATCGTAGACAGGGTTCGTTCCTTGTTCGTATGGGCTCCTCAGATGGCCCTCTATACGACGAGAAAGGGCGTCCTACACGCCTTAAAAAGTCTCTTGAGGTCTGGAACTACCACGGCAGCGATAAGGCCGCAGCGGTCGCTATGGGCCGTCGTGACCTAGCTAAGGCTAAGGCTATGAAGGAAAAGGGTAAGAAGAAAAATGGCTGAGATTAAAATTAAAAAGAATAAGAACAGTAGACCTAAGAAAAATGCTGCGGCACCTGCTACAATAAAATCGCATAATAAAGGCAAGGTTTCTAAACCTAAAGCTGTAAAAGCTAAGAATGTCCCTTCAAACTATGGAGTCAACTAATGGCTAAATCATGTTCATGTGGTACTTGCCCAACTTGCAAGACATCAAAGAACCCTAATATGAAACGCAAGCAAACCCTTGTAGTTCGTAATAAACATGCACAAACTAAGGCAAAAGGTAAGAAGTAATGCCTGAATGTAAGTGCGAAAACTGCCAATGTGGCAAGAAAGAAGAATCAAATGGCAATGTGTAAATGCGGTAAGTGCACGGATTGTAAGAAGCGTATGGCTGACAAGAAGAAGTCTGGCAAGAAGATGCCTCCATGGATTGGCTCTAAGGCTGACAAAGAGCAGGACAAGAAGGCCGAAAAGGGCATGACCCCAGCTCAGAAGAAGAAGTTCGAAGCGGCTGACAAGAAGATGGACGCTAAGAAGCCTTCTAAGAAGGAAGACATCAAGAAGGATAAGGCTCTAGCAGCCCGTATTAAAGGAAAGAAAAAGTAATGTCATCTGTAGTCCACGCGCTTACTGCGCTTAATAGCAGCACTGCTGTACTATTAAACTCTTTTACAAACACCACTCACCCAGTGAGCGGTACTCAAGGAACTAGCTGGAACGGCATGGATTTGGTTATCCAAAACGTAGACGGTGCAGCTACAGTTTACCTAGGCGGTTCTGGGGTAACCTCAACTGCTTACGGATATAAACTAGCCGCTGGAGCATCCCTTCAGCTAACCAACCTAGATACAGGACTTCAGTTGTATGCTATCTCAAGTGGTAGCACCAACGTAGCAGTTTTGAAGTTACAGAAGTAAGGAAACAATAATGGCAATGAGAAATACAAGAACTGGTGGAACACGTAAGCGTGTAGCTGGAGAAACTAAAAAGGGAGCTACTCCTAAGGAAAAAGGTTCAGCATCTAAGGTAATTACTAGTGATAAACTACCTAATGGTAAGAGAAACAACTATAAACCCCAGGTAACGCCTGGCGGGCCTGTTCCTCGACCTAGTCCAACCCCAGAAGTAATTCAAAAAGCTCAAAGACCTAACAGTGGCATGGTTTCAAAACCTGCAGTTAAAGCTCCTGTTAGAAAATCGACTAGGTAATCCAACACAAACATTTAGATTAACCCTGACAACGTCAGGGTTTTTCTTTATCCTTATAGTATAGGAACCGTGCGGAACCTATCTACTTATGTAGTTTGCGCCTGTAAAGGATTTTGCGATGTCTTCTCCAGAATTTAAGCCCTGGTGGACGAAGGTAAACGAGTATTTAGCATTCCAAGAGAAACAAGAGTTTACTCAAGGAGCTAATGGTTTGAACCCTAACCTTCGACACGATGTACTCATGGGTATGCTTAGCGCAGGCTACATGAACGATAAATTCGAAAGACCGCAATCCCATACAGGTAAGAAGCCTTAGTGTTAGACTATTTAAAGCCCGCATTTGAAGCAGCCAAAAAGGACTTAGTTAAAGAATTAACTAAGCAGGTGCGAATCTATACCCAAAATCAGGGATGGCCAGCTAATATCGCTGGTTCTCTTACCGTAAAGCCAACTAATAAATCCTACAAAATTGACAGTGCCAGATTTCGTTCTCAAGTATTTGACCTAGAATACCAAGGCAATAACAAAGGTACTCTTCGTAGATTTGGCAATATGAATGCAGAGTTTGGTAAGGTATTTGTTATTTTATTTGAGTCTAGAATAGAGAAGGGCAGCAAATGACTTTTATCCTTTCTGAAGATGAGGCCCTACGTAACAAGTTACAGGGCATGGTTGTTGCTGACCAGAAGTCAGATGGCCAAGATGTTCCTCGCCAGGTACGCGTGTTCTTTGGCCAACCAGACCAAGAAATCACTGCTCAAGCTTACCCTTATATTACTATTGACATGGTAGATATTCAGCGAGACACTGAGCGTGAAATGCGTGGGCTTGTAAATCCTGACTATTTACTCCCTGATGGCATTGATGCAGAGACTCAAGATTTCTTAGTTGATATTCCTATTCCTGTTTATATTGATTATCAAATTACAACTTATTCTCGTCATCCTCGTCATGACCGAGCAATATTGGCGCAGCTTCTAACTCAGAAGTTCCCCCTTAGATTTGGCTATCTAGAAATCCCAGAAAAGAGTGTTACCGTTGGTGATGTCACCACTAACACTATTACTATGAGACGCCTAGATGTCATGAACGTCGCCAAGCGTGACGTAACCGAACAGGCAAAGCGTCTGTTTGTCAACGCAATCTCTGTACGAGTCTCATCCGAGGTAGTACAGGGTGTATTCCGCAAACTATACAAGACTACTGCTGTTGAAATTAATTTTGACTCAGACCTTGTAGATTGGCCTATTACAACTGACCAGACCCCTGTGGGTCACATTAGAATTTCGAAATAATACGGACCCCGCTGAAATAACAACCCCCCTAGTTAAGGAGAAAAAATGGCGACATATAATCGTCCTGGAGTTTATATTAATGAACTTCCACTGGCTGCAGCCCCAGTAAATCTAGCTGCAACGGCTAACGCCGCAGGTGCTGTTATTGCAGCATTTGAGCGTGGCTCAGACCAGATTACAAAGGTAACTTCATGGTATGACTTTACCCAGACATTTGGTGGCTACAATGCAAAATATCCAGCTACTTTTAGTGTTGGTTCATTCTTTAAGAATGGTGGAAGTGAGCTTTATGTAAAGCGCATTTTCCCTTCTTCTTCAAAGAAGGTAGCTAAAGCAACAGTTGGATACACAGGTAATGGTACAGGCACTCTATGTACTATTGCAGCTAAGCACCGTGGTGTGGACGGCAACAACATTCGTGTGGTAATTGCTGCATCAAAGGCAGTTCGTCTTACAGGCTACTACGACATTACTGTTTATTACGATGGAAACAACCCTACTACTACAACTGTTACTGACGATGTTATTGTAGAGCAGTTTAATGCAGTTATTTTCCATGATGCAACATCGGGAGATTACGCGCCTACAGTACTGGCTTTTGGTTCTGATTTCATTAAGATTCTTGAAGGTATCGAAACCGAGTACAATTCTGATGGTACAGTAATTTCACCTAAGGTAAACTACGTAGTTGCAAAAAGTACTGACTCAAATAATTTGTATGTCCCACAAACCGCAACAGTTGTTTTAGCAGGTGCTCCTAGCCCTGATGTAGATTACGTATACGGAGATTACACTGGTAACACTGTTTACAACCCTGCAGCTTCACCAACAGGTACTTTCTCAGTAACCGACTGTTCTGTATTTAAGGAGTTTGAGGTTGTTGACCAGCCACTAGTGTTCTTCCTTCCAGATGTTGTTGGCCGTGTTGCTGATACTTCTGTTGGTAAGACTGCCACTCCAACTAGCGTGTTCTACGATAACACAGCTAAAACTGCTAAGTTTACAACTGCAACTGCACATCCATTCCTAGCTGGAGAACTACTAAGTATTAGTGGTTTGACTGCTCCTACTTCAGTTGTTACTACTGGCACTGGAACTGCTACAACTACTAGTCTAGGAACTACAGTTACTGTAACTTCAACTTACCCTCTTAGTGTTGGTATGACTGTTACTGTTGCTAGCGGTACTGGTACTCTTCCAGCTAGTACAAAGATTGCTAGCATTACAAACGCTACATCGTTTGTTTTGGACAAGGCTCCAACGCTTGACCTAGCTGCTGCAACTCTGACTTTCAGCGGTCTTACTAATAATGGTGTTGTTGGTACTGGAACATCTGCTAGCGTAACCGTTGGAAGCGTAGTAACTACAACAGTAACTGTAAGCTCAACTGACGTGCTTCGTGTAGGTATGGGTGTTTCAGTTTCAAGTGGTACTGGTGCATTACCTGTTGGAACAACTATTGCTACCATTCCAAATGCTACAACATTTACCCTAAGTACTACAGATTCTGTTGGAATTACTGGTTTGGCTGGAGCTACGTTAGCGTTTACTGCACCAAGCTTGTCATTCCTAAATGCTAGTCTAACTACCACTGCAGTTACTACTACTAGTCCATACACATTTACTGTTGGTGGAGTTACTAGTGGAACAACAAATATTGGAACTAGCTCAAGTGTTCTTGCTTTGAATACTGGAACTGCAGCGTTTGACACTGGAAGTGGTTGGGGTATTGCCAAGGAAGTTTACAAGGCTCTTCAGTCTTGGAGCGAAACTGACAATTCTAGCAAGAGACACTTTGTTGTAATTGAAACTGCACCTGACCTAACTGTTGATGCAGCTTTGGGTCAGGCTGGTGACCTAAACTCAACTAGCCGTTCTGCAGTATATTACCCACAAGTCTATATTAAAGACCCACTAGGTAAGTCTGGTAACGCTGTTCGTAAGATTGGCCCTTCTGGTGCCGTAGCTGGTCTATTCCTTGCTACTGACCGTCGTGTAGGTCCTTTCAAAGCAGCTGCTGGTATTGATGCAGTTATTAAAGATGCAATTGCCCTTGAGCGCGCATTTAGCCCAGCAGAACTTGACCAGCTAAACTCGGGTACAAGTTCAACAGGTTCAATTTCAGGTAAGAATGTAGTTAACGCTATTCGCAATGTGCCAGGTGCTGGTGTAGTTGTAATGGGTGGCCGTACTCTCCTTCAGGATGGCAGTGCAAACCGTTACATCAACATGCGCCGTTCATTGTCATACATTGAAAAGCGTCTGAATGACCTATCTACATTTGCTTTATTCGAGAACAACACTGAAACCCTATGGGCTCGTCTAATCACCGTACTAGGCGTATTCCTAAACGACTACCGCAATCAGGGTGGTCTACGTGGAACTACTCCAGAACAATCTTTCTACATCAAGTGTGATGAAGAAAACAACACCGTAGCAACTATTCAGGCTGGTGAGGTTCACGTCGAAATCGGTGTGGCTCTAGAATACCCTGCTGAGTTTGTTGTCATCAACCTCAGTCAAAAGACTGCAGAATAACCAAAGGAGAAATAATAAATGGCTGGACCAACTATTATCAACAACCGTTCAACTCTTGAGACCGACCCAATCAGAAACTTTAGGTTCCTGGTTACCTTCAAGCCACTTACTGGTGGTAACGCAGGCGGCGGCTCTTGGTTGAAAACCCCAAAGGTGACTGTCGGCTTCACTTCAGTATCGGGTTTGTCAGTAACTACTGACTCAATTCCTTACCGTGAAGGTGGCTATAACACCACTGTTCACCAAATTCCTGGCCAGACAACCTTCTCACCTATCACTTTGCAGCGTGGTGTCGTAATGGGCACCCCACAGCACTGGGACTGGATGCGTAAGTTGTTTGCTACCGTTCAAAACGGTACCACTGCCAAGCAGGGTGAAAACTTCCGCTGTGACTTGGAGATTGAGGTTCTAACTCACCCAATCGCTGGTTCAGGTGGAAACAACTTAGAGCTAACCACTGCTAACTACAAGGACCACGTATCAGCTCGTTTCCAGGTATACAACTGCTGGCCAACTGCAGTCGCGTACTCTGACCTAAACGCAGGTGACAACGCCCTATTCGTAGAGCAGATTTCTCTTGTTCATGAAGGTTTCGACATGAACTGGGCTACTGACCTAACCCCTGGTGGCTCTGCTCCAAAATTTAAGTAAATAGAAAAAGGATAATTAAATGGAAAATAATATGAAAACTGCTAGTGGAGCTGAACTTAATAATGACCTTATTAATAAAGTTCTACAAAGCACAGAACAACAAAATACCGCACCACTAATTATTAATACTCCTTCGGACAACTTGGTGACCCTCCCTGCTGGATTTATTAGTCCAGATAGGGAGGTCATCAAGACCGCTGAAGTTCGTGAATTAAATGGAAAAGATGAAGAGATTATTGGTAAAGCCAATAGTATTGGAAAAGCTTTTAATACAATTCTTAATCGTGCCGTAGTTAAAATTGGTGAACTACCAGTAACAGAGTCTCTTCTTGATTCTTTACTTTCAGGTGACCGTGATGCCCTTATGTTAGGAATTTTTAAAGCTACTTTTGGTAAGGTAACTGAAGTTTCCACATACTGTACAGGATGCAATGATTTTAAAGATGTAGAGGTAGATGTAGACCGTGATATTAAAGTTAAAATTTTAGTTGATTCGGTTGCAGACCGTGTTTTTACTGTTCAAGGTAAGTCGAGTACATATGAAGTAACTCTGCCTACTGGAGTTGTACAAAAGGAACTTGCAACAAGCTCTGACCGTAATGGTGCAGAATTAACTACAGTTTTGCTTCAGCACACAGTCCTTGAAATTGATGGAAGACCTGTTATGGGTAAAGCACAAGTTCAAGCAATTGGGCTAGTTGACCGTAAAAAAATTGGTGATGAGATTGCTAAACGCATTCCTGGTCCACAGTTTGATGATATTGTAATTGACTGCTCGGATTGCGAAGGAAAGGTAGTGGTTCCAATTAATCTTGGAACTTTGTTTCGCTTCTAAAGTGGCACACTACTACAAGTTAATGTCAGATTGGATGGCATTATCTGTAAGTTTTACGGGATGGACTCTTAATGAAATTAAAGAGTTGACTCCTAGGGAAAGAGCTAATTGGCTAGAAATGGCCAAAGCTGCTGGAAAGTTAGTAAGGACTTAATATGGCTGATAGTTTAGAAGGCCTGGTATCTAGGCTTAAACAGGCTGAGAAGGTTATTGACAACCTAGTAAAGAAGTCTGGTCAGGTTAATGACAACTTAAACGGTGTTGGTGGCAAGGGTGCCAAGGGCGGAAACAAGAGCAGCGAAAAGGGTGCCAACGGCTTGCCCGGTAGTAAAACTATGCCTTCTGCTAAAGACATGAACGTCAACAAGGCCGGCAATGATACTAAAAGTATGCCTAGCGTTGAAAGTATGCCTAAGGCAGGCGATGCTTTTGATTTAGCTAGAGGGGCTGGAAAAACAGTCGGTATTATGGGCCGCGGCATGGGTAAACTGATGGGGTATGGTCAGTATGAACGAAGTGGTGCTGAAGGGCCTATAGGTAAAGACCAGTTTGAAAAGGTTCAAAAACGACAAGAGTTGATGAAGTCTGCATCTCGTTTGAGCCAAGGATTAATGACCGACAAGAACTATGAAAGATATAGCAAACTGAGCCCTGAGTCTCAGACTAATATTACTAGCAGCATGTATGGCCTTTCAGACACCGTAAAACTTATGCAGGGTATGCAAAATGCCATTAATACTTTCCTTCCTGGTGTTAAAGATGTAATGGATAGAGCAACTGGGTACTATAATGCTGGTATCTATAGCGGAACTAAGCCTGGAGACCTTTCTAATAGAACATTTGGAAAGCTTAGTGCCATGTCTGCGATTACTTCTCCAGGTTCAGATGCTGAAGTTGCTCAGTATCTAGCTTCTAGAGGAATGTCTTCAAACCAAGATGTTTATGGTCAAACCATGAATACAATTGGTAATGCTGCTCGTTATATGAACATTTCAAATGAAGATGCGGCAGCTTCTATTGAGGGTCTAACCTCAGCTAAAGGTGCTGCAAATACCCTACAAAATTTTGGTATTTATACTGCTGATTTGTCTACTGGTAAAGAAAAGACTCAAGGTCAAATTTTTGAAGAACTAGCGCAGCGCCTTACTGCTGGGCGAGGACAGGCCAACCAAGAACAGACTATGGCGTCTATTCGTAGAGGTGCCCTTGGCGTAACTATTGACTCCTTCTTCAGTGGCGATAAGCAGGGCGCTCAAATGTTTAAACAATATATGATAGACAGAGCTAGTGGTGGAAACAAAGTTGACTTATCTTCTTCTACCGATGTAACTAATGGGTTGGCTTCTAAAAACCCACTTGCCTCTCAGATGGCTGTAGACACTTCTACAACAGCCGCAATGGATAGTGCACAAGGAAGTTATATTGAAGGCATTAACAGGGCTAGCCTAGCATTGCAAGTTTTAAACGCTACAGCAGGAGCTTTGTCTAAAGCGCTTGGTGGAGCTAGTGCAATGATTCAGACATTGTTTGGTGCCAATACCACTAAGGGGCTTATTGGTGGAGTAAACACTGCTGTTGACTTTACAAGCAAAGGATTGGCCGGTATTGGTCAAGCCTTTATGGGTATGGATGCACTAAACCCAGCTCCTGCCCTTACTGAAATGGGAATTATTGGAAGTAGCATGGGTATAAGTATGGGTATCGCTCTAGGAAGCAGCGCTGGTGCTGCCCTTTTAGGCGGTTTTGGTGGTTTTGGTTCAAGCAACTCAGTGGGAATGGGTAGCTCTATGGGAACGGGGGGTATTGGAGGTACCGGTGGTGGTGGAAGCAGAGGATTGTTTGACATATCCCAAGTTTCAAGTGGACATGAAATAAACAGCGGTGGAGAATTAGGGGCAGAGAGAACTGATAGTAAAGGACTTAAACACACACATGGTGGAACAGACTACAACTATTCTATTGGTGATGAGGTTCGTGCTGTTGCAGACGGTACTGTTTTAGTAGCTACTGATAAACATCCTCAACAAGACGCTACTGGTAACAGTTTTGGAAACTATATTGCCATTCTTCATAGTAGTGGCGATGGTGAATACACTTCTTTTTATGCCCATTTGTCTAAAGTTTTAGTAAAAGTAAACGAAACTGTAACTAAAGGTCAAGTTATTGGTGAAGCAGGAAACTCAGGCCGTACTGAGCCCCTTGGTCCCAAAGGTGCTCACTTGCACTTTGAAATTAGAAAAGGACGCCAAACTATTGGTGGAGTAGGCACCTCTGTTAACCCAGATACTGCTGGAAATATTGAAGTTAGCGGAATGGGAAGTCAAACAGCAAGTTCTAGCTCGATTTCTACCACAAGTTCTAGTGGTACAGTTGACACCAGCAGTATTTCTAGTTCTACTATAGACATGTCTAATCCTGTAAATAGAGCTAAAGCAATGAGCGGTACACCTTCAAATATAACTAATGCTATGAACACTTTGTCTGGCCTATATTCTGGAGATACAACAAAGATTCTAAATTCTGTTCAGGCTATGGCTGCAAATTTAGGTATGAGTGCCGGTGCTTGGAATCAAGCTATGAGTGGTGACCCTACTAGATACTCTCCAGTTTCTGGAAATGTAATCTCTCCCGATGCTACTGGTAAAAATAACACCATTAGTAACAACGTAAGTATTGTAGTACAGGTTCCAGATGTGACGTCTGCCGATGCTGTTAAATTTGCTCAATTAGTAAAACAATACCTAGATGACAATTCACTTCTATCTAATACTGGAGGTATGTAATGGCAGCGGCTACTTCATCTCGTGATAAAGCAATAGCAGCAAAATCAGACCAGCAAGCGGCTGTTAATGAACTATCTTCATTAACTTCTTACTCTGATAAAATTACAAATCTTACAAGACAAGTTAAAGATTTTGATATTCAATTGGCTTACGCCCAAGAACAGCTAAATACACTAAACAATAGTGACCCAACTCAAAGTGACACAGAAATTCAATCTAATGTTGATTTAAAAGAGCAAGAAATTAGAACACTTCAAAGTCAACGAGATATTGTTTCTGGAAAATTGTTGTCATTAAATATTGCTTTAAGTGTTAGTAAGGAACTATCACAAGTTTCTGCGGCAATTTTAGCATCTACAAACGCTTCAAAAATTACTGGAAATGGTGTTGGGGCGTATAAATCAATTAATAAAAGCACATTTACTCCCTTGTCATATAATGCTAGTTCTGTAAAAGAAACCTATTTTAGTAATAGAACAGATTTTGTAAACAAGCTAATGCTTTCACACAACCAACCAACAGCGGTTCGCTCTGCTAGTGATTTGTGGAATTCCGTCCTTGGAAGCAAGGGTATGATTGTTACTTCTGAACAGGTTTTAAAAGCCTGGAACTCGGGTTCAAATAAGGCTCAGTCATCGGATTATTTTGATAAGCATAACTACGGATTCCAATTTCAATACAACCCTGGAACTGTAGCCATGAGCTACTTCACTTCTCCAAACGTAGACGTAACCATGATTACATCTGGAACTGAAATGTTTAACCTAGCTGGTGTGTCTGGTTCACAGGGCTCTGTTTCTTTCCAAATTATTATTAATCGTATTTTTGATATGCAGTATTACGATGAGTACGGGAATCTACAAAATCGTGATAGGTACGCTAAACCTCCTGCAAATGCTGCAGAAGAAAAAGACATTTATAACAAAGGTACTATGTATGACCTTGAGTATTTATTAAGAGTGCTTATGGGAACAACTATGAGTAGCTATCTTCGTGGAGAAAATACTGCTGACATGGGATGGTTGCCGGCTATTCCTGTTGAACTTCATTTAGGTAAATCTTTGCGCTATCTAGGAGTTGTAAATAGCTTAAATATTAATCACATGATTTTTAATGAACGAATGGTACCACTATTTAGCACAGTTGATATCGCCTTCGCTCGTCTTCCTGATTACCCTGCTTCAAGTGGTGGCGGTTCATCCGGTGGTGGCAGTGGCGGTGGCGGCGGAGGAGGAATCTAATGATATATACAGATAGTAGATACGCTACTGGAACCGTAATAAAGGCACAGGATGCAAGAACTCAAACTTATCGTTTAGGAGTTTATCGTAATTTTCCTAAAGCCAAATTTACATTTTATTACTATACATGGAGAGTTGGGGACAGAATTGACCTTGTATCTGAGCAGCTTTTAGGTAGCCCAGTATTTTGGTGGAAAATTATGGATGCTAATCCAGAAATAATTGACCCATTCTCTATTCCTATTGGCGAAACAATAAGGATTCCAAGTGTCTGATATTTTTGTTGGAAAATATAGGAAAGGTACAAATACAATTGTTTTCTTTCCTAGTATGAGTTTTTCATTAAGGGTACAACCGAGAAGAATTGATTTGTATCAAAAAGAATACGCACATGACGTCCTGGTTTTAGAGTACCAAGCAGAAAGCACTGCTTTTTTTGATATGGTGCATACTGGTATTCCTGTTGTTTTTTCTTGGAACCAAGATACCCTGTCTAAAAGTTGGATTGGTTATGTTTCTACAGTTTCTAAAACTAATTCTCCCCAAAGAATGAACTCTATGGTTATTGTTTGTGTTGGAAGTTCTTTTCCTTTAAAAGCTAGAGCTGCAAGAGTATTTAAAGACTCCTCTATTCCAGAAGCAGTTGAAAAAATTGTAACCGAATACGGGTTTAATTTCATTGGAGATAACAATAGTTTAAAGTTTTCTCAATTAACAATAGCTGGGTTAACTTATTGGGAATGGATTGTTGAACAAGCTAAAAAAATTGGTTATGGAATAATTGTTGATGGAATGAATTTTATATTTCGTCCTTTAGATAAACTTATTGATTTAGGATTTAGTAATGCTGCTATTTTAAGTCTTGGTGATGCTACTATACCTTTTAACACCCAGGCACTAGATAGAACTTTAGATAAATTTACTGTAATTAGTGGAGACAATATTGAGGATAGTGTTAATTATAGGACTATTAAGAATGTGGGTGGTGTAGACCCAATAACTAATCAACAGTATTTATCTAAGGTTAGCCCAGCTGTTACTGGAACTAACCTTCGTGATAAAACTCAGGATGTTTTATTTTCTGAATACAGAACCGACATAGTTGCCCCAAATGCAGCTGCAGCTGCAGCGGAAGCTAAAGGTGCTGCTGAACTTGCTAGGTTTAATTTACCTGCTTCTGTGCACGGTCAAGGAGACCCGAGAATTAGGCCTTTTTCTACAGTTTTTATATCAGGAACAGGTAATATTACTGATGGTTTTTGGATGGTTAAAGAAGTAAGGCATATGTTCCATAAAATTGGAGACTATGTTACCGAGTTAAAAATAGCTACCGATGGTTTAGGGCGTACTGTAGAAACTTCCTTTAGAACTAGAGACCCCTCTAATGTAGGAGTACTTAGCTCTGATACCCTGCAAAATGGTAAAATTCCAACGTTATATTTTAGCATGGACAACGTAAAGCTATCATCTACTGATATGATTATAAAAGAAGGAAGTCAAGGATTTATAAAGCTTCCACAACAATGGAAGGCAGTAGGAGCATAATATGTCACAAATAAGCACATCTGAAATAGCTTTAAAGCTGCCCCTATCCCTAAAAAACGGGAATCTAGTAGTTGCTACAACTCAAAATGAAATTTGGGCAGATAGAGTAAGAATTGCTATTGGAACTAGGGTTACTGAAAGAGTCATGCGACCAAATTATGGCACAAAAATTGGTGCTGCTCTGTTTGATACAGTAAGTGCTACTACTGACATTGTTACAAAAGAAGTTTCACGAGTTTTTCACGAACAATTTTCTTTGTTAGAAGTTATTACAATTGACTCAACTTTTAATGAGATTTTAAACACTTTAACTATTACTGTTATTTACTTACTACCTAATAAAGAACAAGCCACAACCCAAGTAGGTATCGTTACTGTTTCAGATACAAATGCCCCTTTTGAGGAGATACTATGACCGCACCAGCTAATAAAACCCCACTATCTGTAGATTATACAGGAAGAGACTACTACTCTCTACGAAGCCAATTAATTGAAAGAGTAAAAGAGCGCACCAATAATAACTGGCAGGGAAATGACCCATCTGATTTTGGTTTAGCACTTATTGAGTCATTTGCTTATATGGGTGATTTAATTAATTATTACATTGACCGAATTGCTAACGAGTCATATATTATGACTGCTACTCAGCGTGATAGTCTTTTAAACCTAGCTAGAATGTATGGATACAATCCAGCTAACTATGTAAGTTCCATTGTTGACTTACAATTTTCTAGTAGTAATGGGTATTCTGGTGATATTGGTGCTGCCATTATTGAAGATGGAACTATTAGTGGCACCTTATATACTAACCTAGCAAAAATTATTATTCCTAATGACAATACATTTGCAATTGGTGACGTAATTAATGTAACTGGTATTCCAACTTTAATTAATGCTACAATAGCAGGAACCCCAGTTTCTTACAATGCAAGCGTTTATAATGGTAAATTTACTGTCAAATACGTAGGTTATAATAACATTGGTAAAAACGTACTATGGTATCAACCTTCAGCCTCTATTAGTTCAATTACATCTTCTGGAACTAAATTTACAGTTACTTCTACTGGTTCTTTAAACCCTGTATCAGGACAAAAAGTAACTATTAAAAATGTAGTTGTATCTGGTTCAAGCAATAACTACAACGGTAAGTGGGTTATTGCTTCAACTACTACGGCTAAAACTGGGGTACCTGCTACTTTTACTGTTGAATCTGCTACTAATACTGCAAGTATTACTGCACTTAATGCTAATGCTGGTACAGTAACTTTTTCAGCTTGGAATGATTTTGTTGCTGGCCAAGTTATTAACATTACAGGAATAAATGGTGCTGATGCTGGTGTTGGGTATAACTTTACTGGTGCAACAGTTGCTTCTGTTAGAGATGATGTTGCTGTTATCAGCAATGCATCATATGGTCCTACTGGAGGAAACCCTTACACATACGTAGAATTTACTGCAAGTAAACTTTATGCAGTTAATGACATTGTTAATGTTGTAAATATTACAAGTGTTTCAAACCCTACAGCTGAAAAGACTTCTGGGTTCAACTTTGTTGACGCTGATGTTGCTAGCGTAACCACTACAAATGTCACTATTAACGGTGTAGTTGGAACTGGTTCTACTGGAGTTGTTACTTATACTACTTCTACTGACCACGGACTTACTTCTGGACAATACGTAACTATTACTGGAGTAAACAGTACCCAAAATGGAGTAGCTACTTCTGTATACAATATTGCTGAAGCAAGAATTGTTTCTATTCCTACTACAAAAACGTTTACTGTAAATGCGTATTTTACTGACACTTATGTAAATGGTGGAACGGCTTCTCTTTATAAGTTTAGAATTACTACAAGCCGCTCTTATGATAGTTCACCTAGTGGTGGAGCTGTTTTATGTAAGCAGTTTAAAGTAAATAACGCTTACAATACAGCAGTAACTTCTGAAACAGGAACTGCAGTTGCTCAAATTGGTGGAACCTATACCTCTGGAGGAACAGTCTATTATTCAGAGCTTCCTGCTATTTTGGGTGGAGGAGGAGCTGCTATTGGAAAAGTCCTTAGTAATGGAAGCGACATTGTTCCTGCAGGTACTCAAGCAACTGCCTCTGTTACAGATGGGGGAGTTACATCAACTGTAGTATTTACTACACAAAGCGATGTTGTTGTTCCTTGGAAGAGCACCTCAAATTCTGTTTTAGCTATTCAGGGTGAGGAGGTTTCTTTAAGGCCTGAAAATGCTGCTAATGTCTCGGCAGTTCCTTATGACATTAAAGGTGAGAAGATAGGCACTTCTGATGGAAGTGCGGACCAGTCTTTTATTCTTAAAGAGACTAAAGTCAATCCGACTAGCGTAAATGTTTATGTTGATAATGGAACTGCTTTTGAACAATGGTTATTAGTTCAAAATATTAGAGACTATTCTGCCGGAGATAAAGTATTTAACGTAACTATTAACTCTGCAAATCAGGTTCTAGTTAATTTTGGAGACGGTATTTCAGGTGCTATTCCAACTTCTGAGTCTACTATTAAAGCAGTGTATATTGCTGGCGGTGGAGTTCTTGGAAACGTTGCTGCTGGAGCCATAACTTCTCTTGGAAATATTCCTGGACTAAGTACTGCTGAAGAAGCAAACCTAAGAAATAAGATTAAAGTAACAAACTCAATGGATGCTCAAGGTGGTGGAGACCCAGAAACAAATGATAGCATTAGATACAATACTCCTAGGGCATTAAGAAGTCTTAATAGAGCTGTTACACTAGAGGACTTTGCAAATCTTGCTTTAACTGTTCCTGGAGTTTCTAAAGCAAATGCTACCGCTACTAATAGAAGCAACGTTACTGTCTATGTTGCCCCTATTCAGTCTGGACTATCTGATATTACTCCTGGAATTTTAGGCTCTGGTAGCGATGCAGAAGTTAACACTACTCAATTAGATTACTTGTTAACTACTAGCGTTCCAAGTTTCTTGAATAATAAAAAATCAATTGGAACAACAGTTACTTATAGTGCACCTACTTATACAAATATTGTTGTTGGAGTCACATATGCTGCAATGCCTCAATACTCTGGGGCTGTAGTTGAATCAAACATTAAAACAGCAATTGTTAATGATTTTTCATTTAGTAATAACCAATTTGAGGACGTCATTACTCCTGAAGAAGTAGAGTTTAAACTTCGTCAAGTTGATGGGGTTAGAAACGTTAAAGTAACTAGTTTATACAGAGATGGTGGAGCAGGAAAAAACAGTTTAATAGGAACTTCTGATGAAATATTCATTTTTCAAGAATCTGGAATAACTCTATCACAGGCTTCTACTGTATCTACTTTATCTGGAATTACAATAGTGGCTAAAAATACTAGTGGGTCTACTGTAACTCCGGTTACTTGGTCTAAAACATTCAATGCTGGCGTATATAACTACCAAGTAACAGTTCCTAGTACATCCACTTCGTTGATTGTTACTCCTACAGCCACAGATGCGGGAAGCTCAATTACTATAAACAACACTTCTAGTTCAAGCGGAAACAGCTTTACTGCGGTTGGGTATGTATCAAACAGTGTAAATGCTTTTGCCCCAATTATTATTAACGTTACCGCTACTGATGGAGTAACCGTTACAAGCTATGCAGTAAGTGTGATTGTAGCTGCCTAATGATTAAAGATGTTTACGGTAATGCTAGATTTTATGGAGTATACAGAGGTATTGTATACAACTCTAGTGACCCATTAAATCTACATCGTTTACAGCTTAAAGTTCCGCAGATACTAGCAGACCAGCCTACGCAATGGGCTTGGCCAGTTGAAAAACCAGGTCTTACTACAGAAGTACCTGCAGTTGGGCAGGGTGTTTGGGTTATGTTTGAGGGTGGAGACCCATCATATCCAATATGGCTCGGTACTTTTGGTGAGATAATTAGTTAATAAAGGAAATACTATGGCTTTATATAATGGTTTTAAATACAACGATGGTACCCTTTATGGTGACGGAAGCCCATTAGACTACTCTGCTCGCCCTATGGTAGCGACTGCTATTGACTATAATCAAGTTTCTTTACAATACAATGCTCCAACTGGCTCATACATTCAATTTAGAATTACTAGAAACCAAGATGGATACCCAGAAACAGCTGAAGATGGAAAAATTATTTATGAAACTTCAATAGGCAATTATCCTACTGGCAGTACTATTTTAGATACAGCATTAGTTGAAGGGAAGTTTGTCTATTATAGGGCATGGTTGAGAAGAAGCACAAACGCTTATTGGGAACCTGTTGGTGAAACAATTACATTAGTTCCTTTTAAACACACTCTTACTAGTGGACCAAATGCTGTGCAAAGTGTGTTTGTTGGTAAAGGACTTATGGGAGATAAAACTATTTCCTCTGAAGCAAACTTTTCTACTACCCATCAACGATTTCTATCTTATTTGCCATCAGTATTAACTAGTACCTCACTATCTCCTGTTGATGAAATAGAGTCTTCCTACGCCTATTCAAATGAAATTAATAAAGATAAAAACTCATTAATTTCTACCTTCTTCGAGGGTTTTTCTTTTACTATTGATGAGTTTTTAAGTTTTGCTAAGTTAATAATTCCTGATAATAATAACTCCGGTGCTTCTCCTGAAATTCTTGAGCTTAAATCATTTGAACTTGGAATTAAACCATACAATAAACTAGCTACTAAAGCTCAAAAAAGACTAATTAGAGATGCTTTAACTATTTATGGTGGTAAAGGAACTTTAGATAGCTTAAAGTTGTTTACAAAAGACCTTACAGGATATGAGACTACAGTTACTGAAACTGCAAACCTAATGCTCTCGCACGAAGAAAGCACATTTGATATTGAAGATTGGACTTCTGGTTCGACTATTGGCAGCTGGTTAGCTGGAGATGGAGTTACTTTAGCAATTACATCTGACAAAACAATAACTTCTGTAACAAATTCTTTAGACTCAGTTTATTGTTTAAAAGTAAGCACAACTGCAGCATCTCAGTCTTTGAGTTATGGAACAAATAAGCCAATAAATAACGGAATTCCAGTTGTTAGCTTAAAAACTGACGAAACCCCAATGAGCTACACTTTATCTGCGTATGTACAAGGCTCATCAAATATTACCTTAAATGTTCTATGGTATGACTATAAAGGAAAATTTATTTCAACAAGTGTTGGTTCGTCTGTTTCTACCAGTGGTAGTTGGGCTAGAAAGACAATGTCAGTAACAGCTCCTGCTAAAGCAGTTTACGCTGCATTAAGATTTGATTTTGCGTCTACTGGTGCCTCTACTTACTACCTTGACATGGTTCAGTTTGAGCAAGCAGCATCTGTCTCATCCTATGTAGAACCTCGTGGAGTCACTATTTCATTAACTCCTTCTAAATATAACTACATTTTAAACCCTTCCTTTGAAGCAGCAACTGGTGGAACACCAAATAACTGGACTTTTACTAACGTAACTCCGCTTCAAACAACAAGCACATTAGATTTGGCCCCTGGCTCTGACTATATGGTTGCTGTTTCTACTCCAACAACATTTTCTGATACTTACTTAGGCACTGTGCAGTCTAGTTACACTGGTTCGTTATTAAAATCAAAGTTTTATACGTATTCAATTTATGCTAAAAGCATTTCCGGAAATCAGGATGTAACTTTAGTATTGACTGATGGCACAACCACAGCAAGTAAGACAGTGACTTTGACAGAATCATGGAAGAAGTTTTCAGTATCTATTAGCTGTAAAACTGTACCTACAACACTTACTGTAAAAATAACCACAGCTACTCTTGCTCAAGACTTTTTCTTAGACTCAGTTCAACTTGAGCCAGGCTCAATTGCTAGTGACTATTTTGATGGAAATAGGGCTTATTCAGGTGGAGCTTGGGTTGATACCCCAAACGCATCCGTATCTGCTTATTATCCAAACTTATCATTAAGAATTGCTCATCTTATGGACTCAATTAATGACTACCTTCCTATTAGTACACCATACTATGTGACTTTTTATGGAAGCACAAGTTTTACAGATGTTGCGTTATCTGGAATTTCATAGTACTATGTATTCATGGATACTTTAATTGTAGTAATTATTTCGGGTATGGCTACTGGCTATATTCTTGAATTCATTGGTTCTTTCTTAAGTAGCGACCGTTGGCTTAAACGGATTCTAACCCTACCTCTATCCTTTGGTGCTTTATGGCTTATGGGAATTACAGGGCTACCTTTAATTGTTATTGGACTAGCTTCTGCATTCTTTTCACTTTCTGTCTTGCATTTATTGAATAGGCCTGTTACAGTTAACACTGTACCTCGTCGTTAATAGGAGAATAGTTGAATAGGTGGGATGATGATGACAACATAAAAGGCTTTGGATTACTTGATGGTGATACTCCTTCTGGCCAAAAGAAGATACCAGTAAGTAAAAAGAGTTCTAAAACCCGTCATCAGAGGGCAAAAGAGGACTGGACTCCTGCAGATGTTGCAAGTGAGTTTAGTTGGCGTATCTACGATAAAGTTCGTGGCATACCAAATATGATAAATACTAAAACTCTTACTATCTTACTAGCTAAGAATCGTAAGGAATTTGGTGTAACTGCAAGTATGGAACTTGACTTACTTGACAAATTTATAGGTGATGAAAGAAACTTAATTGCAGTTAAAAGACAACCAAGTAAAACTATTAATATCTTTTTAGTCTTTATAACTAATAATATCAATAAGCTAAGTCAAACTAATGAAGTAGCCATTGAAGAAGATAATAATAATTTAATAGCTACTGATGGTAAAGTATTTGACAACACTGTCATTGGTAGGGCAGCATTAGAACGTCACGAAGCAAAATTAGGAAGGCAAAAATGACATACGACATATCACAAATCGAACCAATTAAACGTCACTGGCTACTTCGCAGTGCAAACATTCCACGTCGTTTTATTGGCATGGAACCGTCAGACATCGTTGCAACTACAGGGGAGTTTCCTGAAGAGATTGATATCTGGCTAGAGCAGGTTATTGAGGGCAAAGTTATCAAGCAGATTGGTGGACTAGGAATGACTGGCGTTGGCCTGTTGTTTGATGGTGGCCCTGGACTGGGAAAGACAACTCACGCTGTTGTTACTCTTATGGAGCTAATCCGTAATCTTCCAGACAACGAGGAAACTGCCAGGGATGTCTTGGCTATGAGCCCAGAAACATTTGGAATGCAATCTCGCCCTATCTATTACATGACCTTTCCAGAGTTCTTGGCTCGTAAGAAAGCAATCATTGATGCAGAGGGAGAACTTCGTAAGGAGTTGTATCGTGAGATGGAGGGTTTCCATGGCCGTGCTAAGGAAGACTGGCTGAATGTCCGTGTTCTTGTCTTAGACGACCTAGGAAAAGAGTACGGTTCAACCTATAACGACAGTTCATTTGACGAGGTTCTCCGTTCCCGCTATGATAAAGCTCTACCAACAATTATCACCACGAATGTAAAGCGTGAGGATTGGACAGCGCAGTATGGGGCAGCAATGGGCAGTTTTGCTCATGAAGCGTTTACTCGTGTTCGGATTGATGGTCAGGACCTACGTAAAAACAAAGGAAAGTAAAATGAATGAAAATTGGCGTACAGTACAAATATTTCTTGAACCAACTAACTTTAATATCTACGAAGTAGAGATTAATCAAGAATCATCAGATAATGTTCGTTGCAACTGCCGTACTTTTTCATCAAGTAAGTCTTGCAAACACACTAGGTTTGTAAAAGATTCGATGAAAAAGAATGGTGGACACTACGCAGTACAGGTTCCAAGGGAAATCCCTGATGAAGAAGTTACTGCTGCTATGGAAGATGCCGCATCATTCCGTAAGTTCATTATTAATTACTCAAAGATTGAAGTAATTCACTAATGAGGGGCGGAGATATTTCAAACGAAACTCCGCCACGCATCATCGTAGTAATTGACGTTGTGGCTCAGTCGGAGATTGAAGAGACTCGTAAGTTTCTAAAATCTTCGACTAGTCGCAAAGTCACGAAGTTAAACAATCCGGCTCTGTCCCAATTATGGATACTAGCCAATAGGTACGGTCTTTCAGTAGAGCTAGCCGGCTTTGAAACAGAGAGCTGGTCCCAGGAAGATTTAAATACAGTCATGGATAAACTTGACAGACGGGGAGGAAACCCGTTTAATTATGCTGAGTTATATACCGATATTGATGACTTCATTTCTGAGTTGCCATATCGCAATAATCTTAAAGGTGTAATAGATTTACGTGGCCGGGTTGCAAGATACGGCTCATGGGGTATAGAATTAGAAAACTTATAGGAGAGTAAAATGGCAGCAGATAACGAGTATCGTTTAGTTAGTAAGGTCATTATTGACCGCAACATTATCCCAGTGCTTGAGCGTGGCATCAAGGATGACTGGATTGTAGACGACGACTTACGTCGTGTATGGAAATTTGTCCGTGAACACTATACCAATTACCGCGAAGTCCCTACAGCCGTAGCTGTAAACGATAACTTTCCAAACTTCAAGACTTTGGTTGTGGAAGACACGCTTGATTATCTTATTGACAAGATGGTTGAGTTTCGTCGTCGTACCTTAACCCGTAACAGCGTCGAGGACGTAGTTCTTGCGCTTAACAGCAATGACCACGAGTCTGCTCTAGCAGAGATGTCAAAAGCAATCACGCTTGTAAATGAGCAGGGTGTTATCGGTACCACTCACGTTGACCTTAGCAAAGACCCTGACCGTCGTTGGGAAGAATACGAAGACTTAGTAAATGCCAAGATGCTTGGTGTTCCTACCGGCTTCTCAAAGATTGACGAGGCTACCGCAGGTCTGCAGGGTGGGCAGTTGATTACTGTTATTGCTCCACCTAAGACCGGTAAGTCACAGATTGCCCTACAGATGGCCATAAACGTCCATGATGCGGGTCTGGTGCCTATGTTCCAGTCATTTGAGATGAATAACCGTGAGCAGTCTCAACGTCATGACGCCATGCGTGCACACGTTTCTAATGGTCGTCTTCGTCGTGGTAAGTTGAACGCAACTGAAGAAGACCGTCTATTGAAGCTTTATGATGACATGAAGACTGACCATCCGTTCCATCTGGTTGATGCTGTTAACGGACTGACTGTAGATTCACTCGTTGCCAAAGCAGAGCAACTCAAGCCTGACGTACTTTTTGTGGATGGTGTCTATTTGATGATGGACCAGGTGACTGGCGATGCAAACACACCGCAGGCGCTTACTAATATTACTCGTGCATTGAAGCGTGTGGCCCAGAAGCTAAACATTCCGGTTGTCGTTACAACACAAACATTGTTGTGGAAGATGAAGGGTGGCAAGGTGTCAGCTGACTCAATTGGTTACTCGTCTTCATTCTTTCAGGACTCGGATGTTATTCTTGGTCTAGAGCCAGTTGAGGCTGATGATGAGATTCGTATTCTCAAGGTTGTTCAGGCTCGTAACTGTCCCCCATCGGAGACGTCGATTACTTGGAAGTGGGACACTGGTTGTTTCCACGACGAGAGTGCTGCCGGTACTTGTAAGTTCTGTACTCCTTGGTCAGGTAAATACTAATGCTTGTTGATGTTCTTTTAGTTCTAGACGCGCTTGGTATTGAGCATGACGAGCGTGGCGTTGAGTCACATGCATTGTGTCCTATGCACCAAGTTCGTACTGGACGTGCAGACAACTCTCCATCTTGGTGGATTAACACTGAGACTGGGATGCACATCTGTTTCTCTTGTGGATACAAGGGTAACTTGCTGCAACTTGTTTGCGATGTCAATGAGTTTTACAAAGATGTCTGGGGCAAGGATTACGCGTATGATTATGTAGCTGCTCGTCTGTGGTTGTCTCAGGTTTCTGAGATTCCTGTCGAAAAGTTGCTTGAGATGATTCAGACATTGCCTAATCGTATCGAGGCTATCCCTAAGCCTTTGGAGATGTCTGAGGCTCGTCTTGCTGTCTTTGTTTCTCCCCCAGCTGAGGAATTAGCTAAGCGTGGAATTACTGCTAAGGTTGCTGAGCAGTATGGCATTCTTTGGGATGACAAGAAAAAGAACTGGATTCTACCTTTGCGTGAACCAGAGAACAATAAGCTTATGGGATGGCAGGAAAAGGGAACTGTGCACCGCACATTCTTTAACCGCCCCGGTGGTCTACAAAAATCTAAAACACTATTTGGAATCGAGAATCAAAATGAAGATGTTGTTATTGTGGTTGAGTCTCCCCTTGATACTGCTCATATGGTTTCTGCTGGAGTTATTGGAGCGGTGGCCATTTGTGGGTCGTCAATCTCGGAAGAACAAGTAAAACTACTTAGGCGTTCAGACAAGATTATTGCTGCTTTTGACCAGGATGCGGCTGGATACAAAGCCTCAGAGGAACTGCGCAAGATGGCACGTAAATACGGTTTAAATCTGTTCTTTTTCAGCTATCCTAGTAGTGGAGCAAAAGACCCTGGTGATTTGACGGCTGACGAGATTGCGTGGGGTATTGCCAACGCTAAATCGTCAATACTTGGAGAATCCGCATATGTTCAAAGGCACACTGAAACCGTATCAGGTTGATGCCGTTAAAAAGATGGTAACCCAAAAGCAAATTCTTGTTGCTTACGAAATGGGTCTGGGTAAAACCCCAATGACTATCGCTGCTATCGAAGCCCTTAATCCTAAGCTAACTCTTGTGCTGTGCCTTGCTAGCTTGAAGTACCAGTGGCAAAAAGAAATCACTAAGTTCAGTGACTCTACATCTATTGTCATAGATGGCACACCAGCTCAGCGATTTAAACAGTATGCTGAAGCTAATGGCCATGATTATATTATTATGAACTACGAACAGGTAGTCAATGACTGGGATATGCTCAAGACATTTGATTTTGAAGCTATTGTTTGCGACGAAGCTACAGCTATTAAAGGATTCCGAGCTAAGCGAGCTAAAAAGGTAAAAGACCTTTCTAAGAATATTCCAGTTAGATTTGCTCTAACGGGTACGCCTATTGAGAATGGTAGGCCAGAAGAGATTTACTCTATTATGCAGTTTGTGGATTCTAAGGTTCTTGGACGATTTGATTTATTTGACCGAACCTTTATTGTTAGAAATCATTTTGGCGGTGTACAGCGATACCGAAATTTGCAGACGCTACATGACTTGCTAACTAAGCACTCTGTGCGTAAGTCTCAAAAAGATGATGACGTCAAGCCATTCCTTCCGGATGCAGTGTACCGAGAGCCTATGCTAGTTAACCTAGATAGCCAGTCCTCTAAAATATATAAACATATTGCAGCAGACTTGCACTCATTGCTAATGGATGCCCGAGAAATGTTTGGAGCCAACTTTAACCTTGCTGCTCACTACGGGCAGACATTTAATGCCAATGACCCAGCTAACGAGCTACGGGGGCAAATCATGTCTAGAATTACAGCCCTAAGAATGTTGTGTTCTAACCCTGTTTCTTTAATAAGAAGTGCTGCAAACTTTGAGAACGACAATGGCGGAAGTATGTACATACATTCCCTGGGAGAACTACTAGAAGGCTTGACTAGGAATAATAAACTAGATTATACTATTACTTATCTTAAAGAACATTTAAATATTGATGAGTCATATAAAGCTGTAGTCTTCTCTTCCTATTTAGATTCAGTAGATTCAATAGTAAAAGAATTAGAAAAAAACAACATTAAAGCGGTAGCATATACAGGAGAAATGAATGCCAAACAAAAAGAAGAAGCGAAAGAAGCCTTTCAATCACAATCCGATATTCGAGTTCTTGTTAGTTCTGATGCTGGTGGTTATGGTGTTGACTTACCTCAAGCCAACCTCCTAGTAAACTACGACCAGCCCTGGAGCTCTGGACTTTCTGTCCAGCGTAATGGTAGAATAAATCGTACATCCAGCGACTGGACAACAATTACAATTCAAGATATACTAGTTAAAGATTCAATTGAGCAACGGCAGTATGATATGCTCAAGCAGAAGGGTAACGTTGCAGGGGCAATCCTTGACGGAGCCAACATCAACTCTAAAGGTGGAGTTGACTTAAGTGTTGGAAGTCTGATAGACTTCTTAACAAACAAACTAATATAGGAGGCAAATATGGCAAATCTAATTCCCGAAGAGGGACGCATCGCTAACCCTGACGACTTTAACTCTCAGGTACGCGAATTTATTAAAATCAAAAACTCAATGGAAATCTTTGAGGCTCGTCAGAAAGAGCTTCGTGAGAAACTTCTGCTTGTTCTAGATGAAGATGGTCTTGAAGATGAAAAGGGCAACGTTCAGTTTGACCTTGAAACTCCAATTGATGGAATTGTCCGTCTTGAAAAGCAGCGTCGCTCTAGTCGTAAGCTAAACGAGTTCCGTGCAGATGAAATCATTGAAGAAACAGGCATTGGTCTAGATGTTTATGAGATGAAGCGCGTTATCAATGAAGACGCTCTAATGGCTGCTTATTACCAAGACAAAATTACAGAAGAGCAGTTGGATGAAATGTTTCCTGTTACTGTAACTTGGGCACTATTAACCAAAAAGAAGTAGATTATGGCAGGAATGCGTAGTGATGCAGAAATCCTCAAAGCATTTGAGGGTCTTGACCGCGCACCTGGTTCTAAACAAAAACGTCGTGAGTCTACTCCAGTAGCAGATAAGCGTCGTAAAGTAGCTTCCGGTGAGTCTAATGGTTGGGATGCAAATCCCATCATTAAGACTCTAAAGGGAGTTGAAACAGAAGTTTTTACAATTAAGGCACTAGCTCAAGCACTAGACAAGCAGGTAGTTACTATCCGTTTGTGGGAGAAAAAAGGTTACATACCAATTGCTCCATATCGCTTGCGTTCTAAGTCACTTAATGGTAAAAAGGTAAATGGAAATCGTGTTTATACACGTCGTCTAATCGAGATTGCCATTGAGGAATTTACAAATCGTAAACTCCTCGGTTCCGCTCGTGTAGAATGGAAAGGGTTGCAAGATTTAACAGAAACACTTGTGCAACGCTGGAAAGATGCACTATAATTAAATAGTAGGCAGATGCCTCAAGACAAAAAAGTAGTCGAAAGACTCAAGACAAAGAAAGTAAATTATGAACTACTCACCAAGCGTTAACGCAGACAGCTACCTAGCCGAAGACACCGTTGACATTGCACCTAAGCACGGTACTACTGTCCAGTCAGGATGGGGAGCCGCTGCTTCAGCACTAAAGCCAAAGCGTGAGGCTGGAGACTATCCAACCGATTTCCGTTTTAGCGACCAGGCACAACTTGTCCGTTTTATGCAGGACGAGCCATTTGCAGTTTACGAAATGCACTGGATTGATGCCATCAAGGAAGGCCGTCGTTCATTTGTTTGCCTAGGCGATGAATGTCCACTATGTACCATTGCTGGTGACAAGCCTCGTCCTAAGTTCGCTTTTAACATCATCGTTTTATCTGACGGTGAGCCTAATGTACAAATCATGACTGCGCCACCGTCATTCGCTCGTCAGCTACAAGCTGCAAATGATGACCCTCGTCGTGGTCCACTGACCAAGTACTACTGGGCTGTGTCTCGTACAGGTTCAGGTAACACAACACAATATACTCTCGACCGTGTTCGTGGAACTGACCTTGCAGACGAGTGGGAGTTGGATGATGAAAGCATTCTTGCTTTCTCGGCCACTGCCGTGGCATATGATAAAAGCGCAGTCTACGTGAGCCCCCGCGAAGACTTGCTAAAGGTTGCTCGCCAACTCATTTCCTAACCACTCACCAATGTGGGGGGCCAGGGTCTTTAAGACGCCTTTCTACCTGGCCTCCCACTCTTTTTTCTAGGGGCATTATGAATATCATCACCACCATTGAACAGTTACAAGAATTTGTAGAGTATTACTCTAAAGTCGAGGCTTTTGCATTTGACGTAGAAACAATAGGTGAGAATCGCCTATACCCAGTCATTAACGATGTTTGCTGGATTTCTTTTGCAACTGAAGGTCGTGTAGATGTGATTCCTATGGGTCACCCTAATGGTGAACTTGAAGGGCATGATAAGCCTTTACTTTTACAGGGACAACGTCGCCTCATTGAAGGCAAAACAATCTTAGAATCCCACTACTCAAAAGATGAGCGTAAGTGGACAGCAAAGTTTGGAGAGGCTCCAGAACAACTAACCCCACGTCAAGTATTTGACGCTATTGAGCCTTTAATGTTTGGTCCACAGCTAAAGATTGCTCACAATGCAAAGTTTGATTTAAAGTCAGTTGCAAAGTATTATAACGGTCGCGTTCCTACTGGGCCATACTTTGATACATTGATGGCTGCTTTTATTGTTAATAATTTAAATAAATTTGATTTAGGTTTAAAGTCCTGTGTTCTCCGTGAACTAGGCGTAGATATGGAAAAGGGGATTGGTGAGAATGTCGCTTTACACAGTTTCTCTGATGTTGCTAATTATTCTGGTATTGATGCAGAGTTAACTTGGAAACTATACCAAGCACTAGAACCAAAGATTGTAGGTAATCTTCAAAGGGTATGGGGTCTAGAAATGGATGTTCTAGCTGCTTTGTGTGATATGGAACTTACCGGGGCTTATATTGACCAAGATGCTCTCAAGATTCTTGCAGAAGAGATTGAGAAGGGTAAGCAGGATGCTGAAGCTCGTTGCTACAGGATTGCTGGCAAAGCGTTTTCCATCAACTCTGTTCCAGTAAAACAAGAGCTTTTATTTGGTGGAGAGAACCCTCGTATCAAACCTAATACTAAATTCAAACATGTTCTAACTCCAAAAGGCTTTGATGCTCAAAAAAACGGAGAAGAACTTAATCAGGCACACTACTCAGTATCTGCCGAGGCACTTGAGTTTTATCGTGGTAAAGATGAGTTAGTGGATGCTCTGCTTGAGTATCAGGACTTGAATAAACTTATGACAACATACGTAACTCCTTACACAGGTGGTGAAGTCAAGCGTACAACTAACGGTAAGGTCAAGATTGAGGAGCGTAAGAGCCTTTTAATCAATGGTCGGGTCCATACTAACTTTAAGGCTCACGGGGCCGAGACGGGCCGTTTTAGCTCGTCTGAGCCTAACCTGCAGAACATTCCATCATCTGGTGATTACGGTAAGTTGGTTCGTAACCT
>Ga0304729_1000503_pt1 | contig 28960 bp, 23 predicted proteins | sample C_131016_MF_Meta_FD_190475 | JGI IMG/M metagenome (GOLD analysis project Ga0304729, IMG submission 190475) | Freshwater microbial communities from Lake Croche, Canada to study carbon cycling - C_131016_MF_MetaG (v2) (version 2) | ecosystem: Environmental > Aquatic > Freshwater > Lake | place... | reverse complement strand
GCTTAGCAGCTACTTTTTTAGCTACAGGTTTAGCAGTAGCTTTTGCTTTTAACGCTGGCTTAGCAGCCGCTTTTTTAGCTACTGGCTTGGCAACAGCCTTTGCTTTCGGCTTAGAGGCGGTTTTCACTGGTTTTGCCTTCGCTTTTTTAGCTACTGGCTTGGCAACAGCTTTGGCTTTCGGCTTAGAGGCAGCTTTCACTGGTTTTGCTGGAGCCTTGGCTTTTTTAGCTACTGGTTTTGCTGGTTTTTTGGTCTTGGTATTAGGCATTTATTAGCACTTACTCACATTACTGTTATTGATATCGACTGATGAAGTTCAGCCCCGTAGTCCACTTGCCCCAAATTTCATCAAAATAAAGCGCAAGTAGCTGAATTAATTCATTTTTTTCTTGGGAACAGAGGATTATAGTCGATTGCGACTTTTATAGTCCCTAATTAAGCAAAAATAAGGGGTAATTTCAGACTATTCCTAGGGATGTTTGCGTAAATTCTTAGGAGAATCTCAGTTTCTCGCCCAATTCGCGATATCTGGCCCGATCTTGGTCGTTGGCAGTATTTCCAGCAATCTTTTGAGTAATAGCGGTCATCTCTTGTTTTAGATGGGTCAGCTCGAGCTTTTTAAAGGCACCTTCTAAATCTGCCCTAGCCCCATCAAGATCTAAATCAGATCCCATGACTCGATTTCTAAGTACTTCATACAAAGGGGCAAGCTCACTACGCGATAGCTGATCCTGGAACATTGCAAAAGCGCCAGCACCTCCGCTTGCATTCTGACCCTCATCACCTGGAATCGGCTCAACTAAGTCACATTGAGATAAAAGATCTTGCATCAAGGCGAGCGCCTTTTCTGAGCGTTGCTCAGCAGCCTTGAAAGCGAGTGCGCGCTGATTACCATCAAGCGCTTTTCCTAGATGCGGAAACTGAATCAGTACACGTAGCATCTGTTCTGCTAAATCAGTTGGGGCCTTAGGTGGTTCAATATTTTGTATAGCAATGCGTTTTGCTGAACCCTTGGATGCTTGCCAAGGTGCGCCCTGCCTATTGCTGTTGGCGAAATTATTTTGATTATTTTGTGATCTAGATTGCTGTGCGGGAGCTGGCACTACTGTTAAACCACAGAATGCTTCAAGCTCTGCTGGTGTTGTATGAGTTCGGATCGCGAGCTCACGCAAAATCTGTGTACGTAATGCAATTGGTGGCATAGAGAGTAGCAATGGCTTGGCAGCATGATGCGTATGTGCCCTACCTTCTGGGGTAGTGAGCTCGCGGTCTTCACTCACAACCTTAAAGAAGAAACTGGAGATTGACATGGCCTCTTTAATCACTTTTTCAAAGGCGGGTGCACCATAAGCCCGCACATAGCTATCAGGGTCATGCTCTGTCGGTAAAAATAAGAAACGAATTTCTTTATCGTCAGACATCAAGGGTAGACAAGCTTCAAGTGCGCGCTGCGCTGCACGTTGACCAGCAGAATCTCCATCAAATGAGAAAACCACTTTATCTGTTTGTCTGAGCAGCATACGGACGTGATTGGCAGTACATGCTGTTCCCAAGGTTGCTACTGCATTTGGGAAACCCAATTGCGCAAGCGCAACCACATCCATATAGCCTTCGCATACCAAAACATATTCTTGCGACCGAATCGCTTGTCTTGCTTCAAATAGTCCATAGAGCGTATTACCTTTTGAAAACAGTGGGGTCTCTGGAGAATTTAAATACTTAGGCTCACCTTGATCCAAAATGCGGCCACCAAAGCCAATCGTTTGACCTTTGGGATTACGGATCGGGAACATAATGCGATCACGGAAGCGGTCGTAGCGTTTTGTTGGGGCCCCTTCAGACTGCTCTCCTTGAATGAGTAAGCCACCCTCTACTAGAGTCTTTGCGACATCGTCATTGGTATAAGAACCAAATACTGCCTCAAGACCTTGCCAACCATCAGGGGCGTAGCCTAGGGCATAACGTTTCGCAATTTCACCAGTAAGTCCTCGACCCTTCAAATACTCAACTGCTCGCGTATTACCTTTGAGTTGTTGGCGATACCAATCAGCAGCTGCGCTCATCACCTCGCTTAAGGCCATTGCTTGCTGCGCTCTTGCGACATCATTTGCAGTGCGCTCTTCACGAGGCACATCTAAACCTGCAGAGCGGGCTAAATCTTCAATCGCATCGACATAACCCAGACCTGAATACTCCATCAAAAAGCTAATAGCTGAACCATGGGCTCCGCAGCCAAAGCAGTGATAAAACTGTTTAGTAGGCGAAACGGAAAATGAAGGGGACTTTTCTGAATGAAAAGGGCACAAACCTTGGTAATTTGCGCCAGCTTTTTTTAACTTGACGTGCTGTCCAACCACATCAACGATGTCAACCCGATTTAAAAGATCGGCAATGAAGGATTGTGGAATGAGCGCCATCAGGCTAGCAGTATGAAACTGTTTTACTTTGTTGGCTAGTCGCTTAATTACTTACTTAGCGAGTGCGGCTTTTACTAACGTTGAAACCTTACCCATATCGGCCTTACCAGCCAATTGACCCTTCAGGGCGCCAATCACTTTACCCATATCTTGAGGGCCAGTAGCACCTGTAGAAGCAACTGCTGCAGATACTGCAGCCTCTACTTCGGCATCTGACATTTGCGCTGGCAAATAGGTTTGCAAGATTACCATTTCAGCAGCTTCAATTGCCACCAAATCATCACGATTGGCTTTTTCAAACTGAGAGATTGAATCTTTACGCTGCTTCATCATTTTTTCAATGATTGCAATCACAGCCGCATCATCCAAAACAATCCGATCGTCAACCTCACGTTGCTTAATCGCTGCCAGTAGCAAACGAATCGCCCCCAAACGTGCAGTCTCTTTTGCACGCATGGCATTTTTCATATCTTCAGTGATTTGATCTTTTAGACTCATTGCATTTTCCTGATGTTGAATATATCTCGCTGTCTAGCGGTAGTTAGCAATTCAAAAAGCAAAAACCCGCTGCGTTTCACCGTCAGCGGGTTTCAAAGCCTCTCGGTGAAGAGAGCTTTTAAATTCTATTAGTAAAGCTTCTTAGGCAACATTTGGCTACGAATACGCTTGTAATGGCGTTTTGCAGCGGCAGCCTTTTTACGTTTACGCTCAGCCGTAGGCTTCTCGTAAAACTCGCGGGCACGCAAGTCTGTCAAAAGACCATTTTTTTCAATGGTGCGCTTGAAACGGCGCAATGCCACTTCAAATGGTTCGTTTTCGCGGAGGCGGACTGTAGTCATACTTATTTAACTCGTATATGCTCGATAAATATCGAAAAATTAACTGAATTGCGATTCTAGCACGACCAAACCAAATAATGATTGTTTTAGGAATAGAAACTTCTTGTGACGAGACCGGGGTGGCTTTATACAACACCACCCCTTGGGAAGAGGGCAAACCTGCATTCCAAGGTATTTTGGGGCAAGGCTTGCACTCCCAGATCGCCATGCACCGAGATTATGGGGGTGTAGTTCCGGAGCTTGCCTCAAGAGATCATATCCGGCGTGTTTTACCCCTTTTGGACCAATCTTTAAGCCAATCTAGGCTTAAATTAGCTGATATTGATGCGGTTGCTTTCACTCAAGGTCCGGGCCTTGCCGGCGCCCTTCTAGTGGGCAGCGCTTTTGCCAAATCCCTGGCCCAAGGGCTCCACTTGCCCTCGATTGGGGTTCACCACCTCGAAGGACACCTACTTTCTTCCCTTTTAGGCCAAACCACACCCCAATTTCCCTTTGTTGCCTTGCTGGTATCTGGCGGCCACACCCAACTCATGAAAGTTTCCGGCATTGGCCAATATGAACTTTTAGGTGAAACCTTAGATGACGCTGCAGGAGAAGCTTTTGATAAGACTGCCAAATTATTAGGTTTGGACTACCCAGGAGGCGCTGCTATTTCTAAGTTGGCAGAAAAAGGACGCTCCGGAATCTTTGATCTACCCAAACCAATGCTGCACTCTGGTGATTTAGATTTCTCATTTTCAGGACTAAAGACTGCAGTACTCAATCAAGTGAAAAAGTTTACAGAGAAAAAGATTGATGACTCTACTGTAGTAGCACAATTTCATGCAGATCTTGCGCGCAGCTTTGTTGACTCGATTGTTGCAGTGCTGGTCAGTAAATCAGAAAAAGCACTCAAACAAACTGGCTGCCATCATTTAGTTCTTGCTGGTGGTGTGGGTGCTAATTCACAACTTCGCAATGCATTGAATGATAAAGCGCAGAAGAATAGTTTTGAAGTGCACTACCCCCCACTAGAACTATGTACAGATAACGGCGTGATGATTGCGTTTGCAGGAGCACTACGCATGCTGACAGAAAATAATGGCTCGACTACTTCTGGGGCTTTTGACATCAAACCCCGTTGGGATTTACAAAGCAATAATCTTAAAAACTTGTGAAGTTAGCTTATTTTTCGAAGCTAATTCTGGCAAAAGCACTATGGTTATGAATAGACTCGAAGTTCTCAGCCTCGACCACAAAAGACCGGATACGCTGATCAGCCTTGAGATTTCCGGCTACATCGCGTACTAAATCCTCTACGAATTTAGGATTGCTATACGAATGCTCCGTTACCCACTTCTCATCAGGACGCTTTAGCAAACCCCAAAGCTCACTAGAAGCTTCGCTCTCTGCGGCAGTAATTAAATCTTCCACCGTCATCTTTGTTTCTGCATCAAGCACTACATCCATAATGACATGGGAGCGTTGATTGTGTGCGCCAAACTCTGAAATCTCCTTAGAGCAAGGGCACAAACTCATGACTGGTACTTGGGCACGTAATCCCAGCTCAATGTCTAATTTTCCTGTGGGGCTCTGTTTAGCTTTTGCCATCCACGTTACTTCGTAATCCATCAAGCTTTCTACCCCAGATACAGGTGCTGCTTTTTTAACGAAGTGGGTATAAGTAAATTGCACATGACCTTCTTTGGCATCGAGCAAAGGCAACATATCGCGCACCATTGCAACAACTGTTGTGCTATCAACCGCCATTTCTTGTTTTTGAAGAAGCGCCATGAACCGCGACATATGTGTTCCTTTGACATGCGCAGGTAAGGCTACATCCATCTCAAAAGTTCCAACGGATGGAAAGTCTCCAGATTCACTGCGAATAGTTAAGGGGTGACGTACACCACGAATACCAACCTGCTCAATCGGCAAAGCGCGCTCATCCAATGTGGATTGCACATCAGGCATTGCGCTGGCTTTCAGAAAGGCGGGGTTCATGTCGTTCATAGGTCTATTTTCAAGCAAAACGGGCTTATTTGCCTGCGAACACTGAATTTATTGTGAATACAGTCGGAAACCGTTGTTTGATGGAATTGGCGATGCCCTCTACATCCAGGCCACACTTGGTCATCAGCAGGTTGTAGTCTCCATGCTCAATAAATTGATCGGGAAGACCCAACTGCAAAAGGGGTTTGCTTATTCCGAGGTGAGCAAGCGCTTCCAAGCAAGCACTTCCCGCACCGCCAGAAATGACGCCATCCTCAATCGTGACAAAATAATCATGATCTGCCGCTAAAGATTTGATCAGATCAATATCAAGCGGTTTGACAAAGCGCATATTGGCAACAGTTGCGTCAATCCCCTCTGCCACCTCTAGTGCTGGATACAACAAAGTACCAAATGCCAGAATGGCTACGCGGCTTCCAGATGGCGCATTGGATTTGCGACGAATCTCACCTTTACCGAATGGTAATGTTCGCAGCTCTTTGGAAGGGATCGTACCAACACCTGCGCCCCTTGGGTAGCGCACAGCACTTGGATGGGGCTGATGAAATGCCGTAGTCAGCAGATCACGACACTCTGCCTCGTCTGCTGGTGTCATTACCAACATATTGGGGATGCAGCGTAAGAATGGAATATCGTAAGCACCCGCATGAGTTGCGCCATCAGCACCAACTAAACCAGCGCGATCTAATGCAAACAATACTGGCAAATCTTGTACGGCTACATCATGAATCAATTGATCATAAGCACGCTGCAAGAAAGTGGAATAGATTGCGACTACAGGCTTCATGCCTTCGCATGCCATACCTGCAGCAAAAGTAACCGCATGTTGCTCGGCAATGCCAACGTCGTAGTAACGTTTCGGAAAGTTTTTCTCAAACTCTACTAGCCCAGAACCTTCACGCATGGCTGGTGTAATTCCAATCAATAGCGGATCTGCTTGTGCCATATCGCACAACCATTCGCCAAATATTTGTGTGAAGGTTTTCTTGGTGGCAACCGCTTTTTTAACTCCCTCTTCAGGATTAAATTTGCTAGGGCCGTGATACAGCACTGGATCAGCTTCAGCCAATTCGTATCCTTGACCTTTGCGGGTCACTACGTGCAAGAACTGTGGGCCTCCGCCTTCTAGAGCCAGGCGACGCACATTCTGCAGCATCGGAATTAAAGCGTCTAAATCATGACCGTCAATTGGCCCAAAATAGTTGAAACCAAATTCTTGGAAGATGGTCGAAGGTGAGACCATACCCTTAGCATGATCTTCAAGACGTTTCGCAAACTCACGCAGCGGAGGCGCAATTGATAAAACACTATCAATCCCTTTTTTGGTGGCGGAATAAATATTACCGCTAAGCAATCTTGCCAAGTGACGGTTGAGTGCACCCACTGCAGGAGAGATCGACATATCGTTGTCGTTCAAAATGACTACTAGTGGAATGTCCTCATAAACACCAGCATTATTCATGGCCTCAAATGCCATACCGCCAGTCATTGCACTATCACCAATGACCGCTACAGCGACATGACGCTCACCCTTTGTTTGGAATGCACGTGCCATACCCATCGCTGCTGAGATGCTAGTCGATGAATGCCCTGTACCAAATGCATCAAACTCACTTTCAGCACGCTGTGGAAATCCTGATAACCCCTTGAACTGACGCAGCGTATTCATACGCTCACGACGGCCAGTCAATATTTTGTGGGGGTAGCTTTGATGCCCCACATCCCACACGATACGATCATCTGGCGTGTCAAATACATAATGCAAAGCAATCGATAGCTCCACTGTTCCCAAATTAGATGATAGGTGCCCGCCGGTTTGCGATACCGAGTCCAAGACAAATTGACGCAACTCGTCAGCCAGTACTGGCAACTCTTCACGAGTCAGTTTTTTTAAATCTTCGGGGGAGTTGATGGAATGTAAAGTCATTAAATCTATTTAATCTGTATTTATTTAGCTCTATTAACCACTAAGAGTGCTAAATCTTTTAAGGCTTCCGCCTTGCTACCAAAATCAGCCAGACTACTAATTGCTGTTTCTTGCAACTCTTTAGCCTGCTGTTGTGCATAGTCTAAACCCATCAAGGTCACATAGGTGGGCTTATTCGCGGCCGCGTCCTTGCCCGCTGTTTTTCCAAGGGTTTGGCTATCAGCCGTTGCATCGAGCACGTCGTCAACAATCTGAAAAGCCAATCCAAGGGCTGTTGAATATTTTTGTAGTTGCGCCATTTGAACAGTATTAAGATGGGCTGCAATACCGCCCAACTCTACAGCGCAAGAAAGTAAAGCACCCGTTTTCATGGCATGCATTTGCTTTAAGCCGCCAAGATCTAATTTTTTTCCAACACTCTCTAAATCAATTGCCTGACCGCCAGCCATACCACGCGAGCCAGAGGCCGCAGCTAATACTGAAATCATGCGTAAGCGTACTTCTACATCACATTGTGCGTTGGCTAATATTTCAAAAGCACGGGTTTGCAAAGCATCACCAACTAAAAGAGCAGTGGCTTCATCAAACGCTTTATGAACTGTGGGCCGACCACGACGTAAATCATCATCATCCATGCAAGGTAAGTCATCATGTACCAATGAGTAAGCATGAATACATTCAATTGCGACTGCTGCAGCATCTAATGCCTGTGCTTTAGCATCGCCAAGAGAGCCTGCTGCATAAACTAATAAAGGGCGAATGCGTTTACCACCACCTTGCGCTGCATACCGCATTGCTTTGTGCAAACGATTCGGAGTAGTTTGAGCAGAATCGAGTAAGCAATCTAATGCTGTCTCAACTCGCTCAGAGTGATTACTAAGCCACTCTTGAAATTGAAAAATGGCAGCCATTAAGCCTCAAACACTCGTACTTGTTGTTCAACTTGAGCTAGCACGCCCTGACAATGCTTTAACAAAGCAGCACCACGTTGATAAGCTAAAAGGGTCTCTTCCAAAGAGAATTTTCCTGATTCCATGTCCGAAATTAACTTTTCAAGCTCTTTTACAGCTTGCTCATAGCGGAGATCTGGGTCGATTTTGACCTCAAGGCCTGGTTTTTGAGTCTCTGACTTTTTGGCTGGCATAAGCTGTTTCCTTCATATTTCCCATTCGGATAGCCCTACATATTAAAGCGAGAAGCCCCTCGGATGGGTATAATCTATCCCTTCCTTTCCAATATCGATCCGTCGATGGTTGGATTGGTTATTCCGCTTAGCTTCGGCTGACGTTTTCGGGGGTGGGGAGAATGACTAATCTGGCTACCGCGCAGAAGCTTGCGCCGTCCAATCTACAACTGCCGGTTTCGGCATATTTTGACGCTGACCTGTATCAGCGTGAAATTGAACTGCTTTTTAAGCGGGGGCCTGGCTATGTTGGCCACGAACTCATGGTGCCAGAAATTGGCTCCTATCAAACCTTAGTCGCAGAAAACGAAGGTCGTATCCTGGTTCGCAATGAATCGGGTGTTGAGCTACTTTCTAATGTCTGCCGTCATCGCCAAGCACTCATGCTAAATGGCAAAGGTAAAACAGAGAATATTGTTTGCCCACTCCATCGTTGGACTTATGACTTGGGTGGAAGTTTATTAGGCGCACCCCATTTTGAAGATAAACCTTGCCTTAACCTAGGCAAGTCCCCTTTGCAAAATTGGCAAGGACTGTTATTTGAAGGTCCACGCGATGTGAGAGCTGATCTTGCAAAACTGGGTGTAGCGAATGATCTTCAATTTGATGGCTATATTCTTGATCATGTTGAAGTGCATGATTGCAATTACAACTGGAAAACGTTTATCGAGGTTTATCTCGAGGATTACCATGTTGTGCCGTTTCATCCTGGCTTAGGTAAGTTTATTTCTTGTGAAGACTTGCACTGGGAATTTGGTGATTGGCATAGCGTACAAACCGTTGGCATACATAAAGATTTACAAACTCCAGGTTCACCGGTATATCGCAACTGGCATGATGCAGTCTTGCGGCAATACAATGGCAAAACCCCACGGCATGGGGCAATCTGGCTGACGTATTACCCTAATGTGATGGTGGAGTGGTACCCAGGTGTACTCTGTGTTTCTACTTTGCACCCCATGGGCCCAAATAAAACTCGCAATATTGTTGAGTTCTATTACCCAGAAGAAATTGCCTTATTCGAGCGTGAGTTTGTAGAGGCTGAACGTGCTGCCTATATGGAAACTTGCATCGAGGATGATGAGATCGGTGAGCGCATGGATCAGGGTCGCGCCGCCCTTTTTGCCCGCGGCATTAATGAAGTAGGGCCCTATCAAAGCCCAATGGAAGACGGTATGCAACACTTTCATGAGTGGTACCGTCGCGTAATGAATTTTCAAGGCGCATAATTAAAGCACTCTCTTAAATAATTTTGTATTCAAGATAGAAAGCCACATGACTCCTCTAGTTTCTGCAAACCAGTTAGAAGAAATCCTCAATAGTGGTGAGAATGTTTTACTCTGCGATTGCCGCTTTGATTTAGCAAATACTGAGGCCGGTAGAAAAGCATACGAAGAAAGTCATATCCCCGGTGCTATTTATGTCGATCTTGATCAAGACATGTCCGGAACTAAAACTGGAGGCAATGGTCGACATCCACTTCCTTCTCCAGAAGAGTGGGCAAAAACCAAAGCCCGTTTAGGCATCAGCCAAAACACTTTAGTAGTCGCTTACGATAAACAAGGCTCGGTTTATGCCAGCCGCCTCTGGTGGATGCTCAAAGCTACAGGACATGCCAATGTCCGCGTCTTGGATGGTGGACTAGATTCTTGGAATGGCCCAATGGGCACAATGCCCCGCAAACCAACGCTGACACCTCAGGCCATTGAGCCTATGCCTTATGTTGGCCTAGTTTCGGTTGGTGATGTGGTGAGTAATCTACAGTCTCAAAATAATCTCGTGCTTGACGCTAGAGCAAACGATCGTTTTCATGGTGAGAATGAAACCTTAGACCCCATTGGTGGACATATCCCTGGTGCAGTCAATCACTTCTTCAAAAACAATCTTTCTGCAACGGCATTTAAAGCACCAGAACAACTCTTTAAAGATTTTGTAGAGTTACTAGGTACTCAGAAACCATCTGAAGTCATTCACCAATGTGGTTCAGGTGTTACTGCCTGTCATAATCTGTTGGCAATGGAAGTGGCGGGATTAAAAGGCTCACGTCTTTATGCAGGAAGTTGGAGTGAATGGTGCGCCGACCCATCAAGACCGATTGCTACTGATTAGTACTGCTTAAGCTCTCAATGCAGTAAAGATAATAGGATTACAAATCCTACGCCACACGCAATCAAAACAGTTTGCCGTAAAGACTCTGCCCAATGAGGGCGCCTGTGCATTTGCGGGATTAAATCACTCACCGCAATATAGATAAAACTGCTAGATGCAATTACTAGTAAATAGGGCATTGCTGCATGCGCCTTCTCCAAGAAGAAATAGGCTAATACGCCACCAAGTACTGCCGCTAATCCACAAATTAAGTTGTATAACAATGCGCGAGCTTTTGAGAAACCGGCATTGAGTAACACGATGAAGTCGCCAATCTCTTGTGGAATCTCATGTGCGATGATTGCTATTGCAGTAAAGATACCAACTTGATAGTCGGCCATAAATGCAGCGGCGATCAAGATGCCATCTACAAAATTATGAATGCCGTCACCAACCAAGATCATCCAACCGCTGCGCCCAGCATTCTCAGCATCATGTCCATGGTGATGGGGATGCCCATCACCTTCGTGATGGTGGTCATGACGCAGAAGGGCAATTTTCTCAAGTAGGAAGAAACCTAATAAACCAGCAAGCAATGTGGCAAACAACAACTGCGGGCTTGCCCCTCCCATACTAAATGCCTCAGGTAAGGAATGCAGTAAAGCGGTTGCGAGCAAAATACCAACCGACAAACTCACCATGTTGTTGACCATCTTAGCGAGCAAAGCTACAGAAAAGGTAGCAGCTACTAAAACGCTAGCAACTCCTGCTAAGGCAGTAACCAAAACAATGGTTTGTAAGACAGTCATAGTGACTAAGCAACTCCCATTTTCTTAAACCAGGCGATGCATTTTTCCCAGCCGTCTTTTGCAGGGCCTTCACGATAGGTGGCGCGATAGTCTGCATGAAAGGCGTGAGGGGTATCTGGATACACTTCAATCATGGATGCTTTAGCAGCAGGATTCTTGGGAGCTGCTTCTGCTAGTGCTGCGCGCATCTGCTCAACGCTCTCAAGAGAAATGCCAGCATCAGCACCGCCATACAAACCAAGAACTGGAGCCTTCAACTCCGCAGCAATGTCGACTGGATGACGGGGATTGCCTTCCGTCTTCTCTCCGATCAAGCGGCCATACCAGGCTACACCCGCGCGTACTTGTGGCAATGTGGCAGACAACCAAGTAATACGACCACCCCAACAAAATCCGGTGACGCCAACTCTTTTAAGATCGCCACCATTTTTTCCAGCCCATACTAAAGCAGCCTGCAAGTCATTTAAGACTTGTGCGTCTGGAGTTTTGGCAACAATATTTTTCTGAATCTCCGCTACTGTTCCATAAGCATTAGGGTCACCAGCACGAATAAATTTCTCAGGCGCAATCGCAAGATAGCCAAGTTTGGCAAAACGTCTTGTGATATCAGCAATGTGTTCATGTACACCAAAGATTTCACTCAGCACAATAATGATGGGTAAGAATCCTTTAGCTTTTTCAGGACGCGAGACATAAGCAGGCATCTGAAAGCTGCCTACTGGAATCATTTGTTCGCCAGCCTTCAGACCATTGAAATCGGTCTCAATAGCAGCAGCCAGTACCGGCTCGGATGCTGCAACAAAACCAACGCCAAGGGCGCCAATTGCTGAGGTCTTAATAAAACCTCTTCTACTATTTTGTATTTTTTCAGTCATTTTTTTCTCCTCGTCTTCATTACTAATGCGCTTCTTCCCAATTATCCCCAATACCAATACTAACCACCAAAGGTACCTTTAGCTCTGCAACGTTACACATTAAACCTGGCAACTTCGCCTGCAGAAGTTCGATTTCATCCAGAGGAACATCGAATACCAATTCATCATGCACCTGAAGGAGTAATTTTGTTTTCAATTGCTCTTTTTCAAGCCAGTTTTCAACTGCAATCATGGCTAACTTAATGAGGTCTGCTGCCGTACCCTGCATTGGAGCATTAATCGCAGCCCGTTCAGCTCCCTGACGACGTGGGCCATTTGAGCCTTTGATCTCCGGCAACCAAAGACGACGTCCAAAGACCGTCTCTACATAACCATTTTCTCTAGCCTCCAAGCGAGTGTGCTCCATATACTGAGCAACCCCGGGATATCGATCAAAATATTTGGCAATATAGTTTTGTGCTGCAGAGCGTTCTATGCCTAAGTTGCCAGCTAAACCGAATGCACTCATGCCATAAATGAGGCCGAAATTAATCACCTTGGCATAACGTCGTTGCTCTGAACTCACCTCATCTAATTCAATACCAAAAATTTCTGCAGCAGTTGCTTGGTGGACATCCTTACCGTCTCTAAAGGCAGTTAATAAATTTTCATCTTCAGCAATATGCGCCATGATGCGTAGCTCAATTTGCGAATAATCTGCTGAAAGTAATTTACAACCATCAGCCGGCACAAAAGCTTCCCTGATACGACGACCTTCTTCAGTACGCACAGGAATGTTCTGTAAATTTGGGTCACTAGATGCCAGGCGGCCAGTAACTGCAGTTGCTTGAGAGAAGTTGGTATGGACACGACCCGTCCTCGGATCAGCCATGCGCGGGAGTTTCTCAATATAGGTAGACATTAGCTTCGCCAAACTACGATAGTCCAAAATACGTGCTGGTAAGGGGTAATCTTCAGCAAGTTTTTGTAATACCTCTTCATCAGTAGAGGGTGCGCCTGAGGGCGTTTTCTTAATCACTGGTAATTCCAGTTGGCCGAACAAGATTTCTGCAATCTGTTTGGGTGACTGAATATTAAATGGTTGCCCAGCCAGCTGATGAATTTCTCCTTCGAGCTCAAGCAGGCGCTTGCCCACTTGCTGACCTTGCTTAGCTAATAAAGCAGAGTCGATTCTGATCCCGTTGCGCTCCATGATGCCAAGTACGCGCATCGCTGGCATTTCAATCTTTTCATAGACATATAACAATCCAGGATTTTCCTGAATCTGTGGCCAAAGCTCTAAATGCAGACGCAAAGTAATATCTGCATCCTCTGCTGCGTAGTTAGTAGCAATCTGGAGATCGACTTGATCAAAACCAATTTGATGAACACCCTTGCCGCAGACCTCCTCATAACGTATGGTCTTCATGCCCAGGTGACGCTCAGCCAAGCTATCCATATTGTGTGGAAGATGTGACTCTAAGACATAAGACTCGAGCATCGTATCAAATGTAATGCCACTCAAGGTAATGTCATAGTTAGCAAAGATATGCGCATCGTATTTTAAGTTTTGACCTACCTTCAAACACGTTTTACTTTCTAACCAAGGCTTCATACGCGCAAGAACAGTCGCGCGATCTAGATGTACCTCTCCATTGCGATGTGCCACTGGAATATAACAAGCCTCACCCGGCTTTACCGATAAAGAAATACCAACCAACTCTGCAGCTAGAGCATCAAGGCCAGTTGTTTCTGTATCAACCGCTGTCAGTTCAGAGGCCTCAATTTTCTTCAGCCATTTTTCAAGACTCACTTCATCAACTACGCATTCATATGTTTTCTCAATTGCACCTTGAAAGTCTCTGGTATCTTGCGATAAATCTTTTGTGGGAGAGCTTGCAATCACTGTAGATTTTTTCGTGAAAGGAGCTTCCTCAACTGCCGGATTGCTAATGGGAGTGCCTGCTAAATCAAATGTGTTTGCATGCTCTGAGTCCTCATTGGGTGGGCTTGTAAGCTGCTTTTCCACATCCCGCAACCAAGTCTTAAAAGCATAACGCTCAAAAAGCTCACGTAATAAAGCTGGATCTTCAGACTTTGCATGGAGATCATCCAAACCGGGTAAATGTGGTGATAAATCACAATCGGTTTTAACGGTAATGAGTTGTCGAGCTTGAGGCAACCACTCCAGTGAGGCGCGTAGATTTTCTCCAACTACACCTTTCACTTGATCGGCATTGGCCATCACACTATCAAGATCGCCAAACTCTGCTAGCCATTTATTAGCTGTCTTAGGCCCAGCCTTAGGAACACCTGGAACGTTATCCACTATGTCGCCAATAATAGATAAGTAATCTACTATGCGCTCTGGTGGAACGCCAAATTTTTCAATCACGCCGTTGATGTCTAACTTTTCGTTACTCATCGTGTTGATTAAAGTCACTGATGCATTAACTAGCTGAGCTAAATCTTTATCGCCAGTAGAGATGATGGTTTCCCAACCTGCTTCTGTAGCTTGGCAAGCTAAGGTGCCAATCACATCATCAGCCTCAACTCCAGAAACCATTAATACTGGCCAGCCTAAGGCTTTGACAATCGCATGAATAGGCTCAATTTGTTTGACCAAATCTTCGGGCATTGGGGAGCGATGGGCCTTGTACTTGGAGTACATTTCATCCCGGAAAGTCTTGCCTTTAGCGTCAAAAACACAGGCAATGTGATCGGCCTTGAGTTCAGACCTAGCTCGGCGCATCATATTAACCATGCCATATATGGCCCCAGTCGGCTCCCCAGCCCCATTTCTGAGGTCTGGCATGGCATGAAAGGCACGGTAAAGGTAGCTAGAACCGTCTACTAACAAGAGTCTATGTTTAGTCATACCGCAATCGTACAATCTAGTTGTGAATTGCCTACAGGTCTGGTTAAGGAACCGCCCGAGAGTAGGCTTTAAAAGGTGAAAAATGATGCATGCTCTAACTAACTTAATTGGCCACGCCCTCAGTCAAAACCTTGCTCTTACGAGCTTTTTAGTGGTTTTTGGACTTTTAGCAGCAGCGCCAGCACAAGCTCAGAATAACAGTCAGGCTCTAAGCCCTTCAGAACTCAACCGAATCAACAATCAGCCGCTTGCACCTTCAGCGAGTCCATCAGGCGCCCTCAATTCTCCCCAAAGCCGAAGTCCTAGCTATAAGTACAAGGATGGTAACGGTACTGAAATTATTGAATACAAGGATGTGAATAGCCCAACGCAAGTTCAGGTTAAAACGAAGTACACCACTTATGAGATGTCTCCACCAGATTCAGTAAAGCCTGGACCCCAGTCTGGAGATAGCGGTTTGCTAAGCGTCCCCAGTATTAGCATTCCCATTCAATAAAGAATTGTTATTGCTTCATGGCTGTTTTTACCCCGATCGAACTTAAAGATATTTCTCCTTGGATTTCTGAAGACTTTGAAATTGGCCAAGCCAGCGAAATTCGTGGAATTCATGGGGGCATTGAAAACTCCAATTTTTTTCTAGACACCATTAAAGATGGCAAAAAACAAGAATATGTTTTGACGATCTTCGAGAGATTGTCCGCCCAGCAATTACCTTATTACCTAGAATTGATGCGCCACCTGGCAAATAAAGGTATTTCAGTTCCAAAGCCGATTGAGAATTGCAAAGGTGAAATTTTGTTTTCACTTAAAAGTAAGCCCGCAGCAATTGTTAGCAAGCTACCTGGGCTATCTAGACTACATCCAGAGGCAAAACACTGCAGTATGGTTGGCGAGATGCTAGCCAGGATGCATTTAGCTGGGAAAGACTTTTCCAAGACCCAAGAAAATCTTCGCAGTCTTGGTTGGTGGCAACAAACGATTCCTTTGGTATTGCCACACCTCAATACGTCACAAAAAGATTTGCTAACTCACGAGCTGTCAATTCAGGAAGACTTTTTCAGTTCAGCTGCTTATGACGCTATTCCCCAAGGCGCTAGTCACTGCGATCTCTTTCGCGACAACGTCTTATTTGATCCCAGTGGATCAGCCGATACCTCTCATGATCAATTAGGTGGTTTCTTTGACTTCTATTTCGCTGGTACTGATAAATGGTTGTTTGATTTAGCAGTAACTGCGAATGATTGGTGTCTGGCGGACAATAAACAGGATTTAGATCCTGCGCGTCTTGATTCACTCATGAAAGCGTACCAATCAGTCCGCCCTCTCACTAAAGAGGAGCAAGCAAGCTGGCCTCTCATGCTACGTGCAGCGGCGCTGCGTTTCTGGGTATCCCGTCTTTGGGACTTTTATTTACCTAGAGATGCACAAATGTTAACGCCTCATGACCCAACTCACTTTGAACGCATTCTTTTAAGTCGTCGATCCCTATGAAACTAAACTCCGTCGCACCCAAAGAAGGCTATACCTGGATTAAGCAAGGTATCTGGCTCTTCAAACAGAATCCATTAGGCTTTTTAATGTTGGTCTTTATGTATATCTTTGCTGCTCAACTGGCAGTCATTATTCCGGTGATTGGTGTGTTTGCTGTGTTACTGCTTACGCCAACACTAGCAGTGGGTTTTATGACTGCTTGTCGCCAAGCGATTCAAAAGGAGCGCATCAGTCCGATGGTGTATCTGATCGCACTCAAGTCTGGCACCCTCGTACGTAAACGTATCTTGCAACTCGGCATAGTGTATGCAGCTCTGATTTTGCTTCTTAGCTTTGCCTTAAGCCTCTTGGTAGATTTTGAATTACTAATCCCATTAATGACAAGCGATAAGCCCATTACACCAGAGGCCCTTCGTCAAATTTACTTAGTGTTGTTATTTGGAGCAATTCTCTATATCCCAGTAGCCATGTTGATGTGGTTCTCCCCAGTCCTGGTGGCTTGGGCAGATATGTCGGTAGCTCAAGCACTATTTTCCAGTTTCCTAGCTTCCTGGGCCAATAAGGCAGCCTTCTTTTTATATCTTTCGGTTTGGGGCGTTGTTCTGATTGCCATCCCATTAACAGTGGGTATGATTTTTGATGCAATGGATCTAGGCCAGGCAGCCTCTTTCATCATTGCACCTATCTCTATGGCAGGCTTAACGGTAATGCACTGCTCTTTCTATGCAACCTGGAAAGCTTGCTTCACAGAAGATGAAGTCATTCCGTCTGCTTAAGTGCTAACTGAGGTTTCAAACTAATCAATTGCGGCAAGCTTAGCAATACTCAGTTGCAACCACTTCACGCCGTGACGTTTGAAACTCACCTGTGCGCGCGCATCGGCATCAACTCCCTCTAAGCCTGTAACGCGTCCCTCACCAAATTTTGTATGGAACACATTTTGACCAATCGTAAATGGATAGCTTCCGCGTGGTGGCGAAGCCAATCTCTTCACTTCGGTTGAAGCTGAACCAACGCGCTTTACAGGTCTTTGTTGCTCACTACCTGAATCAAAGAAATCATTCGATTCATATTCACGCTGACGGGTATAACCATCCTGCCAAGTAGAACCCGATTTAGAGCTACCACCCCAACGCGCATCTTTTGCCTTGGGCGTGAGCCACTTCAAGGATTCAGCAGGTAATTCTTCCAAGAAACGTGATGGCATGTTGTAGCGCACTTGACCATGTAGCATGCGTGACTGAGTGTGCGACAAATACAAACGCTCTTTAGCACGAGTAATCGCGACATACATCAAACGTCGTTCTTCTTCTAAGCCATTTTGCTCATTAATACTGTTCTCATGAGGAAATAAACCTTCTTCAAGACCAGTAATAAATACGGAAGTGAACTCTAATCCTTTGGCAGAGTGCACTGTCATTAACTGAACCGCATCTTGTCCCGCTTGCGCTTGGTTATCTCCAGCCTCTAAGGAAGCATGAGACAAGAAGGCTGCTAACGGTGATACCTCAACAACACCAGGAGCATTTTCTCCAGGAAGCATGGCCGCAGCAGAATCCTGTCCGTAACCCTCTTCAGCAATAAAGGCAGTTGCAGCATTAATCAATTCCTGTAAGTTCTCTACGCGATCTTGACCTTCACGCTCTGAGAGATAGTGCTGAATCAAACCGCTGTGCTGAATGACAAACTCAACGGTTTCAGGAAGAGTGTTGTGACGCGTTGCTTCACGCATATGATCTACTAAACGCACAAAGCCACCTAGAGCAGCGCCAGCTTTACCTTCTAAGGAAGATGCGGCTGTATAGAGGGAAGATTGTTGGCTTCTGGCAGCGTCTTGTAATGCTTCAATTGATCTTGCTCCTATGCCACGTGTTGGAAAATTAACTACTCTAGAAAAAGAGGTGTCATCATTCGGATTTTCTAGCAAACGCATATAAGCAAGTGCATGTTTAATTTCAGCACGCTCGAAGAATCGCAATCCCCCATAAACGCGATAGGGTATGCCCGCTGAAAACAAGGCATGTTCAATGATGCGAGACTGCGCATTGCTTCTATAAAGCAAGGCCACTTCAGTACGTTTAATGCCACTACTAACTAAGGCTTTAATCTCATCTACCAACCAAGCAGCTTCCGCATGATCACTTGGCGCATCAAAGATACGGACCGGTTCACCATGGCCTGCATCGGTTCTAAGGTTCTTACCTAGACGTTCTGAGTTATTGGCAATCAAATGATTTGCTGTATCTAGAATATGTCCGTGTGAGCGATAGTTCTGTTCCAACTTCACCATCATGGGATGAAACTGCTTTTCGTAAAGACGCATGTTCTCAACATCAGCACCGCGGAATGCATAAATACTTTGATCGTCATCACCTACAGCAAAGACTGCACTACTTCCAGCACCACTCACATTAATGCGACTGGCCTCATGGCCCGATAACAATTTAAGCCAGGCATATTGCAAAGCATTAGTATCTTGAAACTCGTCAATCAAAATATGACGGAAGCGTTCTTGATAATGCGTACGAATAGGTTCGCTGTGCTTTAGTAGTTCATAGCTACGTAAGAGGAGCTCTGCAAAATCGACTACCCCTTCACGCTGACACTGTTCATCGTAGGCTGCATACAGTTGTGCCATCTTTGCCTGAAAGTCATCGCCGACCGATAAATCTTTAGCGCGCTGCCCACGCTCTTTTGCATGGGCAATAAAGTACTGCAGTTGTTTTGGAGGGTACTTTTCATCATCAACCTTCAAACCCTTCAAAAGACGCTTAATGGCAGAAAGTTGGTCTTGGGTATCTAAGATCTGAAATGTAGATGGCAAACCAGCTTCTTTGTGGTGGGCTCGCAATAAACGGTTGCAAAGACCATGAAAAGTGCCAATCCACATGCCTCGGGTATTAATAGGCAACATGGCACTTAAGCGAACCATCATCTCTTTGGCTGCTTTATTAGTGAAAGTGACCGCTAGGACGCCTATAGGCGACACCTGGCCTGTTTGGATCAACCAGGCAATACGGGTGGTGAGGACGCGAGTCTTACCGCTACCGGCCCCAGCCAAAATCATGGCTGATTGGGCTTGGCCATTTTCATTGATAGGCGGAAGGGTCACTGCCTCGCGCTGTTCTGGATTGAGGTTCGCGAGTAGGTCTGAGTACATTACCCCAATTATAATTTGCCTCTTATGCCAAATGCCTCAAATACCCCTAATTCACCAGCAGCCAGTTCTGCAGATGAACTCGCTAAATCCTATGAGCCGGGTCCGATAGAAGCTTACTGGGGTCCAGAGTGGGAACGTAGGGGTATTGCTGACGCCACCATGCTTGAGGGCAGGGATGATTTTTCCATTCAACTGCCACCCCCGAACGTCACCGGCACCCTTCACATGGGTCATGCCTTTAACCAAACCATCATGGATGGTCTAGTTCGTCACGCACGCATGTCTGGCAAAAATACTTTGTGGGTTCCTGGTACTGACCACGCTGGTATCGCAACCCAAATCGTGGTTGAGCGTCAGCTCGATGCACAAAAAGTTTCACGTCATGACTTAGGTCGTGAAAAGTTTTTAGAAAAAGTATGGGATTGGAAAGAGGCTTCCGGTAATACCATCACCCGCCAAATTCGTCGCCTAGGTGCTTCGATTGACTGGGGTAAAGAATATTTTACGATGGACAGCAAAATGTCCAAAGCAGTAGTTGAAGTATTTGTTCGACTACATGAACAAGGTCTCATTTATCGCGGTAAACGTTTGGTGAACTGGGATCCTGTTTTAGGAACTGCAGTATCGGATCTTGAAGTGGTGAGCGAAGAAGAAGATGGTTCGATGTGGCACATCCGCTATCCATTAACGGATGGCACAGGCTCGCTCACCGTTGCCACTACTCGCCCTGAGACCTTGCTAGGTGACGTTGCTGTCATGGTGAATCCAGAAGATGAACGCTATAAATACCTTATTGGTAAGTCAGTTAATTTGCCTTTATGTAACCGTCAAATCCCAATCATTGCAGATGACTATGTTGATTTGAACTTTGGTACCGGCGTAGTGAAGGTAACTCCTGCACATGACTTTAATGACTATGCAGTGGGTCAACGCCATCAATTGCCATTAATCAACATCCTGACATTGGATGCGAAGATTAATGAGAATGCACCTGCTCTCTATCAAGGCATGGAACGTTTTGCGGCGCGTAAACAAGTTGTAGCGGATCTAGATGCAGCAGGGTTATTAGAAAAAGTTCAGCCCCATAAACTCATGGTGCCCCGTGGTGATCGCACCCAAACCATCATTGAACCGATGCTTACCGACCAATGGTTTGTGGCAATGTCTAAACCAAGTCCAGATAATCAATATCAGCCTGGCTCATCGATTGCTGGCGCTGCATTAGATGCAGTCACTAAAGGTGATATTAAGCTCGTCCCAGAAAACTGGATTAATACTTACACCCAGTGGCTAGAAAATATTCAAGACTGGTGTATCTCACGCCAACTCTGGTGGGGCCATCAAATCCCTGCCTGGTATGGTGATGATGGCCAGATCTTTGTAGCGCGCTCTGAAGAAGAGGCTAAAGCTAAAGCTGCACTGGCTGGCTACGCGGGCAAGCTGAATCGCGATCCCGATGTCCTAGATACTTGGTTTAGCTCAGCGCTCGTGCCTTTTAGTTCGCTAGGCTGGCCAGAAAAAACATCTGCTTTAAATCACTTCTTGCCTTCGTCGGTATTGGTAACAGGCTTTGACATCATTTTCTTCTGGGTGGCGCGTATGGTCATGATGACCTGTCACCTCACTGGAAAAGTACCGTTTCATACTGTCTATGTTCACGGCTTGGTGCGTGATGCCGAAGGTCAGAAGATGAGTAAGTCCAAAGGCAATACCCTGGACCCGATTGATTTGATCGATGGCATCAAAATTGACGACTTGGTTAGTAAGCGCACTACAGGTTTAATGAACCCCAAGCAAGCAGAAAGTATTGGCAAGAAAACTAAGAAAGAATTCCCAGATGGTATCCCTGCATTTGGTACGGATGCCTTGCGCTTTACCTTTGCATCTTTAGCCTCTCTTGGTCGCAATATTAATTTTGACCAGAAGCGTTGCGAAGGCTATCGCAACTTCTGTAACAAACTTTGGAACGCCACCCGCTTTGTGCTGATGAACTGCCCTGGTAATGATGAAGACAATGGCTTCGCACCTTGCGACAATCAATGTGGTCCAGATGGCTATTTGGATTTCTCACCAGCAGATAAATGGATTGTTTCTCAGCTGCAAAGAACTGAAGCTGAAGTCGCTAAAGGTTTTGAGAACTATCGCTTTGACAACATTGCAAGCAGTATCTACCAATTTGTTTGGGATGAATATTGCGATTGGTACTTAGAGCTTGCTAAGGTACAGCTGCAAACGGGCACTCCAGCACAACAGCGCGCAACCCGCCGTACTCTATTGCGTGTCTTGGAAACCATCTTACGCATGGCGCATCCATTGATTCCATTTATTACTGAGACTCTTTGGCAAACTGTTGGACCGAAGTCCGGAAAAGAGTTAGCTCAGCAAACCAAGCAAACTATTGCCTTGCAGCCCTACCCTATTTCTCAGTCAGAAAAGATCGATGAGGAGAGTGAAGCTTGGGTAGCGCAGATTAAAGCGATTGTGGATGCCTGCAGAAACTTGCGTGGTGAGATGCAAGTGCCACCCGGTCAAAAGGTTCCTCTTTGGATTAGCGGTCCTGAGGTGCTCCTGCAAAAAGCCACGCCTTATTTACTCGCCTTAGCCAAACTTTCTGAGGTCAAAATCTATAGTAATGAGTCTGGTTTGGAAAAAGACGCTCCTGGCGCACCAATGGCACTTGTTGGCAACCTCAAATTACTCTTGAAGATTGAAGTGGATGTTGCTGCAGAGCGTATTCGCCTCGGCAAGGAAATTGAGCGCCTAGCTAATGAAATCACTAAAGCCCGTGGCAAATTGACTAATGAAAGCTTTGTAGCTCGTGCTCCAGAAGAGGTTGTTACCCAAGAAAAACAACGTCTTGCTGGTTTTGAGCAGAATCATGAGAAGCTTGTTGCACAATTAGAGCGTCTGAAATAAAACAGCAGTAAATCCAGAACGATCGGAACACCCTTATGCCATTAACTACTAAAGCTGTTACCAAAGCCGTCTTTCCTGTTGCTGGCTTAGGCACACGCTTCTTGCCTGCTACTAAAGCAAGCCCAAAAGAGATGCTCAATGTGGTTGATAAGCCTCTGATTCAGTATGCAGTTGAGGAAGCTATAGCGGCTGGTATTACTGAGATGATTTTTGTTACTGGTCGCAGCAAACGTGCCATTGAAGATCACTTTGATAAAGCATATGAACTTGAGGCTGAACTAGAAGCTAAAAACAAACAAGCATTACTAGAAATTGTGCGGAGCGTTAAACCCAGTCACGTTGATTGCGTATATGTCCGTCAACCTGAAGCACTCGGTTTAGGCCATGCAGTTCTGTGTGCAGAGAAATTAGTACGTGATGAGCCTTTTGCCATCATTCTGGCAGACGACTTATTAGATGGACAACCACCCGTACTCAAACAGATGCTCAAAGTATTTAATGAGCAAAACGGTTCGGTTGTTGCTGTAGAAAAGATAGACCCAGCTAAGAGCAGTTCATATGGCATCGTATCCGGCACTGAAGTAACCAAAGGCATCTATCGTCTTAATGGCATCGTTGAAAAGCCACAGCCCAAAGATGCACCTTCCAACTTGGCAGTTGTTGGGCGCTATGTTTTGTCATCAGATATTTTTAGCCATATTCGCAATCTCAAGCCAGGTGCTGGTGGCGAGATTCAGTTGACCGATGCAATTGCTTCCTTGCTGAAGCAAGAGCCTGTATTTGCTTATGAGTACGATGGCGTGCGCTATGACTGCGGTAGCAAACTTGGCTACCTCAAAGCTTCAGTAGAATTTGCTTTACGCCACCCTGAAGTAGCAACTGATTTTGCGGCCTATCTAAAGAGTCGTTCTTTAACTTAAGGTCCCTATCTTCGTCTTATCTTCTTTTGAGGAAGAAGACCAAGACGTCACCTTCAGTAGTACTAAAAATCAATTCATTACCAGTTTGTTTAGCAAATGCTGGAAAGTCATGCGCCGCGCCTGAATCTGTTGCTTTAATTTTTAGCACTTCACCAGATTGCATCGTTGCTAAGGCTTTCTTGGTGCGCAAAATAGGTAATGGGCAATTCATGCCAATCGCATCTACCTCGGCATTAAATGCCATAGTTTGATCACTCATTTGCTGACCACCCAATCTTTAACACTATCTAATGCTGCATTTAGCTTGCTTGGATCGGTACCGCCAGCCATCGCCATCTCTGGCTTACCGCCACCTTTACCACCCACTTGCTGTGCCACAAAGTTCACGAGATCACCTGCTTTAACCTTGCCAATCGAGTCTGCAGTCACACCAGCAATTAAGCTCACCTTACCGTCTTGCACGGATGCTAGGACGATTACTGCAGTTTTAAGTTTTACTTTTAAGGCATCCATAGTTTCACGTAAGACTCCTGCATCAGCGCCATCTAAGCGAACAGCCAGAACTTTGAGGCCATTCACATCGACAGCTTGACCGGCTAACTCATCTCCTTGGCTTGCTGCCAACTTAGAATTCACTTTTTCTAGCTCACGTTCTGCTTGACGCAAACTCTCTTGCAATTGGATAACGCGGTTTACCAAATCCCCTGGATGGGTTTTCAGAATCGCAGCAGCTTCATTCATCTTGTCTTCCATACCCTGCAAAAAATGAAGTGCATTACTACCAGTGACCGCCTCAACCCGACGGATGCCAGCTGCTACACCACCTTCAGAAACAATCTTGAGGCTGCCGATATCGCCAGTGCGAGATACGTGAGTACCGCCACACAACTCTTTAGAACTACCGATTTCTAAAACCCGAACTTCTTCGCCGTACTTCTCACCAAAAAGCATCATGGCGCCAGTCTTTTGCGCATCCTCCAAAGACATCACCTTACCTGAGGTGGCAGTATTCTCAAGAATCTCTTGATTCACAATATCTTCTACTTTACGAATTTGTTCAGCCGTAATCGGAGCATTGTGCGTAAAGTCAAAACGGGTCTTCATCGCATCTACTAGCGAACCTTTTTGCTGCACATGGTCACCTAGCACTTCGCGCAGAGCCTTATGCAAGATATGGGTAGCACTGTGATTGCGCATCGTATCCATTCTTTGCTGAACATCTACTAGAGCATTCAGCGCATCACCCACTTTAAGCTCGCCCTCGAGTAGCTCGCCTTGATGACCAAAGACATCAGCCTGAATCTTGAAGGTATCTTCTACCGCAAAACGGACAGTCTCATTGCGTAGCTCACCCTTGTCGCCAACTTGGCCGCCAGATTCAGCATAGAAAGAAGTGTTATCCAGCACAATTACCGCTGCATCACCTGCTTTTACCGAAGTCACTGCAGATCCGTCTACATAAAGAGCCGTTACCTTAGCACCCTCATGCTTGAAGGTGTCATATCCATGAAATTGGGTAGGCTCACCTTTGTAATCCAGGCCTTGAGCTACTTTGAACTTGCCAGCTGCTCTAGCTTGGTCGCGCTGCTTTTGCATCGCCACTTCAAAACCTTGGGAATCAACAGCCACTCCACGCTCACGACAGACGTCTGCAGTTAAATCTAGTGGGAAGCCAAAGGTGTCATGCAGGCGGAAAGCGGTTTCACCATCAACTACTTTGGCGCCGCCTGCTAATGCGCTATCCAAAATTTCCATACCATTGGCAATTGTCTGAAAGAAGCGCTCTTCTTCTTGCTTCAGAACTTCACCAACTTTATCTTGCGCAGCCCGCAATTCTGGATAAGCGTCGCCCATCTCTTTAACCAGAGCGGGTACCAACTGATAGAAGAATGGTTTACGTGCACCAAGCTTGTAGCCATGACGAATCGCACGACGTGCAATGCGACGCAATACATAACCGCGCCCTGCATTACCCGGAATGACTCCGTCCACAACGATAAAGCTGCAGGCACGAATATGATCGGCAATTACTTTGAGCGAAGGACTCTGTGCATCGCAGTTCCCTCCACCAGCAGTATCGACCGCATCCTTAGAGGCCTTTAATAAATTGACAAAGAGATCGATCTCATAGTTAGAGTGCACTTTCTGCAAAATAGCAGCAATACGCTCAAGGCCCATCCCCGTATCAACACTAGGCTTGGGTAGCAGATGCATAACACCAGCTTCATCGCGGTTGAACTGCATGAAGACGTTATTCCAAATTTCAATATAGCGATCACCGTCTTCATCTAGACTGCCAGGAGGGCCGCCAGGAATATGCTCACCGTGGTCATAGAAAATTTCTGTACAAGGACCACAAGGGCCCGTATCGCCCATCATCCAGAAATTGTCAGAGGCGTAACGTGCGCCTTTATTGTCCCCAATCCGAATAATGCGATCAGCTGGAATACCAATTTGCTTATTCCAGATCTCATAAGCCTCATCATCTTCGGCATAAACAGTAACTAAGAGTTTTTCTTTGGGCAACTTAAATACTTGAGTCAATAAATCCCATGCAAGCTGAATGGCATCTTTTTTAAAGTAATCCCCAAACGAAAAATTACCCAGCATCTCAAAAAAGGTGTGATGACGTGCGGTATAGCCTACGTTATCCAAGTCATTATGTTTTCCACCGGCTCTTATGCACTTTTGGGCGCTTGTAGCGCGGTTGTAAGGGCGTTTATCAAACCCCAAAAATACGTCTTTGAACTGGTTCATTCCTGCATTAGTAAATAACAGGGTTGGATCATCCCCTGGGACTACCGGGCTGGACGGAACGATTTGGTGGCCTTTTTGGGCAAAGAAATCTAGGTATGCCTGGCGAATTTGAGAGACTTTCATACTGATAATTATCGCATTGGGACCTCACTAGGGCAAACCCTAGACAAGAGACCCCCTTAGTGCCTTACAATCCTCCAACATCAATAAATCGGCACTTAAGTCGGTAAACAAGGAGTACAACTTGAAAATTCGCAATCAACGGGATTTTGGGGCTGGGATCATGTATATGGTCATTGGCCTCTTCTTCGCCATCGTAGCCACACAATACCAATATGGCACAGCTGCCAAAATGGGTCCAGGCTATTTCCCATTTTGGCTTGGCGTATTAATGGCTCTAATTGGCTTGTTAGTTCTTGTTAGATCCTATAGCGCTAAAGCAACGATTGAGACTATTCCAAAGTTCAGATGGCGCATCATTGCCCAAATTACAGGTGCGGTTATTTTGTACGGCCTCTTACTTCCTAAAATGGGATTCTTAGTGGCTGTCGTGGTTTTAGTTTTTGTTTCCGCAAGCGCCAGCAAAGAATTTACCTGGAAGGGAACGACGATCAATGCTGCCTTCTTGGTCACCTTTACTTATTCCGTGTTTGTAGTGGGTTTAAAACTGCAATTCCCACTCCTGCCATTCTTCTTACAACAATAAAGAACCGAGACACTATAAAATGGACTTATTTACTAATTTAGCCCTCGGTTTCGAAACCGCATTTACCTTACAAAACCTCTTGTACTGCTTAATTGGTTGCGTTCTTGGAACATTGATTGGCGTTCTTCCCGGCTTAGGCCCTATCGCTACTATCGCGATGCTCTTGCCAGCAACTTATGCACTGCCTCCGATTGCTGCTTTGATTATGTTGGCTGGTATTTATTACGGCTCACAGTACGGTGGGTCCACAACTGCGATTTTGCTCAACATTCCGGGAGAGACGTCGTCGGTGGTAACCGCAATCGATGGCTATCAAATGGCTCGCAATGGTCGAGCCGGTGTTGCCTTATTTACAGCAGGTACTGCTTCCTTTTTTGCAGGTTGCGTAGCGACTTTAATTTTGGCTGCATTTGCTGCACCTCTCTCACAACTCGCTTTTAAGTTTGGTCCTGCCGAGTATTTCTCATTGATGGTCTTAGGACTTATTGGTGCAGTTGTTCTTGCATCTGGCTCCTTGATCAAAGCGATCGGCATGATCATCTTAGGTCTTTTGATGGGTATCATCGGTACCGATGTGAACTCCGGCGTCTCACGCTATGCGTTTGATATCCCAGAGCTGAGTGACGGTATCGGGTTCGTTGCTGTAGCAATGGGTGTATTCGGTTTCGCAGAAATCATGGGTAACCTTGAGAAAACTGGTGAGGATGAGGGCTTCCTCAATAAACTCACCACCATGGTCCCAACTAAAACTGATGTGAAACGCATGATTCCATCTATCTTACGTGGCACCACTATTGGCTCTATCTTGGGTATCCTGCCAGGCGGTGGCGCTGCCTTAGCGGCATTTGGTGCTTACTCTGTTGAGAAAAAATCTTCCAAGTACAGCCATGAGTTTGGTAAAGGTGCGATTGAAGGTGTTGCGGGTCCAGAGGCAGCGAATAATGCTGCCGCTCAAACCTCATTCATTCCATTGCTCACATTGGGTATCCCACCGAATGCCGTGATGGCTTTGATGGTTGGTGCGATGACCATTCATAACATTCAACCAGGTCCACAAGTGATGACCAGTAACCCAGCATTATTTTGGGGTCTGATCGCTTCGATGTGGATTGGTAACGTGATGTTGATTCTTTTGAATTTGCCCCTGATTGGTATTTGGGTCAAGTTGTTAAAGATTCCATACCGCTTCCTGTACCCAGCGATTTTGGTGTTCTGCTGTATCGGCGTGTACACCGTGAATAACACTGTGTTTGACGTCTATGTCACTGCAGGCTTTGGCTTGATTGGTTACCTCTTCTTCAAACTGGGTTGCGAACCGCCTCCACTGCTCTTGGGCTTCGTGCTTGGGCCCATGATGGAAGAGAACTTCCGTCGCGCCCTCTTGCTATCCCGTGGTGATTTCATGACCTTCTTAACCCGCCCACTATCCTTAGGCTTGTTGATTGCAGCAGCCCTCTTGGTGGTGATCGTGGCCTTGCCAGCAGTGAAGAAGACTCGCGAAGAGGCATTTGTGGAAGAGTAATTCTCTCTGTCTCTATAGAAACCAGCCCGCAGCAGTTTGCGGGCTTTTTCTTTATGGGCAAGGGGTTTTCTCTACAATGTGGTTATGTCAGAAGATAGCAAACCCTCTAAATCAAACGCTGGCGCTGTAGCTGAGCCATCCAACTTCTTACGTCAGATCATTGATCATGACTTAGCAAGCGGCGCTTTTGCCAAGCGCACCAATTTAGCTGGCGAGGTGATTCCTTCAATCATTACCCGCTTTCCGCCTGAGCCTAACGGTTACTTACATATTGGCCATGCAAAAAGTATTTGCTTGAACTTTGGCCTTGCTACTGACTATAACAATCAGCCTGGTGGTGCGCGCTGCAATATGCGCCTTGATGACACTAACCCTGTCAAAGAAGATATTGAATACGCAGACAGTATTTTGGATGCAGTCAAATGGCTCGGGTTTGATTGGGGCACCCATCTTTATCATGCCAGCGACTACTTTGATCGTCTCTATGAATTCGCTGAAATT
>Ga0304729_1000502_pt1 | contig 28973 bp, 26 predicted proteins | sample C_131016_MF_Meta_FD_190475 | JGI IMG/M metagenome (GOLD analysis project Ga0304729, IMG submission 190475) | Freshwater microbial communities from Lake Croche, Canada to study carbon cycling - C_131016_MF_MetaG (v2) (version 2) | ecosystem: Environmental > Aquatic > Freshwater > Lake | place... | reverse complement strand
AAAATAGGTTGGAATTCCCCATCACTAAATTTTTGGATATTGATTTTTCCAATGGGAGCGCCGAAACGTTGGGCAATTTTCTCTGCTAAGGCTTGAGAGCCAGTTCCTGCGAATATTTTTACTGAAGGATTCATGTGGGTTGGATATGCTTCAAAGTTATAATTCTCGTTTACAAATCTTAAAAAAATAAGGCGCTACTTTTCAACATCTCGCGAACTTATACACATATTAGATGCCTTTTTCGGTATTTATACGGCCTTTGGTAATTTTTGATTTTGATAGATTTGTTGATATGGCAAACTTAAACAATATCAAATCCTGGGCCCTTCAAGATCAACCCATTCATAAGCTGTATTCCAAAGGGGCCAAACATTTGAGCGATGTAGAACTGCTTGCTATACTGCTACAACACGGTACAGTAAAGCAAAACGCAATAGAATTGGCTAGGGCATTACTGAATGCCACTCAGAATAATTTACAAAAGTTTTCAAAATTGAGCGTGACAGACCTATTAGCGCTGAAGATAAAGGGGATCGGAAAAATAAAAGCGATTAGAATTTTAGCAGCAATTGAATTGGGATCTAGAAGAATTTTAAATCCAATTTCCACTAAACATATTTTCCAAAGTGGAGATGTTGCCGAACATCTTAAATATTTATTGCAATTTGAAAATCGAGAAATATTTATGGTGCTTTTATTAAATCAAGCCAATAAAATTATTCATGAAGCTGTCTTAAGCGAAGGGGGTATTACTGGCACCATAGCCGATCCTCGACTTATTTTTAAATTGGCACTAAGCCACGAAGCAACTGGTTTTATTATTTGTCACAATCATCCTAGTGGACAATTACAACCCAGTTCTATGGATAATGTTTTAACAGAAAAAATAAAAAAGGGAGCCTCCTATTTTGATATAAAATTAATTGATCACATCATAGTGAGCAATGAAGGTTATTATAGTTATGCCGAACAAAATAGCCATTGGTAAAATTGACTATGATTTAATTAAGCTTGCGCAGTAGGACCACCAAAATTCATAGGAATTTCAACAGGCAACATATCTGCAATCATGCCATTCGCTTCTTCATAACGTTCTATATTTTCCACCAAGGCTTTCATAAATCTCTTGGCATGCATGGGTGTTAATATTACTCTACTTTTTACCTTACTCTTGGGCGTTCCAGGCATCACATTTACAAAATCAACTACAAATTCGGCGTTGCTATGGGTAATGATGGCCAAATTTGCATAGGATCCTTCGGCTATTTCTTCACTTATTTCAATGTTTAAGGGTTGGTTCGGGTTTTGTTCCATGGTATATATTAAGACCACAAAGATACAGGGGATGGAATGTTAAAAAAAAATTACAGCACTGTAATTCAAAGAACTAAATTTGTAAAATGTTAGTATTAGATGGAAAAATAGCCGCCACCGCTGTTAAAGCAACTCTTTTGCAGCAAACACAGGCCCTGAAAGCCGCTGGTAAAAGAATGCCACATTTAGCTGCCATATTGGTAGGTAATAATGGGGCCAGTGAAACCTATGTGGCGAGTAAAGTTAAAAATTGTGAAGAAACTGGTTTTGGATCCTCTTTGTATCGATTAGATGCCAATGTGGAAGAAGCTGTTTTATTAGCAAAAATTGCAGAACTGAACCAAGATCCTAATTGCGATGGTATCTTAGTGCAATTACCCTTGCCTAAACATATTAAAGAATCTAAAGTCATTGAAGCCATTGACCCGGCTAAAGATGTAGATGGTTTTCATCCTGTAAATGTGGGCCGATTGGTGCAAGGTTTAAATACTTTTATTCCAGCCACCCCTTATGGAATTATTTTAATGTTGGAACATTTCAATATTGAAACCAAAGGAAAAAATGCAGTAGTCATTGGTCGAAGTAATATTGTGGGTCGCCCAATGAGTATTTTATTGAGTAGCAATATTGCACAAGGAAATTGCACGGTAACTATATGTCATAGCCACACAAAAAATTTAAAAGAAATTTGTTTAGGTGCCGATATTATTGTGGCTGCATTAGGCGTTCCTAATTTTTTAACGGGTGATATGATTCAACCAGGTGCTGTTATAATTGATGTAGGTATTACGCGAGTAGAAGATGCGACTGCTAAAAAAGGTTTTAGAATTAAGGGTGATGTTAATTATGAAGAAGCCTGTGCTAAAGCATCGGCTATTACGCCCGTGCCTGGCGGAGTTGGATTGATGACCATTGCAGGTTTATTAAAAAATACTATGAAGGCTTACCAAGGGCTTTAATATTTTACGAATTATAAATTATTAGATTGAATACCACGAATCAATATCCGGTGATGGAAATGTTTTATTCTTTGCAAGGTGAAGGATATCATCAAGGCAAAGCAGCTTATTTTATTCGCTTGGCTGGTTGCGATGTAGGTTGTGTTTGGTGTGATGTAAAAGATAGTTGGGATGCAAGTAAACATCCTGTTTTAACTATTGAAGAAATAGTTAATAGCGCTTTATCGCATCCTGCACGTTTAGCCATTATTACTGGAGGAGAACCATTGTTGTATAATTTAGACGCGCTTACCACCGCATTAAAAAAAGCAGGATTTGAAGTAAATATTGAAACTTCTGGCTCTAGCCCCATGTCTGGGAATTGGGACTGGGTTTGTCTTTCACCAAAAAAATTTAAAGCCCCGCTTGATGAAAGCATACAAGCTGCTTCAGAATTAAAAGTGGTCATTTTTAATACACACGATTTCGAATGGGCCGAAACCTATGCTAAACAAGTTGCTCCTAGTTGCAAATTATATTTACAACCCGAATGGGATAAGGCCAATCAAATTACTCCATTGGTAATTGATTACATCAAGGCCCACCCTAAGTGGGAACTAAGCGCTCAGTTGCATAAGTACATTCAAGTTCCCTAATTTGTATATTTACAATACATTGTAGTGGCTATATGAAAAACAAACTGTTTTTATTGCTATTTTATTTTGCATTTACATTCATAGTAAGCAATCATTTATGGGCACAAGAGGTATCCAACAAAGTCAATCAAAAATCTACTTCAAGTGCTAAAAATTCAATAGCAGCGCAAAAACTGTATGAAAAATCTATTATTGAATTAGATAATAAATCTTTTGGTAAGGCGATTCAATTGCTTGAAGCTGCTATACAAAAAGATTCCAACTTTATAGACGCCTACCTAACTTTGTTTCAAACCTATTTAGATCAAAAACAAAATCAAAAAGCGATTGTTATTTACGAAAAGGCTCATCTAATTGATCCTATTGCTTCTGTTCCTTTTGTGATAAAATATCTTACCGCTTATTTAAATATGGGTGATTATGCAAAAGCATTAGCACTACTTGAGCCTTTGATTGCAAACAATCAATTGCCTAGTTACTTAAAAAATAAGGCTACTGATGTGCTTAGAGTTTGTCAATTTGCAATTGTTAACCCTACCCAAAAAGAAATTAAAGTAAATAATGTGGGTGACAGCATTAATTCTGAGGCTGCCGAATATTTTCCTAGTGTAACAGTACAAGACAGCATTTTTTTATTTATGCGTCGTTCTAATTTTACGAGAGAAGATTTTTATTATAGTACCATCACTAAAAACGGTTTTTCTAAAGCAAAGTCATTAGCTGATAATTTAAATGAGGGAGAGAAAAAGGGAAGTATGAGTTTGTCGCAAGATTTAAATACGCTTTACTTTGCTGCCGACTTTGGGCCAAAGGGATATGGCCGTTATGATATTTATAAAGTAACTAAAACAAAAAAAGGTTGGTCTGAACCAAAAAATTTAGGGCATAATATCAACTCTGATTATTGGGATAGTGCTCCTAGTATTGCGCCAGACGGACAAGCCCTTTATTTTTGTAGCAACCGTCCAGGTGGTTATGGTGGTATAGATATTTATGTTGCTTACCGCAATGAAAAAGGATTTTGGAATGAAGCTGTTAATATGGGTCCATCTATCAATACAGCAGGGGATGAACAAAGCCCTTTTATACATGCCGACAATAGAAGTTTGTATTTTTCTTCCAACGGCTGGCCAGGATTTGGCGGGGCCGATTTATATGTTTCCAGAAAAAAATTAGATGGGACTTGGTCGATACCCACTAATTTAGGCTACCCTATTAATACTTATGAAAATGAAGGTAGTATTGCTGTTGCCGGAAATGGAATGGATGCTTATTTAGCGAGCGATAGATCAGATAGTAAAGGTGGCTTAGATATTTATAAAGTAGTACTTGCCGAGGCCACAAGAGCCAATAAAACTTTTTATTTAAAAGGATTTATTGCAGATGCTGTTTCAAGAAATCCAATTGCTGGCGATGTTGTTTTGGTCAATCCATTAGATGACAGCAGTACCATGCAAATTAAAGTTGATAGCAATGGCTATTTTGTATTAGGTCTTCCCTATTTTGACAGTTTAGGCATAAGAGTAAATAGTCCCAATCATATTTTTGCCAGTACATTTATTTCAGCCGATAGTTTACAATATATTTCAGGTAACACTTTCCAATTTTATTTAGCGCCTATACCTATCTATGCAAAATCCTTTTCTCAAAATTTCAAAAATGTATTTTTTGATTTAAATTCTGCTAAACTTAAAAAGAAATCAAGAGTAGAATTGGATGCATTGGTTACTTATTTAGAAACTGCCCCAAGCGCCTTTATACTCATAGAAGGGCATACGGATTCAAAAGGAGATAGTATTCAAAATAAAAACATGTCTGAAAAAAGAGCAGAAGCCATTGCAAAATATTTAATTACTAAAAAGATTGCACCCAATAGAGTTAGCCATATTGGACGTGGTTCTAAGTTGCCTATTGCAGATAATGCTACCGAAGAAGGTCGAGCAAAAAACAGAAGAAGTAGCTTTATGATTAGCTTTCAAAAGCCTGACGAGCATTCAAAATAAAGTATAAATACTGCAGTTTCATTTAGTTTTAATTTTGAGGTTTGCTGCATGTCAGATGAAATCGTATTTACAATTGCCTTTAGCATGATTGCTGGGATAAATGATGTTGACAAAAAAAGAATTCTTGAATTGTATGGTTCTGCTGTTCAAGTTTTTAAAGAACATCAAAAACAGCAAAATGGTTTTAGTGAGCTTAACCTATTTTATAAAAATATATTAATGGCTACTTGGCCACTAAAAGAAGCCGAGGCAGAATTTAATTTTATCACAAAGCATCAAATTAAATGCATCTCTGTTTTAGATTCAAATTATCCTAACAGATTAGTTCAATGCAAAGACGCTCCCTTATTATTGTACGTAAAAGGTTCAGGCCAATTTAATCTACCACAACTAATAAGTATTGTTGGAACTCGTCAGCCTTCCGTACAAGTGGCTAAAGTAGTGCAAGAATTAATGGAAGGTTTAGCTCATTTAAAAATTGGAATAGTGAGTGGTTTGGCTTTGGGGGTGGATGGAATTGTACATCAAACTGCATTGAAAATGAATTTACCCACCTGGGGCGTCCTTGCTCATGGGTTAGACAAAATTTATCCCAATGAACATCGTAGGCTTGCCATTGAAATGATACAGCAGGGCGGCTTATTAACTGAATGTAAAAAAAGTACCATCCCACTTCCCTACTTTTTCCCAAAAAGAAATCGAATTGTAGCTGGCATGAGCGACGCTACTGTTGTTATTGAAACAGCTATTAAAGGCGGAAGTATGATTACTGCTTCCTTGGCTTTTGACTACAATAGAGAAGTATTTGCCGTTCCTGGAAAAATTTATGATCCAAAAAGCAAAGGTTGTTTACATCTTATAAAATACAACAAAGCCCATGTTTACCATGACCCCAGTTTTTTACTTGAAAATATGAACTGGCCAATTCCAGACCTTCCCATCAAAGAAAAACAATTAAAATTATTGCTCGATCCGGAACTGCAAAGGGTATTATTATATATTGAAATGCAAGGCCCAGTGCATCGAGACACCTTAGCTAATCAATTAAAAATCAATGCAAGTATGCTTTCGGGCTACTTATTATCCCTTGAAATTCAAGGACATATCCACTTAATGGCTGGTAATTTATACTGTAAGATTTAAAAAAGGATTTTGCCTAAATAATCTAAGGCCCTATCTTTGCCTATGGCAACAAGTAATACTACAAACAACTCCCGAATTTTTGGTAAAGGCTTAACATTTGATGATGTATTGTTAATGCCCGCTTATTCCGAAATACTTCCTTCCGAAGTAAACATCCACTCGCAGCTTACCAAAAATATACAATTACATACCCCTATTTTGTCTTCGGCGATGGACACTGTTACGGAGGCACAATTGGCTATTGCCTTAGCCCGTGAAGGTGGTATTGGAATTTTACATAAAAACATGAGTATTGAAAGACAAGCCGAACAAGTACGTAAAGTAAAACGTAGCGAAAGCGGAATGATTGTTGATCCAATTACTTTAGAGGTAACTGCCACTATTGGAGATGCACTAAAATTAATGAAGGAAAATAAAATTGGTGGTATTCCAATTATAGATAAAACAAATAAATTAGTTGGCATCTTAACCAATCGCGATTTACGTTTTGAAACAGATCGTAAAAGAAAAGTGAGTGAAGTAATGACTAAAGAAAATTTAGTGATTGCGCCAGAAGGAACCGACTTAAGAAAAGCAGAAAAAATTCTTCGTCAATACAAAATTGAAAAATTACCAGTTGTAAATAAACAAGGTAAATTAATTGGCTTAATTACTTACCGCGATATTTTACAACTAAGCGCTTTCCCCAATGCAGTAAAAGATAATATTGGTCGTTTATTAGTGGGAGCTGCTTTAGGTATTACCAAAGACTTATTAGAACGCGCTGCTGCTTTACAAAGCGTAGGGGTGGATATTGTTGCTTTAGATAGTGCGCATGGTCACAGCAAAGGTGTTATTGAAGCACTGAAACTATTAAAGAAAACGTATAAGAGTTTACCAGTGATTGCTGGCAATATAGCTACTGCTCAAGGCGCACTCGCCATGGCGAATGCAGGTGCCGATGCAGTGAAAGTAGGTATTGGACCAGGCTCTATTTGTACTACTAGAATTGTGGCAGGTGCAGGTGTTCCTCAACTAACTGCCATTATGGAAGCAGCCAAAGCATTGAAAGGAAAAAATATTCCAATCATTGCAGATGGAGGTATTCGCTATACCGGAGATATGGTAAAAGCATTAGCCGCTGGCGCCAATTGTGTTATGATGGGTAGCATATTTGCAGGCACCGAAGAAAGTCCTGGAGAAACTATTATTTACGAAGGTCGTAAGTTTAAAGGATACCGTGGTATGGGAAGCATTGGTGCCATGAGTCAAGGAAGTGGGGATAGATATTTTCAAGAAAACGAATCTGATTCAAAAAAATATGTACCAGAAGGAATTGAAGGTCGTGTAGCATACAAAGGAAACTTACATGAAATTGTTTATCAGTTTGTAGGTGGATTAAAAGCAGGTATGGGTTATTGCGGAGCAAAGACAATAAAAGATTTACAAAAGGCCACCTTTGTTCAAATTACCAATGCAGGCATGAGAGAAAGCCATACACATGATGTAGAAGTGACTAGAGAAGCACCTAACTACAGTAAGAAATAATTAACCCTTATAATCTGGGCCTTGAAAAAATTTATTTTTTTCTTTTTATTGTATGTTGCTATTGTATTTCCATTAGCAGCTCCTGCTCAAGATAGCACACTAAGTATTCCTAAACTTCAAGTAAGTGTTTTAACCTGCGCTGCTGGCGAAGATATTTATACGGTGTGGGGACATACAGCAGTTAGAGTGATTGATAGCACAAAAGGTACCGACATCGTTTTCAATTATGGCACTTTTGATTTTAATGAACCTAATTTTTTAGCCAAATTTATTAAAGGCAGTTTATTGTATTTTGTTTCTGCCAATAATTACAACGATTTTATCGCAGAATATAAATATGAACAAAGACAGGTGGTGGAGCAAGTATTAAAACTATCCACTATTGAAAAAATTAAATGGTACGACGCGCTAAAAATAAATATGTTGGCAGGCAATCGTCAATACTTGTATAATTTTATTGAAGATAACTGCACCACTCGTATTAAAGATGGCTTGTTTAAAAATTCGGCCTTTCAGCCCGTGGGCATTAATGTACCTTCATTCAGAGCTGAAGTAGTCAAAGCCCCCTACCAGCAAGGCCTACCCTGGATTGGCCTAGGTATTGATTTATTATTGGGCGCCTACTCAGATCAAAAACCAACCGATTTTCAGGCTGCTTTCCTACCCGCTTTATTGCACCAACAAATAGCCAATACTAGAAAATTAGTAGTAGCCAATAATACTCTTATAACAGTCAATCAAAAAATTACAAGAAGCACTACTACACCATTTTTTATTTTAGTTGTAGGCTTATTAATTTATTTGTTTGCATCTAATTGGAATAGCTTGATCACGCAAAGATTGGCTAAGTTTTTTGACATTATTTTATTGCTTGCTTTTAGCCTTGGCGGTGCACTGCTATTTTACATGAGCTTTATTTCAAAACATACGGCTTGTTATGAAAATTACAATATAATGTGGCTGCACCCATTGTACCTTATTGCTTTTATTTTTTACTTTATTAAAAATGAAGTGATTGGAAAAATAGGAATGGTATTTTTTGCAGCAACTATAGCTTTAGTGCTAACTAGCTATTGGTTACCGCAACATTTTTCAATAGAAGTTTGGACAATGATGGCCACAGCACTCTTATTGAATTACCGATTAATTGAAAAAGGACGAATAAATTCATTATTTAAATAAATGCGATGTCAAAAATTATATTAATTACAGGCGCTAGTTCGGGTTTTGGAAAAGCCATTGCAGAAAAATTTGCAACGGGTGGATGGAATTTAATTTTAACCGCACGTAGAAAAGAAAAACTGGAAGCGGTGGCTAGTGACATAGAAAAAAAATATGGGGTGAAAACCTTGTCCTTGATTTTTGATGTGCAAAACAAAGAAGCTGTATTTCAAGCATTGGGTAATTTACCAGCCCAGTGGCAAGCCATTGATTTGTTAGTGAACAACGCAGGTCTAGCCTTGGGTAGAGACAGTTTTGAAAATGCCAATATTGAAGATTGGGAAACCATGATTGACACCAATGTCAAAGGTTTATTGTATTGCTCCAAAGCAGTATTGCCTTATCTAATTAAACAACAAGGGCATATCATTAATATTGGCAGCACTGCTGGTAAAGAAGTATACAAAGATGGTAACGTGTATTGTGCTTCTAAACATGCAGTAGACGCCATCACTAAAGCGCAAAGAATAGATTTATTGCAATACAAAATAAAAGTCACTGCCATTCATCCTGGTGCAGTAGAAACAGATTTTTCTTTGGTCAGATTTAAAGGAGATGCCGTTAAAGCAGCAGCTGTATATGCTGGCTACCAGCCTTTAAAAGCAGAAGACATTGCTGATACCGCCTGGTATGTGGCCAATGTACCCAAACATGTTTGTATCAATGATGTAGTGATGACCTGTGTGGCCCAAGCAAATTCAATGTCCTTGCACAAAGACGCTTAGAATAAATTGTCTGTAAAAAAATTATTCGAAAAAAATTATCCAAAGTCAATCTCCGTATTGTCTCCAATATTTAAACTGCGGCTTAATCCTTTCACTGCTGCATCACTTCCTATCAATGAATTGTCTAAAACCACTTCATCGAGTGTGGTATAGGAGCCTATGATACTTTCTTTGACCACCGAACTCTTGATGGTGGTATTATTTCCTATAGTTACATGTGGGCCAATGATAGAATGCTCGATCATGCAGCCTTCTGCAATACTTACAGGCGCAATGATAATACTATTGGGATAACTGTCTGTGTTAACTGCCAAGCCTCCTGTTTTCTTAAGTAACACGGCATTGGCTTCTAATAAATTTTCTTTCTTACCACAATCATACCAATGCTTTACTTTAAAGGATCTAAATTCAACCCCTTTTTTGATCATACAATCCAATGCATCTGTTAAATTGTATTCTCCATTTGATTTTATATTCTCTTGAAATAGTTGTTGAAAACATTCAAATAAAATTTTTGATTCTTTAATTTTATACAAACCCACCAAGGCATTGTTGCTTTTTGGAATAGAGGGCTTTTCCACAGCGTGTTCAATTTTACCTTCCTCATCCATTTCTACAACACCAAATTGTCTTGGGTCATCTACTTTTTTAATACCCAACAAACTATAAGGACTCTCCATTACTTCTTTAATATCAAATTCGCAGATGGTATCTCCCAATGCAATAAATACCTCCTCCTCTCCCACTATTTTTTTTGCCAATTCAATGGCATGGGCTGTTCCATTGCGTTCATTTTGATACACAAAATGGGTAGTTAAATCAGGATAAGTAGCTTGTACATAATCCTGAATTTTATCTCCTAAATAACCTACAATAAAAATAAATTCTGTAATACCTACTTCTCTGAGCTGATCTACGATAAAACTAAGTATGGTTTTGCCCGCCATCGGAATCAATGCCTTGGGCTGTGTGTAGGTATGTGGTCTGAGTTTTGCGCCAGCTCCAGCAACTGGTATAATAGCCTTCATTTTTTACTTTTTAGGGGGAGATAAATGTAGCAAATAACTGTTAGTAATAGTGCAAATTTGGGCCTCAATTGGTCAATTTTGAGTAAAGCACTTGAAAATGTGGATATTAGACGGCTAACTGTTGAAACTTGGACTTTGACTAGGCTAATTAAAGCTCTATTTTTGCAAAATAGAACTTTAAAAATTTCCAAACATGCAAAGAGATACCCTTGTTTTTGACATCATCAATCAAGAATTAGCACGCCAAAGAAGAGGCATTGAATTGATTGCTTCTGAAAATTTTACCAGCTTACAAGTAATGCAAGCCATGGGTGGTGTAATGACTAATAAATATGCGGAAGGTTACCCAGGCCGTCGTTATTACGGTGGTTGTGAAATTGTAGATAAAACGGAAACTTTAGCTATTGATAGATTGAAAGAAGTTTTTGGCTTGGAATACGCCAACGTACAACCCCACAGTGGTGCACAAGCAAATGCTGCGCTTATGCTTGCCATCTTACAACCAGGTGATGGTATCTTGGGATTGGATTTAAGTATGGGTGGTCACTTAACACATGGAAGTGCTGTGAATTTTTCTGGTAAAACCTATAAGCCTCATTTTTATGGTGTGGTAAAAGAAACGGGATTGATTGATTATGAAATGTTAGAAAGTCAAGCAAGGACACATCAGCCTAAATTAATTATTTGTGGCGCCAGTGCTTATAGCCGTGATATAGATTATGCACGCATTAGAAAAGTCGCAGACGAAGTATGTGCATTTGTTTTAGCCGATATTGCACACCCTGCTGGTTTAATTGCAAAAGGTTTATTAAGCTCTCCATTTAATCATTGTCATTTTGTTACTTCAACTACACATAAAACTTTACGCGGACCTCGTGGTGGCGTGATTATGATGGCTAAAGATGGTGAAAACACTTTAGGACTAAAAGATGTAAAAGGCAATTTAAGATTATGGTCTAATGTAATTGATATGGCGGTGTTCCCTGGTACACAAGGAGGGCCATTAGAGCATGTGATTGCAGCAAAGGCCATTGCTTTTGGCGAAATATTATCTGATGAATTTATGGTGTATCAAAAGCAAGTACAAACCAATGCGAAAGCCATGGCTGCAGCATTTGTTGCAAAAGGATATGAAATTATTAGTGGTGGCACCGATAATCATTTAATGTTAATTGATTTACGCAATAAAAACATCAGTGGTAAAAAAGCTGAACAAGTTTTAGGACATGCCGATATTACTGCCAATAAAAACATGGTGCCTTACGATGATAAATCGGCCTTTGTTACTTCAGGTATTCGTTTTGGTGTGGCTGCTATTACCACACGAGGAATGACTGAAACACATATACCTTTTGTAGTAGAAGCCATTGACAAAGCCTTAATGAATGCAGACAATGAGACTGTATTAGCAGACACTAAAAAAGAAGTGAACAAGTTTATGGAGCAATTTATATTGTATCCAGAATTAGGGTAAGCTTAGTATGGAACAATAATGAGTTTAATCAGTATAGAAAGAACCTCCCTCACCCGGAGGTTTTTTTATTTGAAATAGATTAACTTTATACTATGATACAAAGAATACAAACCATTTGGTTATTACTTGCCAGCGCTGCAGCCTTTTCTGCACTGCGTTTTCCTTTTTATTATACGCCTGTCCCTTTTGCTTTAGAAATTAATGGTAGTGCAGGCTATAGCACGCTAATCTCATTGGCTTTTAGTGCTTGCCTTTCTTTTATTACTATCTTTTTATATGGCAATCGTATGTTGCAACTAAAGGTAGTACTTATCAATTTTTTATTGTCCGTATTAATTGGCTACTTCATTTACAAAATAGTTATAGCCAACCCAGGCGGTGGCTTCACCCTACCTTCACTTGCATTGTTTATCATACCCGTTTTACAAATAATGGCTATGGTTAATATTTACAAAGACGAAATGAAAGTGAAAAGCGCTGATAGGTTACGATAGTTGGTTAAGATAGTCTGTTTTACTAGCCAGGATTTATATAGAAATAAACCTAAGCTGCTAAAACTAAGCTGCTTCTAATTCTTTCTCAATAGCGTTTTGCACTAACTGATTCAAACTTATTCCCTTCATGGTAGCAAGCATTGCCGCCTTTCTATGAATATCAGGTTTTACACGGACATTAAAAGAACCCTTGAAACTTTTTAACAAAGGTTTTTTAAAATTTTTACAATCTTCTATGTATTCATTCACAGCTTCTCTAAACATTGCCTTTAATTCTCCAACAGAAGATCCCTCAAACGCTACTAAATCATAGATGCCTTCAATTTTACCAAATAAAATATTATCTTCTTCACTAAAGTTGACAGATGCAAAAAAACCTTTGTAATTTAAAGTGTTATTCATATAATTTTTTTAAAGATTAATTCTATTTTAATATTTTTTAAATAAACCCTTTTGAATATTTTTTCAGGATGTGGTCTATGTAATTTTAATTGATGCCCATTGTTTCTATTATAGAAGGAAACCCTCGATCCAGAAGTTTTACCAAGATTACTTTCCTCGTATCCAAAACTATTAAGTAACGCCTTGAGCTCGTAGTAAGTAAAATCCTTAGGTATACTTAAGAACCTTTCTAGTAGTTTATCTTTCTTTGTCATACAAATTTGCAACTATTTTTTAGTTACAACAAAAATAATAAAAGAATTTCCAGACAGACAAATTTAATTTATCTAATCAATTGATTTTAAATAAGTTACATAGAAATTAGTCTAAGTACTTCCCAGTTTGAGAAGCCTTGCATTTGGCTATACCCTTGGGTACGCCTGCATAAACCACGGTGCCGCCGCCCTCTCCTGCCTCTGGTCCCATATCAATTACCCAGTCGGCTACTTTAATAATATCGGTATTATGTTCTACTACTATTAAAGAATGTCCTTGATCTATTAAAGCATTAAACGCTTTTAATAATTTATGAATATCATGAAAATGAAGTCCAGTAGTAGGCTCATCAAATATGAATAACATTTTATTGCTGGCTTTTCCCTTTTCTAAAAAGCTAGCTAGTTTTACTCTTTGTGCTTCCCCCCCACTTAAGGTACTACTGCTCTGTCCTAGTTTAACATAACCTAGTCCCACTTCTTGCAAAGGACTAATAGCAAATACGATATTTTTTTCTTCACTAAAAAATTCTATGGCTTCATCCACACTCATCTCTAGTACCTCGAAAATATTTTTTCCTTTGTATTGAACTTCTAATACTGTTTCTTTAAATCTCTTACCACCGCAATCCTCACAGGTTAAATGCACATCGGCTAAAAACTGCATCTCTACTAATTGCTCTCCTTCTCCTTTACAAGTATCGCATCTACCTCCATCTACATTAAAAGAAAAATGCTTAGGCAAGAAACCTCTTATTTTAGAAAGGGCTTGCTTGGAATATAAGTCCCTTATGGCATCGTAGGCTTTAATATAAGTCACTGGATTAGATCTCGAAGATTTTCCAATAGGGTTCTGGTCCACCATTTCTATTTGATCAATTAAATGCAAATCGCCACTAATGGCATTGTAGCCTCCAACAATTTCTGTTGGAAGTGCTTTTGCTTTTAATAAGGCATTGTATAATACTTGTTTCACCAAGGTGGTTTTTCCACTTCCACTCACTCCACTTACGACGCATAAACTATGCAGTGGAAATTGTACATCAATGGTTTTTAAATTATGTAAATAAGCCCCTTCTAGTTTTATAAAGTGTTTAGAAATTCTTGTTTTAGCAGGAATAGGTATGCTCATAGCACCACTCAAATACTTTCCTGTTAAACTATTTTTATCTTTGATAAGTGCAGCTGCATTGCCCACTGCCACTACTTCTCCACCCTGATGCGCTGCAAGGGGGCCCATATCAATGATATGATCGGCCTGACGCATAATTTGTTCATCATGTTCTACCACTACTACTGTATTGCCTAAGTCTCTTAAGTTTTGTAATACTTTAATTAGCCTCTCGGTATCTCTTGAATGCAGTCCAATACTTGGCTCATCTAAAATATATAACGAGTTGGTTAAATTACTTCCTAAACATCTGGTGAGTTGTATTCTTTGACTTTCTCCACCACTTAAACTATTGGCAAGCCTTGATAAAGTTAAATAACCCAAGCCCACATCCATTAATGTTTGAATGCGTTGTTCTAATTCTATTAATAACCTTTTGGCTACTTGCTTTTCATGATCAGATAGTTTTAACCCCGTAAACCATACTTGTAAATCCTTTACTGGCATGGCGCATAATTCTCCAATATGCTTACCCCCAATTTTTACATACAAGGCTTCCTTGCGCACTCTATAACCTTCGCAATCGGGACAGTTGGTTCTTCCACGATACCTACTAAGCATGACTCTAAATTGCACTTTATACAAATGTGCTTTTACATCTTCAAAAAAATCATCTATGCCCAATGCCTTTCCCACACCCTTCCATAATTGCGTGGTTTGCGTTTTAGTTAATTTATTAATAGGTTGATGAATAGGGAAACCTGCCTTGCCCGCCTCTTTTACAAACTGATCCTTCCACCAAACTAATTTCTCTCCTTTCCATGGCGCCACCCCTCCATCATAGACCGATAAGTTGGTATTGGGTATGACTAAGTTTTCATCAATACCTAAAACCTGGCTATAGCCTTCGCAGGTTGGACAAGCGCCATAAGGGTTATTAAAAGAAAATAAATTCGGACTGGGCTCATCAAATTCAATTCCATCCAAAGTGAATTTATTATTAAAAGTTTTTAAAATAGTTTCGTTTTGCTCTACCCATAAAACACCTTCGCCTTCATAAAAGGCAGTACCAATAGAATCACTAATTCTATGTAGATCATCTTCCTCAAATGCTTTCACTACCACACGGTCAATTAAAACATAAACATCATGTGACTTAATGGTTTTTGTTATTTCGGCCTTGGTCATAGCTAGCGCCTCTTCAATTCTTAAAATATTGGATACATTTGTTTTTGAAGATGCTCTTAAATAAATTCTTGCAAAACCTTTTTGTAATAATATATTGAGTTCCTCTTGTATGTCTCTTTTGGCTTGTTGCTTAAATGGAACGATAAGCACCATTTTATCTCCAGTCGTACCTTTTTGGATAAATTCCAAAACATCCTGCACATCCTGTTTTTTTACCTCCAAACCACTAATAGGTGAATAGGTTTTTCCCACCCTTGCATAAAATACCCTTAAGTAATCATAAATTTCGGTCATACTTCCCACTGTACTTCTTGGGGTGCGGGTGACTACCTTCTGCTCAATGGCAATAGCTGGACATAGCCCCTTAATATAATCTACATCAGGCTTGCCCATACGGGACATAAACTGTCTGGCATAAGAAGATAAGCTTTCGGCATAGCGTCTTTGCCCCTCGGCAAATAAGGTATCAATGGTTAAGGAGGACTTTCCACTGCCAGATACCCCAGTCACCACAATAAACTGGTTGCGCGGGAAATTAACAGATACATTTTTCAAATTATGCACCCTTGCCCCTACAACTTGTATGTCATTGTTTTCAAGCTGCTCCAATTTCCCTTTTTTACTGCTGGCCATATAGCAAAATAACAGATTCTAGCCCATTTAGTTGTAGAAATTTGTTCCTTATTAAGAATTAAAAATGTGGATAGCTTTTAAAAGAATTTCTTGTTTTCCACAAACGCAATTTCAGTCATTATAGCTAGTAATTTGTAGTTACTAACCCATCGAAACCTACCCTAAAACAAATGAACAAAGAAATTCAACTATCCGACAACGAACTCATTCAGTCCTTTCAAGACGGCAATTCTCGTGCTTTTGACGCCTTATTAGAGCGCCACCAAAATAGGATTTACAATGCCATTTTATTCATGGTCAAAGACAACTACTTGGCCGAAGACCTTTTTCAAGAAATTCTAATCAAGGTCATCGACAACCTAACACAAAAGAAATATGCCGAAGAAGGTAAATTTTTACCTTGGGCTTTACGCATCTCCCACAATTTTGTGGTGGATCATTTTAGAAAAGTAAAGCGCACCCCTACGATCAAAACTAGTGACGATCAAGATTTGTTTGAAATCATCAAACATTCCGATCACCCTGCCGATTACAAAATGACCCGCGCACAAACGCATAAAAATATTCAAGAACTGGTAGATCTTTTACCTGAAGAACAAAGAGAGATTATTGTACTAAGACATTATGCCAACCTTAGCTTTAAAGAAATTGCACAAATGACCAATTGTAGCATTAATACTGCCTTAGGTAGAATGCGTTATGGTTTGATTAATCTAAGAAAAATGATGACAGAGCGTGGTATGAGTCTATAAAATCTATTGCTATTGATAAAAAATCTAATAGCAATAGATTTAACCCTCTTATGATTTTAAAAAAGCTCCAATAGGAGCTTTTTTAATTTATGTTCGTCTTTTATAAAATATAAAGACTCCATAAATCCTCTAATGATTTTATTAAAAAAGCTCCATAGGAGCTTTTTTAATTTATGTTCGTCTTTTATAAAATATAAAGACTCCATAAATTCTCTAATGATTTTATTAAAAAAGCTCCATAGGAGCTTTTTTAAATTCGTTTATGTTCGTCTTTTATAAAATATAATAGGAAGCTATTTGGCTTTACTAGCACTACATTGTAGCCAATTCAAATATTCTTTTGAATCAGGTGTATAGCCCACTGGATTAGATACTATCTTTTGCGCAGGACTCATCACCACATACAATGGTTGCGTGACTTGATTAAAATTTTCGGCCTGGAAGGTAGCCCATAAATCTCCAATACTATTGATGTCTTTAGACTGACCTTGTGCATTGGTATATTTAAATCTTTTTTCTACAGGTAATAATTCCTTGTCATCTACATATAAGGAAACCAAAATAAAATGATTTTGAATTTCTGCCATCACTTCAGGATTGGTCCAAACATTCTCTTCCATCTTTCTACAATTCACACAGGCCCAGCCGGTAAAATCAATTAGAATAGGTTTGTTTTGCTCCTTTGATAATTTTACTGCCTGCTCATAATTATTCACAACATTGGCTTGCAAGCCATGATGGTCTCCATTTTTTGCAAATAAACTATAATGTGTAGGTGGTGGAAATCCACTTAAAAATTTTAATAAATAAGTATTTTTTGGTGTCATTCCAATGATTAAAACCAATCCAAATACAATGGATAAGTCTCCAAATATTTTTCTTATCCAAGAAATTTTTGCTCCCTTTACATCATGTGGCAATAATAAGAATCCTCTTAAATACAAGGCCAATCCAATACTAATTACCGCCCAAATGCCTAAAAAAACTTCTCTTTTGAGTAATCCCCAATGTTGCACTAAATCTGCATTGGATAAAAATTTAAACGCCAAGGCCAATTCTAAAAATGCCAATACTTTTTTAACGGTATCCAACCAGCCACCAGATTTAGGTAGGGATTGAAGCCATTGTGGGAAGATGGCAAATAAAGTAAAGGGCAATGCCAATGCAAGACCAAATCCTGCCATACCACTTGTTAAAGCCCAAGCACCTCCTTGTAAGGAGCCCACGAGTAAAGTACCTAAGATAGGCCCAGTGCAAGAAAACGAAACAATAGCAAGTGTGATAGCCATAAAAAAAATGCCTCCAAAACTACCTAACCCGCTTTTAGAATCGGCCTTATTAGCAATACCACTTGGTAAGGTGATTTCAAAAAAACCAAAAAAGGAAATAGAGAAAAATATAAAGATGATAAAGAAAATAATATTTAACCAAGGATTGGTTGAAATACTATTAAAAATCTCTGGTTGCACATTGCCAATTACATGAAAAGGCACACTAGCCAATACATAAATTAGAAAAATACTAACTCCGTACAATAATCCATTTTGAATCCCTTGCTTTCTTGTCTTGGATCTTTTGGTGAAAAAGGAAACTGTTACTGGAATCATTGGAAATACACAGGGTGTAATAAGCGCAATCAATCCGCCTAAAAATCCAAGAAAAAATACGGCCCATGCACTGGACTTTTTAGTGTCATGGGTTGCTCCACCGCAAGCAGCTGCAGGTGCCTTGGTGGCTGACGCAGGCAATAAAATTTGGAAGCCTGCAGCTTTTTTACCATTGGCCAAGGCCACTGAAACGGGAATCTCCAAGGCTAAAAATTGATCCCCTTTTGCAGCATTCAATAAAACTAAAATTTTTAAACTATCTGGTTGGAAACCTTTGATCGCTATATTTTGAGCAATTTCAAGCGTATGCAAATAAACATTGGCTTGCTTGAATAAAACATCCTTTTGTTGACTGCCTTTTTTTGAATAGCTAGGATCTGCAATCAATTGCACCGTCTCCAATCCAGCTTTAAATGCTGGGGCATCTAATCCATCAGGATTGGCTGCATACACATGCCAACTGTCTTGTATTTGCAGGCTTGCTTTTAATGTATAGGTACTATCATTGACCACTACTGCTTTAATAGTTGCAGTAACAGGATTTTGGGCTTGTGCAAAATTTACTATTAAACTAGTAAATAAAGCCACAAAAGAAACGAGTACTTTATTCAAAATTTTTTATTTAATTAGATGCGCATTATTGTAAGGCTATCTCAAAAGCTATTTTAGCAGGAGGTAAACATCTGTCATCATTACATACTGCATATTCAATTTCACCAGCAATCTTGGTTTTACTTGCCACTTTTAAATTCGCCATTTGGGTAAACAGTACATTGTTACTATAATAAGCAATCTCTGTATTAAAATTCTTATCGAATTTTTTCTCCATCTTACCCGCTTCTTTAGCGACTCCTTTTATTTGCACCAATGGATTAGGTTTGTAAGTGATTTTGGTAGGAATAGGGCCGTCTTTAACAAATTGAGAATAAATATGCCATGGACTTTCAATGGCTGCACTTATTTTTATTTCGTATTGCTTATCTGATTTTTTTACTGCCTCAAAGGTCCATTTTACAGGATTTAATTTTTGTGCACCTGCTACAAAAAACATGCATACACTGCAAAACAAAATCATTCCTTTTTTCATATACTTATTTTTTTAAACCCAAAATTTCAAAAACTTTTTTACCATCAATATTACTCAAGGCATCAGAAGTAGCTCTTTCCGGATGTGGCATCATTCCAAATACATTGCGCCCATCATTACAAATACCTGCTATATCCATGGTGGATCCATTGGGATTTGCATCCCCGCCAATCTTTCCATTTTTGTCACAATATTTAAATAATATTTGATTATTTTTTTCTAAATGAGTTAAAGTAGCCGCATCTGCATAATACCTACCTTCGCCATGCGCAATGGGGATTTGCAATGCATCACTTTTATCAGTTTTAATAAAAACATTTTTACAAATAAATTGTTGATTGGCATTCTGCAACAAGGCCCCTGGCAATAAACCACTTTCACATAAAATTTGAAAGCCATTGCAAACGCCCAAAACCTTTCCACCCTTATTGGCAAATTCAATCACCGATTGCATCATTGGACTAAATTTGGCAATGGCACCGCAACGTAAATAATCTCCATAAGAAAAGCCCCCTGGAAGCACAATACAATCCTCGGTAGTGAAATGCGATAAGTCGCTGTCTTTGTGCCATAACATTTCTACAGGATAGCCTAAATCTTTTTCTAAAGCATCTTGCATGTCTCTATCGCAATTGGATCCTGGAAAAACTAAAACGCCAAATTTCATAGCTGTTGATTTAACTTTTAGGGTATTAAATTGAAGCACAAAGTTACCAAAACTTGGCTTTATAGATTTGTTAAATTCTTCACCTAACTAAGGTGGTTATACACAATCACGGCCATGGCCGACCAAAACAACAAATTGGGTAATACTAACCTTTTGGGGCTAGCATAGCTAAAACTAATAAAGCAGGCCAAAGGGGTAATCACAATGGCAGATGCATACAATGCCTGCACCGAAAATATAATGGGTTGAAATAAGGTTAAAATAAGCACCAGCAGTAATACACCCCAATATTTTCTTACTTGAATAATGAACCTGACTTGCTCTTGCTGCCAATAAAAAATGCCAGCTACCAATTGTACCCCGATGACCATTAGGGCTAATACCACATTCAATTCAGTCTTGACCAAAGGATTTTTCCAATCCAATTTGGGTAAAAAATGTCTAAAATCTGATAAATTGCCTGATAAAAAAACATAGGTAAAAATAAAATAAAAGGGAAGTAAGATGCCCATAATCAAAACCAGCCATTCAGAAATTTTAAAGGGCCTGATAATAATTAAAGCAAACAATACCACTGGAATTAAGATTGCAATTGGTTCATACAATAAAATAGAAATACCCACAATTAATCCAATATTAAACTCTAAGGTTTTGGGCTGATTTTGATCGTACAATCTTAACAATTTTACCAAAATCCAAATGACCAAGGAATTTGCCACCAAGCCAGAACTGATGACGTCCCAGTAAGGAAACAATCCAGTTAAAATGATATAAGTGAAGGCAGGCAAATAACTTATTTGCTGAAACATTTTAAATTTACTTAGCAATATATTTAATCGGATGGCCTGACTTAAAATGATTAATTGAAAAAGCACAATAAGTGCCATGGAAGGCAATGGTTTTATGAAATGCAACAACAAATAGGCAATTAATCCGTCCGATTCATTGGCGATGACCAAGGGCGGATGCATCCATACATGAAAATGTAAAGCCAAACTCAATAAGACTAAAAAGATTAAATTAATATCCGACCTATCTCTGAATAAAAAAACCACGCTTAGTTATTTAAATTTAATTTTTGCAAACCCAATTCTACTTTTGTACTGATAAGGTAGAATGGCTTCTTGCGCATCCACTTGTTTTAGCATTTTAGGCATCCATTCATAATTCTTCTCATTTAGAATAATGGAATTCCCTTTGGCCAGTTGACCATTCTTAGTAAGTGTATTAATAACCAATTGATGCATCCCTTTTTGTTTTTGATGGTACACAAAACTAGTACCCGCTTCGTTTTCAATGGTACCATACCCTATAAACTGATCTACATTTAAATCGTTTTGTTTTTTGTCAATTGTTTTGATCCATTGAAAATTTCCATTTTTATCAAATGAAATTAAGGCGATAGCGTTGGCCTCATAACTCACACTAGGATAACCAAAAGAAGCATAAGGATTCATCCATCTATTAAACATAAAAGGACTTCCCCAGCCAAATCTAGCCCATGGATAAAAGCCAAAAGGCCTGTTCCAATAATTAAACATAAATGGACTATAAAAAGCACCACCATAGAAATAATCCCATCTTGAAAAAGCAGTTCTGTTGGAATAAGAATCGGCCGCTTCTGCTACTGCCACAAAACTTCCATCTGCTTGTGTGCTAATTTTATCTATGTAAAATAAATCAAAGGCGTCCTTCAAGTTTCTTTTGCTAGAAACTACTGCCCTTGCAGCGTCTGTAAATCGATTGGCATTGGCCAATTGTTCTTTTTTTGCCCCAATATTCCATACATAAGAAAACAGGCCTTCTACATTTCCTTTTTTAGTGCTGGCATAAAAAGAATTTAAAATCACCAAGCCTGCTTGATTGTCTATTTTTAATCGAATATCATCCAGCAATAAACTATAATTCACAATGGGCGATTCTACGACCTCAGTGCCTGCAGCGGACAAATACAATAAACTAACCGCAGGTGCTTGACCTTCTTGTGTCGTATTTCTTAAGCAAAATAAATTGCCCTGATTGTCTAAAGCAAAATCAGATAAGCTACTTTTTTTATTTTGGGCACTAATGCTTATTTCGGCTTCATTGCTTGTCTCAAAGTTTGTATTGAGTACGATAGTTCTTACTTTAATTGCATTAACGTGTGTGGTATTGACACTAAACAAAACCATTTTTTGACGATCATCGCTTTGCAATAAATTAAATACTTTAGTACCGGTCCCAGGTCGGATACCATTGGCAGTATCAATGACTACTGGCTTTCCTACCAAATTTGCATCAGCGTTTAAGGTAGCCACTGCAGCATAGGCCGTGGTATGATTTTGAAATTGATAAAAAACAAAAACTTTATCCGGATAAGTGACAAATTCAATCCCTGTTAAATTAGTTGTTTTAACAAAGGATAAATCGTTTTGTTTGACAATTTGCATTTGATCGTTGTACTGAACAATGGTAGCAACACCTCCAATGTTTTTATAAATCCAATAATGATTACCTACTTTCCCAAGCACTTCATATTGCATGTCTTCTTTGTCCGTTTTTTCAATACCCGCTACCACATAGGATTGGGCCAAACAAAATTGCATTGCTAACAAAAGGCATACCGTTAAGCTTAAAAAATATTTTTTCATTAGATTCAATTTTATAGACAAATTTAATGCTTTAATTACATCATTGGTGTGCCCTAGAAATTTTAACGCTGCTTTAAGTATCCATCCAATTAAGCCTCTTTTAAGTCTACCCCCTGATTATGGACTTCCAAAAGATAGTCCTGCCCCTGCTTGAGGGCAAAATTTTCCAAGCCATGTCCTAAGGGAAAATCAAAGCAAATAGGAATGGACAAATGCTGTAAATGTTGCAATACAATTTCATTGGCAGTGGCGCCAAAGTCAGATGCATTGTCTTTCAAATCGGTGAACCCTCCAACAATTACACCTACACATTTTTTGAACAAACCAGCATTTTTACACTGGATCATCATTCTATCAATATTGTAATGATGCTCTGCCACCTCTTCTAAAAAAATTATTTTTCCTGAAGTATCCATTTGATTTTTTGAACCTACCAAATGCGCCATCATACATAAATTGCCGCCAATGATGGGCGCTTGAACTTGCCCAATTTTATTGAATGAATGACTATTAGCTTTGTACTGAGTGGCCTTGCCCTCTAGGCAATGACGCAATGAATCAATATATTTTAATCCAGCTTCTCCTTTGTTAAATGCAGCAGCCATGGGGCCATGAATGCTCATGCAGTTTTGCTTTTGAAGCGCTGCATGTAATACAGTAATATCACTAAAGCCAACCACCCATTTTGGATGAGCATTGAACTTAGAAAAATCTATTTGATCAATAATTCTACTCATGCCATAACCACCCCTGGCGCATAAAATAACCTTGATATTTTCATCATCCAGCATGGCTTGCAAATCGAGGGCTCTTTCGGTATCTGTACCTGAAAAACGATGTTCCTTGGCTCCTACTGTTTTGCCTAATTGTACCAAATACCCCCATTTTTCAAGGGTTTCAATGCAATTTTGCACCTTTTCAATAGGTATGGCCCCTGCTGGACAAACCAAGCCAATACGGTCTCCCTGTTGGATATACGGCGGTTGAATCATACCACAATATTAAGTACTTTTGCAGCAATGAACACGCCTAAACGATATTTGATTACCGCAGCCTTGCCTTATGCCAATGGCTTGAAACATATTGGCCACCTGGCAGGTGCTTATTTACCAGCCGATATTTATGTCCGCTACCTTAAAGCGCAGAAAAGAGACGTTGTTTTTGTATGTGGAAGCGACGAGCATGGAACGGCCATTCCTATTCAAGCCACCAAGGAAGGTACCACGGCACAAGCCATCATAGATAAATACCATCCTATCATTGAACAAAATTTCAAGGACCTAGGTATTGAGTTTGATATTTACCACCGCACCAGTGACCCACTACATCATGAAACCGCTGCTGAATTTTTTACCAAATTAGAAGCCAATGGAGATTTAGAAACAAAAACCACCGAACAATATTTTGACCAGGCCACGCAAACTTTTTTAGCAGACCGATACATCAAAGGCACCTGTCCTAATTGTAGTCATCCGGAAGCCTATGGCGATCAATGTGAAAAATGCGGAAAGAGTTTGAGCCCAGAAGAATTAATCAATCCAGTAAGTACTTTAAGTGGACAACCACCCATCAAAAAAGAAACTACCCACTGGTACTTGCCTTTAAATAAACATGAAGATTTTTTACGTCAGTGGATTTTAAATGACCATGCTAAAGATTGGAGACCCGCTGTAGTAGGACAATGTAAAAGTTGGATTGAAGGTGGCTTACAACCAAGAGCAGTGACCCGCGATTTAGATTGGGGCATTAAAGTGCCCCTTGCTGCTGGCGCTGGAAAAGTTTTATATGTTTGGTTTGATGCCCCTATTGGATACATCAGCGCGACGAAACAATGGGCACTCAATACAGGAAAAGATTGGACCCCTTATTGGAATGACAAAGAAACCAAGCTCGTTCATTTTATTGGTAAAGACAATATCGTATTTCATTGTATTATTTTTCCAATTATGTTAAAATTGCATGGAAATATTTTACCAGAAAATGTGCCTGCGAATGAATTCATGAATTTAGAAGGCGATAAAATGAGTACTTCCAAAGGATGGAGTATTGAAATGGATGATTTTATAAACAAGTGGATTAAAAAAGACAACGGAGGCAATGGCCTTGCAGATAGTCTTCGTTTTTATTTAACCGCTATTGCCCCTGAATCAAAGGACAGTGAGTTTACCTGGAAAGGATTTCAAGAATCGGTGAATGGAGAATTAGTAAGCATCTTCGCTAATTTTGTCAATAGAACCTGGGTGCTCATGCATAAATTATGCAAAGGAAAAGTACCTCCAATTCATACAGAATTTTTAGATGATGAGGACCAAGCCATTTTAATTAGTGTTAAAGAAAGCAAAGAAAAAATTACAGAATTATTAGAGCAATACAAATTTAGAGAAGCACAGTTTGAAGTGATTAATTTAGCCCGTTTAGGTAATCAATACATGCAAAAGAAAGAGCCATGGATACTAGCAAAAAATATAGAGACCGACTCTACGGCACAAGCTAAGATTGACAATACCATGCATGCTTGTTTGCAATTATGTGCCAACCTAGCCATTTTAATGAATCCATTCTTACCTTTTACAGCTAAGAAAATGTGTTACATGATGAAGGTGGTAGATAGAATGTTAGAATGGCAAAACGCAGGTGGTTTTAATTTATTAAAAGTGGGTTATAGCTTACGACCACCTGAATTATTATTTAGAAAAATAGAAGATGAAGAAATAGAAGCAGAATTAGCTCAATTAAAAAGTAACCTCAACGCAAAAAAAATTACTATGGATAATATTACTCCAGCGTCAAGCCCTGCGGATGAAAAAAGCTTGAAACCTGAAATTGTTTTTGACGATTTTGGAAAGATAGATTTACGCGTAGGCACTATTATTGAAGCCAAGAAGGTAGAAAAAGCAGACAAGCTTCTACAACTAGAGGTAGACCTTGGTACAGAAAAAAGAACCATACTATCTGGTATTGCCATGCATTTTGATCCAGCAGCCATTATTGGTAAGCAAGTAGTGGTGGTGGCTAATTTAGCACCTCGTAAAATGCGCGGTGTTGAAAGCAAGGGTATGATATTAATGGCAGAAGATGCCAATGGTAAATTATACTTTGTTCAACCTAGTGAAGCGATTGCTCCTGGAAGTACGATTTCATAAAACACTAATTTTACTTACCGAAAATGTTAATTAGAAAATATACCTATCCCTAAACTCTCAGCTCGCGTAGCTCGAATGTTCGCTACGGAATAGTAAATTTTCTAATTAATTCTAAACAAAATTATAAGCATATAAAAAAGCCCTTCGAATTTCGAGGGGCTTTTTTATATAGAGGGTAAAAAATTAAATACACTCCTTGAGTTCTCTTTCAGTATAGGATAGATTATGCTGCTTTAATACATCGTCCGGAACGCCTGCCCATAAATTAGGCACATTACCCATATAGCCTAAGTCTTTCACACCAATTTCTGCTGTATAAAAACCAGTGGCCACCAAGTCTCTCATGTTATTAAAGAAGCTGACCCCCTGACTTAGTTCTGGTTTGGCAAGTTTAGGATAAGCAATTTCATCCACCACAGCTATTTGCTCGCTAGGCGTGCATTCTACAAAAGATTTGCCATGTTTTTTATTACAATGTATATCCAACCATTTTAAACCTCCGCGCGCTGGAACTTGATAATGTGGCATGTCTTTTACTATAAACTCGATGAACTCAGGCACTTTGGCATCGGTTGCAGAACCACTCACGGCATCTTTTGGAATAATAATATCCGACAGCACCGTGATGGTCGCAAATTCATGCGCTGTAAAAAAATTAGGTAGCGCTTTTAATTTTACTGCATAATCTTTCTCCTCTTGCATCAGCGTGTCCGTGTTCACCTCTTCTACTGTGGTAGCAGTATTCTTACATGCTTCTATCAATACAGTGGCAGAAACTGTACCAAGGAACATCGCTTTGATGGATTTTCTTCTGTCCATAATTTTTTAAATTAAATTTTATAAATCTTGTTAGGTTATTTTATTTAAAAACAAAATTATATATTTTGTTTTTGTAACTGATCTAAAATATATTCAGAAGCTCGCATAGACAAAGCCAAAATGGTCCATGTAATGTTTTTATCTGCTTGAGAGGTGAATACCGATCCATCTACACAGAATAAATTACTACAATCATGCGCTTGTCCCCATTTATTTAAAGCAGATGTTTTTTTGTCTGATCCCATCCGAACTGTACCTGCTTCATGGATGATACTTCCTGGATTGGATAAACCGTATTTAGTAGTTTCATTATCGCTATCTCCCCAAGTAATGATAGCACCCATTTCATGCATGATTTCACGGAAGGTTTCCTTCATGTGTTTGGCTTGCTTCACTTCATACTCTGAATTTTTACAATCAAATTTCAAAACAGGAATACCATATTTGTCTACTACTTCAGGATCAATGCCACACTTGTTTTCAAAACGTGGTACCGCCTCTCCTCTTCCAGACATACCTACACTAGCCCCATAAAAGAAACGAATGTCTTCTTTCAAAGACTCTCCATATCCACCTGCTTCCTTGGTTTTAGCATTCACTTGGAACTTGCCATTTAAACCTTGCATACCCATTCCAATGCCATAGCCAGGCTGGCCCATACCACCACCGTATTCAATATGATACCCACGTGGGAAATCTAATTTTTTATTGTCCAACCACCATGGTGTGTATACGTGCAATCCACCAACACCATCTTCATTGTATCTTTTACGACCAAATAAAGCAGGCACTACACCACCTAAACCAGCTCCGGTAGAATCATGTAAATAATGTCCCACTACTCCAGAACTATTGGCTAAACCATTGGGATGCTTCGTAGATTTTGAATTGAGTAACAAACGCGCAGTTTCACAAGTACTAGCGCCAAGTATAACCACTTTGGCATTGATTTGATATTCTTGCATGTCTGATTTATTGACATAAGAAATACCCACTGCTTTTCCTTCTCTATCAGTAATTACTTCGCGTGCCATGGCACCTGTGATCAAATCGACATTACCTGTTAATAGGGCAGGTCTTACCAGTACTGAAGAAGAAGAAAAATCTCCGTATACTTTACAAGAACGATTGCACTGTCCACAATAAAAACAGACGCCGCGATCATCATTTATTTTTTTAGTCAAAATAGATAAACGAGAAGGGATCACTGGGATATTAATACCAGTAGCTGCTTTCTTAAACATCAATTCATGCAAACGAGGTTTGGGAGGAGGTAAGAAAATTCCATCTGGATCATTCTCTAAACCTTCATTGCTACCATAAACACCAATCAATCGATCAATTTTATCATAATAAGGTTTGATGTCCTCATAGCCTATTGGCCAATCATCGCCTAGGCCATCAATGCTTCTTCTTTTAAAATCACGCGGACCAAAACGAAGTGAAATGCGGCCCCAATGATTGGTACGTCCACCGACCATTCTTGCTCTCCACCAATCAAATTTATCACTACCTGGTGTTTGGGTATAAGGCTCGTCTTCAATTTCCCAACCCCAATAGGAAGCGTCAAAATCACCAAAAGGTCTTCTTTTAGTGCTTGCTCCACGACGTGGAGATTCCCATGGATTTTTTAATTGTGCTGAATTTTTTGCAGGGTCAAATTCTGGACCTGCTTCTAGTAAACAAACTTTCAATCCCGCTTTGGACAATACATAGGCAGCCATTCCTCCTCCGGCACCAGAACCCACAATCACTGCATCGTATTTTTTGGGAGCTATTTTTACTTCAAAACTAGACATAAGGCAATCGTTTTTGCTATTGTAATTAAAGAATGAATTTAAAGAAAATTTTGAATGAAATGAAAAAAAGACCCCCTCATTTTATGAGTGGGATTAATTGATTTAAAAAGTGCAATAAGCTTAAACAAAGCTATCTAGAAAGCAAAAGCCCCACCCGTTATGGGGTGGGGCTTAAAAATCATTAGAGATTAAAATTTCGAGGCCCTAACTTTCAAAGAAAGGGCTGAGAAATTTAGAAAGCAAAAGGCCCCGTTAATGGGGGCCTTTTAAAAAATCATAAGAGGATGTTTTTGTGAATTTTATATTTTATAAAAATTCACGAAAAATCAAAAAAGGCCCCGTTTATGGGGTGGGGCTT
>Ga0304729_1000500_pt1 | contig 29008 bp, 26 predicted proteins | sample C_131016_MF_Meta_FD_190475 | JGI IMG/M metagenome (GOLD analysis project Ga0304729, IMG submission 190475) | Freshwater microbial communities from Lake Croche, Canada to study carbon cycling - C_131016_MF_MetaG (v2) (version 2) | ecosystem: Environmental > Aquatic > Freshwater > Lake | place... | reverse complement strand
GAAGGCTCTTAAAAAGGATGCATCTTCTAAGAGGGAGGAAAAAGGTGATTATTAAATCAATGAAAATGCATCTGCTCCGGCACGCTCTCTTTCTGACTCTCCTTTTCTGCGGAGCAATCAAAGGAACAGCCGGCGAAGTAGCCCTACACTCGGGTGACATGTTGACCATACGTCTCGCCGGGGTTCCATCCGAGGAAATCAATCAGGTTTCAGGAGCGTATACGATTGATGGATCTGGTAATATTAACATGCCCTATATCGGCAAGATCCATGCCGCTGGCCTGAAGCAGGCTGAAGTCCAGAATAGCATCGAGACAATGTTCAAAACAAAGGGTATCTACTCGTCGCCCATCGTTTCGCTCTCGGTGCAATTCGATAGATTTGTCGATGTGGAGGGGGATGTCAGGGTACCCCAGCGGGTGAAGTACACATCGGATCTCACAGTTCTCGGTGCTATCACTGCCTGTGGCGGATTCACCGATTACGCCGACCAGAGCAAGGTAACGATTATAAGAAGCGGCAGCAGGACATTTGTGAATGTCAAAAAAGTCCGTCAAAATGTCGATCCAGACCCCGCTGTGGAGCCCGGTGACAAGGTCTCGGTTCCGAGAAGTTTCTGGTAGAATCAGATCCCGATCAGAAAATCTTCAGGCCTTCTTATCCTCAAGAGCTGCCACCTGCTGCACATCTTTGTCCCCCCGGCCGGACAAATTCACCACGATGAGCTGATCAGAGTTCATAGTCGGGGCGACCTTGATCACCTCGGCGATGGCATGGGCGGTCTCGAGCGCGGGTATGATCCCCTCGATCGAGGCAAGCTTGTGGAAAGCGGCAAGCGCCTCATCATCAGTGGCGTAGGAGTAGTCGATCCGTCCAGCATCCTTCAAAAAGCTGTGTTCGGGACCGATCGCCGCATAATCGAGTCCCGCGGAGACCGAGTGAGTGAGTTCGATTTGTCCATCATCATCAGCCAGAAGCCAGGTCTTGGTGCCTTGGAGAACCCCCAACTTGCCCCCTTGGAATCGAGCGGCATGCTTGCCGCGGACGATGCCACCACCACCAGCCTCGACTCCAGTCATTCGGACATTCTCGTCATTGAGGAAGGCATAAAAAAGGCCGATGGCATTGCTTCCACCGCCGACGCAGGCCACCAGAAGATCGGGCAGACGCTCCTCACGCTGGAGGATCTGCTTACGTGCTTCATCCCCGATGATCCGGTGAAAATCACGTACGATCATGGGATAGGGATGAGCCCCCAGAGCTGAACCGAGAATGTAGTGAGTGTCGCGGACATTGGTGACCCAGTCACGCATCGCCTCGTTGATTGCTTCCTTCAGGGTGGCCTGACCGGCGGTGACACCGATCACCTCGGCTCCGAGAAAGCGCATCCTCGCGACATTCAGTGCCTGGCGCTCCATATCAACCGCTCCCATATAAATGCGGCATTGGAAGCCGAACCGTGCTGCCGCCGTGGCCGTCGCAACGCCATGCTGGCCAGCCCCGGTCTCAGCGATGATTCGCTTCTTGCCCATGCGACGGGCTAGCAAGATCTGGCCGAGGGCATTATTGATCTTATGAGCGCCTGTATGAAGCAGATCCTCTCGTTTCAGGTAGATCTTGGCTCCGCCAAGTTCCTTGGTCAGGCGTTCGGCAAAATAAAGAGGAGTGGGACGGCCCGCGAATTCTTGGAGTAGCGACGATAGCTCATTTCGAAATGACGGATCTTTTTTGGCCTTATCATACTGCTGCTCAAGTTCGAGCAGGGCGGTCATCAAGGTCTCCGGGACAAAACGCCCGCCATAAGGGCCGAAGTGGCCGTATTGGTCGGGAAAGCTCGTGAGGTTGGTGTTGGGCGTCTCTAATGCCATCTCACGTATTATGACTTGGAAGTTAATCCACGGCAATCGCCCATCATCCAAAAAGTGCTCCTATTCTACTGTGAGTTTACCGCGAGCTTCACGATGACTTTGCGGAAGGGAGAAGGCATCGGCAGGGCCACCAGCTCATCCAGAGTGAAGCCTTTCAGTATGGCCGGGATCTTTCCGATCACCCGGTGGACCTTCATGGTCACTCGATAGCGGGTAATCGGATAGGTGATTTCTGCGAGGGAGCGTCCGCTTGCTTTTGCGTTTCGTAGTTCTGGGAGAATCCAAAGACCCCGCCAGCGAGGCCCTTGTGATTGCTCAAGATAGAGCCGATTCGCTTTCCAAAACCAGGCGCGGTGTTCGACGAGTTTTGTCGTCGCGGAGCGGGGGAATTTTTTAGGGAGTTTTTTTGGTTCACTCGCTGCGCATGTTTTCACGAGAGGGCAGGCAAGGCAGTCAGGTTCACCCGACTTGCAGATCGTTGCTCCAAGGTCCATCAAGGCGGATGCCATAGTCCGGCATCCAGTTTGAGGGAAAAAACTGGCGGCGATTGCGGCAAGGTTGTTTTTCCCAAGAGCCGTATCGATGGGATCGATCATGTTTCCCCAGCGGGCCAGGACTCGGATGATGTTCGTGTCCAGAACCACGGCGTGTTGATCATAGGCAAAGGCTCGGATCGCCGCCGCTGTATAAGACCCAATCCCCGGCAGCAAGAGCAGGTCTGATTCCTCCACTGGGATATCTCCTCCATAGCGCTCCATCACAGTTCGCGCCACCGCATGAAGCCTTCGTGCCCTGGAGTAGTATCCGAGCCCTTCCCAGGCTGCGAGGACCTCCTGCTCCTCCGCCTTAGCCAAGTCGCTGATGGTTGGGAAGCACCTTATCCAGGCATGGAATCGCGGGGTCACCGTGGTCACCGTGGTCTGCTGAAGCATGAACTCCGAGACAAGGACGGCGTAGGGATTGTGCTCCTTTCGCCACGGGAGTTCATGCCTGCCGTGGAGTTTATGCCATTTCAGAAGCTCTTCACGCGCATTGCCTAAACGCTTTGTTAAGTGTGATGATTTCACCCTGGCTGCGTGTCTCTTCTGCTTGTCCACAGTAGGCTCGTAGGGCACGGTGAGAAAAACATCAAGTCGTGCCACCAAACTTTTTTCATTTTACATGCCCCCGCTTCACTCCCAGACCTATCCGCTGACATCGGAGCAGGCGGCAAAGTTGCAGACTCTTCTTCGCGAGCGAGGATTTACGTTCGTCGAGAAGCCGTACACTCTCTATGCGGCTAACAAAGAGAAGCTCAACATCGCAGTCTACGAGAAGGGGCCGAAGGCTCTCTTGCAAGGACGCGGGCTGGAGGATTTCATCACCTTCGTTATGGAGCCCGAGATTCTCGGTGAGGCTCGCCTGGGTTATGAGGAGGTGTATGAGCCTGAGCAATTCGCCCCCCACTTCGGCATCGATGAGAGCGGCAAAGGGGATCTCTTTGGGCCCCTGGTGATTGCGGGGGTCTATGTCGACGGTGATTTAGCGCGGCATCTGCGCGATGCGGGAATCCGTGACAGCAAGGGGATTGGAACGGACAAGAAGATCCGGGAACTTGCCCAGGTGATTCGGAATTCGGGAGCACCCTCGGAAATCATTGTGATCGGCCCTGAAAAGTACAACCAGCTCTACACAAAGATCGGGAACCTGAACCGCCTGCTCGCCTGGGGCCATGCCCGCATTATCGAGAATCTCTGCACCCGGGTTCCGGAGTGCCGCCGTGCGCTTTCCGATAAATTCGCCGATGCCCGGGTGCTAGAGAAAGCGCTGCTCGAAAAAGGTAGCAAAATTCAGCTCGATCAACGAACGAAGGCGGAGAGCGACTACGCCGTTGCGGCTGCATCGATCCTGGCCCGCGAAGGTTTCATCGACTGGCTCGACAAGCATGGCAAGGATCTTGAGATCACCTTAGCCAAAGGTGTTTCAGCCAAGGTGAAGAGTGCCGCAGCGGAAGTGATCAGGATGTATGGCGCCGGAATGCTTTCCAAAGTTGCCAAGATGCACTTCAAGACAGCATCCGAAATTCTCGAAACCTTCCATGAGCCATGAGCACAACAACTCTCCATGATGTTGCTGTCATTGGCGCAGGCATCAGCGGTCTTGCTGCTGCAAAATGTCTCTGGGAGGCAGGTCTTGATCTGATCGTGGTGGAGAAAAGCCGGGGTCTCGGGGGCCACGCGGCCACGCGCAGGATGACTCTTGCCGGGGTGGGCGAGATTCCCGTCGACCACGGAGCTCAGTTCTTCACAGCCCGGGATCTTAGGTTTCAAGATCAGGTTGAGCGATGGCAGAAGCGGGGTATCTGTTTTCCTTGGTCAGAGGGCTTCATGACCTGGCAAGATGGATCCCTTCATGAGCCTGAAGCGCAGTGGAAGGATACCCTTTATGCCTGTCGCGGTGGGATGAGCCAGCTTGGTAAGTTTCTGGCGGAGGGGCTGGATATTGTGAGGGAGTTTCAGGTGGATACCGTGATGTTGGAGGAGGGAATCTGGCAGCTGTATGCCGATCCCGCTCATTCCTCCTCGCCAGTAAGTGCCAGAGCACTCTTGGTTTCCGCTCCACTTCCCCAAGCGATGAAACTGGTCGGCAACCGCCTCTCTCTTGAGCAGCTGGAGTTTACCTCTAGGATCACCTGTGGTCCATGCATCGCTGTGATCGCCCGATATTCGGATGCCACCGAGCCTCCACTCTGGCATGGGATCCAGGTGAGGGATCTGACTTCGCCGATTTCCTGGATGGCCTGGGACTCCTCAAAGAGAAACCGAGGGACTCCAGGTGCGTTTGCCGTCATCCATGCATCTGCCGAATACAGCTCTCTCTGGCTTGAGACTTCCAAGGAAGAGCTCAAAAAGGCTGGAGAAGAGTTGCTAAAACAAGCGGCTTTGATCGGTGGGGATTGGATGAATCATCCCGTTGATCTCGTGGCACATCGCTGGCGTTATGCCCATCCGAAGGGACCGAGTGCGCCAAGCGGCTTCTTGAAGGCACCTTGCCTCGAGCCCCTGTATCTCATGGGTGATGGTCTCAATGGAGGTCGCATCGAGGGAGCGTGGCTTTCAGGTCTCTTTGCGGCAGAGGACTTGCTTCTCAAGGCATCCAGTTTGTAGGCCCGCGGCTGCTATCGAGAGATTGAAAATCGCTTTCGAAGTAACCAAGCGTCACGAAGAGCCCTGAATCCATCTCTGGGCAACCACACCCTGGATCCACCGACATCCGCCCAGGTCACAGGAACTTCCTTCATTCGGCAACCCAGATGTTCCGCGATGTTGAGAATCTCCACATCGAAGGCAAATCCATTCAGTTCCGATTTAGCGAAGATCTCCTTTGCTGCGTTGTGACGGAAGAGTTTGCAACCACACTGTGTATCGGAAAAGCGGGTCAATCTTCCGAGGCGCAGTACCAGATTAAAGGCCTTGCCGGACATCTGTCTCATGGGAGGTTGTGCGATTGTGATCCTACTGTCCGGCATTCGTCTGCTGCCTAGGATGACGTCCAGCTCGGGGTGGGCTTCCATCATGAACACAAGCTCCTCCAAGCACTCCACTGGGACGCTTAGGTCTGCATCGGTAAAGAGAATGATCGATCCCCGTGCTGCAGTGATGCCGAGCCGTACTGCCATGCCTTTTCCCTCGCCGGAATGCTGGATAATCGGGCGCAGATCCGGATCCTTCACCGCCGCCGCTTCGACGATTTCGGCGGTGCGGTCATGCCCCTGAACTACCGGGATCACCTCCGTCCATCGTCCCGATTTGAGAGTCCAATCCCAGATCATTTCCAGTGTCTTTGGGAGACGTTTTTCCTCGTTCCTTGCTGGAATGACAACGGAGAGGGCTGGGCGATCTTGATTCATTCCTCAGGGTACGTTTACTTGGTCTGAATGCAGATTCGCCGAAGTGACTCCAGCGTCAAGACACTCCTTGCTCTTGTTGGCAGTGGAGTTCTTTTAGAGGCAGTCATCATTCTTCTGGCTGCCCTCCTGAGGCTCTGGGTCCTTGATCTGAAGCCGGCTCATTTTGACGAGGGGATCAATGGTTGGTTTGTCGACCAGATGAAGGTGTCGGGATTCTACCGCTATGATTCGGAGAATTATCACGGTCCCCTCTACTTCTACGTGCTATTTGTTTTCCTTTCGCTTTTGGGCAGGAATCTATGGGCTCTCCGTCTACCCGCTGTACTCGCAAGCATCGTCTCGGTCTGGATGGCGCTTCGCTTCGGCCGCTTCTTTGGATCGACTACCGCGCGCCTAGGAGCGCTGGCTTTAGCAGTCTCACCCGCAGCCGTTTTTTATGGGCGCTATGCGATACATGAATCATGGTTCGTTGCTTCCTTAATGATCACGGCTCTGGGGCTTCTTGGGCTTTGGAAAGATGGTCGAAGCCGTGATCTCGCGATCACGGCTACGGGAGTAACATTGCTGCTGCTACTCAAAGAGACGGCGGTGATCCATCTGGTTTGTTTTGCGCTCGCGGCAGTTTGTCTGGAGCTTTGGCAGCGGATTGTTCCTTCGCATCCGTCAATGCCGCTTGCCAAGCAGGAATGGAGCAGCCGAGATCTGTTCAAGTGTTACGCAGCTTCAGTTCTGGTGTTGGTTTTTTTCTATTCGGGCACGTTCATGAACTGGCATGGGGTCATCGATTTCTTCAAAGCCTATATCAAGTGGTTCCAGACAGGCACCGGTGCCGGTGGCCATGTGAAGACGGACTACCAGATCGGCCACTTCACTTTCCTGAACTGGTATTGGCTCGCCTTGATGGCACGCTATGAGTGGCCAACCTTGGTGGGATTGCTTTATGTGCTCCGTCTGGCCTGGAAAGCTCCGGCCCAGCAGCGTTATCTGGCAATCTATGGACTGGGAGTTCTGATCGCCTACTCGATCGTCCCCTACAAGACACCCTGGTGTATCATTTCAATTCTCTGGCCATTTCTCCTGCTTTTCGGATGCGGTGTTGATGAACTATGGCGGAAAGTCCGCTTTCGCTGGCTGGCTGCTTTGCTTGCAATATTGCTCCTTACGGCATCGCTCCTAGTCACCCTAAGATTAAACTTTCGTCACTTCGCCGACCCTTCCGAGTCTTATGTCTATGTGCAGACCCTACCCGAAATTGCCGTGGTGACCGAACCTATCCTTGCTCTGGCCGCACAAGACTCCCGCAACCATGCCATGAGCGGTCAGATTGCCTTGGAGAGTTACTACCCGCTTCCCTGGATCTTAGGCGACTTCACCCGGATCGGTTATTACGGCAAGGATGAGATACCTGCCCTTCTTGACGGGGATTTCATCATCGCACTCAGCGCCGAGCAAAAGGTGATCGAGGGACGGCTTCGGGAGCCCTATCTGAGAAGACGTTTCCATCTCCGTGATTCCATGGAGGAATGCACCGTCTGGTTCCGTGAGGCGCTCTTTACTCCGTGGTTCTCTCAGGAAGGTCATGGAAAGACAGACCGAGTCCTTCCGGCAGCCGCTAAGCCTGCGCAGGTCATCCCCTCTCCCTCACTTTCCCCATCACCCAACCCTTGAGAACTCCGGCGGCGATCCTTTCGGGCGTGGCCGCCTCGGTGGTTGCAGCCATTTCCTTGGCCTGGATGAATGCTGGTCTTCACGGAGTCGTGGCGTGGTGTGCTCTGCTGTCAGGCATCCTAACGGCAGCGATTGTTTTCAGGGGAATTCCATCCTCATCCGGCCCTCGTCTCTTGTTTTGGGATTGGGTCATGATCGTCGTGTTTGCATGCGCTTCGGGCAGGGCATTCTTCTGGCTGATCACTGCGGACGGTGACTCCTGGAAGGTGCTTTCGCCGAATAACCTCGGCGACCTTTCGCTACATCTTGCCTTCATTAATCACTTGGCGTGCACCACGTATTGGTGGCCGCAGAGCCCGATCCTTGCGGGAGATCCTCTCCGCTACCCCCTTGGAGCCGATCTCTTCAATGCATTGCTGGAACGTGTCGGGATGCCTTCCGAGATTGGGTTGCTCTGGTGCGGAATCCTTGGTGCGACGCTTGCCGGGTATGCTCTATGGCGCTGGGGGGGGGCTGTGGCGCTGGCCGCACTACTCTTCAATGGGGGTGTTGCCGGAATAGTGCTTTTTCGGGGTGCCGATCCAGATGCCGTGAGTGAATGGAAGAACCTCTTCCTCACCCTCTTTGTCACTCAACGGGGATTTCTTTTTGCCCTCCCAGCAGGATTACTCCTTCTGGCCGCATGGAGGGATGAAACATTCGGTAAGTCTGGAAATATAATCCTGCCGCTTTCCGTCCAGGCTCTGCTTCTGGGTGCAATCCCACTCTTCAGCATCCATGCTGGCCTGTTTCTGGGCGTTGCCATGACGGGACTTGCCCTTCTCGCCCCCACCTCGCGTATCAAGATGGTCCGACTGGCTCTGTTCGCGTGGCCCATGATGGCGCTCACTGGATGGCTGGTCACCAGCGGAGCCGGAGGTCCTTCGGCGATTCACTCACTCGGATGGGCCCCGGGATGGATGGGAGACGGAACAGTCGGATTCTGGTTTTGGAACTTCGGCATCAGCCTGCCTCTCTGTATTTTCCTCTCTCTCGTGCTTGTGAAGAGAGGAGGGAATGAGGAGGCAAGAGCCTTTGTCTGGCCCGCAGCCTTTGTCTTTATGCTCTGTATGCTCATCCGGTTCGCCCCGTGGCCTTGGGACAATACGAAGCTGATGCTCTGGTCATGGCTTGTGACCATCCCTTATCTCTGGAGTGTCTTACTGCGCTCAAGGCCTCTCTGGCTACGGCTTTCTGTACTGGTCCTTTTGTTCGGATCGGGTGCAGTAACTCTGCGTTCGGGTTTGGATGGACGCCATGGCTATGAACTCATCAAGCGAAGCACGTTGGATCAGACTGCATGGATCTTGCGGAAAGTTGTTCCCGATGCGGTTATCGCCTGCGCACCCGAATACAACCACCCAGTGTTGATACTCGGACATCCTGTTGTCTGCGGCTACGAGGGTCATCTCTGGAGCCATGGTTTGGATTACAAAAATCGTTTGGCAACACTCAACAGCATCATGAGGGGAGAGCCCGGTTGGCCAGAAAAAGCCCGCTCTCTTGGAATCTCTTATCTCTACTGGAGTGATCTGGAGGCTAAGCGATGGTATGATTCAAAGCTGTCTTGGGCCAAAGAGACGACCCCCTCGCTTCACCCGGTGGAGTGAAAATCTCAGAGTATCTAAGCTATAAACCGTATTGCATTTTGAAAGCGCTGTTTGATAATTAAGTTATATGAAAACTTTCCCACTCCTCTCTGCTGCCATCATCACCGCATTCTTCGCCAGTGGCTGCACAACCGAAGTCGGTCCCAATGGACAAACCCGTCAGGTCATGACTCCGACTGGAGCAGCCGTGGTTCAGGGCTTGTCTGCCGCGGCAATCGGTGCGGGAACTGGCGCGCTCATGCCTGGGGTGAATCCCGTGGCCGCCGGAGCCATCTCCGCCGGAGCGGGTAGCATTGGCTCGCAGGCAATTAATGCCTTTATTCCTAAATCCAGCGGGTCTGGTGGTGGAGCACCTCAGCAGACCAATCAGCAGCTCTATGTCCGCTCCGGCGATAGCTTCATTCCTGCCAAGATAAGCTATATTCAGCAGCCCGATGGCAGCTATGCCCCCGTTTATCCGAGGGGTAAGCAGCTCTTCCGGATGCTGCCAAACGGCTCTTTCTCTTCTGCCAACTGACCTAAATTCCCCCTTCAGGGAATTTTTAGGCTTCGGATAACGAAAAGTTGAGAATCTTCTTTCCTCGGTCTTAGGCTAGGTTTCCCATATTCTGATGGAGCGACTTATTTCTTCCGATGAACTGGCGGCCCTTGGTGCGGAGTATGCCGCTCAGGGTAAGAAACTTGTGCTCACCAACGGATGTTTCGATCTCTTGCACACAGGCCATGTCCGTTACCTCAAGCAGGCTCGCGGTTGTGGTGACGCGTTGATCGTGGCCGTGAACAGCGATGCCTCGGTGCGTGAACTCAAAGGACCCGACCGTCCACTCAATGGGGAACTAGATCGTGCCGAGGTGCTGGCGGCTCTTCGCTGTGTCGACCACGTGACGATTTTCTCCGGCAAGCGGGTGACCGAGGTGATCCGCTCCTTACGGCCCGCCATCTATGCCAAGGGAGGCGATTATACGCTTGAGACGCTTGATTCCGGCGAGCGCGCCGCGCTGGAAGAGACAGGTGCAGAGATCAGCCTGCTACAACTGGTGCCGGGCCGATCGACCACCGGCATCCTTGAAAGGATGAAGCAGTTGTCCTGAAGGGATTATCCCCCAGTGCTCAGTATTGCGGAGGCCCGATGAGACGTTTCGCTGGATCAATCGAGCGCTGGTCTGGAAAAATGAGTGGTGCGTTGGTCGAGATGAGAGTGGAACTCGTCAGCACGAACTCGGAATAGAAGCTGTCGCTGGCGGGTTCATAGACCTTCTCTCCCGAGAAATATCCATTGAGTTTGTACTCGTAGTTGTTATCCGATCCGATCTTCTTTTGCTCGCGATCGGGAGCCAGTTTTTTCTGCTCGTTGAACATGACGAGCTGTGACTGCTTCCAGGGTTCACCAGGCTTTCTGACCCATCCCCACATTTTGTAGTCGACCTTGTAGAAGCGTCTTCCGATGAAGTAATTCCCAGGGGTTTCCTTGGCGATCGTCGCTGTGATGGTTGCCCGATCCTGAGATGATTGATAGATGATCGGAGCCTCGCAACCGGCGATCGCCAGTAGGAGGATACAGAGTGTGAAGTGCGGAATTAGGAATCCCGCACGCGCTGCCGTGTCGGTGAGAACGAGCTTCGTAATCACCTCAGACGGAAACGCGCATCGGCATGATCACGTAGAGGAAGCGCTGAGCCGAGTTGATCTTGATAACGCCTGGACTCATCTCGTCGATCAACTCGAGAGCGATAGTGTCGTTGGAGAGATTGCGGAGTGGGTCGATGACAAACTCTGGATTGAAGGCTATCGAGAGATCGCGTCCCTTGTAGGCGACAGCAAGAGACTCTTTGGCCTCTCCGACTTCGGGGGTGTTGGAAGTAATATCGAGGTTGTTTTTGGTGAAGTTGAGACGGACGGAACCACTCTTGTCGCTGCTGAGGAGAGCGACACGACGTACCGACTGGAGAAGGGTTTCGCGCTCAAGGGAGACGCGCTCCTTGGCCTCACCGGGAATGACCTGACGGTAATTCGGATAGGTTCCGTCCACGAGTTTGGTGGCGAGGACCGTAGTACCGAGATCGAAGGCGACGAGGTTGTCCCCGATGTGCAAACGAACCTCTTTGTCATCGACGAGCAGGCGCTGGAGTTCGCCGATTGCCTTGGTGGGCACGATGAAATCGCGCTCGTGACCGGCGGGGTACTTGATTTCACCGAGTTCCGCATCGCAGAGCGCAAGGCGACGGCCATCGGTGGCGACAAGCGTCAGTCGTCCGTCGCGGAAGGAGAAGAGGATTCCGTTGAGGACGTAGCGGGTTTCATCCAGTGAGATGGCATAAGAGGTCTTTTTGAGGCCTTCCTTGAGATCGCCCTGCTTCATCGAAAAGCCTCGGGATTCCTCCAACGATGGGAAAGCAGGATATTCCTCCTTGGAGAGACCGAATACCTTAAAGAAGCTGGCGCCGTTGCGGATCGAAGTGATGTTCTTGGAATCGGTTTCCAGTTCGATCTCTTCGGCGGGAAGTTCACGAATGATAGAGAGGAGGCGCTTGGCAGGCAGTGTGGTGGCTCCGGCCTTCTCGATGGAGGCAGGAGTTTCCGTACGAACGCTCACGTCGAGATCCGTGGCCGTGAGGCGAAGGCCGGTCTCGGTCGTTTCGAGCAGCACATTGGAGAGAACAGGCAGAGTAACCTTGTTGGAGACGATGTTCTGGATGCGCTGGAGGCCATCGAGAAGGGCTTGCTTGGTGACCGTTAGTTTCATGGATAAAGTGATGGGTGCGGGGCCACTAATGGCTAAACAAATGCATAGTTTCCGAAGGGGTCACCTGTCAAAGCGATTCTCTGAAGAAAAGCCCGAATAATACCCTAAAACCACTACCGCTGGAGCTGTTGGTCCAGAAGACGCACAAGATGTCGGGTCTTGGAGTCTTTCTCCATCTGGGCCTTCACAAGCTTGCAGGCATGGATAACGGTGCCGTGATCCTTGCCACCGAAGGCGCCCCCGATCTCCACCAACGTGGAGGGGGTCATCTCCCTAGCCAGATACATAGCGACTTGTCGCGGGTAGGCGATGCTGGCGGTCCGCTTCTTGCTGGTCATGTCGGCCAGACGAATGTCGAAGTGTTCCGCAACTTTCTTCTGAATTTGATCGATGGTGACTGCCTTGCGAGCCTGCTCCTGAAGGACATCGCGCAGGAGGTGTTCCAAGGCATCGTTGGTGAGCGATTGACCGCTCAGTGACTTGTATGCCGCGACGCGCATGAGCGCACCTTCGAGGCGGCGGATGTCACTGCGAATCTTGTCGGCTAGGAATTCGAGAACCCATTGCTCGATCTCGATGTGCATCCGCGAGGCTTTTCCCTGAAGAATCGCAATGCGGGTCTCCATATCGGGAGGTTGGATCTCCGCCGTCATACCCCACTCGAAGCGGGAGACTAGACGCTGTTCCAAGTTTGAGATCTCGCTGGCCGGTCTGTCGCTGGAGAGAATGATCTGCTTGTGCCCATCGTGCAGGGCTCCGAACGTGTGGAAAAATTCCTCCTGAGAGCGCTCCTTGCCGGCAAAGAACTGGATATCATCGATCATCAGGATGTCGGCCTGACGGTAGCGCTTGCGGAACGCCACGAGAGCGTTGTTTTGGATCGCATCGATGAACTCGTTGGTGAACTGCTCGCTTCGAAGGTAAACGACACGGGCATTCTTCTTAACCGAGAGGATGTGGTGACCGATCGACTGGAGTAGGTGGGTTTTTCCCAGGCCGCTTCCACCGTAGATAAAGAGAGGATTATAGGTCCTGGCCGGTGAGTTGGCGACGGCCTGCGAAGCGGCGTGGGCAAACTGGTTATTTGCTCCAACAATGAAGCTCTCGAAGGTGTAGGAGGGATTCATTCCTACTGCTGCCGGGGTTGCGGAAGGAGAGCGCTGAGAAATCGCTGCGGAGGATCTGTCAGGAGCCTGAGGCAGCTCCTTATCGACATTTTCCACGTTTTCAACGGTTACCCGGCTGGATTCCTGGGTGCATTCCAGCAGGAGCTTCCGCGGTCCGCCATGCACTTCCTCCAGGGCGGAGGAGAGAAGGCTTGAGTAGTTGCTCTCAATAAAAAACTGATGGATAGGATTAGGAACTCCGAGAGTCACGGAATCTGTCGATGCGGCGATCACCGAGACATTGCTGAACCAGCGGTCGAAGCTGTCTGCGCTCACCCGACCGCGGATCACGTCGGAAAGGCTCTTCCAGAGCTCGGAGAGAGGAAGCATAGTCGGATGAAGAGATTGCTCCGTGCTGTTGGTTGAAGGTGTGTTCAAGGTAATGGGGAGAATATTTTGGGGGAGGAACAGATTAGCAAACCACCCTTCCCCCCCCTCAAGCAGAAATCCTGCCATGGACTCTTTTTATTTTTTTTAGCTACCTGAAAAACCTTGACCCGGGGTTGAGGTCAACTGCCTGGTTCCGTTTTGCCTTTTTTGGCGAAAGGGAATTGCTAACGCAAGGGTCGCGGTACAGCCGATCAGGACATACCATGGCCAGGCGATCTCTGGCCACCATGCTGGCATCCAGCGTCCGAAATCGATGATGCCCGGGAGATGAACCTTTCCCATAAAAAACACGGCGAGGATGCCCCCGGCCATGGCCAGGATATTCATCCGATCATTTCCCCGTTTTTTGGAGAGCATTCCAAGTAGGAAGATCCCGAGAAGCGCTCCGTAGGTATAACCGAGAATGCCAATCGCGATCGGTATGATGGTCAGGCGTGGATCATGGAGCACCGAGTAGGCTGCCATGGTTCCGATCAGCACCATCAGCAATCCAAAGAAAAGGGTGGCGATGCGGGCGGCGCGTACCGCTGTCCGATCGTCGGCTCCGGGATTGAAATATGGGAGATAGAAATCGGCGGTGAAACTGGTGGCGAGTGCATTGAGCGCAGCTGAGGTGGATCCCATCATGGTGGCAAAGACCCCCGCAATGATGAGTCCTCGGAGTCCGGTCGGAAGATTTCCCACAATAAAATCCGCAAAAATCTCATTGTCAGGGATTTGCGGAGCTCCTCCTCCCGGTCCCGCATAGTAGAGAGCCAGCAGGATGCCGACTCCCAGGAATGCAAGAGCAATAGGAATGTCTGCCAAACCGCTCACAATCAGTGAAAGGCGTGAGCGACTTATGTCAGGGGCGGTCAGCAGGCGCTGGACCATGTCCTGGTCAGTGCCGTGAGTAGCCATCGTGAAAAAGGTGGAGCCGATGACGGCTGCAAAAATCGTATAGGGCTCTTCCAGCATTCCAGTGAGCGCCTTGCCGAAGGGGAGAGAGGTGTCCCAGCCTATCTGGATCCAGCGAAGATGATCCCAACCGCCGAGCAGATGTCCTGTCGCACCTACCCCTCCTAGTTGGTGGAGCAGGAAGCAAAGGACGAATACGACCGAACCGATCATCAGGGTGGCCTGGATCAGGTCGGTCCAGATCACGGCCTTGATCCCCCCCACCATCGTGTAGGCCGTGGTGACCAGCGTCACGAAGAGGATTCCCCAGAAATAGGTTCCGAGTGTCACCGGGATCTCCGGGAAGAGGTGGCGCTGCAGCACGACTAGGATCACGCCGCCGAGATAAAGACGCACCCCGATTCCCAGCACTCGGGTGAAGAGGAAGATGGCGCTTGCCATATTCTTCGTCCAGGGACCGAAGCGAACCATCAGGAACTCGTAGATGCTCTCGACTCCATACTTGTAATAGGGACCGATGAAGGTGAAGGCGATCACCACGCGCGCAATAACCGTGCCGATCGCCAGTTGACCGTAGAAAAAGGCACGCGTCTTATATCCCTCCGCCGGTGTGCCAAGGAAGGTTGCGGCACTGGTTTCAGCGGCCACAATTGAGGCCAGTACCGCCCACCAAGGAATTGAGCGACCCCCGAGCGCGAACTCCTTGAGACTTGTATTTCCTCGACCCGCCCGAAGACCGATACCGATGATCGCTCCGAAGTAGATCAGGATAACGACCGCGTCGATAAGGAATGATGCGGGCATGCGAGCCATGCTGCAGGAGGAGTTGGCCGACGCAAAAGCTGTAAGATGCGAGGGGATCACCAGGCCGAGGTCCCTAGGAATCAGGCGCCTTTCGGGCGAAGCTGCTTCACCAGGATCTTGGAGTTTCGGCCGCTTCCCTCATACCGGAGACGTCGTTCCTCGGGCAGGATGACTGGATCGGTCTCGGTGTAGCCACCCTTCTGCTGAAGATAATTCATCGCACGGGTCGAGAGTGCATAGATCCGCTCAACGCCCTTTTCTTTGGCTAGGTTTTCTACAAAGGCCATCAATTTTTTCCCGAATCCCTTGTTTTCATGAGACTTGCTGACATACAGACAGGCCATCTCCGCAAGAGAGTTCTCCTTGTCCACATGAAGAGCCACGCAAGCGATCGGAGTCCGGTCGATTTCCAGAATCCAGTAATCCTCGATCCGCGAAAGGATATCGGCCCGAGTCCTACGAGAGATCTCCTCATCCTCGACCGACTGACGGATGAGCGACATGACGGCCCGGACATCCTTTTTGAAGATGCGTCTGATCTGCTGGTACTCATTGGAGTAGATCATCGTTCCCGATCCCTCGTGACTGAAGATCTCGGTCAGTAAGGCCTCGTTGATCCTGCCGTCGAGCAAGTGTGTCCTCGGGACACCACCACGGCAGGCGCGCGCGGCACATTCGATTTTGGAAATGAGTCCCGAGGGGCCATTAGCAGCCTTTAGTTTCTTGATCAGCTCCTCAGACTCGTCGATGGAAAGCTGTCTTGGTAAAGGATTGGTTCCTCCCACCACCTCGTCCTCCCCAAGAAAGATGATCTTGGCAGCATGGAGTGCTTCCGCCACTTCCAGCGCAATGCCATCGGAATTCACCCTGTAGGTTCGACCCTCACCGTCAAAGCCCAGCGGAGGGATGACGGGAATGATCCCTTCCTTGAGGAGAAGTTCAAGGGCATGGTTGTCGATTCTCTCTACCCGTCCCGTAAAGAGCTGGTCTGTGCCCCCGAGAATGCCGGCTGGATGAGCGATGATCGCATTGGCATAGGCAGCTCGTAGGTCGACCGCCGAAAGCCCTTCCATGATCCCGTTGGTCAATCTGATGGCCGCATCGATCGCAATCTCCAGAGTGGAGTCATTGGTGATGCCGGTGCCATCACTGTTGGTAACGGGAACACCGCGTTTTTTTGCAAGCTCTTCGATCTGGTAGCTTGCCCCGTGGACAAGGACCACCCGAACGCTGAGAGAGCGTAGCACGGCAAGGTCGAGAAGGATGTTCGGAAAGTTGTCCGAAGCCACCACGGCCCCGTCGACGGCGATCACGAAAATCCTCTCCCGGAAGCGGGGTACATACTGGAGGATTTCTCTAAGATCGGAAACGTTCACTGAATTGGGAATGGTGAGGTTTCGCCTCCCGATGGTGCAATCAATTTATGTTGCCGCCCAGGGTTTCGGACTGAGTGGGCGTTTCCAGTTCCCTCTCAAGAGCGACCGCCACGCTCTCGGGTTCGGCAAGCGGTGCCAGGGCGCCAAGAGCTGTCACCTCAACGATGGAAAACCGCATCACAAGTGGGCGCAGGTCATTGATCGCCGCCGAGGAATCCTTATCCGATCGGTTGGCTAGAAGCACTGAGACAGGTGACGCTAGGTTGCGAAGTCCTGTGCGCAGGCTCCGCCAATAGGCTTTCGACGATTGGGCCAGGAAGGCATGTTCCGCGCCATATTGTTGGGCAGTCGAGGTGATGACGCTGACCGACTCCTCGAATCCGGGACCCTCCGCGACGAATCCCGAGCGTAGCAACCAGGCCCTAAGGAAGGAATCGGTGGAGAGTTGGTAGCGGTAGACAAGACGCGCCATTCTCGGGAACCAGCCGAGACGGTGCCATCCCCGCGAGGGATTGGCCTTCCCCAGTGCCACGTCTGGCATCCAGAGAATGAGTTTTACGGTTTTCTCCGGATGGCGAGCGGCAAAAAGCAGGGCGATGTTCGCGCTTAATCCCGAGGCGATGATCACGGACGCCTGACCAGGGACGGTGGCATCCAGAAATTCTGCGATCGAGCGGACCTGTTCCTCCGCCGTCGGCGAAGGTGAGGGGCGCTGCGATTCTCCGAAGCCGATCATATCGGGAACAAGCACCCTCCACGTCTCGGCGAAGCGGGGGTAGATCTTCGACCACTCGAAGGAAGAGGCGCCGGGGAAGACGCCGTGCAGAAAGAGGAGAGGCTGTCCTGGAAACTGGCTGTCGGCGGTATGGTAGACGATCTCACCGGCCGAGGTTTCGGCTACGCGGGTTGCGAAGACCGCCGGTGAGATGGCATCCGGTATGATACTGCGCAGGGTATTGCGCCAACCGTATCGCACGGCCAGTGCGACGGCGCCGAGGAGGCCTGCTCCCAATCCCACGCCGAGAGCCTTCCGACGACTTGGCTGGTTTTGGGATTCCTCGTTCATGCCGGGACCTCTTATTTCCCAGGTTCGGGGACGAAGCGCACGATACCGCTTCCCTTGGTGACCTGGCCGATGATTTTTCCCCCGAGTTTCTTCGCAATGGAGGAGCCCTCCTTGCCGGGAACGACAAGCACCATTCCAATACCCATATTGAAGACTTGATACATCTCGAGCAGATCGACGTTTCCACCACGCCCGATGATTCCGAAAATCGCCGGCACTTTCCAGGAATGGGGATTGATCACCGCGTCGCACCCCTTGGGAAGGATGCGAGGGAGGTTGTCGATCAGTCCGCCGCCGGTGATGTGTGCCGCGGCATGGAGCGGTTTGCCCTTCATCTTGTGAATCTTCTCGAAGGCCGGCAGGTAGCTGCGGTGGACCTTGAGAAGTTCGGCGCCGACGGTCGTGCCAAGTCCGGCTGGGCGGTCGCTGAGTTTGAGCCCGAGAAGATCTAGGAGAACCTTCCGGGCCAGCGAGTATCCGTTGGTGTGAAGGCCGTTGGAGGAGAGTCCGATGAGGGCATCTCCCACCTTCACCCGACTCCCGTCAAGCAGGTCCTTCCGGTCAACAATACCGGTAATGGAGCCTGCCAGATCATATTCCCCCTCGCTGTAAAGCCCGGGCATCTGTGCTGTCTCACCACCGATTAGAGCGCAGCCCGCTTCCTTGCAGGCACGGGAGAGGCCAGTGATGATTTCCTTGAGCACACGGGGGTCGAGCTTGGCGGCCGCAATGTAATCGAGGAAGAAAAGGGGACGAGCACCCGTCACGGCGATGTCGTTGACGCAGTGGTTCACAAGATCGGCCCCGATCGTGTCGTGCTTGTCCGTGGCAAAGGCGATTTTGAGTTTCGTGCCGACACCATCGACGCTTGCGACCAGGACGGGATCCTTGATCCCGCGTTTCTTGAAATCGGGACGGAAGAGGCCTCCGAAGCCGCCGATACCTCCCAGTACCTCGGCCCCGTGCGTGGGGCGAACGAGGTCCCCAATGCCGGACTTGAGCCGGTTGCCGAGCGCCACATCAACTCCCGCGCGCGCATAGGAACTCTTGGCGGGTTTCGAGGATTTCGCTTTTACCGCAGGTCCGGAGGCCTTCTTTTTGGAGGGTTTTAGGGCTTTGGAGGCTTTTTTCTTAGTGGTCATAACAAAGGTTTTGGAAGGTTGTTACAAATCAGGATCTGGCAGTGATGAGTGTAGGCTGGGAGCTTTGGTCAGTCAGGAGTTGAGCGCTGTCCTTGCGTCGTTCCATGATCAGCTTGTCGAAGGCCGCGTCGAAGGGTACGGGATATTCTCCAGTGAAGCATGCCATGCAGAAGGAGTTTTTCTCCAGACCGGTTGCCCGGACCATCCCGTCGACGTCGAGGTAGCCGATGCTGTCGGCTCCCAGATAGTCGCAGATTTCCTGATGCGTGTGCTGGTTGGCGATGAGCTTCTCCGGATCGGGAAAGTCGATTCCGTAGTAGCAGGCGTGGCGGTGAGGGGGACAACTGATGCGGAGGTGAACCTCCTTGGCTCCAGCCTCACGGAGATTCACCACGCGGGCCTTAGCCGTGGTGCCACGGACGACCGAATCATCGACGACGACGACGCGCTTTCCCTTCACCGCATCGCCGATGAGGTTGAGCTTCACACGGACATTGAAATCCCTGATGAGCTGGGTGGGCTGGATGAAGGTGCGGCCGATGTAGTGATTGCGGACGAAGGCAGGGTCGTAGGGAATCCCCAGTTCCTCGGCGAAACCGAGCGCCGCATAGATTCCCGAATCCGGTACCGGAATGACGACATCGGCCTCGACAGGGTGGAGGCGTGCAAGTTCCCTACCCATATTCACACGGGCCTTGCTCACCGTCACCCCGCGCAGGCGGCTGTCGGGACGGGCGAAGTAGACATACTCGAAGATGCAGAAGGCTTCCCGAGCAGGAACGAAGGGAAATTCGGAGTGAAGACCCTGATCATTGATCACCACGACTTCTCCCGGTTCGAGATCGCGGATGAACGCGGCGCCGATCAAGTCGAAGGCGCAGGTCTCGGAGGAGAGCACCCACGCATCACCGAGCTTTCCGAGCGAAAGGGGGCGCAGGCCGTTGGGATCACGTACGCCGATGATCTCGTTCTCCCCCATGACGACAATGGAAAATGCTCCTTCAAGGCGACGCAGTGACCCGATCGGTCCTCCCATCGTGTGATCCGGCTGGGCAAGGAGATGGAGGACAATCTCGCTGTCGACCGTCGTCTGGAAAATGGAGCCGCGGTTTTCAAGCTCATCGCGAAGTGCCGCCGCATTGACGAGGTTTCCGTTATGGGCCACAGCGATCTGACCCCGTGCTGTGTCGACGCCCAGAGGCTGAGAGTTCAGGAGCGTGCTCGATCCGGTAGTGGAATAGCGGACATGGCCGATGGCCCGGGTCCCTTTGAGCGACTCGAGGCTCTCCGGATCAAAGACCTGGGAGACAAGGCCCATTCCTTTATGAAGGCAGAATACTTTTCCATCGCCGTTGCTCGAGGCGATGCCGGCGCTTTCCTGACCGCGATGTTGAAGGGCAAAGAGTCCGTAGTAGGTTAGCAGTGGGGCGTCCTTGTGACCGAAGACGGCGAAGACGCCGCATTCATGTTTGGGACGATGGGACTCGGACAAGGGAGGCGTGGTTTGGAAGTTCAACAGGATGGTTCGGTCAGGTGGAGGACTGGAAGCAACAAACTTTTCATCTTTTGCCTTTATCATCAAACATGATTTGGAAAATGAATCGGAGGAAACTCTGCGATTGCGATAAATCCGTTGACCTAGGAAGGGTTTTGCCGTTCGCTCTCGCCCTCTCCGATGGCTTTCCGTACGTCCGCGACTTCCTCTCTTCCCAGCCTCCCCATGGTTTTTTCAGCTGATGCGGCTGTTGCAGGGGGTCCGATGATTCGGCGTCATGACTCCTTCTGGAAACGCTTCTCTTGGTCACTGGAATCCGTTTTATCCATTGAGCCCTCTTCTCAGAATGGTGATTTGATCCGCTTGGCCAGACGGGAGGAGGGGGAGGATGTCCTGCAGACAGTTCTTCTTTCTCTGGCAATGGATTCCTCCTGGAACGATTCCTATGCCATGGCGGAGCATTATCTGACCTCCACGGTCGGCAGGCTTTTCAACGAGAGTGAGCCTCTCTGCCTCGTCATTCAGAAAGGGAACAGGCTCATTGCCGCCTCACTTCTGGATCCTGATCCCGACGCAGTGCATCAGCTTGTCAGCGGTCCCATGGTGACCACGGAGTACCGAAACAGGGGTATCGGCTCCCGTCTTCTGCATGCATCCCTTGCGGCGCTTCAGGAACGTGGCCTGACAAGAGCGACCGGGATTACCCGTGACAGGACCGTGGCGGCCCGCCATGTCTATGCGAAGTTCGGATCGGTCTCGGAATCCTTCAGCTTTCAGGGCCTCTTAGATGCTCGCCGTGAAGCAAAGGCTTGAAACCCTGCTCCCGGTCAGTCACTCTCTACAACTCAGTTTTTACCACTGCCTTGTGGTGTAACGGTAGCACAGCAGTTTCTGGATCTGCTTGTCATGGTTCGAATCCATGCGAGGCAGCCACTTTTCAAGTGGCTTATTTTTTTCTGACCGGCTTCGAATAGCTGAGCACCTTCGCGGGAGGAAGGTTTCGATGAACAGTTCTGCTCTTGTGATGACTATTGAAATGATCGAGGGCAACTTTACGGAAGCGCTGACTTCCAGTCATGTACCAGCAGATCGGATACGTGAAGGTCCTGAAGATCCCATCATCATGAAGCGCCTCTCGCGTCGCCGTCAGGATCATTTCTTGAACCGAGTGGGGCATACTGGCGAAGGGCAACCCGGAAAGAATCAACCGCGCTTTCCCTAGACCTTTTTCTTCAAGAAGAGCCTCTACTTCCGCAGCGGAGCCATGATGGAAATGGCGGTCTGGAAAACGTCGGGTCAAATGACCATGGAAATGTGTGTCAAGCTCGATGCCCAGATACTCGGCCCCCTCAGGTAGACGTTCCAGGAGCAGTTCCGTGAAGGCACCTGTTCCGGGGCCGTACTCGACCACGATATCTCCTGGTTCAAACTCGATTCCGTGCAACATCGCCTCTGCGAGGTCGCGGGAACTCGGGAAGACCGCACCGATATTGCTAGGTGCGGAAGCAAACCTGGTGATGAAGGAAATCGCTTCGGCCAGGTTTTCGGTCACCTTCTTCGTCTCTTTGCGATACTGCGCACTGGAAGGGTGCCCTTTTTGGGAATGCTTGCTCATACTTTGGCGATTGGAATGGATGCACAGTATCATGCGCATCCGTGCTTGCACGCCTTTCCATGGCAGTGCTACATACCCCGATGCGCTTCCCACCTGCGCCGGCCCGGCTTTTATTACTTCCGGTATTGTTACTCGTGACGGGTTGTTCTTCCTTGGTTTCATCTTCCTCTCACGTAGTAGCTCTGTACGATCCTGTGCCTCGTTCCATCGAGACCGGCAAGGCCTCCTATTACGGGGGACGATGGATTGGAAGGCTGACAGCCAATGGGGAGCACTACCATTCTGGAGATTGCACAGCTGCTCATAAGCATCTGCCGTTCAACACAATGGTTCGTGTTACCAACCTCAGGAATAACAAGAGCGTCATCGTCCGGATCAATAACCGCGGCCCCTATGCCAAGGGGCGCATCCTCGACCTCAGTGTCGTGGCCGCCAAAAAACTCGATATGATCAGTGACGGGATCATTCCAGTACGGGCCGAGGCGCTCAAGTCGATCGAAGTGATCCGGAAGCCGAATCGGGTTCTGGATCAGGGGAGATAAGGGGTTTCTTCTAAAAAAGATGAAAAGGTGTTGACTTAGATTAAAACATACCATCAAATACAGATATGTTGATCGAAAGAATTTCAAAGCGCTTTCTTTGTTCTTCAGCCCTTGCCTTCCTCGTTTTCATCAGCACGCTAAAGGCAGCGGTTCTTACCGGTTTTGATCCGGTCAGCTTTACTGTGGGGAGCGGTTCGGATGTCTCTTATCTCTTGATCGATGAGTCTACCATCTCATCGGCGCCCCTGCTTTTTGAATATCGCTATACTTTTGCTAGTAATAACCCGATTTCAGGATACGAACTACTGCGGCTGCTTGCCAATGCCACTGATCTGGATTTTACCACAACTTATTATCCATCCTACGGCGAGGCCTTGGAGTCCCTCTCTTACGGACTCTCCAACGCGACCTCTGAATACAGGCCGGATGGTTCCGGAACCTATTGGTCTTATTATCTCAACGGGGGGCTAGATAACGGACTGGCACCAGTGTTGGTGAATCAGTGGAATTATGCCAACTACGGCATGGAGCTAAGAACCCTCTCGCCCGGCTCCTGGGATGCATGGACGATCAGTTTTTATGATGCGGAATACACGACCTTTGATTCCTTTCCCTCAGTCACTCCGACTGCCATTCCGGAACCCAAATCACTCCTCATTGTGTGTATGGGGATCGTTTGTTGCCTAGCATTCCATTTCGGAAAGTATCGGCAAAGCTTTCGATGAAGAGCGAATCCAAGGCCTTCACCCTGACTGAGTTGCTTGTCACGATATCGATCGTGGCAGTGTTGGGGGTCATCCTGATCCCTGCGGCGCAAAGCGTTTTTGCCTCCTCGACTGGGGCCACCAGCGCCCATTCCATCGCGCAGCTCAATGCCGCCGCCCAGTCTTACCTAGCCGAGAACAATATGACCTTCTGGCCTTACAGGGTCAGCACGAACGGTGGCACCCAGTGGTGGTTCGGTTTTGAGTCAACGGCTAGCATGAGTGCGCCGGAAGGGAAACGTTGGCTCGATCTTAATCAAGGCCCGCTTGGCCCATACATTGCGGCATCAGGGGGAATGTTCCTAGACCCTTCGTTTGCGCGTGCAGGGAACACTTTCAAGCCGAAATACGGCTCCACTCATTTCGCCTACGGCTACAATCTTCTTCTTCAGGGAAAGAACCAATTGGCACTCGTGCGCTCCGGAAAGATCCCTGTTTTCGCCACCTGTGCACAGGTGAACACGTTCCAAGCACCCGCCTCGGCAAAAAAGCCCATGGTGGAGGAATTCTACTATTTCAACACCACCGAAAAAACCGTCCACTTCCGTGTGGGGGGGCAGGCGATGGTGGGGTATGCCGACGGATCGGCGGGATATCTTCCGATGATGGCCGGAACGCTTGATTCCCGGATGCCTGGTGCCAATATTGGCAAGCTAGACCCCTCTTTTATCACGCCTCAGTAAATGAAAATTCCTAACACTGCTCCCTTTTCGATGCTTCTCACGCTGATCCTTCTGCTTACAGGGATCTTCTTCCGTGTGATCCGGGTGGATCTGGTTCCGGAGACTTTGCCGAATTTCTCCCCACTCATGGCGGCGGCTCTTTGCGGAGCTGTCTTTATCCCGGGATGGATGGGACTTGTGGTGCCTGTCGTAGGCCTTTTGGTTTCAGATGCCCTGCTCAATGTCCACTATGGAGTGCCCGTGGTCTCCTCCCAGCTTCTCTGGACCTTGCCGGGCTACCTGATCGCCGTCGGGCTTGGCTGGACGATCCGTGAACGCCGCGGTGGTCTTCTGGCGATCCTAGGAGGAACCTTGGTTGCTTCCGTCCTTTTTTATCTGATCACCAATACGGGGAGCTGGCTCGGGCTTGTTGCCTATCCTCGGAACTTCGCGGGCTGGATCCAGTCGCTGACCATCGGTCTGCCCGGCTATCCTCCCACGTGGACATTCTTCCGCAACAGCCTCGTGAGTGATCTCCTCTTCGCGGCTTTCTTTGTTGCCGTGGAGCGTGTGCTTGTCCCCATTAGTACGGAATCCGTCAAAAGCATTCCGGCCTAATGCATTCCAGACTGATGTCATCGCCGCGCAAGCCAGCGGAGCGCAGGACCGATTCTCTGCTGCCAGGAAGTGATCTCTTGGGATCCGCCCGTGTGGCAATGGATTTGGAAGTCTTCCCCGTCCTTCCAGCCCCTGCCGCGCAGGATGGCTCCGAGATCCCGATGGTAAGGCTCATAGCACTCATCCAGACCGATTGTGCCATAGTCGAAATAGATTCGGCTGCCCGCGGGGAGGGACTTCCTTTCCTCCAGATGGAGCAGCATCGGAGAGTGAGGCGGAGGAGCACCCTCCACGCCCTCAAACGAGGTCGAGAGACAGCACGCGGCACCGAAAATTTCTGGATGATCCAGCAGAGCACGAAAAGTATCTACCGCGGCGTGCCCCGTTCCCCCGATCCAACGTGCCGAAGAGGAGTCGAGCAATCGGAAGCAATCAGAGAGAGCATTGATGATCGGGACAATGTCGCCGAGGGTTTCCGACGCAGGTACCTCAGCCACGATCATCTCCGGCAACACCCCTTGCACATGAAGTTCGGGAATCGCTTCCTGGGCCTTCAGTCCCGGGGTCAGCATCAGGAGAATAGCAAACTTCCTGCCAGGAGTCTGATTGTAGGAAGTCGGCAGAAAAACGGAGATTTCTTTTCCTTCTACCATGATTGTTTCAATGGATTCCAGCATCAGCAACCTGTAACATTACCTTGCTCTCTCTCCAATCTGTAATGCCGCCCGTTTGATGACCACCACCCTTCCCAATCACGAATCGGATGCCCTCTTAAGAGAGCTTTTCACCCGCCGGATTGCACTGCTCGACGGCGCGATGGGAACGATGATCCAGCGTCACCCCCTGACTGAAGAAGACTTCCGTGGTAAGCGATTCAAGAATCACGGGCATGACCTGAAGGGAAACAACGATATCCTCTCCATCACACGTCCCGACGTGATCAAAGGGATCCATCGAGGCTACTTCGATGCAGGGAGCGATATTATCGAGACGAACACCTTCAGTACCACGACGGTCTCCCAGGCTGACTACGGGCTGGAAGATGCCGTCAGGGAGATCAATCTTGCTGGGGCCAAGGTGGCTCGCGAAGCCGCTGATGAATTCATGGGCGCGAATCCGGGACGGCGTGTCTTTGTGGCAGGAGCTGTGGGGCCGACAAACCGTACGGCCTCCATGTCACCGGATGTGAACAATCCCGGCTACCGTGCCGTCACCTTCGACAGTCTCGTGATTTCCTACACCGAGCAGGTTGAGGCCTTACTCGATGGTGGAGTCGATCTGCTGCTTCTCGAGACTGTCTTCGATACGCTGAATCTGAAGTCCGCGATTTTTGCCTGTGAAGAAGTCTTTGAAAAACGCGGGATGCGCTGGCCGATCATTCTTTCGGTCACCATTACCGACGCCTCGGGCCGTACGCTCTCGGGTCAGACCGTGGAGGCTTTCTGGAATTCCGTCCGCCATTCCAAGCCCCTAGCAGTAGGAATCAACTGCGCCCTCGGTGCAGCCGAGATGCGTCCCTACATCGAGGAGCTTTCCAACATCGCCGACTGCTACATCAGCTGCTATCCGAACGCCGGCCTGCCGAATGCCTTCGGCGGCTACGATCAGACGGCTGCTGAGATGGCTGCCCTCGTGAGTGACTTTGCCGCCCAGGGATGGATCAATTTACTTGGCGGTTGTTGCGGTTCCACGCCAGAGCATATTGCAGCCATAGCCGAGGCCGTTCGTCTCCATCCTCCCCGCAACCCATGACTCGTACCCCATCCCTACGCCTGAGCGGACTTGAGCCCCTGACCATCGGGAAGGGAAGTTCCTTCATGATGGTCGGCGAGCGGACCAATGTCACCGGCTCGCCCCGGTTCTCGAAGCTGATTATTGCCGGTGATTACGAGGCGGCCCTCTCGGTGGCACGCCAGCAGGTCGAGAGCGGTGCCAATATCCTCGATGTGAACGTCGACGAGGGAATGCTCGACAGCGAGGCGGTGATGGTGACCTTCCTGAACCTGCTTGCCGCGGATCCGGAAATCAGCCGCGTACCGATAATGATCGACAGCTCGAAGTGGTCGGTCCTCGAGAAGGGAGTGAAGTGTCTCCAAGGCAAATGCGTCCTCAATTCGATTAGTCTGAAGGATGGAGAAGAGACCTTCCTAAAGCGGGCCCGTCTGGCCCAGCGCTACGGCGCTGCCGTGATCGTCATGGCCTTCGACGAAGAGGGGCAGGCCGCCACGAAGGATGAGAAGGTCCGCATCTGCACCCGCGCCTACCGTCTGCTCGTGGACAAGATCGGCTTTGATCCCGAAGACATCATCTTCGACCCCAATATCCTCACGGTCGCCACCGGCATCGAGGAGCACAACAACTACGCCGTCGACTTCATCGAGGCTGTCCGGGAGATCAAGGCGACTCTTCCGGGTGCCAAATGCAGCGGCGGCCTGAGTAATATCTCCTTCTCCTTCCGGGGCAATAACCCCGTGCGCGAGGCTATGCACTCGGCCTTCCTCTACCATGCGATCCAGGCCGGTCTCGACATGGCCATTGTGAACGCTGGCATGCTCGAGGTCTACGAGGAGATCAAACCGGAGCTGCTCACGATGGTGGAGGATGTGCTCTTGAACCGTAGGCCCGATGCCACGGAGCGTCTGGTGGATTATGCTGAGGGGCTGAAATCCGTGGGTGGAGATCCCAAGGAACAGAAGGCCGAGCAGGCTTGGCGTTCCGGCACTGTCGAGGAACGTCTTCAGCACGCCCTGATCAAGGGGATCGTTGACTACATCGACGGGGATACCGAGGAGGCGCGCACCAAGTTGGGGCGTCCCCTGCTGGTCATTGAAGGACCACTGATGGACGGGATGCGCGTCGTCGGTGATCTCTTCGGAGCCGGTAAGATGTTCCTACCCCAGGTTGTGAAGAGTGCCCGGGTCATGAAGAAGGCTGTAGCCTATTTGACCCCCTTCATGGAAGCCGAGAAGGCTGCCGCTTCCGATACCAGCGCCGCGGCAAAGATTCTCATGGCTACCGTCAAAGGTGATGTCCACGACATCGGCAAGAACATCGTGGGCGTTGTCCTTGCCTGCAACGGCTACGAGGTCGTCGATCTCGGTGTCATGGTTTCCTGTGACAAGATCCTGGCTGCGGCCAAGGAGCATAAAGTCGACATCATCGGACTGAGTGGCCTTATCACCCCCTCCCTCGACGAGATGGTCCATGTCGCCCGGGAGATGAAGCGTGCCAATTTCGATCTCCCACTACTGATCGGAGGAGCCACCACGAGCCCAGCTCACACAGCGGTAAAAATCGCAGGTGAATACCAGCATCCTGTTGTTCATGTGCTCGATGCCTCCCGCGTGGTCGGCGTCGCGGCGGAACTTCTCTCCGAGGATCGCAAAGAGGCCTATCATCTTCAGGTTGAGGCGAATCACAAGCGACTCCGCGAGGAGCATGCCGGCAAGCGTGCCAAGGGAGAGCTTCTGCCCCTCGAGGTCGCCCGTGAAAACGTGACCCCGATCGACTGGGCAACGGCGGATCTTGCCGTGCCCGAAAAAACAGGTGTGCTGACCTTCGACGAGATCCCGCTGGCCGAGTTGGTGGAGTACTTCGACTGGTCACCCTTCTTTGCCGCATGGGAGATGCGCGGCCGTTATCCCGGCCTGCTTTCGGATCCCGAGATCGGCGAGCAGGCTACCGAACTACATCAGGATGCGTTGAAGGTCCTGGATACTATCGTGAAGGAGAAAAAGTTCTGCGTCCGCGGAGTCTGCGCCTTGTGGCCCGCAAACAGAGTAGGAGATGATGTCGAGCTCTACGCTGACACGCAGCGCTCCTCCGTGATCGGGAAGTTTCACATGCTCCGCCAGCAGAACAAGAAGCCGGCCGGCCAGCCGAACTATTCCCTGGCCGACTTCATTGCCCCGCGTGATTCCGGTCGGATCGACACGATCGGTGGCTTTGCCGTCACTGCCGGCCCTGAGGTTGGAGAGTATGCCGATTCCTTCCAGAATAATCATGACGATTACACCTCCCTGCTTGTGAAGGCGATCGGGGACCGCTTCGCTGAGGCTGCAGCCGAGTGGCTTCACAAGCAGTGCCGAGACCTCTGGGGCTTTGGCAAGACAGAGAACCTGACTAAAGAGGAATTTATCCGGGAGAAGTACCGTGGCATTCGTCCCGCCGCGGGCTACCCAGCCGGGCCCGATCACACCGAGAAATGGGAGCTTTTCCGCCTTCTCGATGCAACCAAGCACACCGGGATCACCCTCACTGAAAGTCTTGCGATGAATCCAGCGAGTTCGGTCTCGGGGTTGTATTTCGCAGCTCCCGAGTCCCGCTACTTCGCGGTCGGCAAGCTAGGGCGCGACCAGATCGAGGATTATGCAAAGAGGAAGGGAATGCCTGTCGCCGAAGCGGAGAGGTGGCTAGGCCCTTACCTGCAATATGATCCGGACTCGGAACTGACTGGCATCTGCCAATAAGGTGGCTTGCGCTTTTGAACGGCACTTTGCTCCCGCAAAGCAGTGTCGCCCTATCGGGTTCCGCTATGGGTCGAATCTTCCGCGCGCCTTCCCAGTCGCTTGGTTCCACATTCAAACCATCCGCAGGAATTTCGAGGGGCTCAGGATCGGAATCCCTTGATAGACATTTAGGGCGAGGGGGTGCT
>Ga0304729_1000498_pt1 | contig 29081 bp, 23 predicted proteins | sample C_131016_MF_Meta_FD_190475 | JGI IMG/M metagenome (GOLD analysis project Ga0304729, IMG submission 190475) | Freshwater microbial communities from Lake Croche, Canada to study carbon cycling - C_131016_MF_MetaG (v2) (version 2) | ecosystem: Environmental > Aquatic > Freshwater > Lake | place... | reverse complement strand
TTCTAGCTACCGGCGATCTAGTCTTCTGTGGTCACCATGGAACAGCCAACAAGGACAAGCTGAAGCCAATTGCGATTAGCTGGCAAGACGAGACCGACAAACTCAACTAGCCTTCGAAGGCTATCCTTCTGCTTGCTTCAGCAAGCTCTTCTATAACAGCAAACTCTTCAGCATCCCCAGTCATGTTCACACCCATGTGCTCGATGAGCTGATCTGCAAGTTTTGGATTCTTCACAAGAATTGGACCGTGTAACTGCGTCAGGAGTGTCTTCCGATACCACTGCAATTGTTCCGAGACACTGGCGGTATTCAGATACCCCACAACACCATCAGGAGTCTTCACAAACAAACTCTTGTGCTCGGAGACCAGGTTTGCCTTCCCCATTAACACGTCACTGATTAGGTCGAACGCGGATGCGATTACCAGAGCAGTTTTTCCTGACTCGACGTATGTCACGACGTTCTGCACAAATGCATGATCTAGTCGCAGAACATCATCCCAAGCCGCTTTAGAACCGTGGCCGATTAGCACGAAATCGAATTCGGATAAGTTAGCTGTGCTGGTTACCGGAATTATCTCAGCGGCAAATCCGCTCCACTGCAATCTCTTTTGGATTACCAGCAGATTTCCGTGATCCCCATTCAGATTCAGGTGTTCAGGAAATAGCCCAGCCAGCTTCAAAACTTTAGCCACGTGTCACATCCTCGGGGTCAGTGAAGCCGAGGTAACGACGAAGCCTTCGCATCGAGTCTGCTGAGTAGATAACGGTCTTAACTCCTTTGGACGGTGCAGGTAGGGCTAGAAAGCTATCTATTGCTTTGAAGTAGTCAGCCTCTACGGCGGCTACTGGTATTTCGTTGTATGCCAGAAGCAACGCTGCGTCAGCATAATTAAATCCGCTAACCATGCTCACACTCTTGAGATTTTTGAGATCAACGATCCACATCCAAGATGGATCGTGAACATCTCGGCCAACTGCGAAGAACACTTGGTCCAATTCAGCGCTTAGATTATCTATGTTCAGCTGCAAGCTCGGTGGGTTCTGAACAAGAATGAACTCTATAGGTTCACCATTTACTTCCTTTATTTCTCCTCTAGAAAACACCGGCGGCAACTCATCTAAAACTCTTGCTGCTTTTACCGAATCGAACTCATTACCGAGTATTTGCTTTGCGGTTGCTAGAGCGGCAATCGCATCGAGCGCAAAATGTAACCCTCTACTTGGCAAATCAAATTCAACAACGTCGTTATACAGCTGCACTGAAACTCGTTTGTCTTGAAGATCGATAACCGTAGCATTTGCTTTCGGCTTAGGGGCCTCTGGAAGGTAAGTAGCAGCGTAGCTAAGTTTTGATGTGGAGGCCTGACTAACCGGCTCAGCAATACCAAAGAATTCAACCGATTTGTTTCCGAGCGATTGGTTGATGAGCAAACAGTTTGGATCATCTGCATTTAGTAACACCAAATCAGTTGTTGCTTTTGCAACAGTTGCAAGTTTTTCTCTGACAAGGGCCGGATCGATGAAACGATCGAGTTGATCTTCAAACACATTTAAGATCACTGAGATCTTTGGTTTGACTCTTTCAACTATTTGGGCAGCATGGCCTTCATCCATCTCGACGATTGCAATCGCTCCAGGAACTCTTCCAACGATGTCACCATCTTTGATAATGGTGCTAAAGAATCCCTGTTGAATGTTTGCAGTCGAGGGATTAGTAAAAACTTCTAGGCCATGAGCTCGCACTATAGCAACAACCATCTTGGTGGTTGTTGACTTACCGGCTGTTCCGGTAACGACGACCAAACCATGCTCGAATGCACTTAGGGTTTTGTAAACAAGATTTGGAGCCAACTTGCTCAGTACAACGCCTGGAAGAGCTGAACCACCACCAGGTCTAACCAACCGAACCGCGAAGCGAACTAAGCGGCCGATAAGTATTGCTGGGAGGTAGCGCAAGACCTAGTTCTCTTTGATGAAATCTCTAAGCCACTGAGCTCTTGAAGGGTGCTTCAACTTCGACATTGTCTTCGCCTCGATCTGACGAATACGCTCGCGAGTAACTCCGTGCTCTTCACCAATCTGGTCAAGAGTCTTCATAACTCCATCGCCGATGCCGTAGCGAGAGCGTATAACAGCTGCTTCTCTAGGTGTAAGGGTGTCAAGTAGTCGTTCGATTTCACGCTGCATAATTCTGAAGGCAACCGCGTCTGCAGGCTGAACTGCTTCAGTATCTTCAATCAAGTCACCAAACTCAGAGTCGCCATCTTCACCTAGTGGCGTTGAAAGTGAAATCGGCTCACGACCATACTTCTGCACTTCAACTACCTTTTCAGGCGTCATGTCTAATTCGCGAGCTAGTTCTTCTGGGGTTGGTTCACGTCCGAGATCTTGCAGCAATTGTCTTTGCACTCGCGAAAGCTTGTTAATAACTTCAACCATGTGCACAGGAATACGGATGGTTCTAGCTTGGTCAGCCATAGCGCGAGTAATTGCCTGACGAATCCACCAGGTTGCATAAGTAGAGAACTTATATCCCTTGGTGTAATCAAACTTCTCAACTGCGCGAATAAGACCTAGGTTTCCTTCTTGAATTAGATCCAGGAACTGCATTCCCCTACCGGTGTATCTCTTAGCTAGAGAAACAACCAAACGCAAGTTCGCCTCAAGCAAGTGGCTCTTCGCACGTTGGCCATCTTTGACAACCCACTTGAGATCTCTCCCCATGTCTTTGCTGAGCTTTTTATCAGTTGCAAGTTTTTCTTCAGCAAACAGACCTGCTTCAATCCGCTTAGCTAGTTCAACTTCGAGTTCCGCGTTAAGAAGCGCTACCTTACCAATCTGCTTCAGGTAGTCCTTAACTGGATCTGCTGTTGCTCCAGTGATGCTTGTTGTCTGAACAGGAATGTCATCATCTTCTTTGCTGGAAAGAACAAGCGCACCCTCAGGAACGACTATCGCGTCTTCGTCTTCTTCAACATCTGGAAGAACTTCTTCAACTTCAGCAACAATGACGTCAATGTCAGCTTCGGTTGTGAGTACCTCTACATCAACTTCTTCGTCATCTTCTAGATCGAGTTCAACTTCGCCAGGTTTTGTTCCTTTAGTCGCGGCAATCTTCTTGACCGGTTTGACCGCAGCTTTTGCCGTGGTCTTAGCATCCTTAGCGGTGATCTTGGCAGCCGTCTTTGTTGCGACTTTCGCGGTTGTCTTAGTAGTTGGTTTTGCAACGATCTTCTTAACCACAGCCTTCGTAGCAGATTTAGCTGCTGGCTTGGTTGGAGTCTTGGTGGCTGTTTTCACAGTTGCTTTAGTTGCTGGCTTAGCAACTACCTTGGTAGCGACTTTGGCAACAGCTTTCTTAGCAACAGGCTTGACGACAGCCTTCGTCTTAGCTGCAGGTTTGACTACCTTAGCTTTGGCAGCGACGACCTTCTTAGCCGGAACGGCTTTGGTAACAGTCTTCTTTGTTTCTATAGAAGATGGATTTTTTGGAGCTTTGCTAGGCATTGGACCCTTCAGTACCCCGGATTACGAGGTTGACCGTTTACGAATTTTTGGGCATTACAAAGACCCATGTCAAATCGGCTGAAATGACTGGGTCTATTTGTAATTATGCCACTTCTGTGACCCTTTACGGTCTAACAGAGCCAGATGTGGCATACCCGAGGATAACTACCCTCGGTCCTGAGGGTTTATTCCCACTAAATAGCCTTAGTTAGCTCGAATTTTCGACGCTCTAGAGTAAAAAACACCACTCCAACAGCAACCACCAGCAATTGGGCGGCAAAACCCCATCTAAATGCCTCAACTGTGTATCGCTCTGAACTCTCGGAACCACTGTGAATCAAGTCAATCACCAGGCCAGTTAGATACATCATTATGAAAGTAGCTAAGAATCCGCCAACGTTTGCGAACCCATTTGCTGTGCCCAGTCTGGCCTTTGGAACGATGTCCTTGGAGAAGTCGAAGGCGATCATGGAAGCAGGACCACCGACAGATATGACCAGGAAACATGCGAAAAGCAGCCAAGCAGGTGCTTCCCCGGGAATACAAAGCAGAATGATCCAGGCTGCTGTGGTCAAAGACACAACTGAATAGACCAACCTGGCACGTAACTTAGGCGCTCTGGCACAGATAGCACCAATGATAGGACCAGTAATAAATCCGAAAAGCACCATGGCAGTCAGTGTCGCAGCCGCGAAGTCATGAGATTGACCTTCTGCTGTGACTAGAAATGGCACAGCCCATAACAATGCCACCGAAGTTGTCGTTGGCTGTGTTATGTAGTGAGTCCAGAATGCCATGCGAATGCCTGGGTTTCTGATGTTCTCGACCAATTGAGCAGTAGCCAATTTCAATGAAGCAGCTTTATGCAGATCTACTTCGTGTGATCTGGCTTCGTTGGAAGTGAACACGATAACCATGAGTGAAATAAACATCGAAGCCGCTGACATTATCGAGAAGCCCGCGGACCAACCGAGTGTCTCCAACATCCACCAGAATGGGACGGCGGAGAAAAATTGACCAAGTTGACCGATCGTCGAAACATACTGTTGCACCTTAGAAGCTTTAGCTCCTTGATACCAACCATTAATGAGTCGAATCATGGAGATGAAAGTGAAACTATCTCCCATACCAACAAACATTCGACCCACAACTGCAGTGGAAAGATTTGGCGCTAACGCGACCGTAAGTTGACCCGCAGCCATCACGAACGCTCCAACAGCCAGCAGTGCTTTTGCGCCGAACCTGTCCAGCAGAATTCCGACCGGTATCTGCATCGCCGCATAAACGACTAACTGGAATACTGCGAGCGTGGCTAGTTGTTGAGCGTTGGTGTGAAATCTTTCACTTGCGATAAGCGTGGCAACGCCAAGGCTAGAACGCTGGGTAACAGCAAGGAAGTACGCAAGTCCAGCTACGGTCAGAACTAACGTTGGTGAGCGCTTCAGTCTTGACCTTCGTCGTTATCCAATTTATTTTTCTGGTGTGAGGCCAGATAGCCTTCGAGCTCGGCGGCAATCTGATCTGCATCTGGAATTTCACGTTCTCGCGGTTTCACTGCACCCATGCCATTCGCGGCTTTATCACTTTGAAAACTAATTTCAAGAGATTCGACCATTCGAGACAATTCTTGATTCTCTAACATCTGCTGTGAAATTCTTCGAGTGAAAGCTACTCCTTCATCTCTGAGGTCATCGGTTGGAAAGACCAAACTAAGATGACTTGATAAAAGTTCCAATCCTGAAACCGCAGCCTGAGGATATTCTGAATCTGAAAGATAGTGCGGAACAAGCAGAACAAATCCGGTACTTGGGATATCTGCCTGAGTAAGCCTGAATTCCAGCAGATGCATTATGTTCCCAGGCACCTGGGTCCTTGGCTTCCATTCGGAATACTTAGCAATCACGTCTTTCTGGTTACCAGATACTGTGACTCCTACGGGTCTAGTGTGTGGGATTGGAAAAGGAATTGCATGCAACCATGTCATGTCACGAATCCCGAAGTATGAAAAGAGCACCTCCACTGATGAAGTAAAGGCCTCCCATTTGAAATCAGGTTCATAACCATTTAGGAAGAGAAACGCTGTTCCAACTTCATCTTTTACCAGATGGAGTGAAAGGCTGGCTGGCTGGTAATCCTCGATGTGGTCTTGCTCGAAGAACATCACGGGTCTTCGTGATCTGTAGTCCAGTAGCTGGTCGTTATCGAATATGGCAATAGTCTCATAATCGAGATTTCCCAAAATGTGCTGAGAAACTTGCTGCATGGCCGAGCCGGCATCAGTGAATCCGGAAATAGCTGCTAGCAAATGCAGACCGTCAGGAACTTCAACCTCGGTATTGACCAAGGTGAAGAGACTATTTTGCTGTGCCATGTGACCATTCTAACTTCACGTGGCTAGCATGGTATTTATGACTTCTATAACTTTCAAGATTCAGGCAACCTCAACTACAGCCCCTGTTGATTCAATTCTCGTTTACGGGGTATCAAAGCAGGAGAAGGGCCCAGTGCTTCTTGGCAATGCTGCCAAAGACACTTCGATTAAGTCCATTAACCTAAAGGCTTTGCAGGTAACCGGAGCTGCTGAAAGCATTAGCCGAGTCTCTGCTGGCGCAGCTGTCATAGGTTTGATCGGCGTTGGCGACACAATCGGAAATCACGTTAGAGCTCGTGAAATAGGTGGAGCTATCGGTAGGGCATTCAACGACCACAAGACCCTGATTATCGATATTCCTCTCGTCAATAAGGAACTAGCTCTGGCACTTCTGGAAGGTATAGCAATAGTTCAATACGACTACAACACCTATAAGTCAGGCGAGACGAAATCCTCATCAATCAAGCAGGTTCAACTCATAAGCAAACTCGCTATTACCAAATCTGATCTCGAAAGAATCAAAACCATAGCTGCAGTGCTGAAGGCAACTAGAGATCTAGTTAACGCACCCGCTAATGATCTCTATCCAAGCAAAATGGCGGAAATCATCAAGAGCCAGTCAAAAATTGAAGGTGTAAGCGTAGAGATTTGGGACGAGAAAAAGCTTGCCAAAGAAAAATGCCATGGAATCCTCGCCGTTGGTCAAGGCTCTGTTCGTCCCCCTCGTCTAGTAAAGATCTCTTACAAACCAACCAAATCTAAGGCTCATCTAGCTTTAGTCGGAAAGGGAATCACTTTCGATACCGGCGGTCTCTCACTAAAAGACAAGCTGGGTATTCTCGGCATGAAATACGACATGGCTGGAGCTGCAACAGTTGCGCAAGCAACTTTCGCGATTGCCAGGTTGAAACTTCCAATTACTGTTACAGCTTTCATGTGCATTGCCGAGAATATGCCTTCAGGAACAGCAACTAGACCTACTGACGTAGTTACATTCCGTAACGGCAAGTCAGTTGAAATTACCAACACTGATGCTGAGGGAAGAATCGTCTTGGCAGATGGCCTAATTCTCGCTTCAGATCTAAAACCAGATCTAATTGTTGACGTAGCCACTCTCACTGGAGCTGTGAGGGTAGCTCTTGGAAACAGATACACAGGTCTCATGGGTAATGATAGCTCTGTCGCTATAGTTCAGGATGCAGCTAAGGCTTCTGGTGAACTCGTCTGGCACATGCCATTGCCAGACGAGCTTCTGGACCTAATCAAGTCCGATGTTGCTGATTTCATGAACTCAAAGATAGGTAACCCAACCGGAGGCATGTTGGTTGGTGGGCTGTTCCTGAGGGAATTCGTTGGAACCAAGCCGAAATCTAAGGAACTCTTGAACTGGGCCCATTTGGACTTCGCTAGTTCTGCAAACAATGACTTGGCTGCCTATGGTTACACCGTAAAAGGTGCAACAGGAGCGATGGTTAGGACACTTATTTCTGTTGCGGAACAGTTAGCAACTAAGAATAAGAAATAACCATCTAGTAATCTGTATTAGTTATCCCCTTATTTAGGAGCCCAATTGGCCGAGCATAATTTTGACGTCGTAATCCTTGGTGGCGGAAGCGGTGGCTATGCCGCAGCTTTGCGCAGTGCGCAACTAGGTCTTTCCGTTGCACTGATCGAAAGAGACAAACTAGGCGGCACTTGCCTGCACAGAGGTTGTATCCCAACCAAAGCATTACTTCATTCAGCTGAAGTCGCAGATGTTACTCGCGACGCAGCCGCCTTCGGAATTCAAGCAACACTTCAGGGAATCGATATGCCAGCGGTTAATAAATATCGCGATGGTATTGTCGACAAACTTTTCAAAGGACTAACCGGTCTTGTCTCCTCAAAGGCAATCACAGTTGTTTCAGGTGAAGGTCGAATGACTGCACAGAAATCGATCACCGTCAACGGCGAGGTATACACAGGAAAAAACCTTGTTCTCGCAACCGGATCTTTCAGCAGAACTCTGCCGGGACTTGAAATTGGTGGTCGCGTAATCACCTCAGAGCACGCTCTGCAGTTGGACTTTGTGCCAAGCAAAGTAATCGTGCTCGGTGGTGGCGTTATTGGTGTTGAATTCGCTTCTATTTGGAAGTCATTCGGAACCGACGTAACTATCATCGAAGGTTTACCAACCCTTGTTCCAAACGAAGATGCGTCCGTTAGCAAAGCAATGGAACGAGCATTCCGTAAGCGCGGCATCAACTTCAAAACTGGAGTTCGTTTCCAAGGTGTTCAACAGAGCGCTACCGGTGTTGTTGCCACTCTTGAAAATGGCGAGCAGTTCGATGGTGAATTGATGCTAGTTGCTGTTGGTCGCGGACCTAACACAGCAGGTTTTGGTTATGAAGAAAATGGCGTGAAGATGGACCGCGGTTATGTTCTAACCAACGAGAGATTGCAGACATCCGTTGATGGCGTCTATGCAGCTGGTGACATTGTTCCAGGCTTGCAGTTAGCACACCGCGGATTCCAGCAGGGCATTTTCATTGCCGAAGACATCGCAGGTCTAAGGCCAGCTCCGATCGATGAACTGGGTATTCCAAAGGTCACCTACTCTGAACCTGAGATCGCATCTGTCGGTCTCACCGAAGCCAAAGCAGCGGAAACCTATGGTCAAGACAACATCTCTGTCTATGAGTACAATCTTGGTGGCAACGGTAAGAGCCAGATCCTTGGCACTGCCGGCTTTGTAAAACTTATTAGACGCAACAACGGCCCAATTATTGGTATCCACATGATTGGTTCAAGAGTTGGTGAGCAAATCGGCGAAGCACAGCTAATCGTGAATTGGGAGGCTTTCCCTGAGGAAGTTGCCTCACTTGTCCACGCTCACCCAACCATGAACGAAGCACTAGGCGAAGCTCATTTAGCTCTTGCTGGCAAACCACTACACGCACACGCTTAGACTTAAATTCTGCATAAGGAGCAACAAAAATGAGTGAAGTAAAACTTCCAGCCCTGGGCGAGAGCGTCACCGAAGGAACTGTAACCCGATGGCTGAAGAAGGTTGGCGATTCAGTCGCAATCGATGAGCCATTAGTAGAGGTCTCAACCGACAAGGTCGATACTGAGATCCCTAGCCCTGTCGCGGGAATTCTTCAAGAGATCCTTGTTCAAGAAGATGAGACCGCAGCAGTTGGCGCAGTACTCGCAATCGTCGCAGATGGAGTTGCAGCAAGTGCTCCTGCAGTAGTTACACCTCCAGTTGTTGAGGTAGCACCAGTAGTTGTAGCTCCTGTAGTTGAGGCAGCTCCAGTAGTGGTTACCCCTGTTGTTGCTCCAGTAGTTGTTGCACCAGTTGAAACAGTGACAGCAACTCCGATGAATCTTCCAGTTTTTACTCCACAGGTTTCAACACCAGTGGTTACAGCTCCAGTTGTTGCACAGACAGAAACGAACAGTGATCCGAGTTACGTCACACCGTTAGTGCGAAAGCTTGCAGCTGAGTCAGGTGTTAGCTTAGGTAGCGTTTCTGGTACTGGTGTCGGTGGACGTATCCGTCGCGAAGATGTTGTTGCTGCGGCAAGTACTCCAGCAAACACTCCAAAGCCTTCTGCTCCAGTTTTAATGGCAACTCCATCTGCACTTCGTGGAACGACTGAACCAATGTCGAGACTTCGCAAGGTTCTAGGTGAGCGCGCAGTGGCCTCAATGGTTTCAACTGCTCAGCTAACCACTGTTGTTGAAGTAGATGTAACTCGCATTGCACAACTTAGGAGCAAGATACAAGCAGAATTCACCGCCAAGTCTGGTGTGAAGTTGAACTTCATGCCGTTCTTCTTCTTAGCCGCTGCTGAAGCTCTTCGCGTGCACCCAAAGATCAACGCAAGCATCGATGGCGAGAACATTGTTTACCATTCCTCCGAGAACATCAGCTTTGCTGTTGATACTGAAAGAGGTCTGCTAACTCCAGTTATTCGCGATTCAGCATCGCTTTCACTTGCAGCAATTGCCCAGCAGATTGCAGACCTAGCAGCAAGAACTCGTGAGAACAAGCTAAAACCAGACGAACTCTCTGGTGGAACTTTCACGTTGACCAACACTGGTTCACGCGGAGCGTTGTTTGATACTCCTGTTGTGTTCTTGCCTCAGTCAGCAATTCTTGGAACTGGTGTTGTCGCTAAGCGTCCGGTTGTTGTAACTGACGAGAATGGTCAAGATAGCATCGCTATCAGAAGCATGGTTTATCTAGCGCTTTCTTACGATCACAGACTGATTGATGGAGCAGACGCGAGTCGGTTCTTACTTGATGTGAAGACTCGTTTGGAAGATGCAAACTTCCAAGCTAACTTTGGTTTCTAACTAACTTTCGAAACACGTAGCGAATCTTTCTCTCGCCAGGCTTCTAATCGGAACCTTTTACCGTCGCAAATTCTTCGCACCTGAATTTGGGTAAGTCCACCAAACCTGCTTGTTTTCAGCACTCTAAACTTGCCTCCCTGAAAACGCAGTGTTGAGTGCGCTTTGATGCTGGAGGGGAGAATTTCTCCGTGTAGATCTACGTACCCACAAGAAGGCCTTTGCGCCGTATGTTGGCTTTGCTTTGCAGAAGCTATCACGGTCGCTTTTGGGCTCAACGTGATGGTAAGGAAACCAGCAGAGAGAACAAGCACAAGAATCATGGGCAAAGCAAACTTGAAACGACGTTTCTTCTCCTCTGCGAATCCGAACATTGGTTGCAATCTGTAGCTATTCCGGCCTCGGGAATACTTCAAACTTTTTGCTATTTGCTCAAAATCTAAATCTCTGCTGAGGAGCAGAGCGACGTTTCCGTTCCTTAGTTTTATTGGACTGCAACTATCGCCCAATATCGCCACCCAACGAGGCCAAGACATCAAGAGACTAGGCGTGAACAGGTACTGGATTTGACCAGGAGATCTTCTATCTTTGACTTCCCAGAGGCTACCTACCTTAGATCGAAATGTTCGAGCAATGATGGCAAAGTGCCTGAGGCTTGGCTGTTTCTTGGGCATAATCCTATGGTTGTTGCTCTGTCCAATGGTTTAGGTCATACCTGTTGATCTGTTTATAGGGCCTAGATTTTGTTGGTTGTGGATGGATTTAGACTATTGAGATGACTGTCTTTGAAGTTGTTGGCTTAGACCCACATTTCGTTGATTACCAGCGGGCTTGGGATCTCCAGCGTGAAGTGCACTCTGAGGTCGTCTCTGGGGTAAGAGATGACACAGTCCTTCTACTTGAACACGATGGTGTTTACACAGCAGGCAAAAGAACCGAAGATGAAGAGCGTCCACAAGATGGCACGCCAGTTATCGATGTCGACCGCGGTGGCAAGATTACTTGGCACGGCCCGGGTCAATTGGTGGGCTACCCGATTATGAAGCTCCCTGATCCAATAGATGTTGTTGGTTATGTCAGGTGGCTAGAGCAGGTACTGATAGAGAGCATCGCTGAGTTTGGTCTATACACGGAACGTGTGGAAGGTAGATCTGGAGTCTGGGCACCGGTCGGTAACAGCCACGTTAAAATTGCTGCTATTGGAATTCGTGTTGCTGAGAGAACAACGATGCATGGCTTTGCGCTGAACTGCAATAACTCTCTGAAGGCTTATGAAACCATCATTGCCTGCGGTATCAAAGACGCTGAAACGAGTACGATAAGCGAGTTAGTGCAAAGAAACATCACGCCAGCTATGGCAAGTGATGTTATCCAAAAACATCTAACTTCGATCGGAAAAGTGACCAAGTGAATCAAGAGCCCGCACCAAAGCGAATGCTACGTGTAGAAGCACGTAATGCTGAGGTTCCAATCGAGCGTAAGCCTGAATGGATTAAAACCAAGGCAAAGATGGGGCCGGAGTACCAAGCACTGCACACTCTGGTTAAAACTGAAGGCTTACACACGGTTTGCCAAGAAGCAGGATGCCCAAACATTTTCGAATGTTGGGAAGACCGCGAAGCCACATTCCTAATTGGTGGAGCTCAATGCACAAGACGTTGTGATTTCTGTCAGATCGATACCGGCAAGCCCGCAAATTTCGATCCTGACGAGCCTAGGCGTGTTGGTCAATCTGTTGTAAAGATGCAGTTGCGGTACGCAACCGTGACCGGAGTTGCTAGAGATGATCTTCCTGATGAAGGTTCATGGCTGTATGCCGAAACCATTCGACAAATTCACAAACAGTCGCCTGGCACCGGGGTTGAGATTTTAGTTCCGGATTTCTCAGGCAAGCCTGAACTGTTGCAAAAAGTGTTCGATGCGCAGCCAGAAGTTTTCGCTCATAACGTTGAGACCGTTCCACGAATCTTTAAGCAGATCCGACCAGCGTTTACCTATGAGCGTTCGCTGGACGTGCTAACTCAGGCCAGAAACGCGGGCATGGTCACCAAGAGCAATCTAATTCTTGGCATGGGTGAAGAGATATCGGAAGTGATCCAAGCTTTGCAAGATCTTTACGATGCCGGCACAGACATTGTGACCATCACCCAGTACCTCCGACCAACTGTTCGACACCATCCTGTTTCTCGTTGGGTAAAACCACAAGAGTTTGTGGAACTCAAGGAGATTGCTGAAGGCATGGGCTTCCTCGGAGTCCTCAGCGGTCCATTAGTAAGAAGCAGTTATCGTGCCGGCAGGCTCTGGGCCCAAAGCATGATTAAGCGTGGCGACACAATCCCTGAAAACCTCCAACACCTGGCTGAAGCTGCCATCAAAGATGGCTTCAGTCAGGCTGTCAACTAAAGACCCAATAGGCTAAACATCATGGCAAAAGACAAAGCACCTAAAACTCCAGCAAAAACTCCTGGCATCTTCGCCCAATTTGGAGAGCAAGTACGTTTCCTCAGAGAAGCTGACCCTAAAGCTCTTCCGATAGGCATATTGGCCGGTGTTGGAGTCTTCGCCCTGATCAGCGTCGCGGGTTCAGTTGTCGCAAATTTCAACTTTCTCGCAGTCGCAATCTGGACCATCCTTGGTATTGCCACCGGTTACCTAGCTTGTTTACTGGTGCTCACAAGACGAGCTAACACTGCGATTTTCAAAAAGTACGAGACTGAGCCAGGCCGTATCAGCATCACTGTTGGAACTCTGACCAGAAGAACCTATAAAGGCACTAATCAGCCCGTAGCTATAAACCCCAAGACCAAGGACATGGTCTTTAGAATCGTTGGTCCTGCTGGGGTCATCTTGATGGGTGAAGGTGCTAAGACAAGTACGAAAGCTCTGTTAGAAGAGGAAAGACGAAAAGTTCAGCGAGTAGCCTCCGGAGTAAGTGTCCACACTTTTTACAGCTCACAGGATGGCGAAGGTGTTCCCCTCGTTCAACTCCACAAAAAGGTAACCAAGCTAAAGCGAACCCTTAATAAGTCGGAAATTTTAGCTGTTCAGAATCGATTATCAGCCTTAGATACCCGATTTGGGCTTCCCATTCCTAAAGGTATCGACCCAACAAAAATGCGTGCCTCCAGAAGAGTTCAGTAGCTTCTAAAACTTTTTACAAGCCCGAAACATGGATTTGACCTATCCCATGGCTCAGGGGCGATAAAGTGGACATGAGCGTAATGGATCGCTCGAAACCCACAAACCTTTGAAGGGCTCCCCCTATGTTTAAATCAGCATCTGAGGTCATCAAATTCATCAAGGATGAAGACGTAAAGTTCGTTGACGTTCGTTTCACCGACCTACCTGGTGTTCAGCAACACTTCAACCTTCCGGTAAGTCAGATTGATGAAGACTTCTTCGTAAACGGCCAGCTATTCGATGCCTCATCGATTCGCGGCTTTGCTTCAATTCACGAATCAGACATGCAGTTGATTCCTGATGTCACCACCGCATACCTAGATGGTTTCCGTGTTGAGAAGACGCTTATCATCAACTTCGATATCTATAACCCACGTAACGGTGAAATCTATCACCGTGACCCACGTCAGGTTGCTAAGAAGGCTGAAGCGTACCTAGCATCAACCGGTATTGCTGATACAGCGTTCTTTGCTCCTGAAGCTGAATTCTTTATCTTCGACGAAGTTCGTTATGAGACCAAGTCAAACACCGCCTACCACTTCGTAGATTCAATCGAAGGTGCTTGGAACTCAGCTCGCGAAACAGAATCAGATGGTGGTCGTAACCTAGGAAACAAGACTCCATACAAGGGTGGATACTTTCCAGTGTCCCCTGTTGATCACCTAGCTGATATTCGCGACGAGATTGTTCTGAACCTCGAAAAGGCTGGTCTCATCGTTGAGCGTAGTCACCACGAAGTCGGTACTGCAGGTCAATGTGAAATCAACTACAGATTCAACACCTTGGTTCAGTCAGCTGATGATGTCTTGAAGTTCAAATACATCGTGAAGAACACTTCATACAACTACAACAAGACCGCTACCTTCATGCCTAAGCCGCTTTTCGGTGACAACGGTTCTGGTATGCACGTTCACCAGTCACTATGGAAAGATGGCAAGCCATTGTTCTACGACGAGAACGGCTACGGCGGTCTATCAGATCTTGCTCGTTGGTATATCGGTGGTCTACTAAAGCACGCTCCAAGCTTGCTTGCTTTCACCAACCCAACAGTAAACAGCTACCGTCGTCTAGTTCCTGGTTTCGAAGCTCCGGTAAACCTTGTTTACTCTGCTGGTAACCGTTCAGCGGCTATCCGTATTCCTATGACCGGCACCAACCCGAAGGCAAAGCGCATTGAATTCCGTGCACCAGACGCTTCAGGTAACGCTTACCTTGCATTCGCTGCAATGTTGATGGCTGGTCTCGATGGAATCAAGAACCGTATTGAGCCACACGCTCCAGTTGACAAGGACCTCTACGAGTTGCCACCAGAGGAAGCTAGAAACATTCCTCAGGTACCAGGTTCTCTTGAAGAAGTTCTGCAGGCACTAGAGGCAGATCACGACTACCTATTGGCCGGCGATGTTTTCACTAAGGATCTAATCGAGACTTGGATTGATTACAAGCGTGAGAAGGAAATCAAGCCTTTCGCACAGCGTCCTCATCCATACGAGTTCGAGCTTTACTACGGCGTTTAGTCATTAGTCAACGGCGGGTCATCGAAAGATGGCCCGCTTTTGCTTTAAGCGAAGAACAATCTTTCAAAGACCATTCGTGATCTTCTGGTGAAGGCTAGATAGTCTTCCTCTAGTTTGGTAGCCGAACCTCTTGGGTATTCGAGTATCCGAGCCATTCCTTCTAGTTGTCTTCTATCTGTTGGTAGCACATCTGATCTCTTGTTGGACCAGAGTACTGAAGCAGATCTGATTCGACTAGCCAATAGCCAAGCTTCCTCTAGCACACGAGCATCGTGAGGTTCAATCAAATCGGCCGACACAAGGGCTTCTAACGCCTCAAGTGTTCTTGGTGTTCTGATTGTTGGCTGCTCGTTGCCGTGCTTGAGCTGCAAAAGTTGGACCAGCCATTCAATATCACTTAGCGATCCGCGACCTAACTTCAAATGTCTTTTAGGATCTGCGCCTTGCGGCAATCTCTCATTCTCAACGCGGGCTTTAATCCTTCTGATTTCAACAATTGACTTGTTATCGAAATTAGCTGGGTAACGATACTTATCAACCAGGTTGCTGAAACCAATACGGAGTTCCGCTGAGCCGTAAATCATTCTTGCGCGCAGTAATGCCTGGTTCTCCCAAATGTCAGCCCAACGCGAGTAGTAAGCCTCGTAAGACTCGAGCGATCTCGCTACTGCACCGTTTTTACCTTCGGGTCTTAGATCCATGTCTAGTTCAAATTCCAGTTGTGGATCGGTAGCTAACCGCTTTAGTTCAGCGATGACAAGTTCTGCTGCCTTCTGCGCAATGGCAACAGGGATACCTGGCCTCGCATCGTAAACGAACATCACATCGGCGTCACTTCCAAAGCCAAGTTCCGCGCCACCGAATCGACCCATGGCAACAATTCCGAAATCGAGTAGTTCGACAACCGGCGAATCGTTGTGCTTCATACTCTCAATCAAAGCTGTGCTCAAAGATTCTAGATACCACTGTGTTATGTCGGTGAGGCCAGTGCCTAGTTCTTGCAGAGTCAGTTCCCCAACCACAGCGCCTAAGGCAAGCCGAAGAGTCTCTCTGCGTCTGATGTGACGCATAGCTTTAGCAAGTTCATCCGTTGACGCGTGTCTGGTGCCAAGGGCTGCAGACTGCAAGCGTAGCTTCTCTAGGATCTGCGGTTGCAACTGCGATACGTCTTCAAACCAGGCTGCACCTTCAGGAATCAGCTCCAACATGGCTGTTGCCAACCGACTGGTAGATAAAGCAACCGTCATACGTTCAGCGGCACCGCTTGAATCCCTGAGCATACGCAAATACCAGTGGGATTCCCCTAGGTTCTCACTTAGTCTCCTAAAGGCCAGTAACGCCGAATCAGGATCAGTTCCTTCCGCAAACCATTGCAGTAGTACCGGTAACAATTGCTTTTGAATCTGCGCTCTTCTAGATAGACCTGTGGTTAGTGCTGAGATGTGGGTCAGCGCACCTTTAGGGTCGGTGAAGCCAATTGCCTCTAGACGATCTGCTGCTTGCTCGTTTGATAACTCTGAACCATCACCAGCTTTAGACACAGCAGCTAGTAACGGCCGGTAGAAAATCTTTTGATGCAAGGCTCTCACCTGCAGTTTTACGTCGGACCAGTGCTTTAGTAGGTCTTCGGAAGTCCACTGGATATTTACTGAACGTGCGATGGCTCTTTGGGCGTTCTCTTCTATTGGCATTAGATGTGTTCTACGCATCTGAGTCATCTGAATCCGATGCTCAATCACTCGAAGGAATCGGTAGTGCTGTGAAAATTCCTGAGCCTCAGCTCTTCCGATGTATCCACCAGCAGCCAACTGGGCTATCGCTGTGACAGTGTCAGCGGCGTGAACAGAGCTGTCTGTTCGGCCGTGAACTAGTTGCAACAGTTGGACGGTGAACTCTATATCTCTAAGTCCCCCAACACCGAGTTTTATCTGGCGATCAACTTCACTTTCTGGAATGTTGGCACTTACCCGCTCACGCATTTTTTGCACAGATTCAACAAAGTTCTCACGTTGGGTTGATTGCCAAACCAGTGGTTGGACTGCCTCGAAATACCTCTGCCCAAGTTCTCTATCACCTGCCATGGGTCTAGCTTTAAGCAGAGCTTGGAATTCCCAGTTCTCTGCCCATCTGGCATAGTAAGCCTGATGAGAATCTAGAGTTCGAACAAGGGCCCCTGATTTACCTTCAGGTCTTAGGTTGGCATCAACCTGCCATAGTCCAGGTTCTGGATTATTAGCATCCATGGCGCGCATTAGTCTGGTTGCCAACTTAGTTGCTACAGCTAGCATTCGTTCATTCTCAAGTAATGCATCTTCTGATTCCGCGACATAAATCACGTCAACGTCGCTGATGTAATTAAGCTCTCCCGCCCCGCCTTTACCCATACCAATGACTGCCAACTTTGTAGCAGAAACTTCAGCCTCAGTGAATGTGCCGAAGTCCGTGCTTTCAACTAGTTCCTTGCGAGCTATTACAAGTCCTGCATCTAATGCAGCGCCGGCTAGATCCGCTAAAGCTAGCGAGACCCTAGGTTGAGCTAGCTGTGGGTCAGGTTGCGAAATGTCAAAGATTGCGATTCTTAGTAACTCTGTTCGATAAGTGACCCTCAAACAGGTGACATACTCCGCGGAGATAAACTCTTTTTGCTTCAAAGCATTGATGGCTTTAGAGAACACGAGATCGTAAGAGTCTCTGGCAGGCAAGTTCTGGACAGCTTTTTCAAATAGAGCTAAGTTCTCTGGCGTCCTTGCAAGAAAATCATTTAGCGCATTTGAAGCTCCAACTAACTTAGCAAGTCTCTCCGCTGAGTCCTCTTTACCGAGGAGCTTCTTTACTTTTGTTTTATCTATACGCGCTAGAGCGATTATGTTCTTGAGTGCATCATCTGGTGAAGCAGCTTTTGATAAAGCGGCTAAAGCGGATCTACCGACATCGCCAACTAACGAAACAAGTTCATCAAGCTTGGCTATAGTCCCCTCTAGATCAATAAAGCCGAAACGTGCAAGAGATAGGAGTGCTCCTCCGGATCTTTGCGAAGCAGTAGCCATTAGAGAACTTCGAGGTTGGTCTTCAATTCATAAGGAGTTACCTGAGCACGGTAATCGCTCCACTCACGACGCTTATTGGCAAGAACGTAACTGAAAACCTGTTCACCTAAAACTTCAGCAGCTAGTTCGGATTCTTCAAGTAAGCGAATGGCGTGATCTAGGCTCTGCGGTAAAGCCTGGATACCCATAGCTCTACGCTCAGAATCTGACAGGTCCCAAACGTTATCTTCTGTTTCAGGAGGGAGCTCATAGTTATTCTCGATTCCCTTGAGACCGGCTGATAGCAGCAACGCGTATGAAAGATATGGGTTAGCAGCAGAATCAATCGCACGGTATTCGATTCTTGCTGAGTTTCCCTTATTTGGTTTGTATAGCGGAACACGGATTAGAGCAGATCTGTTGTTATGTCCCCAGCAAACAAATGAAGGAGCTTCACCGCCACCCCAGAGACGTTTGTATGAGTTGACGAACTGGTTTGTAACAGCGGTAATCTCTGGAGCGTGCTTCAGAAGACCTGCGATGAAACTCTTCGCAGTTTTAGATAAGTGATACTCACCTGAAGGATTATAGAAGGCATTGGTGTCGCCTTCGAAAAGTGACATGTGAGTGTGCATGCCTGAACCTGGGTGCTCCGTGAAAGGCTTCGGCATGAATGTTGCATAAACACCCTGCTCGATAGCAACTTCCTTGATCACGGTTCTAAAGGTCATGATGTTATCCGCCATGGTCAGAGCATCGGCATATCTCAGGTCGATCTCGTTTTGACCAGGTCCACCTTCGTGATGACTGAATTCAACTGAGATGCCCAGCTGCTCGAGCATCATTACGGCGCGTCTTCTGAAATCATTAGCAGTTCCACCAGGAACGTTATCGAAGTAACCAGCCTTATCAACAGGAACTGGGCCTTCTGGGCCTATCTGAGAGGACTTTAGGAGGTAGAACTCAATCTCTGGATGGATATAAAACGAGAAGCCCATGTTGGCGGCCTTCTCTAAAGCACGCTTAAGAACATTTCTCGGGTCAGCAGCTGCTGGAACACCGTCAGGAGTGGTGATATCACAGAACATGCGAGCAGTTGGATCAATTTCGCCACGCCAAGGCAGAATCTGGAAGGTTGAAGGGTCTGGTTGAGCCAGCATATCGGCCTCATAGGATCTGGCTAAACCCTCGATTGCAGAGCCATCGAAGCCGATACCTTCGGCAAAAGCGCCTTCGATTTCAGCTGGAGCGATAGCCACAGACTTCAAAGTGCCAGCAACATCAGTAAACCAAAGACGCACAAACTTGACGTTACGCTCCTCGATTGTCCTGAGCACGAAATCGCGTTGCTTGTCCATGAAAAAACCTTTCTATTTCCTCCTACTAGGCTAGTGGTTATGCCCAATGTTCGCCTAGCCTTAGCGCAAACCAACCCGACCGTTGGGGATATTCAGGCAAACCTTAAAGACATCTGGCAAGTGATCCTTGATGCAGTCAAAGACAACGCTGAAATCTTGGTCTTTGGGGAAATGGCTATAACCGGCTATCCAATCGAAGATCTAGCCAGCCGAGAGTCTTTCATCCTCGAGGCTGAACTTGCGGTGAAAGAGTTGGCGGCTAGGCTCACTGCTTCCGAATTCAAGGATTTAGCCGTGGTTATCGGTCACCCGGCGATGGCAACTGCCCAAGAACAAACTGGCTGGGCCATAGCCAAAAACTGCGCAACAGTTATTGTTGCTGGCAAAGTTATCGGAAGCTATGCCAAACACCACCTACCTAATTACTCAGTGTTTGATGAATACCGTACCTTTGTTTCAGGCAATGAACTTCTCACTTTCGAACACAAAGGCTTGAGATTCTCAACAGTTATCTGTGAGGATATCTGGCAATCCGGTGGACCGGTTGGGCAATTAGGGGCTGCCAACACTGACGTGGCATTGATTCTGAATGGCTCTCCCTTTGAAATAGATAAAGACGACAGAAGACTTGGGCTGGTAACTGAGTTAGCGAAGCGACACAACTGCGCTGCTGCATACGTCAATCTAGTTGGCGGTCAGGATGATCTTGTCTTCGACGGTGACAGCATCATCGTTGATAGCAAAGCGAGAATGGTGGCCAGACTCAAGCAGTTCAAAACAGATTTAGTCATGATTGACATTTCGGCTAGGGATGACCTCGTGGTCGTTGGTGAACACCACCTAACTAAGCCAAACGATAACTGGCAAGCATGGAATGCTTTGGTATTGGGGCTTCGCGATTATGTGGTGAAGAATGGATTCAAATCTGTGGTGCTTGGGCTAAGCGGAGGTATCGATTCAGCGGTGTGTGCAACTATTGCTGCCGATGCAATCGGTGCAGAGAATGTTTTTGGTGTTTCAATGCCAAGTAGATACTCCTCAGACGGTTCTAAAGACGATGCACTCGATCTAGCAATTAGACGAGGGATTAATTACCAGGTTCAAGCTATTGAAAACCTAGTAACACCGTTTGAAACTCAACTCAATCTTGAAGGATTACCAGCTGAGAATCTCCAAGCGCGTGTTCGTGGCGTTATCTTGATGGGGCTAAGCAACAAGGACGGTCACCTAACTCTGACAACGGGCAACAAATCGGAATTAGCAGTGGGTTATTCAACTATTTACGGAGATACTGTCGGTGGCTACGCACCTCTGAAAGATGTTGAGAAGACTCTAGTTTGGGAGTTGGCTAGATGGCGAAATGCTTATGCAGCTTCAAGAGGCGAAGTAGAACCGATCCCGGTTAGTTCGATCGAGAAGCCACCATCGGCAGAACTAAGACCTGACCAGGTTGATCAAGATAGCTTGCCTCCGTATGACGTACTCGATGCAATCTTGGATGCTTACATAAATCGAAGGAAATCACGCGCTGAGATTATTTCCTTCGGTTTCGATGAAGTCATGGTTCAAAAGATTTTGACGCTAGTTGACAGAGCTGAATGGAAGCGGCGCCAAGGTGCTATCGGCCCTAAGATTACTGGCATGGCTTTTGGTAGAGATCGTAGATTACCGATAACGAATAAATACAAGGGATAGCAGATGACCGAACTAACCCCGAGGGTAATCCGAACTGCCACCCTTCAAGACTTCAAGCAAAATGGACATAAGTTCTCTTGCCTGACTTCTTATGATTCGCTAACTGCTGGAATATTCGATGAGGCTGGGATTGAAGTATTGCTGGTTGGTGATTCAGCTGCCGATAATGCCTTGGGTTACGAAACTACCTTGCCAATCACACTTGATGAAATGATTCCCTTCGGTAGAGCAGTAGCTAGAGCAGCAAAGCGCGCATTAGTTGTTGTCGACATGCCTTTTGGATCCTACGAAACAAGCCCAGAACAAGCTCTCGAGAACGCCATAAAGATCATGAAGCTAACTGGAGCCGGAGCAGTAAAGCTAGAAGGCGGAACTAGAAGTATTTCCCAAATCAAGGCCCTGGTAACCGCTGGTATTCCTGTGATGGCACACATCGGTTTCACACCGCAGAGCATCCATTCACTCGGCGGAGCTAAGGTCCAAGGTAGAGGTGACGCGGCTGATGAACTTCTGCAGGATGCCAGGGCAGTTGAAGCTGCTGGTGCATTCGCAGTTGTGTTGGAATTAGTTCCAGCCTCGCTGGCTGCAACTGTAACGAAAGAATTAGCTATACCCACTGTTGGTATAGGAGCTGGACCAAACACCGATGCCCAGATACTGGTTTGGACAGATTTTGCTGGACTGTATCCAGGTAAGCCACGCAAATTTGTCAAGCAGTATGCGAACCTGCGAGAGACACTTCTAAATGCAGCAATAACTTATCGTGCTGAAGTTGCTGAAGGTGATTTCCCAACTCTTGAAAACTCGCACGAGTAGCTAGTCTTCCTGGTCTTCTTTAGACCACTGTTCGGATCTTGCTCGAAGTGTTTCCAAAGCGTGCTCGGCTTCTGTTCTAGTAGCAAAAGGTCCAACTCGATACAGTGCGAGCACTTGTCTACCAACTTCGACCTGCATGGTCTTGGTATTGAACCAGAACTCTTGTTCTTGAGAATCAGTAATTGACGTGCCTTCCATGTGTTTCATTTCTGAGCATACCCATAGCACCTACCTAGGATGGAGGCATGCCCAAAGATATCCGAACTGGAAAGTTAGTACCAGGTCGAATATCCCCGAATCTAAGTGTTCCAAGCACAATAGCAAGACCCGAATACGTTGGTAAACCAGCTCCAGCTAAATTTCTTGGAAGCAATGTAAAGACTCCTGCCCAAATTGAGAAGATCAGAGCTGCCGGTAAATTGGCCGCTAGCGCCATCGAGCTGGTCGGTACGCATGCCAAGGCAGGTATCACAACTGATGAATTAGACAAGATTGCTCATCAGTTCCTTATTGATAATGGTGCTTACCCGTCAACCCTTGGTTACCGAGGGTACCCAAAATCCATCTGCTCTTCAGTAAATGAAGTGATTTGCCACGGCATACCTGACGATACTGTTTTAGAAGATGGTGACATCGTAAACATCGACATCACCGCCTACCTTGATGGCTTTCATGGCGACAGCAACCAAACCTTTATGGTTGGTAATGTCTCTGAAGACATCGCACTCCTTGTTCAAAGAACTAGAGAGTCACTAGACCGAGGAATAGCTGTTGTTGCTCCTGGTCGTATGGTCAATCTCATCGGGCGAGCTATCGAGTCATACGCCAAACGATTCAACTACGGAGTGGTAAGAGATTTCACCGGTCACGGCATCGGTGAGAGCTTTCATTCCGGCTTGATAATCCCCCACTACGACTCAGCGCCGATGTATTCGGACGTCATGGAAGTTGGCATGGTCTTCACAATCGAACCGATGTTGACCCTTGGCACACATAACTGGACTATGTGGGCTGATGGTTGGACTGTGGTCACCAAAGATCAAAGCATTACCGCTCAGTTCGAACACACCCTAGTCGTCACTGAATCCGGCGCTGAAATACTAACCTTGTCGTAAGGACGGATATGAGTAAAAAAGCTATAGGTATAGACATCGGCGGCACCGGCATCAAAGGTGCCGTTGTTGATGTCAAGACGGGTCGCTTGCTAAGTGAGCGCTTCAGGTATGAAACACCTGTCGGCGGAACCCCTAAGGCGATAGCAAGCACTCTCAAAGATCTAATCAGTAATCTACCCAGCGCCAAAGGCCTACCGGTCGGAATCTGTTTTCCAGCGGTAGTCAAAAATGGTGTGACCATGTCTGCTGCAAATGTTTCGAAAGAGTGGATCGGCTTAGATGCTGACAGACTTTTCGAGAAAGAACTTAGAGCGACAGTACACGTTCTAAACGACGCCGATGCTGCTGGATTGGCCGAAGCTAAATACGGAGCGGCTAGAAATCAAAAAGGTCTAGTGGTGCTAACGACATTGGGCACTGGAATCGGAACCGCTTTGATTTACAACGGCAAACTTATTCCGAATTCTGAACTCGGGCATCTTGAAATCGGTGGCGTCGATTATGAATCTAAGGCAGCCTACTCGGCCAAAGAACGAGAGAATCTGACCTGGGCTGAGTGGGCTAAAAGATTGCAAAAGTATTACTCCACGCTAGAAGCTCTTCTGACGCCAGATCTTTTTATCGTTGGTGGCGGTGTGTCCAAAGAGCATGACCAATTCTTACCCTTAATAAAACTAAAGACACCGATTGTGCCAGCAGAGAATAGAAATAGTGCTGGCATCATGGGTGCAGCCTACTGGGCTAAAAAGCACAGCACAGAGTAGTTGGAGGGGTCGGCCGATACGCCGGGTTCTGTACCTTTCGGTGACGGCCATCTATCTAGCGACAGTGTTACCACTGCCATCAAGCGGTCTACCCGAAGACTTGGGCGAGCAGCCCTCAAACGCCTTCTGTATGACCTTGCTCCGAGCGAGGTTTACCTAGCCGCTCTAGTTGCCTAGAACGCTGGTGGTCTCTTACACCACCGTTTCAGCCTTACCACTTGCGTGGCGGTTTACTCTCTGTTGCACTTTCTTGCGGTTTGCACCGAGTGGGTGTTACCCACCACTCTGCTCTATGGAGCCCGGACGTTCCTCGTTAGTTTTCACTACCGCGACCGTCTAGCCGACCCTTCCAGCTTCAAGGTTATCGCAGGCTATTTGGAACTAAAAGCCCTGCAGGTGAGATGTGTGATTGATTACTGAGACTTCAGCTGCTTCGTCGCCCCAGAAGCGCAAAACTGTTATCGAACACGGTGCAATGCTGGTTCGCCAGTAAGCAGGCCAGTTAGCGTCAATGGCAGCCTTAATAAAGCCACGGATCGGCATCACATGGCTGACCACCACAACACTCTGCCCTTCAAATTCTTCGAGGATAGCTCTTCTCCCCTTTTGAACGCGTTCATCAAAATCTTCTAGTGATTCACCACCGGGAGGTGAAACCTTCACATCACCTCGCCATTGGTTATATTCTTCTGGCCATTTAGCTGCAACTTCTTGGTTGGTGTGTCCGTCCCATTCACCAAAACCAATCTCGGCAATATCTTCGTTAGTGGAAACCGTAAGCCCTAAACGATCGCCGATTATTTGAGCGGTCTCCCGGGTTCGTGCAATAGGAGAACTGATCATTGCAGTTGGCTTTAGAAACTTTGCGAAAATTCCAGTCTGACCAACCTTCACAAGTTCACCAGCGACTAAGGTGGCATCTTCACGGCCTAGAGTGCTTAACTGTGGATCTTCACCTCCGCGTCCAGAAATCTTATGACTTTCAGTAAGTAGTGTGCGTCCGTGTCTAACCAATATCACTGTTGTTAGCTTCTTGGTGACATCCCTTGGCGCTCTAACAGAAGAGGGTAACTCTGGGTTGAATTCCAAATCGGCTGCAGTTGTTTTAGCACTAAGAGTCACGACTTGGATTGTTGCCGTGCCTGGCATACCTTCATACTTACGAGTCACGCTCGCTTGGTTATCCATAGCTTCATTAGCTAGCGAATCAGCCTTGGTATTCTGCTCTCTCGGCATCCATTCAAATTTGATTGTTCTGCTACCGATGGCAGCAGTCATTTGAATTGACAGTTCTTGCATGCCTTCGTTCTTTATCTTCCAACGACCTGACATTTGTTCCACGACAAGTTTGCTATCCATTCGAACTAACAAATCTGCATCTGGCACCATCTCATTAGCTAGTTCAATAGCTGCTAAAACGGCTCGATACTCTGCAACGTTATTCGTTGCCACACCTATGAAGATTGCAAGTTCTGCAATAATGCTGCCGGATTCTTTATCTATTAATACAGCACCAGAACCAGCAGGTCCAGGATTTCCCCTAGAGCCACCATCTGCTTCAATGATGACGACCTTGGTCATCGAACCATCATCGCTTGACATTCAGGACAGTAGCCGATCTCATCTTCAACGAGAGTTGCTAGCGCATCAATCGCGCTGGCAGTCAACCCCATACGACAAGCCGAGCATGAGCGATTAACAACTTGGCCAACAGCTATCTGTCGCTTAGCTAACAATTCGTAGGCTGCTAACACATCGGAAGTGATCTTGCCAACCAATATTTCCTTGTCTGCGGTGAGTTTTCTGCCTCTTGATTTCAACCCATCAACTCTTTCCTGAATATCTGATTGGAGCTGATTCATAGCGGTATTGATCGCATCTCTTCGATCCGAAATTTCCTGCAAAATCTTCTGAGCATCTTCAAGATCCGCGAGCAGAGCTAGTTCGGTGTTTTCGAGTTCATCTTTACGTCTGGACAATGATTCAATTTCACTTTGAATACCCAAAGCATCCTTCGAAGACGAAGTTTGATTTAGACGCTCTTTATCTCTTGCTATACGGGATTCGACTAGATGCAGATCATCATCGGCGCGTGTTTGGTTAGCCTCTAGGTTCTCCACAGTAGTTCTGGCGGCAATCAGTTCACCGGCGACGCTGGCATGTTCCGATCGCATCGCTGCGAGTTCCTTGGAATCAATGGCAGAAGTGATCTCATGCTTGATTTGGGCAACTTCCAAATCGATTTCAGCTAAACGAAGTAAGGCCGATTGGCCGATTTTATCCAGTTTCATGCACTAAATCCTTATTGGTTTATTGGGTTGTTCATCAGAAAATCAAAGACATCAGTTCTGATGTCACAGATCTCTAATTCAAGGCTAGGTAATTCTTTTGCTAACTGCTCTTTAGCTGTGGCCAACCAAAGAAATTCCGCTGCCCAGTGCGAGATATCGATCAGAGAAAAATCAACATTCCTAGCTTTGGCTAGTTCAAGTATCTCTTGTGCTGGGTGATGGCGTAAATCAGAGGTGATGTAGACATCAGCTCCTGAGTCCAAAGCAAGAGCAAGGTAGGAATCCCCCGCCCCTGCACACAGAGCAACTTTAGATACTTCTCTCTCGAAATCCCCTGCAACTCTGACCCCGGTGGCGGTCTGTGGAAGAAAGGAATTCAACTTTGCAGCCAAATCACCGAGAGTGAGCCTTGCCTCTAGCTCTCCGATCACGCCAATTCCTTGAACACCATCAGTTAGTGGGGCAAGCGGTTTACTAGATCGCAGTCCCAAATGTTGGGCTAGCACAGCTGAGGTACCGGTAGTAACAACATCAGCATTGGTGTGAGCTGAGTAGAGAGCAATCCCAGATTTGATTAGTTTTGCAACGAGGTTACCCTTAGCGCTGTCATCAACTAAGTCAGTGACTCCCCTGAGTAAGAATGGGTGGTGCGCAAAAATCAAATCAACACCGCTTGCAATTGCCTGGTCTACCACCTCAGCTGTGACATCAACGGTTAGCAAAACCTTAGTTATAGCCTGTGGATTTGAACCTAGGACTAGGCCAACCACGTCCCAATCTTCCTTGTTGTGGGTGGGCCAAATGTTATTTGCCGCAGCACAGAAATTTTGAACCGTAACGCTCATTATTCTTGACCAACGAAAATGTCGTTTAGTTGTTCGCGTCTTGACTCAACGGCAAGCACTTCACGTTCCTGCTTACGAATCTGCGGAATGCGGGCCGCGATCGTCAAAACGATTCCAAGCAACACTGTTACTAGGAAACCAAGAGCTGCCGAACCTAGGTTCGCCTCTAAACCAAGCATAGGTAATGCGAAGCCAAAGAAACTAAAGCCTCGAAGGTCAACTGGTATGAACGCCACTGCACTGACAAGAGACAGAACCCAGAGAACAAATGAAAGCACATTGAACTTCTTATAGAAACCATATGACCTCGAAAGTGACAATTCGTGATATGCGATCTTTCGAAGAGCAACATCAGCTGCGAACATTCCAATCCACCCTGCAAGTAGGGCAGCCGCCAGCACAAATACATTTAGTAGATACTCAACTTGTTGAGCAATCGGTTGCTGAGCAAATAAAACCAACAGAACAACCACCACAGCGAAAGTTGTAGCGGTAGCAACCGCGTTGGATTTCAATCTGACTAATGCGACCAGATCAAAAGTTGCTGTCTTTAAAGTTATGAAGGCTATGTAGATCAAACTCAGTTCAACACCGCTCAGCAATGCGCCAGAGGACCACTTCGGTAGAGCTGCTACTGCAGAGAATAGTCCACTCGTTGAGCCTCCTAGCCAGAGCAGTACCGGGATTGCGATAACTAAAGGCATAACGAAGTTTGAAACTAGAACAGCGCCGAAGACCTTTGCTCCCCTATGTTTCATTGGAATAGATTTAGCTAGGTTCGGTGCAATCGCAAACCAAAGTGTTAGCGAGACCATAACAACCAGTGCGATGCCTGCCAAAGATTCTTTGGACATAATTCCCAATTGACCAGGAGCTGACAGTTTTAGATTTACTGTGAGAAGCCCGCCGAAGCTTTCAAGCACTAAGACAAGGGCAATGCAACTCATCACCATTTGAATGATTCTCCAAGCGCCACCTTTAGCGAAAGTTAGCAGCGCAACGACTGTGAGAATCAAAACCTGAAAAATCAAGCCCTTTGAAAAATTGATTCCTAGCACGTTCAAAACGACAGTGTCAAAAAGATGAAGATTAGTTTCAACTCCATTTAGTGCCAAGGTGAAAACAGTAACTATCAAGGCGGTCACGATTACTCGCGCCAGGAACAGCAGTGCTAACGGTAGTGAATTACCCCAGACACCAAACACTGCTCTGGAAACCATAGAAGTTGAAAGACCACTCCGCTTTCCAGCAAGCGCAGCTGTTGCAACGAGAATTCCAGAAATCAAATATCCAACAATCAGATCCGTGAGAATCGCGTTGGCACTTAAACCAAAACTAAGAAGCGCAACAACTAGAAGGATCGGAACTACAGTGGCAGTTGCACCTAGCCAAACAAACACTTGTGATAGTGGCTTGCGGTCCCTATTCTCATCAGAAGGAATCGTTACGTTACTGACCGAACTATCTGCTTTGGTAACTTCCTTGACTTCTTCAAGAGCAGTCAGTTCTTCCTCTGCTGATGCTGCAGCAAGTAGTTGATCGAAGGCATCAATGCTTTCAGTTCCTTCACGGTGCAGTTCTGATTCAACAATGACGCTCGCTTCAACAGCTTGAGGTTCCTCAACTACAACTAAAGTCTCTTCAACAACAACCAAAGTCTCTTCAACAGGAACTTCTACTACAGGTTCCTCGACAACTATTTCAACCGGCTCTGATTGCTTTACAACTGGTGCTTCATTAGTTCTTAAGAACCAACTAAATGGATTCGCTTCTGCTGCAGGCAGTGTTTCTTGAGCAGGTTCTTCTACTTGAACTGGATGAGAATCGATAACTGGCTCATCGTGGGTTTCCTCGATTGGAGTGTGCTCCTGTGAACCACCTCTGAAGTTAGCTAAGGCTCGGACTGCTTCAGGTGACCCGTCGTTCTCCATCTGAATTACCCAATTGGCTATCTCAGAGTCCTCTTGGGCTCGAAGTGCCTCTTGAGCAACTAGGAGCTCCATAACAGCTTCGATGCCGCTGTGAGATGAGGTGGCTTGGTTTACGCGGGCGGCTAGTTCTTCATCTGATAGAGACTTGCGCACTGGTGGTTGATAACTGGATTCCATAGGCAAATCCTACCGCCGAGGCAATATCCATGCATCTAGGCGGAGGTAGTCGAAAAGTGGGCCCTACCGGGCTCGAACCGATGACATCCACGGTGTAAGCGTGGCGCTCTACCAACTGAGCTAAAGGCCCGAATCTTGACTGCAG
>Ga0304729_1000497_pt1 | contig 29144 bp, 31 predicted proteins | sample C_131016_MF_Meta_FD_190475 | JGI IMG/M metagenome (GOLD analysis project Ga0304729, IMG submission 190475) | Freshwater microbial communities from Lake Croche, Canada to study carbon cycling - C_131016_MF_MetaG (v2) (version 2) | ecosystem: Environmental > Aquatic > Freshwater > Lake | place... | reverse complement strand
CGCAAGGCCCAAGCTTCACCGTCGCCGAGACGCTGGATGGCTACACCGCGCTCAAGCCTCGGCCAGTGCGCGGGCCGAAGGTGCCGACCGAAATCGCCAACTGGCGGGCTAAAGCGGTGATCGAACTCGCTGGGCTAACGTCTCAAGTCGCCGCGATCATGGCCGCGATGAGCGAACCGCAAAAAACCGTCGTCCTCGCCGCATGGGAGGGTGGTGCGCCACTGGTCCGCCATGGAGCAACTGTCACCGCGCTAGCCACTGCCCTCGCGCTCACCAGCGAGCAAGTGGACGCGATGTTCATCCAAGCCGCCGCGCTCAACGTCTGACAATATGCTGCCTTCCCCCGAAATTGTCGAACTGCCGATCGCTTGGATTCTTGCGATCATTTCCACCCTCGGGCTAACCATCGCGACGATGGCGACGGTGATTTGGAATTTCGTGCGCTCGCGCCTTGCCGCTCAAGACAAGCTGATTGCCTCGCAGACGACCGTGATCGAGCGGCTCCAGGACGACGTTGCCCGCATGTCTAAAGGCTGCGGAATCGAAATCTGCCACTGGCGTCCGTCCCGCTAACTCTCCGGCCACTCTGGCCCGCTAGAAATAACAAAGCAACAAACACCATGAAGACCACATTACTCGGCATCGTTACCATTATCGCCACGCTTTGCACTGCGTTCCTGTCGTTCTCAAAAACCGGCAGTCTCGACATTCCCGTCGTCTTCGCCGGGATCACCGCTGGCTGGGGCCTCATCCACGCGGCAGACGCCAAGCCATGACCGCACTGCTCGCTGCGCTAACCGCCGCCCTCACTGCGTTTACGGAGTGGGTGCGGTGGCAGCGAGAAACACAAATTGACCGCATCGAAGATGAAATCGACACCCTTGCTGCTGCTGGTTCTCCTGCTTCAAAGCTGCGGATCGAACGCCTCGCGCAACGTCTCAAACGCAAGCGCGAATCAATCGGCCCTCTATGACCCGCCGACGGTGACACTGCTGCCGGATAAAGTCTATCAATTCCAAGAGGGGACGCTGGCCGGACGGATGCAGAAATTCCACTCCGACTATTCCTACCGCCGGGCCATCATCATCGGTAACTCGAACGAACCATGACGACCGGGATCGAAGCCTTAGTTTGTGAAGACATCGCGTGCCGACAACAGCTCGGGCTCGCGAAGTATCGCGTATCAGTTGCAGATAACCCGCTAGCTCTGCGTGAATGGCTCCAGCACGCCTATGAGGAGTGTCTGGATCAAGCCATCTATCTAAAGCGTGCGATGGCAGAGATCGAACTACCCGACGAAGAACCATGAAAAGCCATCTCCTCCATCTGCTTGCCGGACTCTATTTCACCGGGGCGCAGACCTCCGGCACCACTTTACCGCCGCCGTGCTGGCGGCAGTTATCCCGCGTTGAATCCGCCCGCCGCTTCTCATGAAGACCTCCGCCCTTACCATCGCCGCTATCGGCATCGGCCTTGTCGGCCTGCTGGTCAGCATGTGGCTGGAGAACACCTGCGGCCTGGTATGGGGCCATCTGAAAACGATGTCATCTGAGAGATGGGTGGCGGTCTTTGCGCTGGTCTTAGCTTGCCTCGTCTATGCCTGCCTGATCCATCACCTGAAATAAAATTATCACCAACATCATAACGGAATGAGCGCCGCACCCACACCCTACACGAAAAACTCAAGCTACGCCACCCTTGCAGCAACGCCGATCACGACTTCGGGACTGCCTGGGGCACAACTCGACAGCGAGTTCACTGAGATCGCAACCGCACTCACGGAGACACAGGCCCGGCTCGCCGAGTTGCAACGCGACGACGGCGCGATCAGGAACGGCGTGGTCGGTCTTCCCGCCATGTCGGAGGACTTTCGGACCGCGCTGGCAGCCGCTGGGTCGAACTACCTCGGGCAGTGGAACACCGGGACGGGCTATTCACCGGGAGACATCATCATCTCCAACACCGACAACTACCCGTATCTCTGCGGATTCGCGCACACCAGCAGCGGCAGTTTCATCACTGATTACGCATCTGGCGTATGGGCGATCCTCGGCTACCGCCCGACGACGGACACGCTGGTGGTGAATACCTTCAGCGGCACCGGATCGCAGACAGCGTTCAGCCTGACGAAGAACCCCGCCGCGGCGAACAACACGCAGGTCTATGTGGCCGGCGTGTATCAGAAGAAGAGCACCTATTCCATCGTCGGCACCTCTCCGGCGGTATTGACGTTCGTGAGCGCGCCGGCATTCGGCACGAACAACATCGAGGTGGTCATCGGCGTGTCTGCGGAAATCATCAACAGCGTGGTGACGATCCCGAACAACTCGGTGGGAACGAACGCCATCATCGACCTCAACGTGACGACCGGCAAGCTGGCGGACGGCGGGGTAACGGCGCTGAAAATTGCCACCGACGCGGTGGAAACAGCGAAGATCAAGGATCTCAACGTGACGACGGCGAAGCTCGCCGCACTGGCAGTGACCGGCGAAAAGATCGCAGGCGGGGCCATCGACAGCACGAAGCTGGCGACAAACGCGGTGCAGACAGCGAACATCCAGCCGGGAGCGGTGGACAACGGGAAGCTGGCCACCGACGCGGTTGAGACAGCCAAGATCAAGGATGGCAACGTCACAGTGGCGAAGCTGGCCACCGACGCGGTTGAGACAGCCAAGATCAAGGACGGCAACGTCACAGTGGCGAAGCTGGCCACCGACGCGGTTGAGACAGCCAAGATCAAGGACGGCAACGTCACAGTGGCGAAGCTGGCCACCGACGCGGTGGAGACGGCCAAGATCAAGGACGGCAACGTCACAGCCACAAAACTGAGCGGCAGGCAGACCGGCGACGCGCCAATATACGGCATCCGGGCGTGGGCACGCTTCAATGGTGCGAAAGACACATTCAATACACCATCCACTGTCGCCAACGCCCGCCTGATTAACGCATCCGGCAACATTATATCCATCACCCGCGTTGACACCACATCCACATCAGGTTTCAATGTGTTATTCGCTACCGCAATGCCTGATGCGAACTATATGGTGACAGGAGCGGATCAATCGTTAGGTGGTGGAATAACCATAAATTCAATAGCGACCACTGGTTTCACAGTAAATTTCTCCAACGCCTACGGAACCTATATCCCGACGTTCGGGGCGTTCTCAGTCATTAGATGAAATGTCCGCCAAGCGCAAGGAACTGACGCCGCTGGAGCAGGCGGAATTGCAGCTCAAGGCGACCCACCGGCTGCTTGCGGCGAAGCGGGCGCACGACTCGCTGATCGAGTTCGTTCGGCTGATGATGCCGGACCCGAACGACCCTGACGACGTGCAGTTGTCGCGCTACATCGTGGCCAAGCACCACCAGGTTCTCGCGGCGGCGCTGGAGGAGGTGGACAAGGGGAACATGCCCCGGCTCATCATCACGCTGCCACCGCGGCACGGCAAGTCGCAGATCGCCTCGAAGGCGTTCCCCGCGTGGTTCATGGGGCGAGACCCCTACCGGCAGATGATCGTGGCGTCCTACTCGGCGACGATGGCGGAGGATTTCGGCCGGGAGGTGCGGTCCTACATGCAGACGCCGGCCTACCAGCAGGTTTTCCCCATGTGCTCGCTGCGGAAAGGTGGCGCAGCCTCAGACCGGGTGCAGACCGAGCAGGGCGGGCTGGGAGTCTTTGTCGGTGCGGGCGGCGCGCTCACGGGACGGGGCGCGGACGTGCTTTTGATCGACGATCCGGTGAAGGACCGCGAGGACGCGGACAGCGCGATTGTGCGCGAGAAGCTGTGGAGCTGGTTCACCGATGTCGCCATGACCCGTCTGATGGGCGGCATGGGCCGCGTGGTCATCATCATGACCCGCTGGCACGAGGACGACCTAGTGGGACGCCTGACCGACCCCGGCAACCAGCACTACAACGCGGAGGAGGCGAAGCAGTGGAAGATCATCTCGTTCCCGGCGCTAGCCGAGGACAACGACATCATGGGCCGCGAGAAGGACGATCCGCTGTGGCCGGAGCGGATCACCAAGGAGTTTCTAAACTCCCAGCGACGGCTCAATCCGCGGGGTTTCTCGGCGCTCTACCAAGGGCGGCCGGCGCCGGAGGACGGCGACTTTTTCAAGCGCGAGTGGATGACCACCTACCAGCCGGAGGATCTACCGAAGAACCTCCGCTACTACTGCGCGAGCGACCACGCCGTCTCGGTGGCGCAGGACCGCGACCCGACCGTGCTCCTGCCGGTGGGCGTGGACGAGCAGGGGACGATCTGGATCTTGCCGGATGTCTGGTGGCGCAGGGCGCAGACGGACGACGTGGTGGACGCGATGCTCGACATGATGGCCCGCCACAAGCCGCTCATCTGGTGGGCGGAGCGCGGCCACATCTCCAAGTCCATCGCGCCGTTCCTGCGGAAGCGGATGCAGGAGGAGAGCGTCTATTGCGCCATCGACGAGGTGGTGCCGGTGAAGGACAAGCAGACGCGGGCGCAGTCGATCCGCGGGCGGATGAGCATGGGCAAGGTGCGGTTCCCCGGCTTCGCGCCGTGGTGGGAGGCGGCGCGGGCGCAGATGCTCTCGTTCCCGGCGGGCAAGCACGATGACTTCGTGGACACCATCGCCTACATCGGCATGGGGCTGGGCCGGATGACCGCGGCCACCGCGCCGAGCCGCAAGTCGGTTCAGCCGCAGAGCGGCACGCTCGCGTGGGTCAAGGCCCGCTCGAAGGCGCAGGACCGGCAGAAGGCGAACGTCAGGGCCGCCGCGGGATTCTGAGATTGCCATTTACCAGACAGACAGACAAGATTTCGCCAATCCAACAACCATGACCTACCCACCGACACCCCAGCCGAGCCTCGACAACGAACCGTTGGAGGCGATGGGAGGAATCTCCGACAACGAGCTGGCGGAGCCGGTGAAGAGCGGGATGCGGCGCGACGCGCCGACACCCGACCCGTCCACCGCCGCGCTGGTGACACAGTGGCAGGGAAAGGTGAAGCTGGCGAAGAAGCACTGGGAGAAGGATTTCAAGCGGATGCGCGAGGATCAAGCGTTTCTCGGCGGGGCGCAGTGGGACGGCCGCGAGGAGCCGGACAAGTATCAGGCCAACATCATCCAGCGCCACATCAACCAGCGGGTCGCCGCGCTCTACGCCAAGAACCCGAAGGTGGTGGTCCGCAAGCGCCGGACGATGGACTTCACGCAGTGGGACGGCACGACCGACGCGCTCCAGAACATCCAGACGGCGATGCAGATGGCGCAGCAGACCGGGATGGCGATGCCGCCGGAGGTGATGGGGCTGATCCAGGACATCTCACAGGGGGTCCAGCGGCGGGCGATGCTCGAAAAGGTCGCCAGCACGCTCACGATCCTCTACGACTACACGCTCAACCAGCAGTTGCCGCCGTTCAAGGTGCAGATGAAGCAACTCGTCCGCCGCGTCTGCACGACCGGCGTCGGCTACGTCAAGCTCGGGTTCCAGCGGGTGCTGGAGCGCAGCCCGGACGACGTGGAGCGGATCAACGGGCTGACCGAGCAAATCTCGGTGATGGAGCGGTTGCTGGCGGACAAGGCCGACGACAAGCTCGACGACACCAGTGCGGATTTGGCGAAACTGAAGCTGATTCTGGAGGACTACCAGAAGCGCGAGCACCAGGTTTCCCGCGAGGGGCTGTGCTTTGACTTCCCGACAGCGACCAGCGTTATCGTCGATCCCGCCTGCCGCCACCTGCGGACGTTCACGGGCGCGCGGTGGATCGCGGAGGAATACATCCTGCCGACCGACACGATCAAGGAGATTTACGCCGTTGACTTATCCACCTCCGGCAGCGCCACCAGCTATGACACCGAGGCGAAGACCGGCATCCCCGGACTCAAAGAGCGGATCACCGCCGTCATGAGCGAGGACGGCTCGCCGACGCCGCGGGTGAAGGACGGCAAGTGCGTGTGGGTGATCTGGGACAAGACCACCGGACAGACCTGCACGATCTGCGAGGGCTACGCCGACTTCCTTGTCGCGCCGAAGCAGCCGGACGTGTTCATCGAGCGGTTCTGGCCGGTGTTCCCGCTCATCTTCAACGAGACGGAGAACGAGGACAGCATCTACCCTCGCAGCGACGTGCATCTCCTCAAGCCGCTCCAGAAGGAATACAACCGCTGCCGCGAGGGACTCAGGCAGCACCGGATCGCCAACCGCCCGAAGACCGCGGTAGCCGCCGGCCAGCTTGACGAGGAGGACATCGAGAAGCTCCGCAGCCATCCCGCCAACGCGGTGATTACGCTCAACTCGCTGCCGCCGAACGGCGACGTGTCGAAACTCCTGCAACCGATCAAATCACCACCCATCGACCCGGCACTCTACGACACCAGCCCGGTGTATGAGGACCTGTTGCGGGTTGTCGGGCAGTCCGACGCCAGCATCGGCTCGGCGCAGAGCGGCGTGACCGCCACCGGCGACAGCATCGCCGAGCAGAACCGGACGGTGGCCATCGCCTCCAACGTGGACGACCTGGACGACATGCTCAACGAGCTGTCCCGCGCCGCCGGACAGGTATTCTTCCTCGAAATGTCGCAGGAGACGGTGATGAAGATCGCCGGACCCGGAGCCGTCTGGCCGCAACTCAGCGTGCAGGACGTGGCCGACGAACTCCTGCTTGAAGTAGAGGCTGGATCGAGCGGGAGGCCGAACCGCGCCACCGAGATCGCCAATATCGAGCGCCTCGCGCCGCTGCTCCTCCAGATGCCGGGCGTCAAGCCCGCGTGGCTGGTCAAGCAGCTCATCATGCGCCTCGACGACCGGATCGACCCGACCGACGCCATCGCCGCCGGTCTGCCGAGCATCATCACCCAGAACGCGATGGCCAAGATGGGGGGCGGGATGCCTCCAGCCGGCAACGCGCCGGAAGAACAGGGCGAGCAGGGGGCGGACAACGAGAAGAAGGGACCGGGCGAGGGGCAGCCGCCGTCCGGCCCGACCGCGCCGCAGCCGGCGGGGCCGAGCGGGATGATGGGAGGCTAAGAAAATCATCCTTACCAATAAATCTTAGCCAGACTAAGATTTTGGATTGACGGGGCTGTCAGACAGACAGACATTGACGGGCATGACGCCCCAAACCGCGTCGGATTCGTCATCCGACCAACAGACAGACACTCTTGACCCTGAGGTGCCGCAAGGTTCCGAGGGATCAGCGGACGCCACCGAGGTCACACCGTCCACGACCGAAACACCCGGCGAAAAGCCGTTGACGCTGCTCGATCTTGTGAAAGACGTGGCCGCGAGGACGGGCGAAGTGGCAGCGCCGACCACGGAAGAACAGGCAGCAGAACCGGAACCCCCGTCCGAGGAGAATCCCACCCACGATCCCAACGCACCTACGCCGAGCGGCGAGAAGGACGGACAGGAAGGGCAGGAGGACAAGAACGACGAACAGCTCCCGTTCCACAAGCACCCGCGCTTTCAGCAGATTGTCCGCGAGAAGAACTCCTTCAAGGAGGACGCCACGCAGTTCCGGGCGATTTCAGACTACATGGCCCAAAACCGTCTGTCCGCAGACGAGGTTGACCAGGGGTTTGTGATCATGTCCGCGATCAAGAACGATCCGGTGAGGGCAAGGCAGATGCTGGCGGAGACCATGCGGCAACTCGATGCGGTGACGGGGGAGATCCTCGGCGAAGCGGACAGCCGGATGGTGGACGAAGGCGAGATGAGCGAAGCGGCGGCCAAGGAATTGAGCCGCTACCGGGCGCAGGTCGCCCTGCAAGAACACCGCAACCAGGAGTCGCTGCAACAGCAGCAGGCACACCAGCAGCGGATGACTAAGCAGAGCATCATCAGCAGTGTGGAGCAATGGGAGCAGCAGATCGCGACACGCGATCCCGACTATGCCGCCAAGAAGTCGATTGTGTATGACAAGATCCGCCTGTCGCAATTTGAGAACCCCGCACGCACCCCGCAGGAGGCACTGGCAGTCGCCGACGCCGCCTACTGTGGCGCAACCGAAGTGCTCAAGGCCGCGATGCCAAAGCGGATGGCCATCAACGCACCGTCGAGTTTGCAATCAGTCAGTTCAGCCCGAGCCATGCCGAAAAGCCTGGCGGAAGTGGTGCGAATGGCTGCCGGACAGTAATCCTCTAACATCCTAAAATCATGTCATTCTCACCATCAGCCACCGGCATCACCGCCGGTCAACTCGAATCCATCGCCTCGGCCGCCCTCGACTTCTACGTCAAAGGCGACGCCTTCGACCAAACCACCCAGGACAAGCCCCTTCTCGCAGCCCTTCGCGGCAAGCAGAAGACCTTTCCGGGCGGCAAGGAAAAAATCAGCGTCCCCGTCGTCGGCGACTACCTCAACTCCGACTCGAACTTCTTCAAGGGGTTCAGCGGCACCGATTCCGTCACCTTCCAGAACCCCGCATACCTCAAGCGTGCGGTTTTTGGATACTACGAAATCCACGCGGGCATCACCGTTTCGTTCTCCGAACTCAAGGCTGACGGGATCACCATCCTCGACAGCGCGTTCGGCGAGAAGGCCTCGCAGGTCTCCGGCCGCGAACTCACCGCCCTCACCGGACTGCTCGACCACAAGCTCGCCTCGATGAGCGAAGGCTGGTCGCGCAAGATGAACGAGCTGCTGTGGCGCGACGGCACGCAGGACGCGAAGGTTCCCGCGGGACTGCTCGCCTACATCACCGACACCACCGCCACGGGGTCCATCGGAGGCATCAACCGCGCGACCAGCACCTGGTGGAGAAACCGCTACCTGCTCGGCATCACCGCCGGGTCAGACGGTCTCACCTCCGCGCTCCGCAAGGAAGTGCGCCAGCTCTCGCGTTTCGGAGGCAAGCCGAACCTCATCCTCTGCGGATCGAAGTTCCTCGACGCCCTCGAAGCCGAAGTCGCCGCGAAGTCGCTGTATTCGCAAAGCGGAGTCGCCGGAACCAAGAACATCGCCAGCCCAACGGTGACGATCAACGGCATCGGCACCTTCGTCTATGACCCGACCTTGGACGATCTCCAGGCAGCGGGCGCGGGCGGCGGCAGCATCGACTACTCGAAGCGCTGCTACTTCATCGACACGGACGCCATCGGTCTCTACGTCATGGACGGCGAGGATAACAAGGTCCACGCCCCGGCCCGCCCCGAGGACAAGTATGCCCTCTATCGCTCGATGACATGGACTGGCGGCACTGTCGTCAAGCGCATGAACTCGTGCGGCGTCTATTCCATCGCCTAAGCGAGATTCACGGGCGGGGCTGGTTCGCCGGTCCCGCCTTCCCCCTTTCCCCCCGCATTCTCCACCAACCAACCAAAACCAACCATGCAACACTGCTCCGTCCTAGTCGCCCGCAGTGGCGACCTCTCCAACACCGTCCTCCGCGAAAACGTGTCCGTGCCTGAGATCGGCGTGCTGATCGGCATCCACGGCATCGACGGCGTGGCCCGCGTGCAGGAAAGCACCAGCGAACTTCCCGTCAACCACCTCGCCGAATTCGACCGGATCGCCAACATCTACGGCAACGAGGCGACCACCGCGATCCTCGGCCAGCGCGGGTTCAACATCACCCTGCCGACCCGTCTGACAGCGGTCTTTTCCGACATCGTGGAAGAGCCGGAAGCGGATGAGGAGAAGCCAGCCGGTCCGACCAAGCGCACCGGCCTCAAACTGGCATCCAAAGGCGACGACGGCGGCGAACTGCCGATTGGCTGACCCACCCGCTCCACGCCATGCCCGCCGGACAAACGCTTGACCAACTGGTGATCGCCCTCCGCGCGGAGATCGGCGACTCGACGAACGCCTCGATGGGGGCGCAGTCCCTGCCCGGCCTGCAACAGACCTTGCGGCGGGTGCAGGAGACCTACTACGCCGACTTCAACTGGCCCCACCTCCGCGTGTTCCGCGAGGAGGCGATGCTGGCTGGCGAGCGATACTACACGTTCAACAACGACCTCGACTTCGAGCGGATCTTCGGCGCGTGGTCGCGGGACGCGGACGCCGCCACGCCGAACTGGCGGATCATCGGCTACGGCATCACGCCGGCCGACTACAACACGACCAACTCCGACACCGGAGCCGCCGAGTCGAGGATCTACAAGTGGTGCCATTACGAGGGCAACCAGTTCGAGGTCTGGCCGACACCCACCCATGACGGTGCGATCCGCTTCCGGGCGATGAAGACGCTCGCCCCGCTCGTCGCAGGCACGGACACCTGCGACATCGACGGCACGCTGCTGGTGCTGACGGCTGCCGCCGAACTCCTCGCCCGCTCGAAGGCGCAGGACGCGCCGCTCAAGCTCCAGATGGCGACCAGCCACTACAACCGCCTGAAAGGACGCTTCCAGAAGGAGGCGATGTTCGTCATGGGAGAGACAATCCCGATCACCCGAGGCAGGACCTACATCCGCGTGCCGCGCTGAGACATGGCCTACGTCTTCGTCAACTCGTTCAAGCAGGGGCTTGACGCCCGCCGCTCCAAGATCAGCGCCCAGCAGGGCAGCCTGGTGAGCGGCAAGAACGTCCACATCAACCGAGGCGGGGAGATCGAGAAGCGCAAGGCGTTCGTCTCGAAATACGCGCTGTCTGCGGACACGTTCGGTCTGCACGCGACCCGCGCGGCCATCTACACGTTCGGCTCGAAGGTGCCGGGGTCGCTTGCCGCTCCAGCTATTCCATCAGGCGTCACCTACCAGCAGCTCGTCGCGGCAGTAGCGTCGGACATGACCGAAGTCATCTCGACCGAGACCTTCGCGGGCAGTCCCTACGTCGTCGCCCGCTACGCGAGCGGCGCGATCCACCACTTTTACAACGGCACCCGAGTCACCGACTGGGACCTGATGTCCGGCAGCGTCTTCACGCTCGGACAGGGACTCGCGGACCGCGTGACGCTGGCACCGCTGGTCTCCGCGGCATACAGCACGGTGAGCGGCAAGGCGACCATCGCGATCACCGCGGATGCGGTCAACACGGCGTTCACCATCGCATCCGGTATCACCCCGCTCGACACGGCAAGCATGAGCGTGGCCATCGTCGCCACCACCGCTCCGGGATCGACCACGGCGCAGGTGACGACCGTCACCCTGACGACCAGTAACAACACGGCGGCGGCGATCTGGTCGATCACCGTCAACGGCGTTTCCTACACGCTCTCGACATCAGGCTCGGTGACAGGAAGCGCGGTGCGGACCTTCCGCAGCAAGATGTATGCGACCAGCCAGGGGCTGCTCTATTACTCCGACACCGAGAACGCGACCGAGTGGACGCCAGCGCCCACCGTCCCGACATCGTTCGCGGGCTTCGAGAACCTTTCCTCGCAGACGGCGCAGGCCGACGCGCTGGTGGCGATGGCCCCCTACCAGAACTACCTCGCGGTGTTCGCCCGCCGGGTGACTCAGATCTGGTCGGTGGTGGCCGGCGACCCGTCGTCCAACGTGCCAGTGCAGATCCTCGACAACATCGGGACCTTCGCCCCGCGCAGCGCAATCAACTTCGGCGAGCTTGACGTGTTCTTCCTTTCCGACACCGGCATCCGCAGCCTGCGGGCGCGTGACGCCTCCAACGCCGCGGTGGTCTATGACGTGGGGACGAGCATCGACCCGCTCGTCATCACCCAGATGAAGACGCGCAGCGAGACGGAGCTTCTCAAGGTCTGCGGCGTGATCGAGCCGCGGGAGGGGCGCTACATGCTCGCCATCGGCGGCAAGGTGTTCGTCTATTCGTTCTTCCCGGCGTCCAACATCTCGGCGTGGACGACCTACGAGCCGGGTTTCACGGTCAGTGACTGGGCGGTGCAGGACAGCAGGCTCTACGCCCGCTCCGGCAACACCGTCTATCTCTACGGCGGCGACACCGGCGACACCTACGACACGTCCGAGGCGGCGGTCGAGCTGTCATGGCTGGACGCCGACAAGGCCGCGCACCGCAAGCGGTTCCACGGCATCGACGCGAGTTGCGAGGGGACGTGGCGGATTGATTACAGCACGGACCCGGTGAGCAGCGAGTTCGTGCTGGCGGGCCATGTGATCGGCCAGAATTTCAGCCTCCCGTCGTTCGGAATCGCCGGCTACGGGACGCATGTCGGATTCAAATTCACCTCCACCGATGCAGCCGCCGCCAAACTATCCTCCTTCGCCTGCCACTTCGAGTTCACTGAGCCGCCGAAATAAGCCGCGCATGGTGCTCGGCCCGGTGGACTACGAGCCGCTGTCGTTCATCGTCCGCAACATGCGGCGGATTGACCGCGACGAGGTGTTCGCCACCTGCTACCCGGTGCTCGACGACAGCGCGACGAGCGACGACGAGCTGATGGTGCAGCGGACCTACGACGCCGCCAACCGCGACGGCTGCGGCTGGATTGCGAGCATCGCCGGGGAACCCGTCGCGGTGATCGGGATCTCGATGATGTGGCCGGGAGTGGCGTCTGTCTGGATGTATGCCACGGATAGCTGGGAGAAAGTCGCTTTGGCATTGACCCGCTGGGCGAAAAAAGCGATTTTCCAGATCATGTCTGATGCAAACATACACCGAGCGCAGTGCTGGAGTCTGTCTGGTCACGACACCGCGCACCGCTGGCTGCGCCACCTCGGCGCGACCGAGGAGTGCGTGGCCCCCGGCTACGGGCGGGGCGGCGAAACCTTCCACCTGTTCGGGTGGTCAAAAGGGAGGAATTTCTAAGCCATGTGTATGAGCGACGGAGGGGCGGCGAAAGCCAACAAGGCGGCGGCGAAGCTCTCGCAGCAGCAGTTCCAGTGGCAGAAGGACCAGGCGGCGGCGGCGAAGGCGGACGCCGACGGCAAGCGCGCCGCGATGAGCGAGGGACTGAGCAAGATCAACTCGCAGTTCAGCGGTTTCGACGACCCTTACTACAAGGGCTTGCAGGACAACTACCTCGCCTACGCGAACCCGCAGATCGAGCAGTCGCAGCTCCACGCGCAGACAGGTCTGCGCTCGGCACTGGCCAACAAGGGCAAACTCCACTCCTCGACCGACGCCGCCCAGCAGGGCGAGCTGGCGACCACCTACGGTGGCATCTACCGCGACGCCCAGTCGAAGGCGCTCGACTATTCCAACCAGCAGCGCGGACAGGTCCAGATGGCGAAGCAAAACTCCATCGCCCAGATGTATGGCAGCGAGTCGCCCGACGTGGGACTCCAGTCCGCCAGCGGCGCGGTGGGCGCACTCCAGACGGGACCAGCGTTCGAGCCTATTTCCGCCCTGCTCGGGCAGGCCGCGAAGTATGCGTCGATGGACTACAACAACGCGCTGTATAGCCCGAACGGCCAGTCCTACGGCGCGTTCAGCCCGTTGTTCAACCGCCAGTCCCCCGCATCCGGCGGTGGTGGCGGCAACCAAGTCTCAACCATCCATTAAACCATGTGCGACCCAGTATCCGCCATTGCATTAGTCTCCACGCTCGGAGGAGCAGCCATGTCCGCCCGCGCATCGAACATGCAGCAGTCGGCAGCGGCCAATGCCCGGCTCCAAGAGGTTGGGCGGCAAGGGTCGATCATGCAGGACCAGATGAAGCTGCAAGAACAGCAGCGGCAGGACGCGCTGGTATCGAGGAAGGCATTTCAAGACAACACCCTGCCGGCCTACACGCCCGACAAGCTCGCGGCGGACAGCGCGGCGGCGCAGAACCCGCTGGCGGCGGCATTGTCCGCGGCAGGCGACCGCGCGGCAGCACCCATCTCAGCGGACGCCACGCGGTCCAGCGGCTCGGTGCAGGTGCAGAACGGCGGGCAGGGTCAGGACTCGCAGACGGCTGGCTCGTCTGCCTACGATCAGGCACTGGCGGCCAATCTGGCCCACGCCGGCGGGATCAACACCCAGCAGGCCGGGGCGCAGGCCGCGATGCAGGCGCTCGCACAGGCAAGGATCTCCGGCAACCAGCGGCTGCAAGACAGCGCGGACGCCATCCAGCTTGCGGGAGCGCGCAACAACGCGCTCAACCGCCCGCTCGCGGCGAACAACCTTCTCTCGGACGCCTCGTCGAAATACTACCAGTCACAGCAGGAAGGGATTCTCAACAAGGGCGCGGGACTGGCCCTCGCCGGGTCCGCCCTGAGCACCCTCGGCGAGATCGGCTACGGCGCGAACAGCCAAGGGATGTTCAAGACGATTGGCGCGCCCAAGGCCACCATCGTCCCCAACCAAGTATAAACCACCATGAACTACCAGACCGCAGCGGCACTCAGCCAGAACCTCGCCGGAATCGGAGACGCATTCATGAGGATGAACGACCCGGAGGCGCGCGCCAAGGCCGCGCTGCTCGGCAACCAGAACGCGCTGCTAGGGGCGCAGACGGATTTCGAGCGGACCCGCAATACATGGTTCCCGCAGACGGCGCAGGCCGAGATTGGAGCGCATAATGGAACAGCAGCGGCAGGCATGGCCAACGCACGCCAGTCGGACGCACAAGCAGCATTGGCAGGAGCGCAGACGCAACACTGGAATGGCCGCAACGTCGGGCAACAACGGATGCTCGAATCAACGGCAGGCGCTGGCACCACCGGGCTTGACTCATTAGACGCCGCCTTCAATGCGGCTGGAACAGCCAACGGTATCGACCCTCGCGTGCTCAAGTCGATTGCGATGCTTGAAACTGGAAACGGCACATCAAGCGCATATCTGCAAAAGAAAAACGCGATGGGAGTATCCGATGCGAACGGACCCATCTCATTCACTGATCCGGTCGAGTCGATCAACCGCATGGCACAGGTTCTTGCAGACCCGAATGGTCCCTACAAGGGCAAACGGACGCTCGCTGAGATTGGCGGCGTCTATGCTCCCCCAGGCGCGGGGAACGATCCGAACGGAACAAACGGCGGATGGGGGGGCGGCGTCTCGAAATTCTACCAACAACTCGGCGGCGACCCTGCCGCATCAATTTTCAGAAGCGGCGAGATCCACTCCGCCCACCCGATCAATTCCGAAGCGGACATCCAGCGCCTCGCGATCAACTCGGCAGTATCCAGTGACTCAAATTCGGATAATACAATACAGGCGATGGCTAGAGCCGCCGGACTGTTCGCCCGCACGCCGGAGCAGATGAACCAAGCATCGCTTGGTGTCGCGGGTATCCCCCATGTCTATAACACCGACGCAAACAACCTAGCCGCAGGCCAGCGCGACGCCGCCAACAACCTAGCCGCAGGCCAGCGCGACGCCGCCAACAACAACCAGAGGAGCCAAACGGAGGTATTCAGAGCTGCCACCGCAGGCGTCGGCAACGGGACTCACGGCGTCGGCGGCAAGTCCAACCCGTTCGACGGGACGAAGGACATCGGGAGCGCGACAGTAGCCCGGTTCTCTGCCGACGGCAAGACCATCAGCGACGCCGACAGGCCGAAGGCGCAGGCATGGGCGGCGTCGGTGGCGGAGCAGACCAACCTCGGAGTGCCTTTTGAGGTGGCAAAGATGACCGCCGATACCCATCACGGGCTACCGACGACCGAGGACGGATGGTTCTCCAGCCCCAGCAAGGACTACAAAAACTTCAACCCGACCCCGATCACCCAGGAGCAGGCGACACAGGTCGCCGCGGGATATTCCAGAGGTGCGGGAGGTGGCAGCGACATCGAGCGGATCGCGAACGCCGCCCAGGTTTTCGGCATGGACCTCAGTCAACCGGCGGCAACCGCCACGCAGCCGCAGACCGTGGGTGCTCCCGCCGCAACCACTCCGGCCACAGTGGTTCCGCAGACAGGTGTGGATGGCGCGGCATCAGCGTTCACCCGCCGCTTGTCAAGCACGGAGATGGCGGCAGCCAAATCCAAGCAGGCGGAGATCGCAAAACTTGAAGCCCGCCTGACAGACGTGACCCGTAATTTGCAGACCGGCAACGAGACCGTCGAATCCCCGTCAGTGAGTGGCGCATACGGCATGTCATCCCCAGGCACCCGCCATTTGTCATTGATGAGCAACGACGAATACAACGCCCGCCTCGATGAATACAACACGCTCAAGAGCAGGATCAATTCACTCAAGCCTTCCCCGCAGACAGCTTCGCAAGGAGCAGTTCGCCGCTACAACCCAGCCACCGGAACCATCGAATAATCATGCCTCAGATCATTGAAGTCCCCGGAATGGGCCAAGTGTCATTTCCAGACGGGATGACTGACGCCGATATTTCAACCGCGATCCAGCGCAATTCCCCGAAGCCTACCGGGATGGACTACTCCCATCCACTCAGCGCAGACAACCTCGCGCGGATGAACGCGCTCCACGCGCCTGTCCCGCAGCCATCGGCGCTCGGTTCGTTTGCAAGAGGATTCCGCGACAATATCGGTGCTGGCGTCGGCGCGACGGCGGCAACCGCCATCGCAACGGCGCTCATGCCGGAGACGGCTGGACTCTCCGGTCTCGCGATCCCGCTGATCGCCGGACTCGGCGGCGGCTATATCGGCGGCAAGGGCGAGGAGGCGGCTTACCCGATGACCCCGGAGCGCGAGCAGCAACGGCAGCTCGACGAGCAGGCGCACCCGGTCGCCAGCTACCTCGGCGGCATGGCCCCGATGGTGGTGACGATGAAACCGGGGGTCTCGACCTTCGGCAAGGCGATTGGCCCGCTCGGCAGGGTCGCCACAGAGGCGGAGCAGGCGGCCATGACCGCCGCCAGGGTCAACATCGGCGCGGGCGCAGGCATCGGCGCGGGCTTGTCCGCCGGCTTGTCCGCCGCGCAGGGGCAACCCATCGACCCGCTGCACGTCATTGGCGACGGGCTGGTGGGTGCCGTGTTCAACGAGCACAACAGGTTCGGCAAGATGCTCCATCCGACATTGATTTCCACGGATACGCAACATGGTGTGCAGGGAGATCCTGCAACGGGTTCGCCGGTCAGGGCCGGTGGTGGTCCCATCGAAACAAATGCGGCCGTGGTCATGCCGATGACGGGCGACGGGCAGAGTCCGTCGCGGGCATTCGCGATCATGGAGGCGAACGCGCTGGCCAACCGTCTCAAGACGGGGCAACCGCTCGAAATTCCCCGACCAATCGCCAACAGCGAGCCGCTTACTTTCGATGGCGGCCCGCAAGTCTTCGGTCCAATGGTGCGCGGTCCGGTGGTCGAGGGGCCGCAGGTCCAAGGTCCGACAGTCAATGGTCCAAGCATCCCGACCGTGGGAGCCACCCCGCCCCGCGAGGGATGGCAGGGACCACTCCCCGTCGATCCGCCGCAAGTCCGCGGCCCGCAGATCGACCGCCCCGTGATGGACGGCCCGCTTGGGCCGCTTGGTCCGCTCGTCCAAGGTCCGGTAATGGGTGACACTCCAATCGTGGAGGCGGCGCGGCAGACACCGCAAGCACTCCAGACAGAGCAAGGCCCGGCAATCACAGGCCCGTCCGTGGATCGGCCCGTCGTCGATGGTCCGCTGGGGCCGGTGGTCGATGGCCCCGCGAAAATCAAGGTGGGGCGGCAGTTTTTCACCGACACGCAAGCACCCGTCGAACCCACCCCCATCCCCGTCAATGAGCCGAACCCGCAAGGACTCGCCCCGGCAGAAGTCGTCCCACAAGCACAAGTGCTGGTGTCACCGCTGCCAGTTGCAGAGACGCCACCCGCGGTCACTCAGCCTGATGGCGTCGTTCCGCAAGCTCCTGAGCCTCCCCAAGCGCAAGGTAAAACTCCGGTAGTGCCGGAGCCGCCGACAGCCATCGAGCCGCTCACGGGCAGCGTGAAGGTAGCGAAGATGAATCTGGCGAAGAAGACGAACCAACTCGCCAAACTCGAAGCAAACGGCAAGGCGGACCCCGAGCAAATCACCAAGCTCCGTGCCAGCATCGACACTCTCAACGCCCAGATCGAGGCGGCAGGCCCGGCACCGGACAGCCGCGCCACCGCGCTCGGCAAGCGCGTGGACGAGGTTCACAACTCCGGCGAGTTCGAGACCATCAACCGCATCCGGCAGAACGGTGGCTTCGCGCCACAGGACCAGGCGGTGGGACTGATCGAGCGCAACGCCCAGCGCGGGGCAAAGCTCTCCGACCAGTCACGCAGAGTGGCGGATGGATTCGGCGAGTCCCGCGACGACGCCGCACGCCCAAGCGATTTCCCCGACACGCCCGGCGGCAACCTGGCAGCGGCGACGCTGCGGTCGCTGCACAACAAGTCGCCATTCGCCCTCAGCGTGGACAAGCTGGCGACGGCAATGGACATGACTGTCCCGGAGTTCCACGCAAATCTCAATGCCGAGCTGGACAGCATCCACAAGAACAACGGCCCCCAGGCAAACGCCGTTGAGGAGATCTACGCCCGCCTTGAGCGGCAGTTTTACGATTTCGAGAAGGCGGTGGAGGACGCGCCGACACACGCCAAGGCGACACCCGACGAGCTTGGTCTGGAGAAGGGCGATACGCTCACCATCGACGGCGAGCCGCTGCGCGTGGTGGCCGCCACCGACGAGAGTGTCACGCTGCGCGACCACGACAAGTTCGGCGACCAGGAGGTGCCGCTGGATCACCCGATCCCGGCGGAGAACGTCGATTCGCAGGCGCAAGCCCGCATCGCGGAGGAGGCACCGCACGCCATCGCGGCAGACAAGGCGATGACTGCCAGACAGAATGCGGAGCACGCGGCGGAGAATGGAGCGAAGCCAGCCCCCGCCGCAAAATCGAGTGCAGTGACTGAGGCAGAAGGCGGCATCGCTGGCCATTCGATGGAATCCATTTTGAGAGCGCAGCAAAAGGGACAGCTTTCATCAACTGTCCGTCCTGTGGATCACGCGAAAGCCGCGCAAAAGATCATGTCTGATGTCGAGAGATTTCAGATCCCTGTGGCAAAGGAGACGGTTGATTCCTACGGCATGAAACTGCCAGACAGCTACAAACTCGACGGTGACACATATCGGCACGTTGATCCCGCAGACGACTTCGCACTCAAAGCTCATACCAGCGACGCCGAGATCAAGGCGGAGAACGCGGCGTTCGCGGCCGCCGCCGAGGCGCGGGCGAAAGCCGCGCCCGTCGAGACCGACGCGCAGAAGATTGAGCGTCTGCGGAAAGCGCGGATGACCGGCACGCTCGGCGACACCACGGCGGACATGCTCGACCCCACCGCGGGCGACACGCCATTATTCAATCAGCGCGGGGACGCGCCACAGCAGAAATCACTCATCGACGGACTCAGGGCGCACAGCAATGACGTGCAGGACTGGATCAACAAGGAGAAGAACTCCGGGCGGATGAACTCGATGCCCATCGACATTCTCGGCGCGCAGGCATACCAGGCCGCGCTCGACATCGTGGTCAAGGGTCTCGAAGCCGGTGTGTCCATCGGCAAGGCAGTCAAGGCGGGACTCGCCCACATCGAACAATCTCGTAATCTCGCCAAGGAGGAGAAGGCAACGATCAAGGCTGCGCTCATCGCCAAGTCGGTGGAGCACCAGCGATACATGGGCGAGCGCGATGCGAAGCTCATCCACGAGATGCCGAAGATCGCGGAGGAACTCGCCGCGCAGGGCAAGACCCCCAGCGTGCAAGACCTGACCCGCGCGCTTGCGGACCGCTTCCCCGACCACGCGCCCTACATCAAGGCGAACGGCGACAAGATTTTCAACGACATGCTTTTTACCCGCGACACCCACCTGTCGCGGACCACCGCCAGCCAGCGCGAGTGGGGCGAGTGGAGCGACGCCGCCGTGGACGGGGTTCGCAAACTCTCCGACTCGATCACCAAGGGCGCGGGCATCACGGCCACCAAGCAGACGCTCACCAAGATCCACGCCAACTTCATGACCGGGATCGGCAATACTTTCCGGCACCTGGCGGAAGGCAACATCACCGGCAACAAGAGCACCGCGCTGGCCCGCTTCACGGAGGATCTTGTCGGTCTGGCCAAGGGCGCAGACGGCGTTCACCGCGTCTCCGACGACCTGCGGATGGACATCGACATCAAGCGTTTCGCCAACCAGCTCGACCGCGCCAACCACGAGCTTGCGCCGCTGCTCAACAAGATGCCGCGCGGCGAGCGCAAGGCGTTCATGGAGCGCGTGGGCGACCATGTGACCGACGCCAGCCGCGACCACGAGCTTGCCAACCAGCCGGAGTTGAAGCGCGCCGTCGAGTCAATCGTCGAGCTACGCAAGGACCTGCTCAAGCACATGCGGGACTCCGGCATGGAGGTGGGCGACGCCGGCCCTCGCACGATGCGGCGGATTCTCGACCGTCCGACGATCCTCGGCAACCCGGAGGAGTTCGTGAAGCAGGCAGCCAACGCCTACAAGGCGAAATGGCGCGCGGAGACGGCAAAGCTCAACGCCGAGGCCGCAGGCCTCGATCCGGTCAAGGACAAGGCGCGGCTGGCCGCGATCAAGACGGACCTGTCAGAGATCGCAGGACGCGACGCCGCAGACAGCGCGAGGAAATACATGACCAACATCGAGGCAGACCAAATCGGGATCACCTCGGACGGCAACGACCTGTTCAGCCACAACAACGGCAACCCGAACTCCTCCAAGAGCCGCGAGTTCGGACCCGAGGCGGACCAGCTTCTCGGCAAGTTCTACCGCCGCGACCCGAACGATATCCTCAGACAAGAGATCGCCGACGCGGTGCGCGGTGCCGCCGTCGCGAAGTCGTTGTCCGGGCCTGCCCTCGATGGGCAGGGGAAACCCATGCAGACAGGCGAGATCGACCCGCTCGCGAAATGGAAAAAGCTTCGGCAGGACCTGATCGACGAGGGTAACTCGGACATGGTTCCGATGGCCGCCACTCTCCTCAAGGATTTCTACTCCCTCGGAGGGAGCCACGCCAACCCGGTGCTCCGCAAGGCACTCGGCATCGCGCACCTTCACGGGCAGATGACCTACCTCGCGCGGGCGACGCTATCATCCGGCGGCGAACCCGCGCTCATCGCGCTGAGGACCGGACAACTGATGAAGACCGGCCACATCTACCTGAACATCGCCCGCAAGATGGTCCGCGAGATGCGCGGTCTCGGACCCGACGAGGGTCGCATCGTCTCCAACCTGATGGGCGCGAGCGAGGACGGCTTCAACTCGATCCTCGCCTCGAACCGCTTCCTGAGCGGCGACCTGTGGGAAGGCAAGGGCGGGGAGCTGACGGCACTGCTGCACACCAAGACGCTGCTCACGGCGCTCACCAACGCGACCCACGCGGTATCCGGCGAGATGACCCACAGCTTCATCCGCAGCCAGCTTGAATTGCGGGCGGCTGGCGGAAAATACAAGACCACCGCCGGCAAGGCACTCAACGAGATCGGCATCTCCGGCAAAGACATCCCAGCGATGCTGAAGTTCACCGACGACCTCGCGAAGTCCAACGACAAGGTGGGACTGCTCACCGCAGACACGCCGGAGGCGAAGATGTATCGGGACGCCATGCACCTCGTCAAGTCGTCCGGTGGGTCTCTGACCGGCACCCGAGGTTCCAGGCCACGCTGGGGAAGCACTCCAGTCGGAAGCATGTTCTATGCGTTCCAATCCTTCCTGTTCGCCTTCCAGGACCAAGTGCTGTCCCGCCACTACCGTCTGATGAAGACGGCTATCAAAGGAGAGGCGCTGGTCGATGGCGCGACGGAGAAACTTTCCGGCGCGGAGCGGACACAGATGGTCGGCGACACGCTCAAGGCCGCCGCTGTCATCGGCGTGGCTCAATACGGTCTGCAAGTGATCCGTGAGAACCTGTTCTCCGACCCCGCCCGGATGCAGGACGAGCGGAAGACCCCGGCGGACATCGCAAAAATGCGCCTGCTTTCGACAGCGACACGGGCCAACATCTTCGGCGGCTACGACATCCTCTACAACATGATGACCGGCGCGCGACACGGCGGAGACCCAGCGGTGCGCCTGCTGGGTCCGTCCCTCGGCTCGGCATCATCGACGGTGGCTCAGCTCATCGGCACGGGCGGAGCGCAGGACTCGCCGAACACCAACACGCACGAGCGCAAGACAGCGAGGTCGCTCTACGACGTGGCGGCGAAGCCCATCGCGAACTCGTTGTTCGCCACCATGCCCGGCTACGCGATCCCCGCGCTGGCGATCCAAGCGTTCAACCACCCTGGCATGAGGGAAGCGATGGTCAAGGCGGTGGCCGGCGCGCCGATGAAGCAGGGCGGACCCATGCAGAAAAAACCAACAGGCTTCTGATTCCATGTCAAACCTACCCGAACAAATCGCAGCCGCTACCGAATCCCAGATCGGCGTGCGGGAAACCAAGCCGAACGGCGGAGCCAAGATCGAGGAATACCAGCGCGCCACATGGCTGCCTCCGGGCGCGTGGTCGTGGTGCGCCGCCTTCGTCTGCTGGTGCGTCAGGACGGGAGTCGGGACCACGAAGGTCAGCTTCCCGCTGCCGCAGACAGCCGGCGCATGGGACTTCGAGCGGTGGTGCCGCGGCGTGGATGGGACGGTGAAACTCCGCAAGCCGACGATGGGCGACATCCAGCGCGGGGACATCGTGGTCTATACTTTCAGCCACATCGGGATCGCCACGGGTCCACCGGACGAGCACGGCAACGTGCCTACGGTCGAGGGGAACACGAATGCCGCCGGGGGGCGCCTCGGCGACGGAGTGTATGCCAAGACGCGCAACCTGACCGCGATCCGCTCACGCATCCGGTTTCAATGACAGGATCGAAAGGATGCTCATCGCCTGTTCCACGCTGACGCGCTGGTCGATCCGCAGCCGGATGCCGCCATCCTCCGCATGAATCTCACCACCGCCCGGCGGACGAGGAGCAAGTTTCGGCTTGGGGTCCGGTGAGGCTGTCGGCAATTCAAGCGACGGCAAACTGCCATCCAGCAGCTCGGCGGGCGACCCGCCCAGTGCCTTGGCAATTTTCAACAGGCTCGACCGCGACGGCAGCGAAGCCGCCCGGCAGCAAGTTGAGATGACATCGCGCCTCAACCCGGCGCGGCGTGCCAGCTCGGACTGGCTCCACCCGCGCTCGACAAGGGCGGCATGGAGCTTGGCTGCAAATTTCTGTGGTTCAGTCATGGTGGTGGTGGGTTGTGGATTCATCTGAAAAACTTCTCGCCGGCATCCTTCTTGATGGCGCGGGCGTAGTGGCGGAAGAGCACGGTGCTTCCCGCCGTGTGGCCCATCGCGGCCTTGCAGGAGTCGGAACCTTTCCATTCGAGAAAGTTCGACGCGAACGTGTGGCGGCAAACATCGCTCAATTCCGCGATACCCGCGTCGCGCCGGATGCGCTGCCATGCCCGCCGCCAGCCGGACGGACAGACGGGACCGTCTTTCGGGTGGCCCTTAATCAGTCGGCGCAGCCGTGGCGTGATCGGGATATGACGGTCGGATGAGGTCTTCGAGACAGCGGGGGAAATGTCGATGTAGTCATCCTTCACCGCGCTCCATTCGAGCCTGCCTATCTCGCCGTTCTCCGAGTCCGGCCTGATGCCGGAGAACAACAACAGAGCGACCACCCGCCGCTCCTCCACGCGCTCGCAGACGCGCAGGAGTTTCGCGCACTGAGCGACAGACAGGATCGAGATGTCCGTGGATTTACGGTGACGCGGCCGAAATCCGATGATCGCAAGTATCCGCGACGCCTTCATGTCGAGCGATGATTGTTTGAGCGTCGGCTGCATCTCCCGACATGCCGATTCAATGACAGCGCGATCAATTCCTCCGCAGACACGATCCATGAAAGATGCAGGAACCCACCTTGTCAGCGCGGCCATCTGGTTCGAGTAGATGGCACTCCAAGTATTTTCATTGGCCAGCAATGCCCGCGCATACCGCTCTCCGAACGTCTCCCTCGACTCATTACCACCCAGCTTGGCAACCGCCATCCGCGCCGCCTCAACGATTGTCACGCCGCTGCCAGCCAAAACCCGCTCCGCCTCCGCCGCCTGGAGCGCAAGGGACGCGGAGATCATCGACCCACGCACACCGGCGGCGTGACTGGCACGCACGCTCGCTGAGAACTTCTGAGCCTTCACTAGCGTCGGGAAATACTTCCGACGCCGCGCACCGCTCGCCGTCATCGAGGCTGGCACGTTCACGCACCAGCCTCGGGGAGTTTCGAGAGGAATGAAGTCCGGTCTTTTAGCCATAACATTGTCGCCCTTATCGCCCCATCGCGTTAAAAAAGGGGTAAAAACAAGTAAAGCATGGTAACGATAAATCAAGGAGTTATGGAGCCGCTGGTCGGAATTGAACCGACGACCTATTCATTACGAATGGCCGAGTGGCCTATATGCCCGTAGGTGTTTTTGTTGCTTGGTGGGAAATCGCCCTCTTATCGCCTCATCACGCTAAAAGTTGCAGGACGAGCTTCGCCACTTTCCCCGGCTTGTCTGGGTTGGACTGGATGATGTCGATGATCTTCTTCCCAAGCCCGGCCATTTCATCCGTAGGGACGTAGCGGGGCGTGAATGTGGCTCTTGCCCCTATGATCGCCTCCCGCGCGCAGAGGGAGAGCTTCGCAAAGATCGGGTCGGCATCGACCAGCGCGGCGATCTGGGCCGCGAGCGGGGAGATATTTCCAGTTTTCGCTAACTGGAACGAGTCGATTTCGAGCGTGATTTCCAGTTTTCGGAAGGTTTTTTCGTCCACCGACTTCTGTTTTCCAGACAAAAGTTTGGAAACCCACGCCTCGCTTTTCCCTAGCGACTTCGCCAGATGGGCCTGTGATAATCCCTTGTTTCTAAAGGCCTGCACGATGTTTGGGAGTATCGACCCGGCAATCCGTTGTTTCTCAGTTTGGTCATTCATAGCTCTCCAATATAACAAAGTTTCTCTTTTTTGAAAGTTTTTCTTTACGTCGGTTTCCAAAATTGGAAAGTCTTTCGCATGGCCAAACGAAAAAGCAATCCGAACGGAAGGGTCTGCGTGGATCTCTACGAAGACAAAAAAACCCTCGACGCCCAAGCGGGCATCGCCGGAACGACCCCCACCAACCTGACCCGGATTCTGATCCGCGACGGACTGGCGAAACTGGAATCTGGAGAGTTCAAGGTGACATCGCCCATGCTCGCAACGACCGACTCTGTTTAACCATGAAACAGCTCCTCACCGCCGCCGAGGTCGCAGCCGAACTCAGGATGTCGCCGCAAGTCGTGCTGCGCTGGAAGCGCAAGGGGCTGATCACCGCCGACATCGACCGCCATGCGTTCGTCAGGTTCGACCTGAAAACCGTCATCAAGCAACTCGCGGCCAAACCACAAACACCTTCAAGGACCGGCATGGTGCCGACGTTCTGAAAACACCTTCCCTCCCCCTCTGCCCTAAAGGGTGGCGACCACTAATGCCCAAGGCTACCGGCTGGAACAATATCGAAGGCAGTCGGGGAGGGAACCCATCAACCAACAACATGAAACCAAAAAACACCAAGGAGATCAGCGCGGCGATCCGCTCGACGCCATTCGATAACAAGTGGGCCGCACGGCTTCACTCGCTGCTCAAGCAGAAGCGTCAATTAGAAAGGCGGGGAGCGTGAAGATCGCCATCGCCATCTGCGTAGGGGTCAACCTGACCGTGTGGACTCTCGTCATCGTATTCTCCCACCAACTGCTGCCATGAATAACACCAACAAACGCGAAGCGTCCGACACGTTCGGCAACAACCTAAAAGCCGACATCGAGCTGCTTCGTTGGATCAACGAGCGCAAAGACGACAAGAGCGAATACGTCATCGCATGGGCTGCGCTGGCTTTGGTCGCTTGGTTCCTCGCCACGCTTATCTACCTTGTCGTCCGCTGATGAACACCTCCGAACTGACAGACATCCTAGCGAACAGCAGCAAACGCGGCGTAGGCCTGACGAAGCTGATGGTCCTGCTCCACTGCGCCGAGCATCCGGGGACCAAGTTGTCTGCGCTTGCGGCCATGTCTGGCAGGTCATCGGCGAACATGACCGGCATCGCGGACGCGTTGATCGACAAAGGGTATGCCAAGCGTCGCTCGCTGCGCCACGACCGGCGAGTCTGGACGCTGGAGATCACCGACCATGGGTTCGGTGTGCTCCATAACATTCTCAATCTCCCACAACCAATAACAACAACAACAACAACAGTATGAAGCTATCAGAAAAAAAGAACAGCAACTTCACCCCGCACCCTGAGTCGGAAGGGCCGATCAAAGCGGTGCTGGTGGACATCACCGACCTCAAGAAGCGGCAAACTCAATACGGCGAGAAGGATGAGTTCCGCATGGTCTTCGAGACCGAGTGCATGGATGACGAGAATGACCGCCGGTTCTGCATCTGGAGTCGTGGCTACACGCCGTCGCTCAACGAGAAAGCCGCACTACGGAAGGACTTGAAGAAGATGATGGGCCGCGAGCTTACATCCGCCGAGTTGAACGAGTTCGACATCGAGTGCCTGATCGGCCACGGTGTGAAACTCATCATCCAGCACGAGCACAAGGACGATAAGACTTACGCGAACATCAGCTTCATCGCGCCGGACAAGGACGAGAAGACACTCAAGCCGTCCGGCAAATACACTCGCATCAAAGACCGCGAGGAGCCTGATAACGACGACGCTGCGGATGAGCCTGCGGCGAGCGGATGGGAGGCAGTAGTCGTGCATGTCGGGAAGTATAAAGACAGGCGGCTTGCCGACGTGGATGAGACCGGCGTGAAGACGCTGATCGAGAAGTGGCTACCAACGGCAAAGGCAAAGAATGGGCCGGAGGATGCCGGGCTGATCGCTGCGCTCACTGAGCTGTCTGCCCTGCTCACTGGCGACGAGATCCCATACTGAACAATTTCCCGACCTGCTGGGAGATCCCGGTGGGGGCTAGCCGGAGAAATGGATAACCACTGCCGCGCCACACAGCGGACACCGGATCAGTCACCGGACTTATACCCTAATTTTCTCAACAATCAATAACGTGCCCACCATCGCAGAAATCATCGCCGCCAAGAAAGCCGCCGCCGCTGGCAAGGCGCTTGCCGCACCGCAGGCCGCGCCAGTGGACGTGGCACTCGAAGCTGCCATTGACCGGATCGACCCGCCGAGTGTGGGAAAGCGGCGGGCGGGGATGGTGCTGTCGGCATCCGCCCCGCTGCCGCAGGCAGACATCGCGGAGAAGGCGCACCACTCCGAGCTGCGGAGCCTGAGCCGCAGCAAGGGCGAGGCGGTGCCGATGGTGCCAGCCGACGCAGACAAGGAGACGCAGACCTGGCACGCGGCGCTGAACAGCTTCGAGACTCAGCTTTGCGTGATGCGCGACCCGAACGAGCCGGAGGTGATCTGGCTGGCACTGCAAGCGCACCGGCCAGAGCTGCCGCCGATCCTACTGCACCGTCTGCCGTGGATTCTGTGCGAGCACCCAGCGACGCCCCGCGAGGAGAACGCGCCATACTAACAATCCGCGCACGCCTCGCGGCCAACGCCAGAAAACTCCGAGAAAAACCCTGCCCACCCAACCACTGTGAAACCTGCTTCCACCAATCCTGCCGCCTGCTCCTCAAGACTTGTTGCATCTGCAACGGCGGAGTGAACCTGAGCATGAAACACTTTTTCCCAAGAATACTATGATAACCACTCCCGACCAAGACCGCTACGCGCTACAACTCGAACACGCCGCAGAACTGCGCGACATCAAAAACGACCGCACGGCGGAGATGAAAGATGAGCGCAAGGCCGACGCCACCGCGATCCTCGCCAAGTGCGGGTTCATGCTGACTGGCTATGAGACGCAGGTGTGCGAGTTCGCCAGCGGAGTGGCCAACGGGATGCACGAAGTGGACATGGACACGTTCACCACGCTCCGCACGCAGTTCTCCAAGGAAATTTCAGACTATCGCAACCGATGATAACGAAAACACAACAACTCGACACCGAAGCACTCATCCTTGCCGGTGAAGGCTATCAGCTCACCATCTCGCCCGAGGCGGAGGTCCGCAAACAACAGATACTCGCTGGCAGCGCGACCATCGTGCAAGTGACTAGTAATGACGAGAGCGGCGTAGCCCGCTCGCACTTGGCTCGGCTCGCGCAGATGCGGATCGAGGTGGAGAAAAGCCGCAAGGCATTGAATGAGCCGCTGAACCGGACAAAAAAATTGATCGACGCGGCAGCAAAGTCATTTACCGAGTCGTTTGAGATGGAGGAGAGCCGCATACGCGCGCTAATCGGCAACCATGCCAGCGAGGTGGCGCGACTGAAAGCCGCCGCCGAGGCCGAGGAGCGCAAGGCGTTCGAGTTTGCCCGTGCTGCGCGTGAGCAGGCGGAGGAGACAGGCCGGATCGCAGACGTGCTGGCAATGCGTAATGCAGTTGCCGCCAAGCTGGCATCTAGCAATGAGGTGGCGACGACGAAGATCGCCCAAGGCGTGAGATTCGCATGGGACTTTGAGGTGTTTGACCTTGGTGCAATCTACATGAATGCGCCAGGCTTGTGCGAAGTGACAGCCAAGCGCAGCGCAATTCTCGACTGGTTGAAGGCTACCGAGGCCGAGAATGATCTTGATCCCGTCCTAGCCGCCGCCGCCATCGGCATCCGCGCATTCCGCAAACCCGTAGTGACAGCTAGATGAAGCCTAACACCATGGAAAACCAGACACCAGAATCGAAGCCGGAAACCGCCGAACTAACTGAGGACGTAGTGGGGGTCGATGTGCCTCCACTTGTTCGGGGTCTCGCGAACAGGCCGAGGCCATGCACGCCGACACTCAAACTCCGAAATCAAATGGAAACGCCTGATACCCCGCCCGTCCCGAACTCGCCCCAGATGGCAGGTTGCCAGCAGGAGCCTTGTTGTGCTCTTTCCGATTTGTTGCCTCCCGCTGAAATCGTGGATGCCGCCGAAAAAATCAGAGTGTGGATGGAGTCCAACGGATACCGCAACTGGCAGCTTGGCGGAGTGTGCGACCGTCGATTCGCGTATGAGTGTAAAAGGCTGAAAACCGCGTGTGATAGATGGAGTGAGTCCGAAACGCTACACCCGCTGATGCACTGCCAAACTTGCGGACAATTACGCGGCATGGATCACGCCTGCGATTCTCTGCACAACGACCAAGATCAGGGACACTCTCCTGCATCGCCTTGTTCGCGGTGTATTGTTCGCGGGTGCGAGAACCACAAGCACCAAGGTCGATTCGTGGGGGACTTGTGCGCACCATGTCACGAATACATAACCATTGGGCGTATTGGTCCGACGACTAGCTTCTTGGGCCGCATTGATAAGGCTCTGGACGCACTCAAGGTAATCTCCGTTGCTGACTGGAAGACGG
>Ga0304729_1000496_pt1 | contig 29191 bp, 37 predicted proteins | sample C_131016_MF_Meta_FD_190475 | JGI IMG/M metagenome (GOLD analysis project Ga0304729, IMG submission 190475) | Freshwater microbial communities from Lake Croche, Canada to study carbon cycling - C_131016_MF_MetaG (v2) (version 2) | ecosystem: Environmental > Aquatic > Freshwater > Lake | place... | reverse complement strand
CGACGCTCTTAACGACCTGAGAGACCTGATGAATACGCCACAGTATAAAGAGGCTGCAAACATTGTTTACACCGAAGATGAGGCATATGAAGAGGCTGCAATCGCTGTAGAGAATGCAAACCTAAGTGGTGAATTTAGCTGCTTTATCCAAGATCTGACAGAGATTACCAGACTCTGGGAGAAGGAATAGGCTTGAAGTTCCAATAGGATTCCCTTATACTGATCGTATGAAAATTAAGAACAACACAAAGAACGAAGTCAAAGCTCTCAAAGATCTCTATAAGGTCGGAGACGTACTCAAAGTTAACGAGATCTTTTTCGATGGTCGTACGTACGAGAACATTCCTCACTACGTCACGGTAACTAAAGTTAATAAGGTTACTGTTTACGGTACAGAGGGTAAGGGCGGGGATGTGATCTTAGATCTTACAGATCTGATGCATGCCCAGAAAGTTATTCAGCAGGAGATCCTTGCTTGAACTTTCCTTCTGATTCCCTTATACTGATCGTATGAAAAATAAGAACACCAAAACCGCAGAAGGATACACCTACCAACAGGTCGATGAGGCCGCAAAGATCATCCAGTCCTATTATACTAAGCTTGCTAACTTCACCGAGGATCCAAAGATGTCTAAAGACTTCAACTTCATCAGGCTTGAGATGCGCAACCTTCGCCAGTGCTTAAGGGATTAAGAGCTGGAGGTTCAAATCAATTCCATTTATATTGATTGTATGAAAAATAAGAACACAGTAGATAGAACAGCCAACGACGTTTGCAATCTCATCGTTGAGATTCAGAAACTCAGGGGTAATGGGTTCTCGGCGTATGCTTACGCTACCGGAGTCCTCATTGCTATCATCGAAGCAGCTCGGCGATATCAGGACAATATCCAAGATGTCCTGAATCGTCAGTACGAGAGCTTTCAAGAAGAGCTAGATACCTTTGAACCATTGACAGCAGTCACCGACTACCCAACAGACTAACATATACCTTTCTATTAATATGAACAAAGATACATTCATTAAGCTTATGTCACCACAGACGGTTAAAACCTATCTGAAGGAAGCTCATAGGGTCAAGTATCTAATTACTAAAGACGATATGACATTCAAGGTCCTAGATGACGAAACCAAAGAGATGGTCTTTAAAGGCATTAGATTGAATAGAAGCTTCTACGGGGTTACCTTCTCTCGTAAGTATTGGGTTGAGCCTATTGGAAGGGACTACAAAGCCGAGCAATTGGAGGTAGCATAAGATGAAACTCTTCTTAAACGTCTTAATCATCCTCCTTCTTCTCTTCATTGTACCAACATGGATGGTACTTACAGCAGGATTGATTGCCTTAATCATTCACATTAATAAGTTAAACTAGTATGACCATTCAAGAGCTAGCCTATCAGATTGAACGATTAAAGCTATTACAGAGTCTGGATAACGACTATAGTAACCATAGCTGGTATGAAGGTGAGATTCACATACTAGGACTAAAGTTAAAGGATCTACTTCAATGACATTAAAAGAAGCTCTAGCCGTACTAAGTATAAGTCTTGTAGCTCTAACCATTATCTATAGAGCCCAGGTTAAGAAGTACCCCCCTACCTTCCGCTATAGTATACACCTGTTAGAGAATAGGTAGGGGGGTTCTAAAACAGGGAAGGGGTTCTAGAATCCCCCGGGGATATAGACCCAGGTACGGGAATTTATAGATGTAGAAGAAGGGGGTATAGGATTGGATAGACCCATGGCCAAAATTCTTTTCAAATTTTTTTGCAGAATTTTCTGGAGGTTTCCTATATAGGCTTCTACTATTAATAGTATGAATGATAACGTCCAACTCCTCAATCACATCCACGAGGCTATAGTAACTGAGTATCAAGTCCAACTTAAGGGGGCGTTTGAAGGTAGTTATAAAGTTACTGTTATTCATGATCGTAATCATCTAGGAGATCATAATCAATCAAAGATCTACGCCTGGTCCGGTACTACGGAGTTAGTCTTTATTACTAATCTTGAGATCATTAACCTTCTTAAAGAAGCTATTCAAAATCGTTAAATCCTATATGTCTATAAGCTATCCATCATCTCTATTTAAGAATTCCTACTCGATCTTCATTTCCGGTAAAGAGGCGCCTCTCTTTAAGTCCTACATCTCTGGAAATGAGCTTATCAACGAGAATATTAAAATCCTAACATCAACCCATGATCAGAATCTAGCTTGTATGGTTATTCCTAATTTCCGTGCTTTTAAGGATATAGAACACAAGCTTTTTAAATTCTATAAAGATAATAACTTTTATGGTGGCTTTTGGGGTCAGCTCGGGATGGGTTACGATGGCAAGTACTGGGTAGAGCTATAAATTATATCTATATATGGCATCTGTACTCATCCCTGCCCCCCTCCGTAAGCTAACCGGTAACGTGGACACTGTGTTTGTAGCCGGGACTACGTTGAAGGAGGTTGTCGATAATCTAGAATCCGGCTATCCAGGTATTAAGGATAGAATCTGTAATGAGCACGGGGCTATTAGAACCTTTGTTAATATCTACCATAATAATGAGGATGTACGTTTTAAAGCCGGTCTTAGTACTGAGATTAAGGATACTGATGAGATTTCTATTGTGCCGGCCATAGCCGGGGGCTGAAGCTTTCATAGGGTAGATACTGAAGCGGTCAAACAGGTTAGACTGTAAATCTAATGGCATACGCCTTCGAAGGTTCGAATCCTTCTCTGCCCAGAATTTAAATATTTGGAGTTGTAGCTCAATTGGTCAGAGCGCTACCCTGTCACGGTAGATGTTGCGGGTTCGAGTCCCGTCAACTCCGGAATATATTTTTCTAAGCCGGGCCGGGCTAAAGGCATGAAGGGTTCCGTAGAAATGCGTATTAGAACCATAAATACTTCTATCATATGAGCTCTAGAGATTCTAAATTAATAGCAGAAGCCTATATAAGCATTCATAGAGAGGGTGTTTTTGATAGCTTAAAAAAGACCGGAGCCGGGATTGCAGCTGGGGCTAGGGCTGTAGGTGCAAACCTTGCCGGGAGCGCATATCAGGCCTTGGGTGGTAAGGCCGGGCCGAAGGTGAATGTAGGGTCAGCAGTTGCCCAAGCTCAGCATAAATCCCTCTTTAGCTCTTTTATTAAGAAGGCTAATAAAGAGATTACTGATTTTATGAATGACGCTAAGAAGATGGTACCAGGCGGTGATGTAAACAATATTGCTAGCACCTACCCTGATATTGATCAAAAGATCAAGGCCGTTCAGCAGCTTCTTACCGTCCTACAACAGCAAGAACAACAGATCATAGGTAAGCCCGCTGCCGGAGCTCAACAACCGGTACCCCCGACTCCGACACCACAACCTGCACCGACAACACCTCAACAACCTGCGCCTACAGCCGCTGCTACAGCACCGACACCAACGGCTCCAGCAAATAATAGATATAATGTAAGAGGTGCAGGTGGACGCTTTGTTAAAAAGCCAACAGCTTAATTTTATGCGTAATAGAGATACTAATGCAATTTTTGAAAACTATCGTGGTGTAATCCACAATAGATCACTCCTAACCGAGAAGGACAAGCAGCAGGATACACAAAAACAACTCAATGATGTTTTAAAGCAGCCTGATGTAAAGAAGTCTATTGAAGGTGGGGTTGATCAGCTCTTAACCAAATACGCACAGCAAATACAAGCCGCCCAGCAACAAGGACCCGAAGCTATCCAAAAGCTATTACAGCAAATTGAAGCTGAATTAGAGAATGCTAGTAAGCAGGCTGATACACCGACACAAAATGAAGGTGTAATCAATCGTGCTATCTCAAATGTCGCCGGAGCCTATAATACAATAAAGGGTAGCGGAAACAATAATAATCTCGCTACAAACGCTATGTCAAAGCGCTTTGACATTTTACAGAAGAACATTGGTAAGGATTTAAAAGAATTACAACGTGACATGCAGTATACATCAAACGTTAATAATACTGTAAGAGATCAGATTAACCAAATGGTAACCACCCTGGGTACACCGACAAATGGCGCTGCAGCCATTACACCACAAGAATCAAAGATTGGCGATATCATGAATAAGATCGGGCATATTGGCATGACTGCTGTACCGTCTGCTCTTTTCTCCTTCGCCATTGCCCCGGCCATAGCTACTGTAGCTCCTGCTGCCGCTGTAGGTATTCCAACTAAGATGCTTGTATCAGGCATTACAGGTGCTACTATGTCTATCTTAAACGATAAGATTAATGGCAGAAAAACGGACTGGGCTACCGCCGGTAAGAAGGGATTAGCTTCTGCACTTACCTCCGGCGCTATAGGATTAGCTGTCGGTGGTTTACAGCACGCGCTTGGAGGCGGTGCACCTGCAGCTCCTACCGCTAATATGGGAGCTGGTACCCAGGGTAATCTCAGTACCCCAGGTATGGATGTTACCCAGGATATCGGAATGAATCAAGATGTTAATAACATTACTGGAGCTGGTACTGCCACAGCACAGGGTGTACCAAACGTTAATGTCGATAACTCGTATAACTGGGGTAAGGTTATTAAGTCAGCTATTGGCCAATACAACCCATCGTCTGATGTTGATCAATTAAAGCTCGGTATTGCTAAGAATATTGCAAAAATAGCTCAGAGAACTGATCTCGGTCTGCCTCCTGGCTTTAAGCTTACAGATAGTCAATTGGCTGATATCTACAATAAATGGGCTGAGCAGACCGGTAACCAGAATACAACTGATGGTCTTGCTAGAGCCTTTACTAGTGGTAAGCCTGTAATATGGAATCTTATTCGCGCAGTAGCTAAACTACCTCCTCTTCAAGGTGGCGTTGATATCAATACAACAGGAGCGCTAAATCCTGACCTTAATATACCAACCTCAATGCCTGCAATAACAAGCCCTATCCTTAACCGATAGAAGAATCTAACTATAGCAGAGCATAAATACTTCTATCATATGAGCTCTAGAGATTATTTTCGCATTGACGAAGTTTACCACAACATGTACAAAAATAAGTTCCATCGAGAGGAACCTTACAATGAAGCTTTAGCTTATGATCAGGATGATCAGTATAAGGCTACGGCTAAGAAGCATATGCCTGAAGCTGCTAAAGCTATCATGCATAAACTCAAACTTGAGCACCCAGATAACTTTGATGAAGGAAAAGCTCGAGCTGCTGTAAAGCACGCCCTTGGTGCTATCTCAGAGGAGGATTGTGAGGGTTGGATGCAGGACTACTCCCATACCCCTGATCAGAAGAGAGCTATGGCTGAGTATATTGATAGTGAAGACGGGGAAGAGAAACACTGTAAGTGGGCTGAAGAGGGTTGTAAGTGCGGTGAGTGTGAAGAGTGTCAGTGAAGAGCTATAGCTTAAAACGCTTGCCTTTACAGGAAAAGATATTAAAAGTGGTTGATTGTCTTAATAATGAGACAATACAAAAACTTAAATAATATATATATATGTCTGAAGACTATTATCTTAAATTTGCGTATAATGATATCTTGTGCGGTAGGATAAAGAAAACGCATTATAGAACCTTATCTGAATCCTATGGCGCAGTTTATGAATCGGATAATGATATTCCGTTTGCTATACACGATTTAAAATTAGATCTTGTCCGCTGGTCCCTACCTCAACAATCTCTCTATAACCTGACTGCCGGGAAGTCAAAGCTTAAGAAAAAACCCACACCGGAAGAGCTCATTCAACAGGCTGAAGGTGAAGTAGATTTATTAAATGCTGGAGAATCAGTAGCAACTGGCTTAGGACCTGGTGAGTATGCCGTGGCATCGGTTATCTCCGGATATACTAATCCTGGGGACTGCGCTAAATTAATTTCCGGGCAAAGTAAGTCTTATGACGTTTCCTGGCCAAGCTCTATTGATGCCAAGTACAAGTTTGAAGTAAAGCTTGAGGGAGATGTAAGAATCGGGGCCCAGGGTGCTACTTTGGGTAATCAAATTAAAGAAGTCTTAAAGAATGTATTAACCCAGGTCTACGATGAATATAGCTTACTTGAGGGAGAGGAAAAAATAACAGCTAATCTTGCTATCTTAAAGCGTATCAAACTAAAAGAGCTTACAGCGCCAACTCCTGTTATGAGAACAAGAGGACAAGGTGAAACAGCTAAGTCACAGGAAAAAAGATTAAAGCACCAAGCCGAAGTCACTGCTCAAGAAGTGAAGAAGGCCGGGTGGACGGTTGAGGGTTATATTAACGCAATTCTTGCTAACTTAAATGAATTACCTCTAGCTTTAATTAATGGATCAGAGTATGAATATGTAAACTATAAAGCTAAAACACCAACAGAGGTTAGCCGTAACAAGTATCTTATAACACCTCTCTTATCTTTCCTTAAGGCTATTGATTCATTTCATGGTGAGGTTAACACCAACAAATACGGGAAAGAGGAAGAGGATAAGCAGAGTGTAATAGCTATTAAGGATGTGTTACAGAAGTACTATGGTACTGAAGATGAAACCAAGGCATCAACTATTAATAAAGCTATTGATACAGAGGCACAAAAGGTAGATAGAAAGCTTACTCGCACTAAGATTAAGGAACTACCTGGTGAAGGTAATGTTACATTTAGTGAGTTTTTTAAAGCGGTAAAGAAGATGCATTTAACTAAAGAGATTGAAGATATTGGTAAGCATATGATTAGTAAAGAGGCATTAAGAGGTTGTTTTCCTGATGACATAACTGGACTCTTCGTTGTCAATCCTACTGGATATAGATATGTACCGGAGGATAAGATCGGTGAGAATATTAAACTTGTTAGCATATCTCAGGGTAAGCCTAAGGTAGAACTTAAAAAAGCAGGAGAGTAAAATATGAATATGTCATTTAAGCAATTTTTTACTGAAGCTAAAGCATTAAATTATACAACTGATATGGGAGGTAGGGCAAAATTTCAGATGGGGGATATTGTTGCTGTTCGTGAAACTGCTGGAGGAGGACTTGGCTATGGTAGATATCACCCGAAAAAGAATTTACCTTATCTAGATCAAATAGGAGAGATTGTGGGGTGGCAGTCCGGTAGTCAATATACAAAGTACGCCATCAAAATGAATGATGGTAATATAATTCTTGTTCATAGTCACTTTATATTCGGTCCTTTTAAGGATAAAGCTGCAGCTCAAAAGTATGTAGGTAAACCAAAGAAAGCTATTGACCCTAATGACTTAAAAACGTATGTTGGAGCTGATGTACCATTTGCTTCAACGCCTAAAATTGAAGCGTACATGAAAAATTTCTTAGCGCCTTTAGGATATAAATGGCTTCCAACACCTAAAGTTATTACAAAGGGTAAAACCGTATACACTGTCTTTGCAACCAAACCAATTCTCCATACAATTAAAAGTTCTAATATAGAACCACTTATTAAAGGATATTTTAGTTTTTATAAACAGAATAACGCTATTACTAAAAAATTTAAATCAGAATCAAACTGTGAAAGACTATCAGCTATTGTTAGAAGAGGTTTTCGTACATATGATGACACTCACGAATCATATAGAGATTGGGATGAAGGTTCATGTAGTTATTTTGTAGAAGCGCCGAGTGTTTTAGAGGGAGTTGCTAGCAACCATAAAGAAATTTTTGAATTTAAAAAATACGGTGTCAGTTCAAAATTTGATAAAATTGAACAAAATAAGGATATCATTTATAGTATTTTTGATGCGTACGATCATATTCATACTAATGAAACAACAGATGATTATAGTGTATTGAGCCGTCTTTATAAAATAACAGAAGAGAATGGTGTTAAAACTCTTCACGGTCATATTGTATATGATGCTTTAAAATTAAACGATCCTTATTTCTTTAAAGATTTTATTGTAACTGGTAGCTTTTATATTGAAAGTCGTGGTAAATATGAAGACAATAAAGAAAAGCGTGTAGTAAGCCAGCTAACAGATTTTTCATTTATGCCGAGATCGGTTCGCGATCTTAAACTGGACTTGCAATTTTTTCCTAATATTACTTCCACTAAAGGAATGCCTAAAATTCAAAAAGATATTGAAATTAATAGTAGTAATATATCTAAATTAGAAGACATGCCAGATATTGTAAACGGTAAATTTAATCTGTATGGTCACAAAAAGTTAAAAAGCTTAGCAGGGTGTCCTAATACTATTAACGGCAATTTTACAATTATGAGTACATCAATAACAACATTAGTTGGAGGACCTGAAATAGTAACTGGTAGCTACTCTTGTATTAGTACAAATATTAAAAATTTTATTGGTGCACCTAAAATTATAGCTGAAAGCTATAAAGAATCTATTGAGGATAAAGTTAGTAAAAATGCATTTAACTACAACGAAGGAGGATTTTACGGTAGTCATAATGAACAACTTTTAACCTGTGAAGGAGCCCCAGAAATAGTATATGGTAATTTTAATATTGGCGGCTGTAAAAACCTTACTAGCTTAGAAGGTTCCCCAAAGAAAATTATTGGAGGTGTTTACGACTTTGGAGACTGCCCTAAGTTAAAATCATTAAACGGCCTTACTCTTGATATTATAAATTCAGAAGGTTACGGAAAATATAAATTAGATTATAAAGACGAGAACTTTACACAAGAAGATATTGAAAAATATATTGAAGTACAGAAGATAAAGCAGGGTATGTCTTCAGGTGCCAAACAAACGTTTAGCGATTTAATAGATGAGCTTTAATATCCGAGAGCATATAAGCCCTTCATGATATCATAAACATCACCACCTGGTTTTTCAACAATACGGTTAATATGCTCGAGCATACCCGTATCAAAACCCTCTTCTTCAGCATGCTTAAGAACGTACCCCTTAAGCTTGTTAACGTCGACGTTCATAAATTTTCTTGTCGATGTATTGTCAATACCGAGATTGAAATGATCTTCAACCATGTCAATTAGATGATCGATGTCCTTTTTATTGATACCGAGATTAAAACCGTTGAACTTGCGCTTTTGATATGATTTTGGTAATTCATAGCTTACCTCTTCAGCTGGCAATGTACTTTCAAAGATTTCATCGAACTTACCTCTCTTTTTAATAAGATGTGCGTACTTTGATTCTTTAAGCATGTTATATTCATCATCAGTTAATTTCTTACCAGAGAAGAAGTGTGCTTCTGCGAGATACTTTAATTGCTTGGCGTTCATATTGTATTTACTTTCTCTTAGGTGCTGCTGCAACAGGTGCTGGAGCTGCAGCAACGGGTTTCTTCAATTCAGGCTGACCCTGGCTATTATATGTAATGTTTTCAGGACTTGTAACACCGAGTCTAATAGCAGGTATGGTTTGAGTCTTAAACTGCTGCTTAATGGCAGGGTCATAGTTACCGTTTTCTAGGAACTCCATGATACCAATCCAAGCTTGAGGCATAACGTACTTAAATGTGCTCCAGAGAGTGGCTAACCATTCAGGAGCCTGTTTGGCAAGATCGTTTGAGATAATAGCAACAGCAGTTAAGAGCTCGACGTCTTCAGGAGTCGCTTCATTGCCAGCTTTGAGCTTTGTGGCTGTCTTTTCAAGCTTATCTGTAAACCAATGCATAATAGCATGTTGTTTACCAGCTCCAATATAACTCTTAGAGGATGAACTAAACTCACCTTTCTTTGTATGGCTGAGAATTTCTTTTAATGTTAATGTACGAATATGCTGTACATAAGCCATAAACTCATTAGCCCAATCAGGACCGCAAATATGAGCTGCTTTTCTTGCCATAGCCTGCATTAAAGGTTCAGGCATATGAACATTATTTTCACCAGCATGTTTATAATCTCTATAGAGTTTTTGAAGAATAGCTGATAACCTAGCCATACTTCTTGGTGTAGGTAGCTTGCTAGAGATTTGACCGGCAACAGGTTTAAAGTTAAAGTTTTGCGATGGATTAGACTTAACGAATCCAATAATCAATGGATCTAATCCTTTATGTGACGGTTTTTCTTCTCCCTCTGGTATTGATGCACCTTCAGGCGGGACATAAGCTTCACCGCCTTCAGCCCAATGCAACCATTCATTAGCGTCAACAATAAGGAAGCCAGCGGTAAAGCGGTCGGTTAGCGCAGGAGGAATAGGAATATTACCCCATGTCTTACCAAGGTTACCAGCAGCAACAATACACATGCGATTTGACATCGGTGTGCCGCCAATAGAGTGATCATAAACAACCTCAAAGAACGCTTTTAATACCTGAGGCGACCCTTGATTTAATTCGTCAAAGAAAAGAAATCCACGAGCATTAGGTCTAGATACATAATAGATCCAAGGGCCTTGTTTAACAGTAAGATATTCTTTAGCTGAACTAATATCAGGAATCCCAACAACGTCTGAGGGCTCGAGACCTGCTGTACGGATATCGACGAGTGAGAAGTATTTCTCAGGGTGCTCCATCATATCAACCTTTTTCTCTGAAGAAGCTTTGTTCCAGCTAGCAAATTCTAATCCCTCTTCACGAGCTACTTGTTCAGCTACGTGGAGAACGGTAGCACTCTTACCGATACCTGCATCACCATATACGAGTAAGTTCTCTTTAGGATTAGCGTGATAGGCACGAATTAAATCAATAACGAGAGTTTTATAACCATTCCAAGTACCGATATTGTCATCGCCTTCAGGTGGCTTTTCAATAGCACTCCAATTACCAGCTAGCGTGGCATCAATATCATCAAAAGATAAGCGACCTCCGGGTCTAGCAGGCTGCACGGCAGCGGCTTTCTTTATATCTGTCTCAACCCTCTTAGCCATTTGCTTAGCTGCAGGCGTTACTTCAGGTGTAGGTTTGGTGACAGGAGCTTCTGTCAAATAGACGCTTTTATATGCTCGTAATATATTATTTGAATCTGACATAATCGCTATTGTTATTTATGTTCAATGTCGACGAAATATATCTCCGGTCTTGGCTTGATATTCTTTATTATTGTGTCAGTGCCACTATCACTGTTAATTAAAAAGATAGGAGCTTCATTTAAACTTGGTAATTTTGGATTTTCTTCAACATGACCATCAGTTAAGATTAACATATGCATACTGCTAGTATCGATTTTATTCTTTTTGAGATATCTATCAATAGAGCTTAAATCTGTTCCACCTGATTGAGCACCAACACCGACAAGTATTTTTGCTGCACTCTCAACGTCAACTACACTTGTATCTATATCTACTTGTTTATAAACTTCTGTGTGCCAGAAGAGAATAGTCAGTTTAGCGTTTAAAAAACTATTCATAATAGCAATAATCTCAGTAATAAATTGATTTAAAACTGGCCCGGTCATAGAGCCTGAAGTATCAATAGCAATAACGGCTTCAATATCACTTTCAATTGTCGTACTCTTTGGAGCATAATAACCAGCAGCTAAAGCACGCTTATTCGGACGGCCCCAGTCATAATGATGTTGAGAGTTGGTTGTAATAAAGTCGTGTAAGATTTGTTTCCAGTTTGTCTTTGATTTAAATTGGTTCTTGTCAAACCAGCGAGGTGTACCAGCTCCGTGGCCACGATGTTTTTCAGCTTCCTTAGCAGCATCTAAAATTTTTGTTTTTACATCGGCAATAGCTTGCTGCTCTGTCTTATCTGTATTATCAGGCTGATATTTTGGATCATTGCCAGGTGTTTGAAGTGCTTTAGGAGCATTACTCTTTCCTTCAATGTGTACATCAATCGTATTACCGCCGACAGTGAGACCGGCATTAATACCAGCTCGATCACCGAGTGATACCTCATTACCTCCAGAGCTCGAGCTTTTACTACCTGGTTGTGATTTACCCTGCTGACCTTGACTCTGTGGTGGCTGTCCCCATGGTATAACATTAGATGGATTACTCTGACCTTGACCAGGTTGTTTGCCTTGGGTAGGTCGCTTTAAAACTTTTACATCGTTAATATTTGATTTCATATTAGCTTAAATGTTGATCAATCTCTGCTTCTGAGATTTCTTTTGACGTTAATTCTTTTGTTCTAGGGTCAATTGATGTAACGATACCATATTTACCTTTCTTTTCATCGTAGATAACGTCGCCAATATTAATCGGAATAGGTCCTTGACCTTGACTTTTTTGATCCTTTGGTTCACAAGCAACATCTTTAATAATATCATAAAGCTTATCAGCTGACATCTCAGTGATATCTAAATTCTTAATTACCTTCTTTCCTTTTAATTCAGGTATAATCCAGCGATCACCTTTCTTAACAGGATCACACCCCCCCTCATCCATTGTAAACCCATCTTGGAAGAGATACATGTTCATAATGTAGTCAGTAGCTATATTCCAAAGATAATGATTTCGACCACGCTTGCGAAAGAATGAAAGAGTTATAACATGCATTGCTTCGTGAGCTAGTACACCTACTACTTGATCTTCTGTTAATTTTAACGCATATGAAGGATTGATATAGATATTACCGTAATCATCTACCGCCATTGTGTCGATATCGGTAGCAAAGCATACTTTAAGTCTAGCAAGAACGTTACCTATAAAGATGCTCTTTTTCATAAGAAGATATTTGCAGCGTTGAATCTTCAATTCAAGCTTTGGCCATATTTTTGGGTCGATCATATCACCTTGAACAACAGAGTCATCGGACTCTAATATTAGAGTTTTGTATAGATCGAATAATGTTCTGCTATCTTTACCCAAATACATATATCTAAATATTTAGACATATTTATAGTGAATACCCTATAAATTACTTCCTTCTAGATAAAGCAGTAATTTCTAATTACTGTTATTTTTATCTTTCTGGTTGCCATATAGGTACGATCTTATATTATCATTATATGTTAATTAAGTCAGTAATCCGGGATATATCAGGAGCAATCATGGCTATTTCGTTTATGTTATGCTATCTCCCACAGATTCTTAAGATTATTAAGACTCGTTCCTCGGTAGATGTATCACCAACTATGATATTTCTTGGTTTATCTGGGTATATCTTTGGAATGATCTATATGTTCCTTAATGTATTCGGTGCCTGGTGGTTCCTTAATTACATGACAGGTATCATTAGTTCCTTGTTCCTTCTCTATTATTGGTACAGGCACAGGAACGGTTCCTAAGGAACCTTAGTGCTAGCTAAGAATATGAACGAGGAATCATATAATAAACAGTGGTTCTTAGGAACCTAAACCGGGCCGGAACTACGTTTAAAGGGTTCCGCGGAACTATATAAGGAAAGGTTCCTAGAAACATAAATATAGATATGCTTAGAGATTCAAGACATATTGCTGAAGCTTATACAACAGTTCCTTCAACACCAATTTCCGTTCCTAATACCATTACCCCTGGTGTAAAGATGACACCAACCCCTGTATCCCAGGGTAACGAAGAAACAAAAAAGACAGTAAAGGACTGGCTTAGATTAGAACCCGGGCTCTACCCTATTGACACCGTCCGTAAGGCCGATCATACCGCTCATGTCATTCTCCAGTTCATCTATTCTATCTGCACTGGGCCTGATGCCGTAAGCCGTGTTTTAAAAACTCTTAACAAGGCTTATAAGCAGGATAAGAAGTAAAGGCTTGATAGCCTAATCCTAGTAGTATAAATTACTACATCTAAAAAGGATTAAATATTATGGCCATGACAACAAAGAAGAAGGAGTGTGATACTCCTGTTTATGAGAAGAAAATTACAACTCTCATTACCTCAGACATGGTCTTGGATTTATACGCAAGAGCAAAAAAGGCTAAAGGTCAGGAGAAGAAAATACTAATGGATCGTGTAGTGTTCTTAAGTCAGCATCTCAATCACTATACCCCGATTATTCCAAGTCATTACTCCTCTTAATCTTTTCTTCGTATTTTAAAACGATTTCATTAATGACACGCTTACGATTTTCATCAAAGTGGTATCCACGGCACTTCGGACAAAAGGTCTCTACATACATAACTACAGTCTCACATCCTTCACACACTTTATACCAAAACCAAGTATTCTTGAGCTCTTCCTTAATTTCTTCGATATTAATCTTAGTTTTCTTTTTACCCATTTACTAAATAGTATATATGGTCAATGACATGTATGCCATCTATGAATCGTACCTAACGAAGGAAACCGTTGGAGCGGCAAGTGCTAATAATACCGAACGTGGTAATGTCAATATTTTATATAGACCTCTATCCCAGGGAAGTACGTTTGGTGACCTTGGTCAGGATAACGAAGAGATTAAAGCTCCAAAAGAAATTACCAAGCTTATTAAGAGTATAACCGCTTGTGCTCAAAAAGGTGATTATAGTGGTATTGTTGTTGATTGTATGCACTTGGGTAAGGTGGCTGGTGCACTTATTAAAAAATAATTGACTTTATAAGCATTTATTGTATAATGCTTGAATGGATGCAGTCATTAAAAATCTTGCTTGGACGGATATTTTTTATAGTGTAACAAGTCTTGAAGAGCTTCTTAAGGAAGATAATTTTATCCCGGATGTTATTATTACAATCGGTCGCGGTGGAATGATCCCAGGTACTCTACTTGCCTACCGACTTGATGTTAAAATTGTTCAAAACTTTTCTGTTCAGACTTATAATGAAAAAAATGTTAAGTCAGGGTTTATTATTTCAATTCAAGAGCCTGGTCATAGCTTAGCTCTTAAACATCGTAGTGATAAAGTATTGGTTGTTGACGATATCTCCGATGGCGGCTCAACTCTTGAGTATATTAAGAATGAATTAGCAACAAATTACGGACTTGATAATCTTAGGTTTGCTACCCTCTATACAAAGCCTCATACGACATTTGTACCTGATTACTACGTCACAAAATATTCAAATAATTCCTGGATCGTATTCCCCTGGGAGGTAACTGATTAGTCTTTTAAGATAGACGAGAGAAGCTCACCGATCTTTTTAGCGTGAGCTTTAGAGAGTACTATTCGTACCTCTGTTGGTAATATATTACCAATTACAGCTCCGCTTCGATTAGGAAATGTACCTTCCATATCACCTGTTGTCATTCCAATGTCAGGGCCTGATTGAACGGCGTTTTGACTCTTTGGTAATACGTTAAAGTCTTCTACAAATTTGCTAAATTTCATAATCGTTTATAGTTTCAGGTTTTGGATATCTAGCTTTTATTTCTTGACAAGCTTTAATATACTTATTAATTTGATCGTGGTCATTCTTCACAATACCATCAATGTATTCAAATATAGGAGGATATTCACGTGCTCTTAAAATGTAATAAGGCATGACCGGTCGCTTGACTTCTACTACTTCCCAGGTTTGTGTTTCTTCAATAAATCTTATAACCTCGTTATCTTTTAATACAGGCGGTACTATAGTGGTTGCGTTAGCTGGAATTAACCACCGACCTGTTACTAAGGGATCAGGGTCAGCGTCTTCATCAAATGTATAAACTTTAGTATTAGGATTATAGTTATAAACTTTCACTAGCTATATTATAACTTAGTATTTAATACAGGCAAGAAGTGCTATATTCGTTGGTCGTGTATCACCAGGCTTAGTACCGACATCAATAGGCCCACCGGTATATGAATAATTATTACCACCAGTATTTCGCGTACCTAGAAGACTACCATTAATGGTCATATTAAATATTGATTTTTGTGATGCGATTCGATCATCACCATCATCGAAGGCAACGGAAAATGTATTATAACCGGCGTAAGCGACTTGTGTATTACCAAAACTTCTACCAGCATCTGTTGTTGGTACAGGTAGTGTTGAAGTAGGCGTGGTAGCATAATTAGCTGCTCCAATACCATCATTCCAACCACGGATAAACTGACCGCGTAGATCAGGTATACGGAAATTTGAAGGACCGTCTGTTGATTGCCACCAAATAGTATTATTATTACTTTGCTTCGGGAGTACAGTAAAGAGAGCATGGTAATCAGCTTGACGAAGAACAGCACCATTAGCCTTTATCCATCCTGCTGGTGCTGTTGTTGTGGCAAAGAACGCAACAGTACCCGGTGGTGCTGCATTCTTCGCTTGTGTATCAACATAATCTTTACGCGTTAGTTCATTAATTGCTGTTGGTTGATTACTGGTGTATACGTTAGTCGCCGTTACACTACCTGCGAACGCTGTCTGATCTGACTTAATACGTGCCCAATTTCTCCAAGTATTCGGGGTACTTGATGGAAAATTCCCAACTATAAATCCATCACCAGTACCTGTATCATCACCTACATTAAATCGCAGCTCTGTCGAGTTCGAAGCAACGTTATAGCGAAACGCATATAAAGAATCAGTATTACTCGATCCACCGAATAAAAGCTTGTCGCCACTCGCCGGATATGTGAGACTTGGATTACCGATATTTATATTACCTCTGACATCAAGGGTAGTAGTAGGTAATGCAACGCCAATACCAACATTACCGGAGCTATTAATTCTTATTCCCTTAGCAGATGCTGAATGCGGACCAATAACAATAGCACTTTTTGCATTATCTATAGAACCAGCTGAGTAGATTAAAGAGGTGTCGTTATCCTGAACTAATGTATTCCATGATCCTACAGCTTCATTACTATTGAATTGTATCCATTGTGTGCCATCGGTAGTAAAGATATCAGCAGTTGAGTTTTTACCAGCAGATCTCTGTACATAAAATCTATTATTAGTTTGACTTGCACCAACACTTACTGTACCGCCATTTGGCGCTAGCGTAGTGTTACCGGACTGATCGATAATAAACCTACTAGTACTCGATCCGAGAACTCCTGTCCATATATTAAATGTGTTATTAGTAGATTCTTTTGTTATAGTAAAGCCTTGATTATTAATATTGTTACCTAATTGAATAGCACCATAATTTGATTTATTAATAAAGAGATTTGCAGTCAGTGTAAGATTACCAGTTACTGTACCACCACTAAGTGGTAGATATTTTGCAAGTAAATCTGTTGTAATAGTACTCGTACTTCTTACATATGCAAGGTTTACAACGTCGTTATTATTAGTGGGTATTACATCCGTTGTAAAGCGACCATTGTTTGTAGCAGTAGCATCTAGTGTACCTGCTAATGACCCGCCACTCTGCTGTATGCAGATAGGTGTGTTAAAGGTGAGCTTACTGGCCCCTGCAACAATTGTAGTACCACCGGTAGCGGAGAGAGTAACAGCACCGAGAGCTGTTCCTGTACTCGTATAACCTAAAAACTGATTACTACTACCAATAGCAATATCATTAATACCCGTACCTGTACTATTTGTAATCTTGACGCTATTTGCAACACCAGGCTTAAGAAATGTATTCGTAATACCGTTTACCTTGACATCTAAGATGTTTCCGCTACCACCTGATAGGGCCTGTGAACCAGCAGTAACACTAGCGTTTAATTCATTAATACCGACACCGTATCCCTGACCGTTTGTACCGTTCTGTATTGTTAGTTGAGTGCCATTATAATAAAATTGATTTGTATTATAATTTGTTGTGCTGTAGAGATGCGCAAAATTTGATAAGAGAGGAACATCAGTATTAGCGGCAATTAAGCTTGCCCCGGTTATAGTCCATAATGATGTTGTACTTTGATCATAAACAAAATCACCAACGTAAGCAGCACTTAAAAGCGCAAAAGCTGCTTGTGATAGATTTGTTTGTGTAGAATTAAATACATAGTTACCTGACAGAGCAGGAATAACACCATAATTTATGGCACCGGCGGGATTACCTCCTGGTGTACTACCATCGCCGATAAAGAGACGTTTAGTATCTTGACTGTACCCAGGCTCACCGGTATTTAAAACGACTGTTTGTCTCTGGCTATCAGCTCCACGACGAAATAATATTTTATATACATCTGACATACTATATGTTCAAATTATTTATCTTAATTGTATAAATTACCATACCTTTATAAATACTAATATGGCGAAGATATATTCAGCTGTCGTATCAGGCAAAAATACAATCTCTGTGTTCAATGTTGAAAATGGCATTACAAACTATAAAATTAATCTCGGTGACGTAGAAATTGTTAACGGCCCTGTAGTAACAAACGACAAGCTAACAGTTGTTGTAAAAAACAAACAAGGAAAAATGCAAGGAAAGGTATATTCATTACCAAAAGGCATTCTTTCCTATTCCTTTCAGATTAAATAATTTGTATACCCTATCTTTGTATGCGTGTCTCCATTAAACCGGCTGAAATTAATAAATTAAAATCCGATGTTGAGCACCTGTATAAAACCGTATACCAGGGAAACGGTAAGCCTTCTATTTTAAATCAAATTACTAGTATTGAGCATAGATTAACCTCTCTAGAAGAAAAGCTTGATTCAAGCTTTAAGTCCATGGAGAGTGAAATGTCGTTAAAATTTGACAATATTACTGAAATCGTAAATGAAAGATTCACACATATTTCATATCAAATTTCACGTGAATTTGAAACCGATAAAGTAACTACAGCAGGAAAACACCAATTAAAAGCTAGTTTAATGGCTGCTGCAATTGCTACAGTTACTACCTTTGGTGCGCTTTTGATAAATCACGTACTACATGTACGCTAGCGTGTAAAGTTGATAAAAGAATAACCTGTGTTATAATACAGGCATGACATTAGTTAACGTAAACGATACTCAAGAGCCATTAACGCTAGATAAGTTTACTGTTATTTCAAAAAACAAATATCCGTATAGTATCATTGGTTTTCAGCTGAAAAATCTTTACGATCAACAGCGTATTAAGATAAAAACAAAATACAATACAAAAGATATTGTACACATCTTACCAACGGTTAATCTCGAAGCAGCTTTCTTTAGAGGTATTAAAATTTATATACGTGAAAAATATCTTCCCCTTATCGATCAACTCAAGCAATTTAATACTATTTTATCTGACAGTGTCGATGTTAGTGTGTATAAAAGTTTGCTTGATGAATACGGATTAACATGTAATGATTGTTTTGCTTTTTTAAAGAAAGGCGTGTATCCAGTTGATGGTAGGTGCTTATCTGATATATCAAATATCGATATAACGCTTGAGTCTTTATATGAAAATGCCTTTAATACAAAGAGTGTTCCGGTATATCAGTCGTTTAGTAGTTTTACGATTTTCATTTTATGTAATGAGACGATTTATTCGTCTAATAATAAGTAATTGTATGACCTTTCTTATAGAGAATACCTTACTCTATAAGAAGTATATGGACGAAAGAGAGCATATCCTGAGAAATAAGTGGTATATGTCTGAGCGCTTAGGTAAAGATGTAGGATACGAGAGAGCGCTTTTGGATTGGTTGTTAAATAAAAAAGAATATCTTAAGAAAGATATGATATAATTGATGGGTCCTTTGCAACCTTAATAGGACCGAAGTCATTATTCTCAGTAGCAGCTAAGCTTTGCATAGCTATTTGACGCACTGCCATGTGTGATCCTACTTCACCTTCATCGTGATCATGTGTGTGAGCATTTATTACAATAGCATCAGCATGAGATCCAGTACCCATGTTCATAATTGGAAATTTAGGTGCACCGCCACTTTCTGGAATACTTGCAGCTGTATGTAATAGTTGTACCTCTGCAGGTGTTAAGCCACGAAGTGATATTGCATTAGTCACGTCATTAGGAGCCGGGCTAGAGATCGGTGCCTTTGGTGCTACGTATCCTGGTGTAGCTTGAAGAGTGCCAGTTGCGCCAATAGGACCAGTCCCTGCAACGCAGAATCCGGTTGGCGTTATAACAGCAATCGGGGCAGGGTTATAAGAATAAACAGGGTAACCAAGATTACCTGTACCTACGACGAGACATGTATTCGGTGGTATATACCCTACAATAGTTCCTGTTGGTACAAACCCACTATATCTACCTGGATCTGTATATCCCATATGTACAGGTACACCAGCTCCTGCTGGTGTTAACTCTCTTGAAGTCGGATCAGGTACAACACCACCTGTGTCCATAGGTATTGAAACACCTGTACACATATCAGCTGTAGGGCCGCCTCGTGTAGTTACAGCGCTAGTTTGACGTTTCTTTTGCGGTGTATCAGTTTGTTGAGCTGCAAGATTATGTTCAATATATACGCCACCCTTAATATATAGATTACCTGAAATACCAACATCACCATCAAGTAATACCTGTTCGTTGTTACGTTGTTTAATATGTACAATATCTCCAATAAGTGAAAGTCGCTTTCCACCGTCGACATTAACTTCATTAGCGCTACCGATATTAACCTGCTCACCGGCAATACTAGTCATAGCGCCGGATATATTAACAACACCGTATGACTTAAGATTCAAACCACCAGCTCCAACCAACACACTATATCGATTACATACATTGAGTGAATATGTACCTCCTGGTAGATCGTCAACCTGTACTTGTTCAATAAGTGGCGTTGGCTTACGAACTAACATCGTTGCACCTGGGTGAACCTGAACGTAAGCAGGCTCCATTTTACCAAGTGGGTCGACTCTTATAGCGCCCCAATCATTCATTACTGTACCAATTGTCTCAACTTTATGTTTTGTAATTTCAACAATTTCAGATCCACCTCGACCCATTTGTGCTTCAAGTTTAGCTAGCTGTGGTATTGCGTCAGTCATTAACTGCGGTAGGTCAATAATCTTCTTAGGTTCAGGGGTCCAGATACCATTAAACGAACTCGGGCTTATTCCCGGTGTAGGGGGGTAGGGATTTTTAGGATTATTGCAGACTGGGCATGGAAGACCAAAGGGATAGCCAGGTGCATTTTGCAATGTCGATCCATCATGTCCGACCATCGGTGTATTAGCTCCAACGAGTGATAGAGTACTAGCTTGATAATTGACTAAACCTGTAATAAAGCTAGTGAGCTTACCGAGCAAGGCAGTCGGGCTCGTGGGTATCAAGCCTCTTACAACAGTAGGTGAAAGATTAAGAAAATTATATTTTCCAACACCGTCGCCTCCAATTGTACTGGTGTCAGCGACGTTAGATGAGGCGCCATATCCTGGGGCAAAGGAATTGTTTATCGCGAGTGTCGTGGCACCGCCAGCACAAACAGGACATGGTTCAGGTTGACCCGCTCTAGTCTGACCTGTTCCATTAAGCTTTAAGAGTGATGCAACGTTTTCATGTATGCCATTAGTGCGCTGTATATCGAACAATTGCTTAATATCGGCAATCGGATCCATAATAGCCTTCCATTGTGCATATAAGGCTGAATTTAAGTCACCGACCTTACGATAGTGATCACCGGCTACAACACAATCAAAGTCACGTTGTGTAAACTCATTACGTGTGCCTCTAATAGTTTCAAACATATCACCAAGTACGAGCTTTTGATCATTGCCTGTAGCTAGCTCTATATTTGCTTGGTTATTAAACTCTTTAAAAGACCCGGAATAATGTGTAATTTTTAATAATTCTCGATTGTCGGTATTTACGAAAGCGAGGGTACCACCCTTCTGATTAATGACATATTTGTTGCGATAGGTTTCAGCATTTATAGTGCCGGAACCAATTGTTGTGTTCTCCCATTCACCAGGATAATCTAATCCTGGTTGACCTACAGTTGCGTCAAAAATACTATTCCACTCCGATGCACCATGTGATGCGCTAAAGACAACAGGCTTTAATGGATCTCCGGCATTAAAAAATACCCAAACATGTGAACCAACATTTGGAATAGCAAAAGATCCTTTTCCACTATTACTATAACACTCAGGTGTATAATTATAGCTTAATTTATTGACATTATTAACATTTGTTAATTGCGGATTATTAAATGCGTCACTTAAATTAACTGTTGCCATGTCGTAGATATGGCCAGGTTTTTCACCAATATTATCGGAGTTCTGTTGATATGGAGACTGCGCTGAATTATCACCAAATAGATAATTAAAATTACTTCCATCGCTTGTTGTTGCTTTTTTTGATGCTGCGTGATATCTACCAGCGCTTGACTCACCGGCAATTGGTGAAGCAACTTCGGCCCAGGGAAGAATTTGCTTTAAGTCATCAATAATATTTGTTAAATCACTACCTACATTACTACCAATAAATTTAAATACGCGATCGACTGCTGGTTGTTGATCGCTATTCTCTGTCCAATTCTTATAAACGGTTGGAGTTACATGAGGAACAAAAACTTTAACACGACCGCGGTATTGTGGGTCGTTATTCTGCACCACAATACCCATGTAATTGCCATAATATTTTGGATAGTCCATGCTTGATTTAATATTATTTACACCACTACACCATCGTTGCAATGTAATGGCTTATATTGTAAGCTATCTCCCTGCTTAAACCCTACTCTTGTTTTTCTAGTAGTTCCTTTCACGAAAGTAAAGACGCCATATTTACGTAAAGCGCTTATTAAGCTAGCGGTAAATCCGGCTCTGACAGCGTCAACTTTACTTTCAAATCGCCAATATCTACCGTCTGAGCAAATTAGCGTGAACGGCTTTTTATTAAAATTACTGTTAAGAAAGTGATGTGTACCGTTTTTAACTCTATCAAGAGCGATTCTTTTAGCGTGATCTGTTGTGAAGTTATGTATACCTTTTTTTACCCTTTGTAAATTCGATTGTTGTATCTTTTTTTTATGTTTAGCTGTAAATACCCTGCCTTTAAGAGCTTTACTTATATTATGACCCCATGTTATATTCTTTGTTTTACCTTTTAATGCTTTGCTTATCTTTTGTCGTATTTTATCCGGCATTACCCAGCCAGTTTCTCTACCACCGCCATTTGTTTTGTTTAATAAAATACCTGTGCCTTTATCCTTTCTTCCATATAATAAAATTAATTGTTCCTCTAACATAAACGCTTCTTTTGCTGTTAGGTGATCTTTATAAATGCGTACGGCTGGCCAGTTGCCCGTAGTGGTATATATTTGTTTTATTTTTTCGCTTTTAGCAGAAAATTTATTTAAATTGCGTTTTAAAAAATGATTATTATATCGCTTACCTGATCCCTTACCAACATAAAACGGATTGTTTAAAGTATCAAATATGATATAAACGTAATATTTTTTATTAGTATCTGCTATATTTTTCATTCTATATTATTTATACGCTGTTGTTCATATATCAGTTGAATATTGTTAATAAATAATATAATATATGAATATGCTTATTAAAGTTTCACACGAGTGTCCAATTAGTATTTTGGATAGAGCTCATGAATTTTCTGACTACGAATACTGTCTCGTCCATCTTCTCGATAAATATCCAAAATACTACGAACACTATAAAACAGCGAGAGAGATTTACAATCGTGAAGTTCTCCTAGATAATTCTATTTTTGAGCTTGGCCATGCTTTTGATTCAGATAAGTTCTTGTCTGCAGCTATTGACCTTAAGCCTAATATGTTTATTGTCCCGGATGTCTTGGAAGATAGTAATGAAACGAGAAAGAGTTTTGTAGATTGGATTGCAACAGGGAAGATTGATGAGATCAAGCAACATTGCTTCACGAAAGCTATTGGTGCAGTTCAGGGCAAGACTTGGCAGGAGCTTACTGATTGCTATAAATTTATGTCAGATCATGCTGATATGATTGCTATTAGTTTTGACTTTTCATATTATGAAGCAACAGGTGAAGGTCTTACAAAGCTTGATAAATGGTGTTCAGGTCGACAGCGTTTTATTAGTCAACTTATTGATAGTGGTATTTGGAATTGGAGTAAGCCACATCACCTTCTTGGATGCTCTCTAGCTAAGGAGTTTAGATATTATATTAACCACAATATCTTTAATATAGCAAGCTGTGATACGAGTAATCCTATCGTGGCAGCATTACACGGCATGCAGTATGACGCTGATTATGGGCTTCCAATAAAACCATCGACAAAGCTTGCCAACTTAATTGATCATCAAGTTACAAAAGAAGAGATGGAAATTATCGATTATAATACTAAAATGTTTAAAAAAATCTTATGCAGATAAACGAAAATTGGATAGCATTTTTTAGTCAAAGTGGTTCTGAATTAAATAATATTATTCATCACACTAAGAAGGTACCTGTGGCGATTATTACAAATCGTCAAGATGACGAGGGATTAAATTTATTGTTAAAGCGTGCTAGAGATGAGGGTAAATTAAACTGGATTATATTACCTAAAAATCCTGAATTAAAGGATTATAAAAAGGCACTTAAGCCATTTAAAACCCCCCTTATTACACTACACGGCTATCTTAGAATTATTCCTAAAGAGATTTGTAAGAAATATAAGAAAATATATAATCTTCATCCTGGTCTTATTACTGAATACCCGGAGCTAAAGGGCAAGGATCCTCAGATAAGAGCCGTTAGAGCCGGTCATAAGATTGCTGGTGCTGTTATACACAGGGTTATTCCAGAGGTTGATGCTGGTGAAATTATTGATTGGCATCCTATGTATATAGCTGGTATGAGTGAAGAGGAAGTAATCGACCGCTTACATTCACTCAGTACAATTTTATGGTATAGATTTTTTGATAATTATGAGCATAGATGAAATACAAAAGGCAATAGAAACCCAATATCCTGATACATGTGCTGAATTTAAAAAAATTCAGCACGATCATTATCTTACATTTTGTAAGAAGCAATTTGACTATGGTCCGGGTAATATCTCTCTTGGATCTTCATTAGTATCACCTGATGAGAGAAAAGCCTCAATTTCAGCTATTGTTGTTAGACTCAATGATAAGTTACAGCGATTGATTAATCTTGTTCTTAGAAAGAACAGTCTAGAATCTGCTAATGAATCTGTATTCGATGCGTTTCTTGATATTTCTGTTTATAGTATTATCGCTGAGATTGTTAATCGTGGCAAGTGGGCGAAGTAGTCTCTATAATTGATATATGTTAATAAGCTTTTCAGGGGTTCAGAGTTCAGGTAAAACTACATTACTGAAGGCTTGTAAAGAAATCTATAGCGATCGATTTGAGTTTGTAGATGAGGTTACGAGGCTAGTAAAGCGTGAGTTTAATGTTCCTATTAATGAAGAGGGTACGGGTTTAACGCAATGCTTAATCACGAATAAACATATCGAGAACGTTCTAAGATTTAGGGAGACAAAGGGGGCTATACTTGATCGTTGTATTCTCGATGGACTGTGCTATACAGGATATCTTCACATAGAGGGTAGTGTTCCGAAGTGGGTATTTGAATATACGAAGAACGTTTTTAAGAAGCTTATTACTCAATATGATATTATTTTTTATACTGATCCCTATGATGTAGCTCTTATTGATGATGGAGAGAGAAGTACTGATGTGGAGTTTAGAAACAAAATGATTGAAACGTTTGAACAAGCTATTATTTCGTATAATGATTTACTAGAAAATAAACTTGTTCGATTAAAAGGAACAGTTGAAGAACGAATGGAAGCTATTAAAATAAAGCTACAATAATTATGACAACAAACTTAACAGATATCGCTTCTAAGACTCTTGGCTCATCCGCTTCATACGCTGTATATACGGAGCAATTTGATCCATCGCTTCTTAATCCTATGCCTCGAATCCTTGCCCGTGAAGGGTGGGGTATTAAGGGTGATGAGTTTGTAGGTTTTGATACATGGCATTGTCACGAAGCAACATTTCTCTTGAATAATGGCGTGCCTATTGCCGGTACGGTTAAGTATGTATATCCAGCTGATTCGGAGTTTATGGTTGAATCTAAATCAGCTAAGCTCTACATGAATTCTTTTGATATGTGTAAGATGGGTGATACCGCAGAAGAGGCTATCAAGAATTATGAAAACCAAATTGCTACTGATCTTACAAATGCTATTGGTAGAGATGTAAAGGTTAAATTTTTTAAGTCAGGTTCTGCAGGCCTCTTTCCTCTTAATGACTACACTGATTTGTATGACATTATAAACAAAGCTAATGGTGTAGAGATTACTGATTACAGCGCTAAGGAAAACCATCTTAAATTTATTGAAAGATCTAACGGCGGGACACTTTGTGATAACAAATATTTTACAAATGCTCTAAGATCACGTTGTAGACATACAAAGCAAAAAGATACAGGTGCAGCTTATATTAATATTATTACAAAAGGTACATCAGTTGATCCTATCTCGCTCTTTAAGCAGATTGTCTCATTGCGTGAGGTTAATGAATTTCATGAATTTTGCGCAGAAAAGCTTCTCACAAGTATTATGGAGCATAAAGAAGTTGTAGATTGCGTGGTCACGCTTCTTTACTCACGTCGTGGATCTCTGGATATCAATCCAACCCGCGCTAGCAATAGACATCTTCTCCCGAAGCTTCTTACCGATATAAACGTATACACAGAGAAGGCAATGGGTCAGTAATTTAGCTTGTTAGTTGTTGTAACAAAAAAAGCCCTGGCTTAAGCCAGGGCTTTTTCTTTATTTGTATAATGTTATTTTAGCCGAGATATGACTGAAGTCTCGAGTTTCCGAAAGTTGTACGAACTTGATGATTAACATCAGGGCTACCTGTGAAGTAGAAGAAATTATCGAGCGTAGATGTCTTTGTAGGATCAAGGATAATTGTTGATTTATTTGACGAAAGACTGATAACTGTGTTCCAAAGGTTACTTGCGATACCGGCTTGTGGCGGCCAGTAGAGAGTGAAGGTGCTGCTTACATTGCTCAAATAGGTTGATCCAGGCTGGATCTGACCAGGCCAAACTTGAGGCGTTGTCAGTGACGAGGCAGAACTAAGGGTAAGATTAATGCTTGTTATACCAGCTGAAGCACTTAATGCAAGACCTGTACTATCAGGATCTGTTGCGAAATTTAACTTTGCAACGAGATCGGATGTTTTATTACCGAGCGTTGTACCGGATGTGGTGAGAAGAAGAGTTCCATCTACACCTGTATTAACAACAAGACCAATAGGTGATCCAGAGAGAATAGGTGCAACTGTTAAGAGTGTTTCGTATGCCATATACTATTATTTATTCATCATGACATTATTTTTTGACACAATATAAAAGGGAAAACCCGGTCTTTCGACCGGGTTTTCTTTTTGATCTTTCGAGGATCGTGTGTACTTCTTAGAAGTAGACAGACTGAGTAGCAGGCGTAAATGCAGTGCTGAGACCCTGAAGAACGATGACGTGGTAATAAAGATTCGCGCCGAAGATGTTGTCAACAACACCGTAACGGGTGAGGAGACCAACACGAGGTGAGAAATCATTAGGACCGATGGTACGCTGAACCATTACAGGGATGTAAGGGCAGTAGATGATACCAGTGTCATAGAATTCAGGCCCCTTGTAACCAAGGAGGGCGTAGTCAAGGCGAGCAGAACGAGTCTGTGCAGTGGACGTCGGGGAGTTAGGCGGGAAACCACCTTTACCACCGAAGTTACCACCGTATTGAGCTTCGAACTGAGCCTCTGTACGTGTATCACGATAGACATTGAAACGACCGGCCAATGAGCCTACCTTTGCAACACCGACGGGCTGTGTATTGACAGAACCCTGGACAGGTACCCACTGGAATTCAGGGAGCATCTCCAAGATAGCGCAAACGCGAGGTGTACCAACGATGAAGTTGGCGGAACCACGGCGGTTACGGACGGCAATACGATTAGCCTCAACGATGAGTCTCTGATAGAAGTCACGATTACGCTCAACGAGCCAGCGACCATCGGCTGAAGCAGGATTCCAGACGGAGAACCCAACGCCGTAACCGGCATTGAGGGCTGTCTGGATCATACGAATGATCATTTCACGGTCGATTTCGGCCTGAAGCTCATACGACATAGCGTTGGTGAGTTCGGTGTCGATATCGATACCATTCATGTTCTTAAGATCCTGTTCGAGCTCAACGGACCAGCGAGCTGCGAGACGGCGGGTGCCGGCTTCAACTGCTGTCTTCTCAAAGGAAACGACGATCTGAGGAATGTTGCTGGACAACTCGAACTGGCCGAGTAATGCAGCGACGCCCTGATCTTCAGGAACCATTGTGAAGTAACCTGTAGCACCGGAGAGAGCTGAAGAGCTAGCACCAGTGAAGGCTGTGTTGAGGTACTGATAACCTAATTCAGGGTTAGCGGAGAGATAGGCGTTGGCGGCGGTGCTGTACTGGGTTGTACCAGAAGCATCGAGACCGGACGCCTGGTTCTGATAACCAAGTGAAGTGGGTTCGTACTTATAACGGAGTGCAAAAGCAAGACCGACTGGACCACTCATAGGCTGAACGCCAACGATTTCGTTGGTGATCAACTCAGGGAATGTACGTCTGATCATCGGGATGAGGATCTTAGGAAGACGAGCATCACCGGGGGCGTAGGCGTTATCGTTCTGTGAAGGGAACTGATTGCCGTAACCGGTACCGGTTGTACCGCCGAAGTTACCAGGGTTGCTGGAACCAAAGACACCACCAGCATCACTGTTGGTAGCCTCAAAGCACCACTTCTCCTGGTTTTCAAGGAGGATAGCGGTGTTCAAACGGGTATGATCGTCTTCAATCGCTGCAACGTTGTTGGACGTGTAATCCAATACAGGACTCCACTTCTCAAGCAATGTCTTAGCGCTTCTCTCGTCGATGTAAGACTGTGAAGGACGGATTGATTTTGACATAGTTTTAAAAAATTTCTTTCTTTTTGTCGACCTTAATTTCTATTCAGGGGAATTCCCTCAACAACAAATCTTCTATTCTTTAGAAGAAATTAAAACTTAGTACTTATGAAGCTCGTTTAAGTAAAGATTGAATGTACGATCTTCACTTGCAGGTGTCTCAACGGACTCCTCGATTACCGGGCGATCGACAGCTGTAGTAACTGTTTCTTCCCTGGCTTCTGTAACAAGATTGTTGAACCGCTCTTCTTCAGATTTCTCATAAAGACCGAGAGTATAATCAAAGTTTTCAGCGATAAACTTAGCGGACTTAGAACCAAGCATCTTTTTCATATACTTCTTCTTGTCCTCGTCGAGTGAAGAGATCTTCTTCTCGAGTGTTAAGCTCGCATTAACAGTGTTTAACTGCTCGGTTAATGTAGCAATCCGCTTATTAGCGGTTTCAAGCTGCTGGGCAGCTTCATCAATTCTTGTTTTGCCATCAACGACGGCATCACGGATGCTCTCTTGGGCGAGAGCCATATCAACAGAAAGCATGTTACGCATCTCGTTTAAAACGGAAGCGGCACGCTTATTATTGACAGCTTCTTGAATTTCGCTCTTTGGGAGTTTATCTTCAAGATAAAGTTCAAGATAATTGCTAACTTGGTCAATCATCTCGCTCTTAAAATCAGTAGCCTCTTCTGTAAGGGCAGTTTCATACTTCTCAATAATTCTCTTAAGCTTGTTAGCACGAT
>Ga0304729_1000495_pt1 | contig 29220 bp, 28 predicted proteins | sample C_131016_MF_Meta_FD_190475 | JGI IMG/M metagenome (GOLD analysis project Ga0304729, IMG submission 190475) | Freshwater microbial communities from Lake Croche, Canada to study carbon cycling - C_131016_MF_MetaG (v2) (version 2) | ecosystem: Environmental > Aquatic > Freshwater > Lake | place... | reverse complement strand
CCATGGAGTAGCAAGATTGACGTTGACGGTGAAATTGGTGACCGTGCCGATCCAACCGAGTTCAACCATCTTATGAGCTGCAGCAACGCCCTCTTCAAAGCGCAATTGCTGATTTACTGCGGCAACGATCTTATTTTTATCGACGAGGTCAGCCATAACAATGCCAGCTTCAACGGTAGTCGCCATCGGCTTTTGCGCCAGGATGTTCTTGCCCGCATTCGCGATTTTGGCAAAGAGTTCAGGCTGAGCAGCAGCTGGAACTGCGATATCAAATACTTGTGCCGAAGACTTCTCAATCATTTCGTCGAGAGATGCATACACATTCGCAATACCGTGCCTTGCTGCAACCTCTTTCGCTTTATCAAGATCAGTATCAGTAATCGCATCAACAGTGAGGCCGGCCTTTGTGTACGCGACAAGGTGCGCGCCATCCACAATTCCACCAGCGCCGACGCAGGCAATGGGAACTCGATGTGCTGGCGGAACTTCTAGTCGAACCGCATCTTGAATAACTTTAAATTGCTCCATCATTTACTGACCTTCGGCCTTCTGATTCTCTGCTTGCGAGGTGCGATAGAGAACTGTCTGCAAGTGCTCGGTATAGAGCAAGAGTTCTTCATTGTCGGCGCGGAAGATTTCGTAGGAGACTTTGAAGAGGCCCATATTTTCGTACTTAGGGTTTTTTTCTAGCAGAGTGCGCATGCCATAAATCGTGTCACCGATAAAGGTGGGCTTAATGAAGCGCAACTTGTCGTAGCCGTAACTAAAAGTATTGACGTTGTTATGGGCAAAGAGTCCGAGGCCATAACTAAAGACCATGGCTCCAGGAACTAACCGGCGCTTAAAGAGGCCCTCTTCCCGAGCCCAGATGTCATCGCCAACATAGGGGTGCATATCTAGTACCAGAGAATTAAAGAGCATGACTTCGCCCTCAGAGATAGTGCGTCGTAGCGAACGATCAACCTCGCCGACTTGATAATCCTCATACAACTTCACATCTTGATTCCATACTGGAATTTCGTAACGCGACTTGGGATCTGGATTGGGATTCTTCATTTATATTCCAAACTCTCTGCGGATAGCTTCGGTATTTTCACCAACATGAGGGGCGCCTTTGCTGTGCTTAATCGGGCGACCATCAATACGCATAGGCGAGCGGGTGGTCATGATGTCAACGCTCTCGCCGGTCTTAGATGTGCGGTGAATCTTCTGGGTCATATCAAGCTCTGCAAAACCCTCGTGTGCAATCAACTCTGGCAGAGTCAACACTGGTGCACACCAGATATCTGCGGCATCCAAGATTGCCAACCAATGATCGGTGGTGTTGGTCGATAACTTCGATGAAAGCAGTTGGGTAATTGCCTCTTGCTCGCTCCACCAAGTTGCTGGGTCTTCATACTTACTTAAATCCAACCCCAGTAGCTCACCTAATTGCGGAATCGGGGTCATAGCAATCGCCATGTAACCAGTCGACGTTTCATAGAGTCCATACGGTGCTGGCAAGAACGCATGTGCGCCGCTTCCCCGCTTGACGATCACGTTCGGGTCGAAGAGATTTGCGGTAATCAATTCAAATTGAAGGTCGAGCATGGATTCGAGCAAACTTGATTCAACGAGTCCGCCCTTACCGGTGCGTTCACGACGGAGCAACATTGCGGTCACGCCATGCGCTAAGTGAGTAGATGTAAAAATATCGGCAACAGCTAACCCAACCGGTACCGGTGGATCTCCTGCTTTTCCGTTAAGCCACGGTAAGCCGGAAATGGATTGAGCTAAGAGATCTTGTCCTGGTCGGTTCTTGAACGGACCCGTAGATCCATACCCGGTTGCACTTCCATAAACAATGCGGGGATTGCGCTTCTTGACCTCTTCGTAGCCCAGACCCAAGCGCTCAATCACGCCAGGCCTAAAGTTTTGAATAATTACATCAGCCTTATCAATCAACTTCCAAACTTCTTCCAGTCCTTGCGGATTTTTAAGGTCTGCGGCAAATGATTCTTTATTGCGATTCATCATGTGAAAAGACAGGGTGTCGCCATCTGCTTCTAGGCCAGCAAATGCAAGTGTTCTACCGATATCACCAGTGACGGGACGTTCGATTTTGATTACTCGTGCACCTAAATCTGCCAGTCGCATCGCTGCCACGGGACCAGCAAGGAACTGACTAAAGTCCAGAACGAGAAAGCCGTTGAGCGGCAGATCTTCTTTAGTCGACATGGAAAATTTCTGGGATTGCTGCCCACCACTCGCCATCGGCGCGATCGCTAACCGGAGTCTGTAATGGTTTGCAGACATCCCACCACTTCTGGGTTGTGGGATCTGCCGCCATCGCTGCCATATCTCCTTCGAAATCGTTGCCGACATATTCGAAGTAGGAGAAGAGCAGTTCGCCGTAGCGATAAATAGAGTAATTACGAATATTGCTATTCGCTATCTGCTTGAGAACTTCAGGCCAGACATCCGCATGAAGGCGTTCGTACTCGGCTCGGTTCTCCGGCTTCATCCCGATAACTGAGGCATAACGTTGCATCGATTACTCCTTTATTTGGAAAGTTGGAAATTTATAGGTTGTAAAAAGCTTTAGCAGTCTTAGATTTAATCCACTCTTGATCATCGGCCGGCAAGTGCGCAATCACATCCACCTGCGCCTTCCATACTTTGACGTAGTCGCCATTGAGAACGCAGACTGGCCAATCTCCACCCATCATGACTCGCTTCGCGCCATATGCCTTCACAATGTGATCAACATAGGGAAGCCAATCTTTAAAGGTCCAGTCCGGTGACGAGGCGGTATTGAGGCCAGATAATTTGGCATAGACGTTGGGGTAGGTCGCTAGGTCAGCCATCAAAGTTGCCCATGGCTCAAACTTTCCACCAGCGATATCTGGCTTGGCAAAGTGATCGACAATTATTTTGAGTTTAGGGAATTTCTTCGCGAGGGTGGGAACATTCTTAATATGCGCATCATTAACCGCGACATAATCAAAGGCCAATCCCTTGTTTTCGATCATCGCAATCGTCTCTAAAACTTCTGGCCGCAAAATCCAAGCATCATCCGAGTTGTACTTGGGGTTGCTGTAATCGTGCGAGAGATTGCGGAAGCCCTTGATGTACTTATTCTTGGCAAGTACGTCAATCGCAGCACTTGCTTCGCGTGGACGATCGAACGGAACCCACCCAACAACGCCTTGTACAAAACTTGAGTGCTCGGCCACATCTAACATGTAAAAAGTATCCTCGTAGGTATCTGCTGCTTGCACAAGAACCGAGCCAGTGACACCTGATGGTGCGATCTCTGGTTGCAGGCGCTCTGGTGAGAAGTCGTCGTAGAGCGGACCATACTCAGGTGCAATCCAGCTATACGTGCGTTCACTCATCATCCAAAGATGTTGATGCGCATCAATGAGTTCGTTGCTTGCCATTTCTTCCACCTTTCCCTGTTAGAGAACGCCGTAAGCGTTCCATACTTCACGCACGCTCTTGCCTGCGAGTAAATCCTTAAGAACCGCCTTCTCGCTCTGCGCGCGAGCATTCGCTAATTCAAAGACTTTATCGATATGCGCTGCGGGAACAACAGCGACGCCATCGGCATCAGCTATTACTGCGTCGCCAGGATTAACTTGAACTCCCCCGCACACGACAGTTGTACGAACTTCGGCAACGCGCATCCGGCCCTTGTAATCAATCGGACGCATCGATGCACCAAACACTGGGAACTCCAGCGGAATGATTGATTCGGTATCCCGCAATGGACCATCGCAGACCATGCCAGCTGCGCCACGACCCTTTGCCGCCGCCGAAAATAACTCGCCCCAGAAGGCGGAGATGTCGTTTGGACCGGTCGCTACTACCGCAAGTTCGCCTGGCTTTAACGTATCCAAATAATCAATCGCCTCGCCGTACGGATCTTTCTGGTCATACTCGCTACTTGCCTCAAAGCGTACGGTGGCCGCTAAGCCAACTGCGCGCATACCGGGTCGCAGAGCGCGCACTGATGTATTCATTACATTGTTGCGGATTCCCACCACATCAAGTGAATCGCTGACCATGGCAACTTTTACACGTGGATCTACATTGAGCGCCATTACTTCTTCCTATTCACGAGATAGACATGGACAAAGGCAATCACGGTTTCACCACGTTGATTGGTGACTGTCACCTTCTCGTCGACGATACCAAAATCATCCGGCCGCTTTGCGTGCTCGCGCTTCTCAGTAATCTCTGCGTGCGAGGTGATGGTGTCGCCAATAAAGACAGGTGCGATAAATCGGACTTTGTCATATCCGTATGACATTGCCTCATCATTAATTTCACCGGCGAGAGCGCCTACTGCGACCGAGAGAACAAGCGTTCCGTGCGCCATACGTTGACCAAAAGGTTGAGTAGCACACCACTCAGCATCCATATGATGCGGATAGAAATCTCCAGTTTGGCCAGCATGTAAAACGATATCGGCTTCAGTAATGGTGCGACCGGTGCTCGTTCGACTGCTACCGATCACATAATCCTCGAAGAACTCTTTCATGGGCTATTCCTTCACATTCTTCTCATATGTTGCGGCAATCTGCGAAATCACTGAGGCTTTTACAGTGCGAGTGGTGAGGGCTTGATGAATAATCTGAGAGCTTTCAAATTGCACATCTGGCCAACCGAGAACACGAGGACGCACCCATGCTCGTTCAAGTGTGCGCAAGGTATTACGGAAGAAGTTATTCGAGGCACGATTGAGCGCATCGTTCTTCCATGCAACGAGATTGCCGGGCTGTCCGCCACCGAGACCATAAGTAGTCGATTGGATTTCGGGAAGTGAGAGCAATACCGCCGCCCGAGATGCCGCCTCGAGATTCTTCGTTGCTGATGAAATTGCAACACCCGCTCCACCTAATTGCGAACCAGTAGCTCGGCCATCGAAGGAGGGAAGATCATCGTATGCCAGAGTATTTTTGCGAAAGCCTTGATGGCCGTAATTGCTATAGCCATACATACAAATTCCATGCGCATAGTCATCACCTCCCGCGAGAACTTCTGCAATATCAATCGGATTAGAAGTCGCACAGAAATCAGGAACAAGCGCAGCAAGTTCGACCATTATCTCCATGACTTCGAGGGCAACAGTTTCGTTGACGTAGGTGCCGCCATCACAGAGTGGCGCACCTTTCTGTGCCATCAGCGTTGCAAAGGTGCTGAATGCATCGACCGGTTTATGTGCCCACAGCAATTTCTTCGCTTTCGCCAAAGCAAAAACATCACTCCAAAAAACTGGCGCGCTATCAGTGAGATCTGGACGATAGGCACTTACTTGTGCCGCGGTGTCGATGGCAAGTGACCATTGCTTACCTTGATATTGATACGAATTATGAGATTGGCCAACGCTGGTTCGCGCAAGTAGTTCCATATCAGCGGCCGAAATTGCATCGTCAAGAGCAATTACCGCCTGTGCGTGAACCGCATCAGGCACGTGTGGATGATCGATGATCAATAAATCGTAATCTTGATAAAACTCAGAAATATGTTGGTCACCGAAGGCTAAGAGCGATCGAGCATCCCACTTAATAGTGATGCCCAATTTTTCCTGTAATAGCTGGTTGGAATTAACGACCGAGTCCAGTCCGCGCGGATGATCCCAAGTCATACCCTTGAGCTCAATCATTAATTAAGCACCGACAATTCGATTGATCTCATCGGCAAAGTACTCGCGAATCTTGATTCCATCCGAGAGGAACTTGCCGTAATTAAAGAACCCGTGAATCATTCCTGGGGCATCTTTATAAGCAACTGGTACACCTGCGGCAATTAACTTATCTTTATAGGCGATTCCATCATCACGCAACACGTCGTATTCAGCGGTAAGGAGAATTGTTGGTGGCAGACCGGCAAGTGATGTCGCTGCGTGCGGAACTGCGTATGGGTTCCTCTCATCACCTGGATTGAGATACGCCTCCCAAAGCCACTTCATAATTTTCTGAGTCAGACCATAATCGATTGCATTGGGAACGTTTGCGGATGCCACAAATTCTGGGCCATTGCATGGATAGATTAACCACTGGAATGCTAATTTAATGCGACCCCGATCGCGCGCAGCTAGTGCCACCGCTGATGCCAGATTGCCGCCCGCACTATCTCCTCCGACGCCAATTTTGCTGGGATCAATCTTGAAGTCGGCAGCTCGATCGAAAACCCACTCCAATGATTCATAGCAATCATTAAATGGGACTGGGAATTTATGCTCTGGAGCTTTCTGGTAATTCACAGAGATGATGACCGAGTTAGTCTTCGCTGCCATATCTGCAAGCTGCGATTCATACTTAGCTAAATTATTGAGAACCCATCCACCACCGTGAAAATAAACAATGCCGTTAAAGAGACCATCTGAACGCGAGCTCTTCTTCGGGGTATAGATACGAATTGGTAAATCTGCGGTGTGGGAGGTCAGAAATCCGTGGGTAATAGTTGTTTGATCGGTCAGCGGACCGCCCAAATCCTTAGGTTCGTTGTGAGAATTAAGACGAGCTTTATATGCACCCAACTCTGCAAGATCAGGAAGATTTGCAGCCTTACCGGCCTCAAGAAATGCAACTGCCTCTGGATGTAAGCTCACTGAAATACTATAGGATTCTAATTAGAGCAGGTCAAGGTCTTTCCATACTTCTTCTGCAATCGGTGCATCGAATGCGGCGCAGTTATCTCGCACTTCCTGGGCGCTTCGACATCCCACAATTACCGCTTTGACCGCTGGATGGCGTAACGGAAATTGCATGGCCGCTGAAGTGATTGAAACTTTGTGCTGGTCGAGCACATCGCGAATACGTTGCGCCCTCGCAATGAGTTCATCTGAGGCGGGACCATAATCGTATGTTGCGCCTTTGACTGGATTAGCCAAGATGCCAGAGTTGAAAACTCCAGCAGCGATGATATCTACTCCCCGCTTCAATGCCGCTGGCAATAAATCTTTCGCTGCCGATTGATCGAGAAGAGATTGTCGGCCGGCAATCAGAACCATATCGATATCAGTCTCGTTTATAAATCTGGTCGGGGCCGCGGTTTGATTCATTCCTACGCCAATCCCCTTGATCAATCCTGCCTCCCGCATCTTCGCCAGTGCTGGAAATGCCTCTTGAATACCCTGTTCGATATATATCTGATCATCGGGATCGTGGATGAAGACAAAATCCACACTATCCATCTGTAACTTTTCCAGTGAATCTTTAATTGATTTCTCTACTGCCTTTGCTGAGTAATCAAAGAAGCGCTCCAGCGTATTATCGGCATCCATAAAATATTCATCGACATCGTCTGTAGTAGGAACTAGTAGTCGACCAATTTTTGTTGATATATGAAAACCAGTTTTACCTTTGAGGATTCGACCGAGCCGCCGTTCTGAAGTGCCTTTCCCGTAGTGCGGCGCAGTATCTATATAGGTGATGCCCTGATTCAGAGCTTCATTGACAGTCGCATCGCATTCCGCTTCCGACATCGACTTGTACAAGCCACCCAGAGTTGCAGTGCCTAATCCCAATTGCGAGATCTCGACACCTGTGCGAAGACGAACTGAAGAGTTATGAGCCATCGTTATGCCGTTGTAGAAATGGAGCCAGCCATGACCACTGCGCGAGCTGCTTCGAGGCGAGCAACCGGAACCCGGAAGGGCGAGCAAGAGACGTAATCCAAGCCCGCTTCATGGAAGAAGTGAATGCTTCGTGGATCGCCACCATGTTCACCGCAGACACCTAACTTCATATTAGGCACAACGCTACGAGTCTCTTTGCAGGCGATCTTTACGAGCAAACCCACGCCATCTTGGTCGAGTGACTCAAAGGGGCTAAAGGGAAGGAGTTCAAGGTCGAGATATCGCGGCAAGAATGAGGATTCCACATCGTCGCGACTAAAGGCCCAGGTTAACTGAGTCAGGTCATTGGTGCCGAAGCTAAAGAAGTCCGAGTAATCCGCCAGTTTTGCTGCAGTTATTGCCGCGCGCGGAGTCTCGATCATCGAACCGATGCTGATCTGAATATCAGATTTTGCTTCTGCCATGACACGATGAATCTCTTCTTCTAAAGAATTACGGAAGTACAAGAGCTCGCGCTGGGATGCAACGAGCGGAATCATTACTTCAGGAATAACATCAAAACCTTGGCGCTTCACTTCAATCGCTGCTCGAGCAAGTGCGCGAACCTGCATTGTGAAGAGTTCGGGAATCAAAACTCCTAACCGCACACCACGCAGACCCATCATCGGATTGGACTCGTGAAGACGATTTACGGCACGAGCGAGTTTGAGATCGTAATCCGATACCTTTTCGCCGCGCGCTTCTTGCAGTGCAATCTTTGTGCCAAGTTCGCCCTTATCGGTGAGGAACTCATGAAGCGGTGGGTCGAGCAAACGCACGGTGACAGGTAGGCCAGTCATCACTTTAAAGATTCCGACAAAGTCTTCGTACTGAAGAACTTCCATCTCTTCAATCCAGTTGTGGCGTTCCTTATCAGTTTCGGCGAGAATCAAAGCTTCAACTAGATGGCGACGCTCGCCTAGGAACATATGCTCAGTACGAGTAAGTCCAATTCCCTCAGCGCCCATTCGTCGTGCGACATCAGAATCTTCGAGAGTATCAGCGTTCGCTCGGACGTGCATACGTCGGGTCTTATCTGCGTAGGTCAGAATGCGATCAATGCTCTTGATGAGAGTAGATGCGGCTGGACTCGCGGCATCGAGATGTCCTTGAACATATTCAGTAACTGCAGATGGAACAACGGGCACTTCACCGAGATAGACCGCACCATTAGATCCGTCGATGGAGATCCAATCGCCTTGCTTAACGACGATATCTCCACACTTAAAGATTTGTTCATCATTGATTACTTCAATCGAATCTGTGCCACATACTGCTGCGCGACCCATTCCGCGGGCAACAACAGCGGCGTGTGAAGTCTTGCCACCACGACTAGTAAGGATTCCTTGTGCAGCAACCATGCCACCAAGATCATCTGGATTTGTCTCGCGACGAACGAGAATAACTTTCTTGCCTTCAAGTGCCCAGTCCACTGCAACTCGCGGATCAAAGACAACCTGACCCACTGCAGCGCCGGGCGAGGCCGCGATTCCGCGGGTTAATTCCTTGATGCCAGAACTCTTATCGAATTGAGGGAACATTAAGTTACCCAGTTGTTCACCGGTCACTCGCTTGAGCGCCTCATTCATATCAATCGCGCCCTCGTCTACCAATTGAGTTGCAATCTGGAAAGCTGCTTCGGCGGTGCGCTTGCCGACTCGGGTCTGCAGAATCCAGAGGCTGCCCGATTCAACTGTAAATTCAATATCGCACATATCTTTGTAATGCACTTCTAACTTATCCATAATGGATTGAAGTTGATTAAAGGCTGGTTCATTCAGCGTCTTGAGATGCGTAAGTGGAAATGCATTTCGGCTGCCGTTCACGACATCTTCGCCTTGCGCACGAGGGAGGTAATCCCCATAAGCGCCTGGATGACCAGTGGAGGGATCGCGGGTAAAACAGACTCCAGTTCCGGATGTCTCGCCAATGTTTCCAAAGACCATCATTTGAACGTTGACAGCAGTACCTAAATCTGCCGGAATGCGTTCACGGCGACGATAGAGCTGTGCTCGCTCTGAGTTCCACGAATGAAAGACCGCCTCAACAGCTTGCAGAAGTTGGTCGCGCGCTGTCCAAGGAAAGGCGTGTCCAGTGTGCTTTTCAATAACAGCAACGAATAAATCTCCGACTTCACGGAGTGCAGGGCCTTGTAGATCTGCGACTGCAGTAACGCCATCGCGCTTAAGGATGGGATCTGAAACTTTATGGAAATCGTGCATAGGAATATCGCAGACTGTTTTGCCAAACATCTCGATGAAGCGACGATATGAGTCCCACGCAAAACGGGCATCACCAGTCATTGCCTCCATGCGAGTTGCAACATCAGCAGACATGCCCACGTTCAGGACCGTCTCCATCATTCCTGGCATCGAAAACTTGGCGCCAGAGCGGACAGAGACAAGCAGTAGATTAGTTGTGTCCCCGAACTTCTTGCCGACCTTATTTTCTAGCGTGGTAATAGCTTCATCAATCTGAGAGTGAATATCAGATGAGATGGCGCCTACATGGAGAAACTCTCTGCAAGCTTCGGTGTCGATGGTAAAACCATCGGGCACTGGAATTCCCAGGCCGACCATCTCTGCCAGATTCGCACCTTTACCGCCGAGCAACTCGCTCATGGTGCGATTGCCAAAACTAAATGGGTGAACCCGTTGAGCAGACATCATTGTCTCCTAGAGATTAAGTCCTGCAGTGGTCGAACGAGGAAGCAGAGAGAGCGTATTACTCCTTGATGGAGCCAGCGAGCATTCCCCGTACGAGTCGCTTCTGTGAGAAGAGGAACACGATCATGATGGGTAGCGCGATTAAGACACCGGCAAGGGCAATCTCTGGCTTATAAATAGGAATCGACGTTCCACCAATTCCTGGGTTGATTGCAGGAGTGGAGTAGAACAAGAAGCCAAGTCCAATAGGAAGCGTGTAGTGCTCGGAGGATGGGAGCAAGATGTACGGCAAGAAGTAATTTGCCCAGTTGCCGATAAAGGCGAAGAAGGCCAAGAGTGAGATCAATGGCCATGACAATGGAAGTGCAATCTTGGTAAAGAGCATGAAGTCATTACAGCCATCAAGGCGCGCTGATTCGTACAACTCTTTCGGAACTGTGGTCGAGTAATAGATGTAAGAGAGAAAGACGCCGAATGGGTAGAGCGAGGCGACCAGAATAACTGCCAGCGGATTATCCATCAGGGAGAGTTTGTCGACGAGTACGAATACCGGAACAACGAGCGCCATGGGCGGTACGAGCATCATCACTAAAGTAGAGATCAAATATGCGCGCTTAAAGCGAATGTTTGAAGCGGTCAAAACAAAGCCAGCCATTGAAGCGGTGATTGTTGCGATGACGACGATGAGCGCGGTGTACCAGAGTGAGTTGATAGCCCAGTGAAGGATTACGCCATTATTGAAAAACTTAAGGTTGTTCCAGGCGTGGATGTATCCACTAAAGCTGCCAAATGAGAGTGGATTTCCCTTGCTGAGTTGAGCATCGGTCTTTGATGGCGCAAGAATCAACCAGAGCATCGGAACAATTGAAACGATGGCGAAGAAAACCAACCAAACGTTTACAACAGTTGTACCAAGGCGGCTCTCTTGGCGAAGTTTGGATTGAGTGTCATATGCGCGCTTGAGTTCGCGAATCGATGCAACCATGGTTATGCCTCCACTTTCTGTGCCTTTTCAGGGCGGGCATCGTCAAACATGTCGGTCTTGAAAATAACAACTAACGCGCCCAGCAGCGATGGAATCAAGAGCATCAAAGAGAGCGCGGATGCGCCTCCGAAGTCGCCATTGGTAAATGCAAGTTCATAAGCGAGCTGATCCGGCGACCAGGCTTGAGCGATACCTTGATAGACACCGGTATTGAGGAGTTGAGGTTCGACGAATAATTGCAGACCGCCAGCAAAGACAAGTACTGCCATGTAGATGATGTATTTCTTAATGAGTGGCAACTTAATGCGCATCGCAATTTGAAAGGCAGAACAGCCATCCATACGAGCAGCTTCAATAACTTCGCTAGAGATTGATTGAAGTGAGCCGTACTGAATCAAAATCCAGTTTCCGGCGACGGAGAAGAAGGCGATGAGAGCGAGCAAAATTGGCAGATTACGGGTTTGCCAGATCTGGTCGCTAGTTTTAATTCCAAACCAGTGCAGCGGAACCTTTATTGGCGAGAGCGTTGGCGCAAGAATGATGTACCAAACAAGCACTGCAACTGCGCCAGAGATAGCTGCTGGCACGATGTAGGAAAGTCGTAAGTACTTCTTCCACTTTGCGGTCTTGATATCGAGCATAAGCGCCATGCCAATAACAAAGACCAGTGTGAGCGGAACAAAGATCAACATAAATTGGCCGACATGTTGTAGAGCTGGTAAAAATCTAAAGTCGTGAACCACGATATTGAAGGCATCCCAGCCTCCGTCGCGATTAGCGCGTGATGGTGATGGAACTTCGTGAATAGCCATGATGACGGGGATAATTCCGAATACAACAAGGAGTGCGACATACGGTGCGAGCATGGCATACATCGCAAGGCTGGTCTTCTGGCGTTTTGACTTCCGTGCCATTTGAATTCTGCTCCTCAGGAAAATTTTCAATGTGGTCTTGCTAATGCTGATCTTGCTAATGCTGGTCGTACTAATGAGAGTAATCCAAGCCAGCGAATAATCGCCGGCTTGGATTACAACCCTTAACTACTTAATGAATTAAGCAGTCTTAACTGTGTAACCGAGTTGCTTGGCAAGGCCTGTTGCATATGTAGCGAACTCTTCAAGAGCGCTCTGTGCGTTCTTAGTCTTCTTGAGTGCGTTTGAATATGTGCCTTCCATTGCTCCGTTGGAGTCATACGAAACTGGCTTCTCACCAGGGAAAATCTTCGTTGACTGGGCCAACATTGCTGGGTATGGGTTAGCTGAATACCAAGTATCTGCAGAGATCTTGGCCTTCCAGTAAGCATTTCCCTTAGCTGACGCTGGGAATGTCGGAGCACCGTGTGAACCGTCTGGGTTCAATACATCGGTGACGTTGCGCTTATCAGAAACCATGAAGATTGCAAATGCAAGAGCTTCCTTAGGGAACTTGGAGTGAGGTGAAACGGTGTAAATACCGCCGCCCCATTCGCCTGAGTAGTTCACCTTTTCGCCGGCCCACATTGGCATTTCTGCAGCAGTGATTTCGCCTGCAGGAACAGCCCATGAAGATGCTGGCTTGATAACGAACTCGCCGAACCATGAAGGTCCGATAGTCATAACAACCTTATCTGGCTTACCAAAGTCTGCGATGAAGTCTGCATCCCATGGAGCTGAGGTTGAGAGAACGCCTGAGTCAATCATTGGTTGTACAAGTGCTGTTGCACGTGTGCACTTAGGTGACTTAGGAGCAATTGTTACAACTGTTGAGGATGTTGCTTGGTTGACTGGGCACTGTGATGGCCATAGGTAACCTGAGTACATTCCTTGAGTTCCAAGCGCACCGAGTGAATAACCTGGGTGGTTTGCAGCAATGTCTGCACCGATCTTTGCGAAGTCAGCCATTGTCTTAGGAACGGTGTAACCGAAATCCTTCATCAACTTGGTGTTTACCCAAAGAACATCTTGTGCAAGGTCATTCTTTACGCAGTATGTCTTTCCATCTGCGCCCTTACACCACTTGTTGCCGCCTTCCATATCCTTCCAGAAGGAAGCTGGTGCGTACTTATCAAGTGCGAGAACGTTGTTGGCATCTGCCAATACTGAAACGTCATTTGGTGGGCCGAATACAACATCTGGCCAACCCTTTTTAACTCGGTTGAAGAGTGAAACTTTCTGGACCAAGTCAGCCTGTGCATGTAGTTCAACTTTTACATCCACTGTTGGCTTCATGATCTTTGCGTAGAGCTGTGCACCTGGGAGACGTGGTGCGTCAACCCAAATGGTGATAGATGGCTTTGCAGCTTGAGCAGGCATCGCGGCGAGTGTTGCACCAGCGAGAGCGACTACTCCAACAGCAGCAATCAGTGAGTACTTCTTCTTCAAGGTATTCCCCCTTTTAGTTTTAATCTGGTGCCAACAACTTCTTGCCGACTGGACCAGTTGCGGGAATACTATGGCGGGAAATACTATTTCGTATAGTATTTTCGCAATAGATTTTCTCGGCGTTGCGAGCGATTTGCGCTCAATTCCCCGTTCGTTATCAACTTGTTATAGAAGCGCATAAGTAGCCCAAAGGGGGTAGCTCGAGTGAAAATCACCAAGGTCGACGTCATTCTGACCGAGAACAAGGGCTTCTCTTCCAGCTTTGTCTGGCGCAAGGGCCTGCCTGGCTCCGATCCCGTCACCACCAGCGGCTGGCTCGTCATCGAAACTGATGCCGGCATAACTGGACTCGCCTCTGCTCCGCGCGGAATCATTCTTAAAGATTATGTTGACCGCCGGTTTCGCGATGAACTCATCGGACAGGATCCCTTACAACGCGAATATTTGTGGGAGCGCGCCTGGGAGCTCGACCGGATCGAACGCTTTGCCCCCAACATGGCGCACGTAGTGGATGTTGCGCTTTGGGATATCGCTGGTAAGGCCGCGAAGATGCCGGTCTATCAATTACTGGGTGGCTTTCGCGAAAGCATTCCGGCATATGCATCAACTGTTACCTATTCATCCATTGAAGAATTTCTCGATATCGCAGATCAATGTTTAGCGCTCGGATATCCCGCTATTAAGTTGCATGCATTTGGCGATGCCAAAAAGGATGCGCTTCTCGGCCAACGACTTCGCGCACATGTCGGTGATGACATTCCATTGATGTATGACGGTTCTGCTGGGTTTGATCTCACTGATGCGGTTTATTTAGGACATGCCCTCGATGATGCTGGCTTTGCTTGGTATGAAGAACCAATGCGCGAATTTAGTATCACTGCTTATAAGTGGCTGGGTGAGCGAGTGCGCATTCCACTACTTCTCGGCGAGGTAACCGATGGCGCTCATATGAGCGCTGGCGATTTTGCAGCAACTGGTGTCGCATCTGCCCTTCGCGTCTCGACCTTCCTTCGCGGTGGTTTCACTGGCGCGATGCGCATTGCTCATTTAGCTGATGCCTATCACCTACGCGCTGAAGTCCATGGAATGGGCCTCGAGAGCGCCCACCTCTGCATGGCAATTAAGAACAATACTTATTACGAATCACTCGTCTGGGGCAATCCGACTTCGCGCGAAGCTATGGTTGATGCGCAAGGATTAGTTCATGCCCCCAAAGGCGTGGGTGTGGGCTATGAAACGCTCTGGCAAGAAACTGGCGCACCACAAGGCTTAGAAAGGTTCGTCTCCTAATAATGGCGCTCTCCAGAAAGATCACTACCCTCGAATCTTTTGATGTGCGCTTCCCTACCTCGACTATGTTGGATGGTAGCGATGCAATGAATGCCGATCCGGATTATTCCGCAGCGTATTTGCGTATTAACTCTGACTCGGGTGCACATGGAGATTCACTGGTCTTCACGATTGGCCGCGGTAACGATGTTCAGATTGCGGCGATTGATATTTTGGCTCAGCGTTATGCCGGAATGAGCGTTCAAGATGCCTTCAACAATATTGGTGGGATTGCGCAAGAACTTTCGGCTGACTCGCAATTGCGTTGGCTCGGCCCCGACAAGGGCGTCTTTCACATGGCGGCCGGTGCCGTTCTTAACGCGCTCTGGGATCTCTTCGCTAAACAAGCTGGCGTACCACTCTGGAAGTTTCTCTCCGACTTAACACCTGAGCAGACAGTTGCTGCGATTGATTTCCGATACATCACTGATGCACTCACTCCAGCAGAAGCACTTGCCATTCTTAAGAAAGCCGAAGCCGGTAAGGCCGCGAATGAAGAGCAGCTGCGCAAATCTGGCGTTCCTGCTTACACCACCTCCCCTGGCTGGCTTGGCTACACCGATGAGAAGATGTTAAAACTGACCGAAGATGCGCGCGATGCCGGTTTTAATCTTATTAAATATAAGTGCGGAAAATCAGTAGCGGATGATAAGCGACGCCTGACAAAAGTCCGCGCTTTACTCGGCCCGGATTTCCCGATTGCGATTGATGCTAACCAAGTCTGGGATGTCGATGTCGCTATCGATTGGGTCAATCAATTAGAAGAGTTCAATCTTCGCTGGATTGAAGAACCTACTCATCCAGATGATGTTGTCGGACATGCCAAGATTGCGGCAAGCATCAAGACCCCGGTCGCAACCGGAGAGATGGCCTCATCGCGCATCATCTTCAAGCAGTTGCTGCAGAGCAATGCAATCTCGGTCATGCAGATTGATGCCTCTCGCGTTGCTGGCGTTAATGAAAATATCGCCAACGTGCTGATGGCTGCCAAATTTGGAATTCCTGTTATTCCACATGCTGGCGGCGTTGGATTATGCGAGATGGTTCAACATATCGCGATGTGGGATAGCGTCGCTGTCACTGGTCATCACCCTCGCCGTATGGTGGAATTCGTCGATCACTTACACGAGCACTTTTTAGTTCCGACCGATATTCAAGGCGGTTCTTATATGGCGCCAACTGCACCTGGTGCGGGCGCTGAGATGTATCAAGCAAGTATTGATGAGTACCAATTCCCAAGTGGTGGGTATTGGAAGAAGAATGGAGCACGCTCATGAGTCAAGAGTTCGCTGGACTCACAGCAGTCGTCACTGGTGCCGGATCTGGTATTGGATTAGAAGTTGCGCGAGCGCTTCACGCACAGGGTGCACATGTATTCGGTCTCGACCTCAACGAAGGCGATATGGCCGGGGTTGCCACATTTGTCGCCTGCGACGTGGGAGATACTGCAAAAGTGAAGAGTGCATTTGCTGAAATCAGTAAGCAGACTTCAGTTATCGATGTCCTTGCTAACAATGCTGGAATTGGTGCAGTCGGCACTGTAGAAGATGCCACTGATGATGAGTGGTCTCGCGTCATGAATGTTAACGTCGCTGGAATTTCGCGCGTCACCGCAGCCGCACTTCCACTTCTTCGCAAGAGTAAGCAAGGTTCAGTCATCAACACCTGTTCCATCGCTGCCACCGTCGGGCTACCCAAGCGAGCTGTGTACTCCGCCTCCAAGGGCGCAGTTCAATCACTCACTCTGGCCATGGCCGCCGATCATGTCTATGAAAACATCCGCGTTAACTGCGTGAATCCCGGCACCGCCGATACTCCATGGGTAGGTCGCCTGCTCGCTAAAGCAGCAGATCCCGCTGCTGAACGTGCTGCTCTTGAAGCTCGTCAACCTATGGGGCGGTTAGTTTCACCGCAAGAAGTGGCCTCTGCCATCTTGTATCTCGCAAGTCCAAAGCAGGCCTCAACTACTGGCACAATTCTCGCAGTAGATGGTGGCATGAATGGCCTTCGTCTTCCCGGACGTCCTGCGAAGTAAAAAAGGAGCACTCCATGGCAGTGGCAAAGAAGAAGGCCGCTGCTAAACCAGTGCGTGCGCCCAAGCGCCAACCCCGTCGCTCCGTCTTATCGGACGAGATTTACGACATGATCAAGGCGATGATCTTTGATCACGACATCGCTCCTGGTTCTCGAGTCAACATCGATGCCCTCGCCGTACAACTCGAAGTCTCGCAGACTCCAATTCGGGAAGCGCTCGCTCGTCTCGAATCCGATGGTCTGATTGCGAAAGAACCACTGCGCGGTTACAGCGCAACCGATCTCTTGACGATGAATCAATTCAACGACCTCTTCCAATTTAGGTTATTAATTGAGCCATGGGCTGCTGAAGAAGCTGCGCGCAAGGTTGATGACACTGGTATTACGGCGCTCAAGGCCGAGATGCAGTCAGCTAAGACCGCGCTTAAATTTAAAGATGATTATCAGTTCCAAGCCCTGACTGAACACGATGCTCGTTTTCATACCTTGATTGCACATATCTCGGGCAGCAAATCTGTCGCTGACGCTTTTGAGCGTACTCACTGCCACTTGCATTTATTCCGACTATTTATGGCGAGCAAGCTGCACCTGATTGATAACGAGAGCCGCGCAAAATTTGTGGAAGATCTCTTCGATCAGTATTACCAATCTGGTTCTGGTCAGTTGGCAATTAAGGAGCACGAGACGATTGCGAAAGCGATTATCGAACATAACGCGAAGGCCGCTCGCACGGCGATGCACTCACATATTGAATCTTCACTTAAGCGCTTCTCTCCGGCAGCTAAAGCACTTAACTCCTAAATAGCCTTGACCTAACCCCGGCTCGCCGATATCTTTTTCCTATAGGATTTTTCATAGGAAAATTAAAGGGGCGCACATGAGTAAGAGCACCGTAATCACCGACATTGAAATCCGCGCCTGTCGCGGTGGCGATGAACTCAACACCTTAGATGCAGTTGATGCAGTGCAGCTCCCTGGTGGTTCGCGTCCCGACTTCACTGTTATCACGTTGACTACATCAGATGGCGTGAAAGGCACATCGATGGGCTTTGGCGCACTCGATGCTAAAGCTGCTGCGGCCACGATGTCACAAGTAAAACCATTCTTTTTAGGTCGCTCCCCTCATGATGCCGCGAAGAATATGAAGGATTTCGAACTCTTCGATCGTCGTTGGAACCATGTTCCTATCTACTCTTATGCACCTTTCGATAATGCTTGCTGGGATATCGTCGGAAAGATGGCGCACCAACCTGTATACAAACTCTTAGGTGCCGCCCGCGAGAAAGTTCCACTTTATGTTTCATCGATGTTCTTGCCAGGTCCCGACGAGTATGTGGCACAAGCACTCGAAGTAAAAGCCAAAGGAATTAAGGGTTACAAGCTTCATCCACCAGGACAACTTGATTTAGATATTGCATGCTATCGCGCAGTTCGCGAAGCAGTCGGTGATGACTTCACGCTGATGGCCGATCCCGTTATTTCGTACACCTACGAACAAGCGCTCAAAGCTGGCCGCGAACTCGAGAAGTTGAACTATCGCTGGTTAGAAGAGCCACTTCTCGACGTCAACATGAACAGCCTGCGCAAGCTCCGCGAGAAGTTAGATATTCCCATCTGCGGCACTGAAGTTATTGCCGGCGCTCACTACTCCACTGCTCACTGCATCGCAGAAGGCATCGTGGATATCGTCCGCACCGACGTCTCTTGGCGCGGTGGCATAACCGCAGTCATGAAGACCGCCCACGTTGCCGAGGCATTTGGCGTTCAATGCGAACTCCACACCACGATTTACCACGGCATGGAGCAGATTCAACTGCATCCATCACTTGCCATGGTCAACTGCGAGTTCTTTGAGACCTTGTATCCATTTGATGATTTCGAGTTCGGCACGAAGACCAAGCTCAATATCCAAGATGGTTATGTCATGGCTCCAGAAGGTGAAGGCCTCTGCATCGAATACGACTGGGACTTCATCGACGCACATACAGTGCAGGTGCTCTAACTAATTAAAGTTATTGGCCGGACGCCCCTGGATGATGGGATCCCACTCGCTGCGAAGCGAGAATGGAGTTTCATAGCTAGGGGCGTTGGCGTATCTAGCAACCGTAAAGTTCAAGGTCGCACCAGTCCCGCCTGCTAATTCAAAGCCCCACCACTTATCACCAATGGCGTGAGTTGATGTTCCAGCGCCAGTCACCACTTCAACAGATTCCAAGCGATGTTCGCCAAATGTTCCGCCCTGCACCACAAGCTTGCGCACAGCAGATCCAATGTTGGCTACCTTCATGGAAATAGTTGTTGCAGTAAGTCCGTCGACAATCACACCTGCATCTTGTGGAAGTCCTGGACGTTGTAGTTGGCCATCAAAGAAGCGCACCTTGCCATGCTGCAATCCGCCATGGGAGATATGCATTGGTCCGCCAAAGACCATCTGGCCCAAGCCTTCGAAGTAGACCGGATTAAATTCTTGCCATGCATGGATCTGATATCCATCGACGCGAAGATCAAGACCAACAACTTCATCAGCCGTTGCGGGATCGTAATCATTCCAGTTGCGTGGATTGCCAGTATTGCTGCGCATCTTGCGCAATTGAATATCGATCAGTTGCAAGTTGGCCTTGAGAATTTCGGTGGGATAGTTAGGGATATGCCCCTGAATAAATTGGAACCAAGCCAAGGTATTTGCGATGTAATGCTTGGTATCGCGACCAGTCTTCTTATCTCCGCCTGATACTCCAGGAATATAAATCTCGTTCCAGTCGAATTCGCGGGTTAGCTGCATGATCCGCTCGAGATCTTCATTGGCCATGGATGTCGTCCATAAATAAATCATGTGACGCGGATATGGCAATCGATAATCAGCCCAGCCATCATCGAATTTACGGTTAGGCACTTTCACAACGCCATCAATCTCTTTGCGTAGCGACCACATCAAATCAAATTGCGAACGAGGTAGATCTAGGTATGAATAATCGCCAGTCAATAAAACTGCATTCATTCCGGCATTGGTCATTGGTTCCATCAAGGTCATGAAGCCATGTGGCCAGCGCCAGCCGTAATAGCCGCCCCACCACTTGCCATCGTTATATTCACCAATTTCACCAGAGAGCCCGATGTTGTCCGGAATGATGCCGCCGTTGCGATCTTTGCGCTCAGACCAAGCACCCAAATATTCCACAACCCACTTCTTCAACCGCTCTTCGCCGGAATACATAAAGGCGTGTGTCATTAGCGAAGTTGCATTTAAATTCAGTGGCACATCTCCGCGATTCATCCGCGCATTCATCTTGGTTATCAGATCGTCATAAACCTCTGGATCTGACCAATGGCAGAGCATCGATGAGAAATCTGTCTTCACCACATCCTCGTATGGCGCTAAATAATCATCGAGCACTGTGCGGTGAGTTTCCCAATCCTCATGCGTCACCACATGTCGCGGTCCACGGCTACCAGTAAGTGGGCTGCGAATCATTTTCTTTTCTGCATCCCAGTTCTGAGCATGGGGGTCAAGTCCGGTGTACATATCCGAGAACTTCTTTGCACGCTGTCTATCAATGAGAGAATCTGGTTTAGTTAGGCCCATGAAGTAGTGATACAAATATCCTTCGCCATGGTGCATCCAGTCGTAATAACCATCGAACTCATTATGAATCTGCCCGTATGCAGTCCACTGCACAGTAATTGCATCCCACATTTTGCGCGCTAGGCCATAAACCTCTTCGCTGCCACCGACGGTATAGAGAAGTGCCAAATACATAAATGCTTCATAGGGATCATCGGAGCCATCCATGCTCCCCCACTTTTCGCGCCAAATAATCGATCCATCTTCGCGGGTATAGCGAGCAACAAATTCGGGAGCAGCTTTATTTAGCTTTTCAATAATCTCTCGCTCAAGCACCGCCCATTCGGGTGCGCTCTGTTTTTCTCCGATGGATGTGTAATTCATTGGCTTTCCCATAGTTCAAAATCCTATAGGAATTATTCACTTAAAGGTAGGAATCCTTACCGAGACCCGACTCGCGATCCAGCATTAACGCTTGAAGCTGGCGCCCAGTTTACTGTTGCCGAACCGGAGGTTGTGTAGGAGACCCGCACACTTATTTGCCCATGAGTTGAAGGCTTCCACTTGCACAGTGCTGTTGTACTCACCGAAGGAACGCCTCTGCAACCAGGGATGATCTTCTTGTTCTCATAAAAAGTGACTTTGCTATTTGCTGGAACAGTTGCAGTGATGGTGTTGAGTGCTCTATATACGGGGGTATTGCTGGCCAAAGTAAAGGAAGCGGAAGAGACCAGAGGTGTATATCCAAAGGTTGCTCGCTCATTATTGAAATCATTGAGAACGGTTGTACTTTCCAATTTGGAGTTCCACATTCTCACTCGAGCCATGCTTCCAACCATTGAATAGTCACCAGATGTGCGAGCATCACCCACCCAAAATTGCGGAGACGCACTCGCGCTTCGGGTAGCACCCGTTATCACTGAGCCATCCGCAACGCCATTTATATAAAACTGAAGGTTTCCAGCCCAAGTGAGAGTGAATCCAACTTGATACCACGTGTTAGGTGATAGCGCAGTAACTCCATTCATATCATTTTTATTTATGGTGTACAGGTTGAGTACTGGAGTAGATCCAGTCATGTAAGCGGCGAAATGCCAGTCACGGATTTCAGTGCCACTTCGATCAGTAAACCAGCGCGTGGAAAGAATGTTCCATCCCGATTTAAAACTCGAAAACTTCACCCATAAAAACAGCGACATGTCGCCACTGGGATTTGTTGGCGTTCCGGAGGCACTCGCGGGAAAGTATGCGCCGTTGTTCCCGGAGCCGGTGAGCGTCAAGACTCCACCGGAATCTGAGCTATAGGCAGTGTTACCAACTAAAGTTCCAGCAATCGTTCCGCCCGAGACCACATCTCTCCACGAAGTTGCGCCAGATGTTGCCAAGCTCGAAGGATTGCTGGCATCTAGTTCAAAAGTTGGCGATGATGTGACAGCCGCTTGTACAGGTACCGAATATCCCCACAGTCCAACAGTCAGCACAAAGGTGCCAAGCAGTAGACGTACGAACCGGGATTTCACTCCCGAATCTTACAATGCGTATAAATCAGCACAATTCAATCGATTCTCCACAGGGAATCGAGTTCCACTTTTGTTGCCAGCACCATGTCTTCAGCGACTAGCCAAGTCCTTTACTTCCCTAGTGAAGAAGCGAGAACTCAAGAAATTGATTGCACTCAGAGCAAGAGAGGCAGGAATACTCTTCGTAGAACTTCGTCACCATGGTCGACACGAGATATATCTATTAGGAAACTCAGAAATTCATTTTGGCAAACATGTTGAGATTAAACATGGCGAGTTCTATGCAATCGTGAAAGAATGCGAACCTGAGTTAGGAGATAACTGGTGGAAGTAAAATCAAAGGAACTTTTCAACTCTCGAGCTGTTCCATATAAGGACGGTTGGCTCGTGACCACTGATCTACCCGGCTTTGGTGATATTCACGCCTTCGCCGAGACCAATGAAGAAATTGAATTTATGGCCCGCCAGAATATCTGTAGCTTTACAGACCTAGCTCCAGAAGACTTCAGCGTCGACATTACCTTTCCTTAACCTAGCTAGGGTTTCTCGCCTACGCTTGCCTCATGTCCCACATTATCTATATCCCCTTTGATCATCTTCATCGGGATTTTGGTGCGCTCAAAGAGGCAGATCTTGAGAACGATGTAATCGCAATGGTTGAAAGTGCGCGTATGACGACTGGTCGCAACTGGCACAAAGAGCGACTCTTCTTTCTTATCTCTAGCGCCCGTCACTTCGCTCAGAAACTTGAGCGCGAGGGCTTCACTGTTGAATACATCAAAGCCCCAACAACTATCGATGGCCTCAACACTATTTCAAAGAAGCACAACAATGCGCCCATCGTCTGCGCCGAGCCAAGCTCTTTCACACAATACGAAGCACTCAAGAAGCACGGTGTTACATTCGTTGATAACGATTTCTTCTTGACCTCTCGCCCACTCTTTAAAGCCTGGGCTGATGATCAGAAACAATTTTTGATGGAGAGCTTCTATCGCAAACAGCGTGTGCGACTCAATATTTTAATGGAAGGCAAGGATCCTGTTGGGGGTTCCTGGAACTTTGATAAAGAGAATCGCCTGCCACCACCGAAGAAGTATGAAGGCCCCGACTATCTAGAGCACCAGCGCGATGAGATTGACCTTGAAGTTACAAAAGAGCTCGGATATGAAGCTACGACTACTTGGGCGACCACCCGAGAAGGAGCGCTAGCGCAGTTGACGAATTTTATGGAGAACCACTTCGATGAATTCGGTCCACTTGAAGATGCGATGACCACCGAGAACTGGGCGCTCCATCACTCGCTGCTCTCTCCGTACCTCAACAATGGACTCCTCCACGCTTCCGAAGTAATTGACGCAGCAGTTAAGGCATTTAACACAGGCAAAGTTCCGATTGAATCAGCCGAAGGATTTATCCGCCAGATTATTGGCTGGCGCGAATACGTCAATGGCATGTATTGGTATTTAGGACCGGACTATCGAGACAATAATCAGTTGCACGCGACCAGAAAATTGCTCCCGCTCTTCTCTGACCCACACGCTACGAAGATGAACTGCATCAAGGCCACTGTCTCCGATATTCAATCGCGGGCCTGGGTGCATCACATCCCCCGCTTGATGTTGCTCTCCAACCTCGCTTTAGTTACCGGCACCAATCCGCAAGAGTTCCTGGATTGGATGCGGGAAGTCTTTATCGATGCGAGTGAATGGGTAATGGTTCCCAATGTCATCGGCATGGGCGTCCACGCCGATGGCGGCACAATGATGACAAAGCCCTATGCAGCAGGTGGTGCTTACATCTCCCGCATGTCCAATTACTGCAAGCCTTGTGTCTATAACCCCAAGCTACGCGTCGGCGATGAAGCATGCCCATTTACTACTCTGTATTGGGATTTTCTTGATCGTCACAAAGAAGAGTTTGTAAAGAACCATCGCATGAGCCAACAAGTATTTGGACTCAATCGTTTGAGCGATCTACCTGAACTCAAAGAGCGAGCACAGGAAGTGCTTGAAGGCTTAGAGCGGGGTCTGATTTAAGAGAGAACGTCTTTACTGGTGAAGCGACTATAAGCAAGTGAATCCGATTAGTTAGGCTTGCCCTGTGACCCGAATCGCTCAGACCAAGAATGGCTTTGCCCCCAAGGTATGCCAGCGCTGTGGCCTGGAATTTGAGTGGCGCAAGAAGTGGGCCAAGAACTGGAACGAAGTGAAGTACTGCTCAGAGCGGTGCAAGAAAAACTAAATTAGCTCTGAACCAATAATGGAATAACTATCTCGTTGTATTGCAGAAACCCCGGCTTAAAGGGCGGATCAAAGCGACAGATTCGAACCTCATCGGATAAAGCAATACCTGCACCCGCTGCAGCTGCGCGAAGTTCAGAGACTTTCTTCGCCGACAACCTTTCGGTTGCTTTACCTCTAAATGACACTGCAGCGCATTTTTCAGCAGCCACATCTCGCAACACCACTTGTGAATTATTGGGACCAGGCATATCCCCAATCGTGCTGCCTGCAGGCATCACAAATGAGATGAACCATTCATTGGATTGAGCCTTATCGCTCTTTTGTGCAGCAATTACCGGCGCTGTCATCGCAATCTTTTGGGAGGCCTTGTTTCCTTGAGAGATATAGCCAAAGAGTGAACCAAAGGCAGAGCTAGCAGCCGCTGAATAGCCAGCTGACACTCGCACCTCCGCCAGCACGCACGGCGCATATTCACGAAGTTCGAAGCCATCAAAGCTCTGCAGGACTCGGAACTCTTGTCGCTTAGTCATGCTTCGAGCGTACTCTCATGATGCTGGCCGTGCAGAACTAGAAACCCTCGGTCACCAAATCCGTGCCGTATGTCGGAGCACCCAAAATCAGAACCTGGCCGTTTGTTGATTCTAGATAGACCTGCGAATACATCATCTTCTTCTTCACGAGGATCGGCACACTGACTGTCACTTTTACTGGCACTTCTATATAAGTCCCATCGGCGCAGCTCGGTTCACATAAATTGCGGTGAAAGATTCCCGTTCCTGCAGCGCTATCTCCGCCCCATGAATTCCACTTCATTCCGTCCACAGATATTCCACCATCAGCACATGCCAGAGTGAATCCATCAGGCTTCTGATCTTCTCCGTATCCGCAAGCAGAGATATAGATAGGACCGGTCGCTGATTTGGATTTTGTTGAGACACTGCCGCATCCTGCCAATGAAATCGTCATCGCTAGAACAAAGAGAGCGGCCCACAATTTCCTAATCTGCATCGCCGCCGGCCAACTCCGCTAATTTCTCGGTGATGCCTTCATATGAACCATCGGTCACCAGAATCTTTTCGTAATCCTTGCGCGCCATCGCCTTCTTGCCCAACTTTTCGTACGCCTGGGCGCGCTCAAAGAGCGCCTTATTCAAAATGATCTCTGACCGATCCTTCTTTGCCCGCGCTAATTTAAAGACTTCGATAGCGGCGTCATAAAGGCCCTTTTCGCGTAGCGCTATTCCTCTAAAGATTAAGAGCACTGCAGTCGGATCATCGATATTCTCAACATCATCGGTTGTCTCAATGACTTCGTCATATTTTTCTAATTGAATCTCAAGCTCACAAGTAGCAACCTGCACTGTGACATCTTGTTGGATTTGTTCGACTACATCGAGCGCCTCTTGATACTTCTCTTGGGCCTGCAGCCCTTCGGAGTAAACCAATCCGAGCGCCTTCATAGACCAGACTGTCTTAATCGCAATTCCTGGCGCAATCGGCGCAGTAATGCGCACGTGCTTGCTGTACTTCTTCCACAAGTAATCCTCGAGGAGTTCGTGGCGCTTCTCCCAAGTCTCAGCAGCGGCCTGCATGCCGGCCTCGAATGTTTCGGACTTGCTCATTAATAATGTAATTGTGAAAGCCTTTGCTGCCATGGCGTATTGCGGATAATCCTTCTGATATTGCTTTAAGGAATCAATCGTGAACTTATTGACCGCAGTATCAAAATCTTTTTCAAAGCGTTTAGCGAACCTACCTACGGTAATCGGGTCCTCTGCCTCGCCCTCAAATACATCCGGTGGAATAAAATTCGGATCTGGCGCCATCGCAGCCTCGCGCGCACGCTGCCGTGACTTTCCTGAAATCCGTTGTACGTCGTATAAGCCCGTACCTGGAACACCAAAACTGCGATAGATATCGCCCTTGGTATTTACTGACATTCGCGCACCCGGCACACCAAAAGAGAGACTGGTGCTGTTCTTATTAAAATTTAATTTCAGGCCCGGAATGATTGTTACGGACTTACGGAAGCGCAGCGACATGCCAGAACTCTATTCCTCTCGACCGACAGAGGCTAGAAGCAGCAGGGATTAGCTTTCGAAATCCCCGCCACGACCGGTTAACTTCTTCTTACTTTTAGCGGGCTTCTCGTACACAAGAATGAACAGAGCAATAACCGCAATGAATATTCCTATCGTGACAAGTACGCCGGTCATTATTTAGCCAGTACTGCCCAAGCGACAAGGCCGAAGGAGAGAATTCCCATGATCACGATTGCAAATGCTGTGAGTTGCAATAGTGAACCTGACTCAGAGACTTTACGAGCCAAAGCTGATGGCTTATCCATCTTCTTGAGATCAACAATCAGCGCTTCTGCTTCGCGGATAGCTGCATATTGGCTGATCATCGCAAGAATTCCGGTGACAGCTGCAACGCCGAGAGTTAGGTACTTGGTGGCATCTGATGCCATGGAGAACTTATCGAATGCAGCGAGAACAAATACTGCAACCAACATGACGGTTGGTCCGAATTGGGCAGAGATAATCTGTGAACGCTTCTCGTTCCAGAGTGAAAGTAGCTTCTTTTCGTCCATATGAAATACCGATTTCTAATCTGCTTGCTGGATCAATTTGACCCTTGCGAAAAGGATACGGTCAGTAAGTTAAATCTGAGCCATAAACTCGCATTTACCAGGGTGAACATTCCCTAGAAAGCTCGGACTGGGTGCACAATTCTGGATTCACTTTTCGGCGCTGAACCTCCAAAGCCACCACCTGCGTAAAAAGCGCCCCACGAAGCCGTAGACGCAGAACCTTCGTCGGCGTACCAATAACTTTGGTAGTAAGCCTGCCCGATGATGCTTCCATTCAAACTGACTCCATCACCGCCACCAGGTAAGTACCAATCTGTTTTTCCATTGTTGGAGTAAGCCTTCGCTGTTCCTGCTGCGTATGTGCAACTTGCAACCGATGCACAAGCGCCGTTCTGCGCAACAATCGCATTTGTTTGTGCAAGTCCACTACCTGTTGAAACAGTTGAAGAGGCGCTATAGCCGTTGTAGGAAGGCACAGCGATCGAAGTATTTGCAGAAATAGCCCATGGCACTAATGGGTCAGTAGCTGACCCAGACCAACCTCCCGGCGCCTGTTCCTTATATTTGCACGTCAGATTAAGAGTTGGGCCACAACTAAAGCCACCACTTGTTTCATACACCTGACCTCCACCCGGCCCAGTGCTTCCGACTATGCATGTTCCACCTTGTGCACAACTCCATGTGGAATGTGCACTCGACTGCAATACCAATTTACCGACTGATGTAGAAAGTGCCTGGGGAACCGTGAGTGCCACTTTGAAAGTTCCACTACCACTAGTAATAGTCGTTCCATAACTACTGGTAAACGTTCCGGCATTGTTATAGACCAATACGCCATGATCGGTCGTATTGAGAATAGACATCGGCGTATTCGTAGAGTTGTCATACGCATCAATCGTAAAATCAACTCCGTAACAAGAGACCGGAATATTGGAGACTTCAACAGAATTAAAGTAGAAAGATCCGCTACCCGATGCATTTGTAAAGTTTGAGTATGGCGTCACCTTGACGACCGTACTCGCGCCTGAACACGAGATTGTCTGATTAAACCCTTGGCCAAATTGAATTACGTTTCCGGAGTTGATTGAAATGTTGGCCGCGAGAGTCGTCTGTATATAAAAGCCGCCGGCTGCAATAGCGAGAATTAGTGCGACTATTCGTGGCGCGCGTCTGCGCTGTACGGGCTCGTCCTCAATGGGGTCATCGTGATAGTAAGCCATCGTGCTCCCCCAAAAATAAAAATTACCCGGAAATTGTCGCACACGGATTCACGCCAAGAGTCAGACTCCCTGTTAACCGAGTGAATTAAAAGCGGCGGATGCAGCGAGCCCAGCCTGTGTTGACCGGTGAGGTCTTTCCTGCGTATGCATCGCCATATGGCATTCCATCATTCCAACGAATCGCAACTGCGTTATTTGTGCCGTTTTCTGATGAAGACCAATACCCATATCCGGTGTCCTTCATATTTGGCGGATTAGTCTTACCCGTGCCGCCCCAATAGTTGCGAAGCGCAGTTAATTCACCGCTCGACGGCAAGAACCAATCGCTCAAGCTGCTATATGTAGCATTTCGGCAACCCGCGCCCGCTCCGCCCGTAAACAACAATCGATTTGCGTAGCCATCGCCAATTGCATTAGCTGTTCCCAGTACGCCGCCCACGTTGTTCCAGTTCATGATCGATGCAGATAAATCTGATGTCCACGCTTCATAGGTGTACGCACCGCCGGAACCACCCGAAGCACTATTGAGAATGAATACAACACCGCCACCGGAACCTGTATCGCCAAGTTTGCAAGTTCCACCCTCAGAACACATCCTGGTGTGAGGGCCACTTTGTAGGACCAATTTAAATATTGATGCAGTAGCCGCTACCGGTGTAGTAAAAGAAACCGTAAAAGTTCCAGAACCACTGCTCACTGTCGCGCCTGTTCCGCCCATTCCAATTTGGAAAGATCCAGCATTGTTATAAACAACTGCACTCGTTGACGTTGTATTAAATATTGCAAGTGGAGTGCTATCAGAAGTTCCATAAGCGTTAATCGTGAAATCTGCGCCATAGCAACCTACGGGAATATTAGAGACTCTTACAGAATCAAAGTAATAAGCACCCGCACCTGAAGCATTCACAAAGCTCGAAGTCGGTACAACCGTTAATGCCGTACCGCCAGAGCATGCAACAGCCTGGGAAAAACCTTGTCCATATTCAATTGGTGCACCTGAGTTAATTGAAACGTTAGCGGCAAGGGTTGTTCGAATGAAAAGGCTTCCGCAAATTATCGAAAGCATTACTCCAAAAATTACAAATAAATTTCGGCGCTTAGGG
>Ga0304729_1000493_pt1 | contig 29230 bp, 41 predicted proteins | sample C_131016_MF_Meta_FD_190475 | JGI IMG/M metagenome (GOLD analysis project Ga0304729, IMG submission 190475) | Freshwater microbial communities from Lake Croche, Canada to study carbon cycling - C_131016_MF_MetaG (v2) (version 2) | ecosystem: Environmental > Aquatic > Freshwater > Lake | place... | reverse complement strand
AAACTGGGGGTGTTTTATTATAATAAAGCCCCATCGTAGAAACGACAGGGCTACCTTTATTTCAAAAAAAACACACAAACTACTTTTTCTTAAACTCTTGAACTGCAAGGGTTACCATTGTTATTAAAGTTAGTACGTACAAACTTCTAACTGCCCAATGCCAAGCAAGTGGGTTAAACTCATTCACTATAAAAGAGAATGGTAAATAAACCCCTACTAACAAAATTAATAAATTAGTTACAATTTCTTTGATATTTGTTTTCATAAGTTAAATTTAGAAAGGTAAATCTTTCTTTGGTTTACCATCAGCTACCCAAGTATCTAGCTCAATATAGAAACCTGCTTCACCTGGTTTAGCATCTTTTTTGTTCTTAATTAGAATGTTTGCCCAACCATTATTAGTTGCTGCAAAGTCATTCATTTTCTTCAAATCATCTGGTCCGAATGATACTTTCTTAAATTCACCGAACGCTGTCTTCATTGTGAAAGACCTTCCTAAGAAGACCTTCTCTTTAGTTGCTGCCATTGTTTTTTGTTTTATTTATTAAATACTATTACTCTTTGATTCAGGCTTTAGAGCTGCTAAGATTTCTTTTAGTTTAGGTCTATGTTTCATATCAATTGCAAAGTCTGTTAAGATTTGGTGTAAGAAGTCATAAGTTTCCTGTGAGAAAATATCTTTGTTTTTCTTAACTGTTTTAGAGGCTTTCAATTCCTTGTTTTCTAATTCTAATTCTTCCATTTTGTCTTGTTTTATCGCCCTTGGCCGATGTATCTTTTTGGCTTAGGGCTATGTTTATTAAATGATTTCTTTGCTGAACCTCGTTTTCTACTTCCGAAGTTCACCTTTCTCGAATCTCCAGTCTTCGTTTTCGCCATCTTTATAAATTGTAATTTTTATTGTTTCATCCCTTACTTGTTGGCATAACATCGCACATCCTCCAGCCATAGACAACTCTTCTAAGAACATCATTTGGTCACCTGATAGTCTATCGCCAATGGCTTTAATCTCGCAGCAAACAAAGTAGCCATACTTTTTGCTATAACCAATAATATCAGGTACTCCTTTTCTACCTATAAATGCTCTACCCCTAACAGCTAAGTTATTATTCCTCCATACTTCGTTACCATTATCCTTTAAATAATCCAACATCATCTTAGTTAACTCACTTGCTGATTGGTACGCCATCACCAAAATTACAATATATTTATTATATATATTAGAACCACCTGATTAACTCATCTGTTGGCATCTTAACATATTTTATTTTATCCTTCACTTTTATCTCACCAATCCTCCAATATCTTCTAGCTTTAACCCTTAAAAACTCTGCTCTTATAAATACTATTCTATCTCTTAGGTCTAAGTTAAAAGCAAAGAACTCTACTCGTTCATCCGATATTCCACTAGGTTGACCATCATTCTCATACTCTAGCAAAAAATAACCCTTCTTTAAGGCCTCTGTTTGATGTATCACTAAAACCTTAGTACTCTTAGCAAATAGTCTAATGGCTTGGTAAGTACCATCTTTTGCTTTAGCTTCTTCTATTTCAAATTTGCGTCTGTTTCTGTATCCTCTATTAGCCATAAAAGTTTTCTATTAGTAAACTTTATCATTATTTGGGGCATTCTTCCATTCATAAATAAGCCATATCCATAGGATACATAAGATACCGATTGCGATTTTCATAGGTTTTGGTTTTGGTTAGTATTTTTTTCTTTTTTCATCATCAGTTTTTAACTGAATTATTATTGCTATTATAAAAAATATTATTAATGGCATTGCTGACATAGGTTATTTGTTTAAAAATTATTGTAATCTTGGAAGGTCATTGTTTCTGGTAAAAATCTTAACGCTAGATTTTTTGTGGCTCCGTGTCTATTCTTCTCCACCTTACATACTACTAAATCACTTGGGGCATATTCTTTTCCACCAATTTCTACTGATTCAGTTTGTTCGTAGTAGCCTGGTCGCATTAGCATAATCACAGCATCAGCATCTTGTTCTATTGATCCTGATTCTCTGAGGTCAGATAACTGTGGCATCTTATCTGCTCGTTCTTCTACCCTCCTAGATAATTGGGATAGGGCGATAATAGGTACTTCCAACTCTTTGGCAAGTGCTTTAAGGCTCCTACTAATGTAAGATACCTCTTGCTCTCGGTTTTGGTTTGACTTGCCTGTGCCACTCATAAGCTGAAGGTAATCGATAAAGATAATCTTTATGCCATACTTCTGTTTAAGAATAGTTGCTTTTGACCTAAGTTGGGTTACACTAATACCGCCCATATCCTCTATATAGATGGGGGAAGTAAGTATTTTATCATCAGTTCGTAAAAGGTGAACTTTTTCATTATCTGTCATTAAATTCATTCTAAGACGTTTTAAGGCTAGCCCTGAGCTTATTGACTCTAACCTTTCAACTAACTGATTGGAGCTCATTTCAAGGCTAAAAATAGCCGTAGCGATGCCTTCTTGAATTGCTATCTGATAGATACTAGATAGCATAAAGGCAGTCTTACCCATTCCAGGCCTAGCAGCTATGATTACAAAGTCAGGCTTAACCCATCCGCAAAGTGTGTTATTTAGTTCCATAAACCCTGTGTTTATGCCTAGTAACTGACCTTCAGTTGCAGCATTTCTACTTTCATTAAGCTGTAAAATTATTTGGTCTATAGTCTTCTCGTATATATTACCAAACTCTTGTAGTCCTAAAAGTTGTTTACCAAAAGTAGATAAAGTATCATCCGTAGATTCAGCACCATCAAAGGCAGCTACTTCCATTAATCTGCCGAGGTTAGCCAACTTTCTACGCTTGTATAATTCTATTAATACTTCTATGTGTGTGTTTAGGTGTGCAGTTGATACTATATTATTAGTTAATTTAGATAGGTATAAGGCTCCTACTTCATCAGAGTGCTTGTTATCTATAAGTCGTTGGAAGACAGTACTTAAATCTACTTGTATGTTCTTATCATACATCTGCTTAATTGTTCTGAATATTAATTGGTGACGTAAATCGTAGAAGATTTCTTCAGTAAGATAGTTCACTACAAATGGCAAAGCTTTTTTGTCAAGTAAAATTGAGCCTAGTATATTTTCTTCTATCTCTAGGTTTTTGGGAAGGTTTATAACATCCATTATTTAAGCTTTATTTTGGTTTGTGTATTAGGTTCAAAGTTTTTGCTATTCTTAATCCAAGTTCCAACTCTTCTACCAATGTCAAAGAATTTTTGATCTTGGTATCTCATCTTGCCTTTGGCATCAGCTTCGGTCCAATAGTCTAAAAATGATTGGTATTGGTTACCAAGTTTATCCTTATTGGTTTCTAGTCTATTGATAAAAGCATCCTTATCGCTATATATCTTATTAGGTATTATATCTTTGTTATTAATAACTATATTATTATGTGCCAGTTTTCTGGCTGAGGGGTAAGCCGATTTTTCGGCTGAGGTAGTAGTTTTTTCTGGCTTAGGTATGTCTATGTTAATTATCAATGATCTATAATCAAAATCGCCATTATCTTTAAGCTTAATAATTCTTCCAAGTATCTTCATATCCTCAAGTTTTTTAAGATGGTCTTTTATTGTGGATTCTGAACAATCAAGACAATCACCCAAATACTTGTTAGATGCAAAACAATAACCTCTTTCATTGCTTAGATTAGATATTAAAGCTATTAATAACTTTTGTTTATCTGTAAGCTCCTTGCTTAATAAAACCTGTGCAGGTAAAACTGCGTACCAATTATGATTCATATTAATAAAAAAAGGGCTTCAGACTTACAGGTAATGCGACTACCTGTTCATCTTCCACCCCATAAACTCTTTTTTTGTAATGTCGCATATTACAGAGCAAATATACTAAGAATTAGACAACACTCTAAAAGCTACTATTCTTTCTTTCTCTAGGTGCTGAATCTTAAACTTCTTCCTAGCAATAGGGTTTAATGACTCTCTAATGACTTGTGGTGCCACTTTAGCTTTCCTTGATGCTGATGCTATAGACTTGAAATGAATCTCCTCTTTAGTATCTACAAATACCATTCTAATTGGTATATTATTCTCCATCCCTCTTATCTCTTGACTCATTTGGTTTATAGTGGTTTTTTAGTCCTTTAATAAATTGTTGATTGGTTGTATCGAACTCTCTTTTTTTGAAGTATCCTTCATCGATGTTACCTCCATCCATTGCGTTGGGATACACGAGTATGTCATCATCGTAAAAATTACGGACTCTTCCTGTATCGTAACACACCACTTTCCATACGGTGTTAGTATCTCCTCCGTAATCAATCCAGGCGATTGCTTTGCCGTATCCGAGTGGTGTGTGAACATCTATGGTGGTTTTTAGTTGGTAAATCATTTTGATTTTTTTAGATAGTGCTTAATCTCAAAGGCAACCATTGTTACAGAATAAACACATAAAAAAACAGGTACTGCAATAAAGAAGAATCTAAGCATCCCGAAAGTATTTTTTATCATATTATTTCTTTAATGATATTTTAAATGTTGTTGTAGATACTCTAGGAGCTGGATGTACCATCTCGCCAGTTTCAGGATCAACTACAGCAGAAGTAATACTTCTTAGCATCTTTTCTCTTTCTTTAAGAGCATACTTAAGCGATTCAACCTCGTTATTAAGTTTAGTCCAAGCATAATCCTGGTCATAGATGTACTTAATACCTGATTCAATCTTAGTAACCTCGCTACCTAGCACATCGGCTTTACCTAATGGATACTTAGCTAACTCATCTACTACTAAATCTCTAAGGTCACTACGAACTCCTTCAAATAGTTGGGCAATGGCATCCATACGTACTAATGTTTCTAGTGGGGATTCGCCTGTTTCCTTAAAATGTTCTACAATCGTTGTCTTAATAAGTTCGTTATTAAACTTACTAGGCTCATAGGTGGATAGTTCTACCTTAGGTAAAAATATTTCTGCACTCATTATTTTTTTGTTTTAATTGTGAATGATTCTTTCTTTGATTTAAGCAACATTAGTAATGCTTGGTCACCATCGATGTATTGCTTATATCCATAATATAAATCTACTAGCTCCTTATTTTTAGTACACGCTGTAATGTCCTTAATCAACTGAGTCCTATCAATTTCTTCTGCTACCTCTTCTGCAGCTAACTCAATAATCTTAGCCTTAGTATCAGTTTGTGGTGAGGTTTTTTGATCCGTCTTAGAGTGGTCAAAGTCCATCTCTTCAGCAGGTGTAGCCTCGAAACCAGCAGCCTTCATCAGCCAAGCAAGTAAGTTCCTATAAGCCTTGCCAATCGCCCTTGTTTGTGCCATACTAAGAATAGCATATTCGTCAAAGTATCTCTTAGTTTTTTCGGCATTCGTGCATAAGGCAATACCTGTAGCAACGAGCTGACCTGTATTAATATTGCGAACCTCACAAGTCGCCATATATTTAATAGTAGTTTCATTGGACAAATCTTTTGTGTCTGTGATAATTGGCATTAATCCAAGTGAAGCTCCAGCGAACTGCCATCCTTCCACATTAACGAATTGTTTGCCTTGAATGTTTGAACTTAATCCTTTCTCTTTGATAAGCTTAGATAGTTCTGATGCTAATTGCAGCATTGAGTCTTTGTTGATAAGACTGTACGAAGGGCTAGTTGTTTGTAACTGATCCATAATTTAGGTTTTTTGTTTGTGTTTCTGTAAAATAATAAGCTTCTCTTGTTGGATACTTTTGCCATATAGACAAGATAGATTCCATTAGTTCAAGATTGGCTTGTGAATAGTTGATTTGATGGATAATCTTAGCGACAAATAATCGCTTTTCTGAATCATCCCAAGATGCGAATTGACTTAGCATAGTTTAGGTGTTTTTTAGTTGGTAAATTAAGTTTAAGTAAGAATCTTATTTCTTCAAATTGCTCTGCATAGATATCATTGGTTTGCATATCCTGGCGGTGCATACGAAGTCCGTGGAGTACAGTTGTATGGTCACGAAAAAATAACCTGCCTATTGAGGCTACTGTAGAGCCTACGTAGGTTTTTAGAATGGCATAGCACATATTTCTTGTAAGCACATAGATGCGTGATCTATCTTTAGATAGTACATCTTTGTATCTCACATCCATTTCCTTACAAATAAATTGTATTATCTCCTCTCTGTCTAATTGTTGCTCAATAAATATTCCAGGCATAGTGTAGTAGTTTAGTTTATTCAGCGTAGTCATAAATTTGGTTTTTTAAATCCTCTATCTTTTTACGATAGAAAGCCTCTACAATTTCAATCATCTCTTCATCTGCTTTAGCTAATCTTGTACGAACCTTGTAAGGGGTATAGCCTGTTAACTCACAAATCTTTTTTACATCGCCATACTTAAGTAAGGCACGATAATCTTTAATCAGCATTTTTTAGTTTTTTATATAGTTTGTAATGTCTATCGATAGAACGCATAGCTCCTTCAATAGATGTAAAGTAATCTCCTCTCCAATAGTAGAACTTATCTAGGGGTTTTTTGGAATCCCAATGGATAAACATACCACGATAGATGTAGTCCTTTTTAAGCCTATGGCTATCTATGGTTATCATAAAATAATCCTTAAGGCCTTTTTGTTTTAGATGGGCTGGTGTTGGGTGCATAAATTATTCTGTTGTTGAATAGATGGTTTCAATTACTTCAGTAATAGCCTTTAAGGGCACCCCACTAGCAGCATTAATGAATCTGTTATAAGCTGTATCCTTGTTTGTAGAAATGGTGTAATCTACATAGGTACCATTCTTTTCAGTCCAATATCTAATGTCGCCTGTTATTGGGTTAGTTTCTGTAATAAACTCGAATTTAGTCATATTATTGGGATTTTTGGTTGATTTTATTAAGTTTAGTATGCCTTTCAAAATAGGACTGCATCCCACTTGAATTGATTTGACTCCGTATATTCTCATAATACACAGGATCAAGGAAGGTTTTTGATTGGTAATTGTAATAGACTTGCTCACCTGGTGAGAAGTTTTTGCCAGTCAGACTGCATCTGCAATCGTACTTGACGGTGATTAGTTCAAATGACATAGATGGGTTTTTTGTTTATGTTTGACGAAGTTAAGGAGTTTTTGCTATTATCAAAGATTTTTAGCAGGTTTTTTGTTAATGTTATCATAAAAGATTTTTGGTACGGCAATCCTCCGTACAAGATTTTTGGGAGTTTTTGCATAGGGTTTTTGGCAGGTTTTTGTCATTACAAAGTAATTACATTGTGTAAAATTTACACTAAGTACATTATTTGCATACTATTAGCATACTTAAAAAACTATTTTTTAAAGTTATTTTAGCCATATTTTTGGCATATCTTTTACAATTGGTATAAAGGTATCAACTAAAAAAAACAGGCCCTAAAAAGAGGTTATTTTGCTAAATATTCAAGATCGTAATCTACCCCAATAAAAAATTCCTTTTGTTTGTCGATTAGTTTACCTGTTACATTATGAGTAAGACCACAAGCCCACCCTGTTGGCAAATACTCAATAAATGCTTCTTGTATTTTTTTAGTTTTTGTCATTTTAACTCGGTAACCAGTATTTACCCAGTAAACCGCCTTACCAGTCAACAAAGCCTTTTCGATCTGCTTAAGTGTCATTTTGTGCGTTATTGGTTAATATAAAACCCCTATAAAGGGGCTTTATTTCGCTTATTAAAAGCTCATCAGTTAACCTGCTTAAAATCTCCGTTCCATTCGGTGCCGTTTAAATACCATTTGCCCTTCTTTTGGCAAATAGAAACATTTGGCAAAGCGTTTAAACGTTCTTTTGTTACATTGGTAAACCAGCCGCAATTTTGAACCATTAAAAAGCCATCATTAGTATTTTTTACGGCTATTAAATTGCCGTGCAACATTAAAAGCGTCTGATTATTAGCCCTTAATACTTTTGTATTGTCTTTGTTAAAAGGCAAATCGTTATTAAAAGCGTTTGCCATCTCTTTGGTGATCTTTCTCATATTATTTATTTTATTGGTTATCTTCTATTAAATGTGATGCAATTTCGTACCAGTTTACCTCGCTTGTAAAAGCCAAAGCGTAATCTAATACTATTTGGCTTTGTACACTGGTATCGCTTAAGGTGTCTTCTACATAGCTTTGGCACTCTTTGGATAAGTTATAAATATCAGTTTCCCATCTATTGGGGTTATAATCGTCAAACCATTCAAGGGCAATCCTCCAAGTAGCGTAATTTGTCCAGCCATTATATGTAGACTTTGTTTCTGTTTGTGTTTGTGACATTGTGTTAATGTTTAAATGATTGGTAAATTGTTTTTAATAGTGCATAAATTAAAATAGATCCCGCACTAATTAGGATAGTTTCTTGTATTGTTATCATTTTATTTTGCTTTACTAGTTATTAAATTAGATAATAGTAAACAACATAGTGCCAGGCTAGGGCCTAGGGTATCCGCTTTGTAATAGATTGCCCCAATTAATAATAGGGCTAGGATCGTTTTAATTGACTGGTTCATTTAGTTTTCTTTAATGGTTAATGAAATAATAAGACGGCATACATTACCTACGAATGCAGCGAATAAGCTTAATAAGATGTAGAATAATAACATAAATAAAGGTTTTAATGAGCCATAAAGATACGACAAATAGTTAAACAATGTTAAATAATATGGAGTTAATTGTTAAGGATATGTTACAATTCTATTGTGTATTAAGTACACTAAGGTTGTTAGATCGTATACATTAATAAGGTTATATAATATACTATGTTATATTATCAACTATATTGTATATATTATATAATAAAGTTTATATTACCTATTATATTAGTGTATAGTAAAGTAAATTGAATAAAAGTATTAATAGCTGGTTGTTACTTTTGCCATCAGTTAGCATAAACAATCAATAGATTAAACTATATATCTTTGCCCATAATAGGGTAGGAGGGGTAGCCAATTAGGGAGGGGATAAGGTATGCCAAGGTGACTACTTAACATAATATAGATTATAAGAGTAAATTAACTTGCTAGGCATATACCCCCTACCACTTTTTTTAGCGCCAAAATAAGGGGGAATGCCTTGTGCCCTCCATTATTTTGATATAAAACAAAGACTTAACGATGTTTGACATTGTAATTTTTTTTATTTTCCATATAACCCATTATAAATAAATATAATATGTATAAGTGCAAACCAAAACCAAAGAAGTAAAAACTATAACTATGAAGGACACCGTATGCAAAAGAACCTACAAGTGTAAATGTGGGAATCTTCAAGAGGATTATGTTTGGTCAAGTTCCATTAAGGAACATACCATCAACTGCAGCAAGTGCAACAAATCGATTACCTACGATAATCTAGTCGTAAATAAGGTTACTCAGTCAGCAGCCATTAGAACACCAACTAAAAACCGATAATATGAATGCAGAATTTAGAGATATAACAAAAGAAGCTTTTATCATAGCTTACAAAGAGAACTTTGGGAATATAACCATCTCTTGTGAATCAGCAGGGGTTTCTAGGGCTTCGTATAACGTATGGATTAAATCTGATCCCGAGTTTGCTAAGAAATTAGCTGAAATAGAGCCAGAAGAGATTATGCTAGACTTTGGTGAGCATAAGCTAATGGAAAGGATTGCCAAAGGTGATACGTTAGCTACAATGTTCCTATTGAAGACTAAGGGCAAAAGAAGAGGTTACATTGAAAGACAAGAGGTAGCTCACGAAGGGGATGTGGTAAAACAAATTACTGTTAACGTACTAAAAGCTAACCACGTGGATGATATTAAGAAGTTAGATGGTGATGAACATCTGCAAATAGAAGATAATGGGATGGTAGTTCCTGCTACTGAGGCTGGACACATACAAGATATTCCAGTTTATCAGTACGATAAAGAGGTAGATGTACCAAATGAGATGGATGAATACGAAGAATAGATCCGTAGGATATGAGAAATAGCTCTATTTAGCATTTTAAGACTAATACAGACACTTTAATTATAAAGTAATACTATGTATTCAAAATTAACTTGAGTGTCTTAAATCGCTTCTAATTGCTTTTTAGCTATGTTACCAATTTGGTTACATTAAGTAGTATTACTACTGATTGTTCACAAAAAGTAAACTTTCACGGATACGTGAACATTATAAAATCTTGTTGTACCTAAATTATAATAATGTGTCATTAAACTAACATATAGGTATTGTTATGTTACTTTTAAGGGATAAAGTAAAGGTAAAACTTGACTGAAATTCAATTCAGTAAAGTTATAACTTGACTTATGTTATAACAAAGCAAGTCAATAACTTGACTTTTTGACTTATATCAATCACAAAAGTTGCTTTATTAGACAACTTTGAGCCGATAATGATTGATAAACGGCTCACTAATGATTGATACCCCTACCTTCCTATAAAACCAAAAGGTTTAGCTTTGTCTTGAGCAAACCAAAAATTTTAATTTATTTCTATGGAAGTAACCACCAATGTCGTCTTTGAGGTATTAAATAACTCGAAGAAAAGGATTTCTGTGATGCAAGGAGGTACAAGGTCGGGAAAGACTTACAATGTGCTTACTTGGTTCATCGTAAAACTACTCCAGGAGAAAGGCAAGACTTTAACCATTTGCCGTTCATCCTTACCGAGCATTAAAGGCTCCGTAATGAGGGATTTTATTGAGATATTGTCTAAATATGGGCTATATTCAGAGGAAAAACACAATAAATCAGAGAATTTATACTTCCTTAATGGCAATACTGTAGAATTTGTATCTACCGACCAACCACAGAAGATTAGAGGTCGTAAAAGGCATTATTTGTTTATTAACGAGGCCAATGAGGTAAATTACGAATCTTGGATGCAATTAGCCCTAAGAACGATGGATAAAATCGTTTTAGACTATAATCCTTCCGATTATTACTCCTGGATTTACGATAAAGTCATTCCTAGAGAGGATACTGACTTTACAATAACCACATATAAGGATAATCCGTTTTTAGATAAGAACATTATTGCTGAGATTGAGAGGCTAAAAGATGCTGACCACGAATATTGGAGAGTTTATGGATTAGGCGAGAGGGCAATATCCGAAGCTACGATTTACTCGCATTGGAGAAGAAGAAGGAACTTCCCTGAAGGTGGGGAGGTTTTCTATGGCCTTGACTTTGGTTATAACAATCAAACTGCCCTAGTAAGAGTTAAAAACTTTGATGGCGACCTTTATGTGGAGCAATTAATCTACGACACAAAAATGTCAACGTCACTTTTGATAGATCGTCTTAAATCGATGGGGCTATCTCGTAGAGATGAGATATTTGCGGATGCTGCGGAACCCAAAACAATAGCTGAGGTAAATAAAGCAGGGTTTAATTTAAAATCAGCTACTAAAGATGTGTTTGCAGGAATCAATAAGGTAAAATCTTTCCCATTGTTCGTGAAATCAGAATCATTGGACTTACTAGATGAGATTAAAAACTACAAATGGAAAACAGATCACGATGGCAACACAATGGATGAACCTGTTAAGTTTCGTGACCACTTAATGGATGCTATGAGGTATGCTATTTATTCAAAATATGCGAAAGCTAAGAGAGGTTGGATTGTTTAGACTAAAAATTTGTTACTTTTGTAAAAATATCTTATAGTGAAGTTAACGGACATACTATCTGCTGTAAATCCTTTTAAGCAAAAGGCAAACAACAAGATTAATACTACAGGCGCTAACCCTCTACCAAATTTTGGTGGTATTATTGGAGGCAGACCTATCTATCCTAATTTAGATTATCAAAAGTTCGTTGCGGACTATACACTTAACTCAGAAGTTTATTCTGTAGTAAAACGTATATGTAAAACTGTATCAACAGTTCCATTTTATGTTTATAAGGTTAAGAATAGAAAAGAATTAACTAGATACAAGTCTACAATACTTAATGCAGAAAGTACTTCTGATTTAGCTAAGGCTGAATTAATCAGAATTAAAGCGCTTGATGAAATTGCAGATACTCCATTAAACAAATTATTGGAGTCGCCTAACGAATATCAATCTTTCTCTGAGTTATTAGAGAATGTTATTGGTTACAAATTGATAACTGGTAACTCTTACATTTGGGCAAACAGATTATCTAGCGGTAAAGTTTCAGAACTTGTCACTCTCCCACCTCAATATATCGCAATCATTAGCGATGGTACAATCAATGGGGTTGAAGGTTACCAATTTACTCTAGTTGGGTGGGATAAGTTAGCAAAGGAAGATGTAATCCATCTTAAATACTTCAACCCTATTTTTAACACTAATGCACAGCAATTATATGGTTTATCTCCTTTACAAGCTGCGTACAGAACTATTCAACGTTCTAACGATGCTAAAGATACCTCTGTAGGTATGTTGCAAAATCAAGGTCCGAAAGGAATCTTGTATGCAGACGAATCAAATGACTTTGGGCCAGAACAAGCAGGTAAATTAAAAGAAGATTTCTACAATCAATATGGAACAAAAGGTCGTATTGCCAAAAACGCTGGTAATATTTTAATTGCAGGTGCCAAATTAGGTTGGGTTAATATGGGGATGAGCCCAGTAGACTTACAAATATTAGAATCAGAAAAAATAACGCTTAGAGAACTTTGTAACGTTTACGGAGTCAACTCTGCTTTGTTTAATGATCCTGATAACAAGACTTATAACAATATGAAGGAGGCTAAGAAGGAAATGCTTACACAAGTAGTTCTTCCTGAGTTAGTTTTACTTCGTGATGCTTTAAATAGATTCTTCGCTAACGAAATGGGTAAGGATTATTATATCGATTTTGATATTACAATATTCCCAGAGTTACAAGAAGATATGAAAGAATTATCTGCTATTTTATCTCAATCTTGGTGGATTACGCCTAATGAGAAAAGAGCAGCTATGCGTTATGATGTTGTTCACGATGCAACAATGGATGAAATTTATATTCCAGCAGGTTATTTGCCAATAGCTGAAATTACAATGCTACAAGATCCAACTAATGCTCAACAACAAGGCGATTATAATATTCCACCAGTAAAATAAAAATTATGGCAACATTCGTAGAGTTTATCTCACAATTACATAGTGCTAAACAACAAGCAATTGTATGGCATCATCAAACAACTTGTTTTGAAGTACATAAAACATTAAATAAGTTTTATGATGAGATAGTTGATTTAGTAGATGGTTTAGTAGAAAGTACAAGCGGTGTTTATGGAAGACCTGTTGGTTATTCAGTACAAACATTAAAGGATTATGTTGATGTACAAACGACTTATAATTATTTTGTTGATTTATATAACTATATCCAAACACAAAGAGGTGGTTTATATCAAGATACTTGGATTCAAAATCAAGTTGATGAAGTTGCTCAATTGGTTGCTGAAATTACTTACTTATTAACTTTAGACTAATGGAATTTAATTCATTTGATGTTTTATTAAAGGCTGTTATAGCTGATATAGAACTTAAAAAGACAGACAAAACAAACCCTAGTGGAATTGCTCACGCTAATTCTTTAATTGCTAGTGGTAATGTAATTACTCCATCTACCTGGAATCATCCTACAACACAAGAGGAAAATGATTACATAGATGCAAATAGTATTGAGGCTTATGGTAAATGGCATTTAGGAATAAATAGCCAAGCCGATCCAATGACCAAAGACCACTACCATTATGTTTTTACCTCTGATTATAAAAATGTAGATAGAGCAGGACTTATTGCTATCAGACAACGTTCTGCGCAACAAGGCCTAAATGCTATTTTTATAGCCGCAGGTAAAATGCTAGATAAAATTGATGCAAAAAGCAATGCTTAATGCCAAAAATTATAGAACCAATTCAGCAATTCAATTTGCAACAGAAGATTGCAAGGAAGTCTATAACAGATTTCAGGCCTAAATTACAGTCTGCTCTACAACACGATTTCAATAAGGCTGCACAACTGGTTCACGAATTAGGCGCACAACAAGTAGTAAATTTTAAGAAAACATTTTTCAGTCAAGAGAAAGTTTCTAATATTTTACGAACTTTGTATGAAGGAGTTGGAGGATACACAGCAATGAGGTATCAAAAGATATTTGACAAGTACAAAAAAGATGATTCCATAGATTTTAATGTGGATTCAATATTTAATGATTGGTTAGCCTTTATGCTTACTTATTGGGTTTCAATTAGTGGACCAAAAATGTATGGCATACAGAATACTACTGATAATGAAATTGCTAGATTATTAACTCAAGCAATAGAATATGGTAGAAAGAATAATCTTTCCAATGATGAGGTAAATAAGATGGCAATTCAGTTGCTAAAAGATGGATCAATAAATAACGCAAGAAGTTTAATGATAGCACGAACTGAAACACATCAAGCTTTAAGTACAGGAGCATTAGGAGCAGCACAAAAAGTTAACATACCTTTGCTTAAGCAATGGGTAGCTGCTGAATATCCAACAAAGACTGGAATGCCAAGATATTGGCACAGAGCTTTGGATAGTCAAACAAATCCTGATGTTGGTGGAGTGAGAATACCAGTAAATCAACCATTTATGGTAAACACTCCTAAATACGGTGTAATAGAAATGCAATACGCACACGATGCATCTGGAGGAGCAATAAATAATTGTAATTGCCGATGCTGCACGGTGTATGTTGATTAAACAAATAAATATGAGTAATTTTTATAACAGAAAATCGGTAGAAGGTGCTCCCATTGATATGGTAGACAACAGTAGAACCATTATGGTTTATTATTCTGCTTTTGGTAACGTAGATAGTGATGGTGACATAATCACACCAGGTGCTTTTACTAAAACACTAAAAGAAAACGGACCACAAGCCAAAAATAGAGTATGGCATTTAATGAACCATTCTACTGACAAACCTATCGCAAAGCCTTTTTCTATGGAAGAAGATGCTTTTGGTTTAAAGGCTCAAGTTAAGCTACCTAATACTACATTAGGTAATGATTTGTATGAATTATACAAAGCAGGTCACATTACAGAACACTCTATTGGATTTCAGACTGTAAAGTCACAAGACAAAGGTCAATTCAAAGAGATCACAGAAATTAAATTGTACGAAGGCTCATCAGTTTTATGGGGAGCCAATGCTAATACTCCAACAGTAAGTGTAAAATCTGAAGGGAAGCCTGAGGTTATAGACGAAATCAATAAAACGATTAAGTCATTAAGAACTGGCAATTTTACAGATGCTACATTTGAATTGTTAGAGTTGAGGCTAAAACAATTACAACAATATCTATCTGAAATCGAAAACGTAGATTCAATTATCGAAGGTTCACAACCGCTTGAGAAAGCATTGGAAGAAGTCGAAAATCCGAATGTCAAGGCTGAGATGGAGATTGTCAATTATTTACAATCATTTAAAATTTTCAACTAATGAACTTAGAAGAAGTAAAAGGTGCTTTTGACGGTGTTAAAACCGAAGTTAAAGAAGCATTTGAATCTGCAAAAGCAGAAAGCAACGCTGCAATTGAAGCAGTAAAAGCGGACATCACCGTTATTAAAGATGAAATGGAAAAATTAGAAGCAAAAAACAATCGTGTTAAAATGAATCAAAACGAATCTAAATCATTCAACCAATTATTGGCTGAAGGGATTGAAAAGAACGCTGATAGCATCGCCAAAGTTGGTCGTGCAGAAGCAAAAAATGCAGGTTTCTCAATGGATACAAAAGCTATCACAATGACTGAAGCTGCATCAATGACTGGCTCTATTCCTCGTGAATATGCTAATCAAGTTTATGCATATCCTTCTCGTAAGGTGCATTTAAGAAGCTTGTTACCAGTTGGTACAATGAGTCAAGGTATTTTTACTTTCCCTTATGAAAGTGGTGATACTGGAACTATCGGTAACCAAACAGAAGGTAGTACTAAAGCTCAAGTTGATATGGCTATCACTATGCAAGATGCTCCTGCTCAGTACATTGCAGGTTTCTTAAAAATCTCTCGTCAAATGTTGGATGATGTTCCAGGAATGACTTCTTTCTTACAAGCTCGTCTTTTAGAAAGATATTTGTTACAAGAAGATGCTCAATTGTTGAATGGTAATGGTACTTCTCCTAACCTTAAAGGTTTAACTGTTGCTGCTTCTGCTGCAACTGGTGCTGCAACTGTTGACGTTGAACAATTAGTTCAAGCAATTGCTCAAGTAGAAAGTTCTAATTATTCTGCTACAGGTATATTAATTAACCCAATTGATTGGGCTGCTATTGTTAATACTAAAAATAGTGGTTCTGCATACTCTTTACCAGCTTCTACAGTTGTTACAACTGATGGTGCTTTAAGTATCGCAGGTATTCCTGTTTACAGATCAACTGCAATTGATACTGATAAATTCTTAGTTGGTGATTGGAGTCAAGGTGCTCAAATTATGCAACATTCTGGAATTAACGTTCAATTCTCTGAATTTGATGGTACCAACTTCCAACAGAACTTAATTACAGTTCGTGTTGAGGCTCGTATTGCGTTCCCTATCTATTATGGTGGTGCGTTCGTATATGGTGACTTTGGTAACGTGGCTTAATTAGTTTCTTAATATAGGGTAGAGGAGTAAAATACCTCTACCCTTTTTAATATATAGATATGCAGATAGTTAGAGATATTACGACATTAGTTGAACCAACCGCAACTCTTGTAACATTAGCGGATGCTAAAAACTATTTAAGGGTGGACTTTAATGAGGATGATGCTTTGATTCAAAGCCTAATTAACTCTGCACAAAAAAGATTGGAGCAATACACAGGAAGTGCATTCTCCCCTAGAACATTAAAAGTAGTAGCTTATGTAGACTTCTTTATAGAACCTCCATACGCACCAATAAATACTATTACAAAAGTTGAATATTATTCTAGTAATGCTTGGATTGAGGCAACATTAAATGGTGATTATTATATACTAGGTGATACCTATAAAAAAGTATATATGGTTACAATGCCTGAACGAGAATACAGATTTACATATACTTGTGGATTCACAACGCTTCCACAAACCATCTACAATGCCATTTTAAAGCTTGTTTCTGACCTTTACGACTTCAGGGCATCTGAGAGTCCAAACGACAAGTTAAACGAGCTACAAATGACCGCATATGAGCTTGTACAACCATATAAACGTATTAATTACTTTATTTAATGATAAGTCAATTTAGACAAAGGATTATATTTAAAAGCAAGTCAGGAGTTTCTGATGGCGCAGGTGGTCAAGTCAATACCTTGTCAACCTATTATACATCTTGGGCTCAAGTTGTAACGGATCAAAATACAAGGACTAATATATCTGGTAAAGACAACATAAACGATACGATACTATTTAGAATTAGATTTACAGGCGAAAAGACATTTACTAATGCTCTTGTAATTAGTTATAAATCAAAGACTTATATGATTAATTCAATCATAGATGAACGTAATGAGCATCAGTATTTTTTAATAGGTTGTTCAACTTTGAAATAATGGCATTTATAGACTTTAAACTTGAGGGTTTAGAATCGCTTCAAACTTATTTTACGACAGCCCCAGAAAGGTTATTAGTGAAAGTTTCTAAAGAAGTAGATAAAACACTTGCTGCTATTGAAAAGGATGCTAAAATGAATGCTCCTTATGATACAGGTGCTTTAAGGGATAGCATTAGAAGCTATAGATTAAATGAAATGGATGCCTTAATTGTTGCTGGTGATCCAAATAGAAGTAATAGTAAAGGCCATTTGGTAAAGTATGCTGGATACCAAGAATTTGGTGTTGGCCCAGGTGGGTTTGGCAGGGGTTTTGGGATACCATCTTTTACTTTTATAAGTGGCACAGAAGTAGCTGATTATGCTTCCAAGTTTAGAAAAGGAAGTAGCAATAGAAAAATAAGAGTACCATCAACTTCATTTATGTTTACAGCATTCGATAGGCATTATGGCAAGATGGTTGAAAACATAAAGAAGATCAAAATATAATATAAATATTATTCGTTAAATTTGTAAAAAATGAAGGACTGCGGATACGCTATAAGAAAGGGATATTACGATAAGCTTATTGGCGCTTCTTATTCACTTGGGGTTTATGATACCATAGCACCTGACGAACAAGAGCCACCTTTTTTGATTATCAGCAGTCAGACTTCATCAGAGGATAGCGACAAGACAAGTTTTAACTTTAATGTTTCTATTCAATTTGACATAATTTATAGGACTTTTAAAGCAGGTGAAGTAGGTCAAAAAAGCGTAGATACCTATGCAAATGAACTACTTACTATAATAGGAGTTGGAGTAGGAGATTATCCTAATACTTCGCCTGATTTTAAGATAGTCACTAGAAAAATGATAAAGAATGATGCAGCATTTGACTATGTTGATGAGGCTTATATCTTTAGAAGGGTAATAATAATGGATCATTTCGTGAATCAATTAACATAAAGTAAAATAAAATAAAATGGCAACAACAAGCGTATTTAATGGCACCAACCTCGTAATCCTAGTAGGAACAGAGGTTATCGCACACGCAAAAAACTGTTCTTTAAGCGTAAAAGCAAACTTACCAGACGCATCTACAAAAGATAGTTTAGGTTGGGCGGAACATATCGGTGGACAAATGTCTTGGTCTTTAAAGACTGACGGTTTAGCTACAGTTCAACCAACAGCGACTACTTATATCGTAGGAGATATTTTTTCTGCATTAACTGCAAGAACTGCTGTAACTGTTAAGTTTACAACTTACAATGGTACCGCTGTAGTTGCTGGTGATTTAGTTTGGTCAGGTAGTGCTTTTATTGAAAGTTTAGATATGACTGCTGATATGGAAGCTCCAGTTACTTTCTCTGCTTCTTTTACAGGTACTTCTACTTTGACTCAAGGAACTAATGCCTAATATAACCAACCAAAAAACAAACCAAAATGAGAGGACAATTTGAATTAACTCTTTCCGATGGGAAGAAGATACCGATGCGTTTTTGTACGTGGAGTCTTAAAAGATTCTGTCAATTACAAGGTATTGGCCCAGGAGAAATAGGGATAGCGCTTTCTGGAGATAACTCTTTAGACGCTGTTGTTAACTTGTTAAGAGCAGCTGCAGAATATCCAATATATAAAGATGGGATTACCCCTTCTTTTACAGAAATAGAAATCTGTGATTGGGTAGATGATATGGGTGGTATAACTGGAAAGAAATTTCAAGATGTTATGACAGCTTTATCAGAAAGTTTATCAAGCGGAATAGAAATACCCTCTGACTCTAAGAAAGGGAAAAAGGATGAAGTAAAAAAAAATTAGAGTGGATTGATATAGAAAGATATACAATGGGGGAGTGCCAAATACTTCCCCATTTGTTTTGGGAGATGACAATGGCTGAGTTAGATTTTGTTTGGTATGGGTATAGGCATAAAGAGGAACAAGAATGGGTTAGAACAAGGTGGATGACAACATTGTTAATTAATATCCAACTACCAAAGGGTAGTCAAGTTAAACCATCTGATTTAATTGAACTCGATTGTGATGTTAGGAACTTTAAGAAACCAGAAGTAATGACTGATGAGGAGTTGATGAAAGTTATAAAGTCTTACGAAAATGTTAAACCTATAAAATAAAATGGCAGAAGAGCAAATTAAGATACGGATACAAGCGGATGCAGCTGATTTTAAGACCATTATGGATGCTGTTAATGCAAAACTTGCTGAAACAGGTAAAACGGCTACGATTGTTTCTGGTAGTGTTAAGATATTACAAAAAGAATTAGATAATACAGCAAATTCATTTGCTAAAGTAGGAAATGCTGCTCAATCTTCTGCAGATAAGATGAAAAGCTCTAATCAAGTTTATACTCACTTTGCCTTAGTTTTACAAGATTTACCTTATGGATTTAGAGGTATTCAAAATAACCTTCCTGCATTAATAGGAGATTTTGCTGGTTTAGCTGGTCCTATATATTTAGCAGGTTCTGCAATTATAGCATTTTTTACAGCTTGGGATATGGGGCTTTTTAAGTCTAAAGATGGCGTAGATGAATTAAAGAAAAAAACAAAAGAACTAAGGGATGAAATTATAGGTTCATCACAAAGCGCTAGAGAACAAGGCATAACATTATTAGCTTATGTAAAGATAGCGCAAGATACTACTGAAACAGAAAAAGTTAGAACAGAGGCTTTAAAAAAAGCCAATATAATTTATGGTGAACATAATGAAAAATTAACCCTTGCAAATATTAATACAGAAAAGGTTAAAAAAGGACTTGATGGTTATATACAAAGTTTAATACAATTAGCTGTAGCTCAAAAATATGCTGGTCAAATTGCTGATAATATTATAGAACAAAATAAAATTCAAGCAGATATTGATGAAGCTAATATTAGAAGACAAAAATTATTAGAAGAAATAAGGGGGAAACAAACAAATAAATCAAGAGATTTAGTTGATGTATATAATGATTATTATAAAGTTTTAGATGAAATAGCTGGACTAGAAAAAAATAATAAAACATCATTAGACATAGGTACAAAAACTATGGAAGAACATTCTAAAGCCGTAAAAAAAGCAATAGAATTGTCTTCTGAATTTGGTAAAACTCAAAAGGTTAAAGAAGATAAGCCAAAAGTATCTAATTATTATGAAAAAGATGCTCAAGCAACATTTGATTATTATAAAGATAATTTATTCCAAGCAGAATTTTATTTTAATCAACTAAATGAAATTAGAAAGAATAACGCTTTAATGACTGCTATTATTAATAAAGCTTCTGCGGAAGAATTATCAACTATAGAGCATACATATGAACAAAATTCATTAAATTTTCATCAAGAAATAGAAAATAAGAAATTTTCTATTAGAGAACAAAGCTCAAATAGGCAAAAACAATTATCTGAAGCAGATTTAAGAGATAAGAAAAAAATATTAGATAGAGAATTCCAGAATGAATTAGATGCTATTCAAAATAAATTAGATGCAGAATTAAAAGGACACAAAAAAGAGCCTTTAAAACAACAAGAAGATTATAAACAAGCCATTGCTGGTTATGTATTAATGGCAATGCAATTAGGTCTTACAGCTGAGGAAGTAGATAAATTACAAGATAAAATAAATAAATTAAATTCTACAGCAGAAGGTGCAGCTGCTGCATTTACTCCATTAGGTGATATACTAAATAATTTGGCTACAAATGTTTTAGTAGAACTAGGAACACAAATTGGAGGGTTATTAACAGGAGCTGAATTTTCATTATCTGGTTTTTTTGGTTTAATAGCAGATGCTTTAATTAAAATTGGTACTCATTTAGTTTTAATATCTCAATTATTTTTAACTGTTGATGCATTATTCGCTAGTGGTGGCGCATTAGCTCCATTTGCAATACCAATAGGTATAGCTGCTATTGCGGCAGGTATTGCATTAAAAAGTTCATTAGGTTCATCAAAAAATGATACTAAGAAATTTGCAAATGGTGGTGTTATATCTGGTCCTACTTATGGGCTAATGGGTGAATACCCTGGTGCTAAATCAAATCCTGAAGTAGTTGCTCCTTTAGATAAACTTAAGTCAATGATTGGAGGAGGGGGTAATGGTGAGTTTGTATTAAGAGGAAGTGACTTGGTTTTAGCATTAAATCGTTCAAATTCATCATTAAATCTTAGAAGAGGCTCATAATGGCATACGCAGATAAATATAAAATAACATATGCTACCAAAACGAGTAAGACAGTTTATTTGTATCTACAAGAAGATGGTTATAGCGGAAGTGTAATAGAATACCCTGGAACATCAATTCAATTGCAATATTTACCAACTTCAGATGATCCATTTGATCCTATATTTGCTAGTCAGTTAAACGTAGGAATTGATATTACTGATAATTTATCAAATATGCCTGATTTTGTTACAACAAATGATAGGAAATATTTTGTTAAATTATACTTAAATACTGATTTAGAATGGACTGGTTTTACATTAAACGATAATGTTCAAGTATCATTTTCAACAGGTAGAAAACAATTGTCTTTTAATTGTGTAGATGGATTAGCTATGCTTAAAGGTATATTATTACCTATATCAACTAGTGTTAATATAAATGATTATCAATCTGTATTATATTATATAACACTTTGTTTAAATAAAATATTATTCCCAACTAATCCAAATATTGTAACAGCTTGTTCTTTTTATGCCGTAGGAATGGTTGATAGAACTACAAGTACAGATAATGAGCCATTCTCTCAATCATATCTTCCATATAGAACATTTTTAGATACAGCTAATACGTATTTAAATTGTTTTGATATTTTATCAAATATAGTAAAATCATTTGGATGTAGAATATTTATGGCTAATGGTAAGTGGTGGATTGTATCTATTAATGAATCTGCAAAAACAAATGTTTATTATACAGAATATTCTTATACAAGTACAGTAGTAGGAAGTGGTTTATTTACAAAAGGAAGTCAAATTCAAGGATATACTGGAAATACAAGTAATGTTTATTTTAATGGCAATAGTCAATTAAAGATATTAAAAAAAGGATTTAATAAAATAAATTTAAGTCATTCTTTTAGTGGAGCTGCAAATTATCTATCAAATGGTAATTTAAAACCAAATGCTTCTAATCTTGCAACAAATTGGACAACAACAAGTGGTGGCTCTGGATCAACTTATAGCATTATAAATAATGCAGGAGAAATATCTGCTCAATATAGAATGACAGCTGGTATTGGTGCTGGTTCTTATGTTAGAATTAATGCAAATGGTATGCCTTATGTTAATGGTGGAGAGTTAATCACATTTAGTTGGGATTATTATGCTCAAGACATTACTGGATATAGAGGAAATATTTATGTAAAAATAGTAGGTAGTTCAAGTACTTATTATTATGGGGGAACTCCAGCAGGATGGAATACAGGTACTTTTACTAACTTTTTCCCAATACCATCTGTAACTACAGATAATTACAATACATATTCAATAACTCTTCCCGCAGCTCCAACATCAGGCTTATTATCATTTGGATTCGCATTAGAAGATGGTACAGTCAGATATGTTATAGTTGGTAATTTTGGGCTAACTGTAACCCCATTTGAAAAGCAAATAGATTATACTTCTTATATAAATAGCAATACTCAATATACTAAGACAATTGATTTTCCTTATGGAGATTATGCTAGTACTACTTACACAACTCAATTAGGTACATTATCTAATAGTGCTGGTATTACTTGGTCAACCTGGTATCAATATGGGAAATCAACAAACTATGCTGGTTTAAGTGGTTTGTTAATGCAGATGTATATTAATATTTTTGCTAAAAAGCTAATTAATATTGATGGTTCTTTAACAAGCTTTGTGACAAGTAATGGTTATATAAATGGGGCTAAGACATTTACTGCTACAGATACAGATCCATCGCAAATAAGTGTAAGTTCTAGCTATTATTTAATAGGAAATTCAACTATTGATTATGTAGCTGATTCTTCTAGTGTAACTTTGCTAGATATATCAGATACTGATATTACGGCAACAAACTCATACGTTATAACATATAACAATAATTATAAACAATAGAATAAATGGCAAGTGTAATTAATGGTACGAATATAGTTTTATATGAATATGATCCAATAACTGGGTTAAGCGTAGCTTTTGCAGCTGCTACATCTTGCTCTTTTGATATAACTACAGAGCAAAAAGAAGTAACTTCTCAAACATCTGCTTGGTTTAAAGAGTATAAAAATGATGTTTCAACTTGGACTGTTAAAAATGATGGTTTTATTTGTTTAAATACCAATTATAACTATCTTTTATTGTTACAAAAACAATTAGATAGATCACCAATTGCTATTAAATTTTCAATAAATAACGATAATGGAGGTGCTACATCATTAGGATATAGCGTATTTAATGGCACAGCTAATATTACAAGCATATCTATTTCAGGTGCTGTAGAAAGTAGTTCTACTTACTCTATATCATTACAAGGCACAGGAGCTTATACTATAAGCGGTACATCACCAACTCCTAGTGGAACTGTTATTGTGGGAGCTAATGTAACTATGCAACAATATACAGCAGCTGGTGGTGAAACTAGCATTACTTTTGCTTCTATGATTGGATATACTTGTTTATCAGTAACTAGAGGTGGTGTAGAGGTAAGAACAATAAGTACTTCAGGTTCTGCAACTGGTGAGAATGTAGTATTTAACTCATCAACAGGAGTACTTACCTTTGCAAGAGCTTTAGAATCAGATGAGTTTATAAGGGCATTGTTTAAATAATTTAACTTAATATAGGATGAGTCAACAATTACAGATTACAGGTGGTGCGAAAGTAAGGTCATTAGAAGGTGTTATAACAGGAACAAGTGGTGTTTTAGGTTCTTTGCCTATTAATGCTTCTAATGGTATCCCACAATTAGATGTTAATGGTAAAATATTAGTATCTCAATTACCTAATTCTGTAATGGAATATCAAGGAACTTGGAATGTGGTTACCAACACTCCTTATTTAGTTAATGGAGTAGGGAATCCTGGTGATGTTTATATTGTAACTAATGCAGCAGTAGGCGGTACTAATCACAATTTTGGGGCAGGTAATATTTTGTTTTATAATGGTGACCAAACTATTTATGATGGTTCAGCGTGGCAAAGAGCAAGTGGTTCTAGTGGTACAGTTACATCGGTAGCTGTTACCCCAGGTTCTGGTGTATCTGCTTTAAGTATTAGCGGTTCTCCAATAACTACTTCAGGTACAATAACAATAGATTTTGCAGGTACAAATAGTCAATATGTAACAGGTAGTGGTGGTTTAACTACATTTCCTTCTTTGACTGGTTTTGTGCCTTATACTGGTGCTACAAATGATTTAAACTTAGGTACACATAATTTATATGCTAATAACTTTTTTGATGGATTTACTAATGTCGCAGCTTCAGGAACACAAATAGTTTTAACAATTGCTTCAACTCCTTCTTATACCATAACAGGTTCAGGAGGACAAACAATTAAATTGCCAGATGCAACAACTTTGCCAAATGGTGCAATATTTTCTTTTAACAATAATCAAAGTAGTGGTGCAATAACTATAAATAATAACTCTAATACTTTAGTAGTTTCAGTTCCTTCAGGTGGATTTGCTGAAGTAGTTTTATTAGATAATTCTATTGCAGCAGGTTCTTGGGATAGGCATTTTAAAGCACCTTCAAATGTAAGTTGGTCAACTAATACTTTAGATTATGCAGGTTCAATAACAAGTGCAACTTGGAATGGTAATGTAGTGGCAATAAATAGAGGTGGTACAGGTTCATCAACTCAAAACTTTGTTGATTTAACTACAACTCAAACAATAGGAGGAGCAAAGACATTTACTTCTGCTTTGACTGCAAGTAGTTTAATAAAATCAGGAGGTACTTCTAGTCAGTTCTTAAAGGCTGACGGAAGTGTTGATTCAAGTTCTTATATTACTTTAACTTCTTTAAGTTTTGCTGCTGGTTCAGGTGCTTATAATAACACGACAGGAGTAATAACAATACCGACCAATAACAATCAAATTACTAATGGTGCTGCTTATATTACTTTAGGTTCATTGAGTGCAACTTCTCCTTTAACTTATAACTCAAGTACAGGTGTTTTTGCAATCCCTGCTGCAACTTCTTTAGTAGATGGTTATTTAACATCAACAAATTTTAGTTTATTCTATAATAAGCAATCACAAATAAGTTTAACAGTAACAGGTTCTTCAGGTTATTCTACATTTACAGGTACTACATTAAATATTCCAACTTATACTTTAAGTGGATTAGGTGGGCAACCATTATCTACAAACTTAACTTCAGTTGCAGGGTTAACTTACGCATCAACTTCATTTGTAAAAATGACTGCTGCTGGAACTTTTGCTTTAGATACAAATACTTATGCTTTGGCGTCTGCTTTAAGTTCTTACTTACCATTAATAGGCGGAACTTTAACAGGTAATTTAATATATAATCCAGGTGATGCGGTTGATTGGTATATAAAAGGTGCTGGTAATGGTCCAATGATTAGATTAAAATATAATATAGGTGGTAGTAACAGAAGTGGTGCTTTAGGTTGGATGGATAACGTAGGAACATTTACAGATGTTTTATCTTGGACAAATGGTGCTATTGCAACAAATGTTTCAATTTCAGGAACAAGTGCCACGTTTAGTAGTAATGTTTTAGTTGGTGGTGCAACAAGTGTATTTGCAAATACTAACAGGGGGTTTTTAGAAGTAAATGGAACGTCACAGGCTTTATTAGGATTAACAATAGGTAATTCAGCTAAAGCATATTTTTATCACGATGGTACTAATCTTGGATTAAAAACGTATACAGGAAATATTACTTTTGACACATCTGTAGGAACTGTTCTTACATTAGCCTCAACAGGTGCTGCCACGTTTAGTAGTAATGTAACTGCATTATCTTTAATTAAATCAGGTGGTACATCTAGTCAATTCTTGAAAGCTGATGGGAGTGTTGATTCTACTACTTATGGAACCATAACTTCTGTTACAGGAACTACTCCGGTGGTTTCAAGTGGTGGTACTGCTCCTGCTATTTCAATGGCTGCTGCAACTGGTTCAGTAGATGGTTATTTAACTGCTGCAAACTTTACTATATTTACTAACAAACTTTCATTGTCAGGTGGCACATTATCAGGTGATTTAATAATTAATGGTGCAACAAATGAAGCATTAAAAGTTAATGCAGTTCAACCGCTTATTGGTATTTATGCAACAGGAGCAACTAATACGGCAGGATTAGCAATTTATCCATCAACAGGATATGAAGCATCAATAGGTAATTATAGAGGTGGTAGTTTAAATTTAATGGCTAATTCTACTAAAATTGCTCAAATTAATGCAACTGGTTATAACTTAGACGTTACAGGTACGGGTAGATTTTCAGGAGCATTAACAGTTTCAAATCTTACTAGCAATATTTATATACAAAGTTCAAGTAATCCAACTCAATTATTGACTAAGGGAACAAATACTGAATTTTGGGTAGATTCTAAATATGGTGGTGGTACTGCAAGAGCATTTATAAATAGAGAAAGCAATGGGAATCAGGCTACTCTTATGTTTACAACTGGTATTGCTATAACAAATGGTACTGCTTGGGGTGGTACTGGTGCTGATTGGTCTATGGGAATGACAAATGAAGTTAGTAATAATTTTTATATAGCTTATGGAGATTTATATTCTAGTGCAAACAGAGCAATAACTATAAATTCTAGTAAAAATGTAGGTATAGGAACAAGTAGCCCGACTACTAATGCTAATTATAGGTATTTAACTATAATGGGGTCAAGTACTGGTAATGGAGGTGTTGTAGATTTAAGAACTTCAGATAGTTCAACAAATATGCAAATGTATGTTGATAGTGACGGATGTACGATAAATGCAGTTACCGCACATCCCTTAATATTTGATACTAATAGTGTTCCAAGAATGCGTATTACAAGTGCGGGTTATGTATTAATAAATCAAACATCTGCTCTTTATGGATTATCAGGTAGAGGTATATTAGAAATAAATGGTTCTGATTCAATAGTTGCTCTTAATGTATCAAGTTCATCTGGGGGTTATTTTTATGCAAATGCTTCTGATACTTACATTGCTAATAATAGAACAACAGGGAAATTAGTTGCAATGAATAATACTAATGGTATGTATTTAGCTGTAAATGGTGTTTCTTGGATTCCTGTTTCTTCAGATATAAGAAAGAAAAAGAATTTTGAAACAACACAAGGTTTAAGTACTATACTACAAATAGAACCTGTAAAATATCATTTTTTAACTGATGATGATAATTCAACTAAACGTTTAGGTTTTAAAGCACAAAATATACAACCATTAATTCCTGAAATGGTATTAGAAACAGGAGAATTTGCTGAAGATGGAAGTCCATTTTTAACAATAACACCTGATTATATATTACCTGTTTTAGTAAAAGCTATTCAAGAACAACAAGCTCAAATAGAAGAATTAAAACAACAAGTACAATTACTTTTAAACAAATAATTATGAAGACAATATCTCCAGTATCAATTTGGCAAAATGGACAAAATGTTCAAGCCATATATTTAAAGGCAGAGGTACAAGCTGACAATCTTATAAACTATGCATCTTTTGCTTATATGCTATTAGATGCCGACTTTTTAAATGTAAGTAATGGGTTAGTAGGCATTTCAGGTAAAGATTATATTGATTATCAAACTAATCAATATGCTTGGGATTACATAGCAACTTCATTAAATTTAACTATCACAGGAGATTACGTCCCACCAGTAGTAGAAACTATTGCAGAAGCGATTGTTGAAACAATTGTTGAAACTCCTAGTGCGGAAATTATAGCAGAATAATCTTATATTTGTAAAAAATCAATATTATGGCTTATGTATATAGGCATATAAGATTAGATAAAAACGAGCCTTTTTACATTGGGATTGGTAGTGATGAGGAATATAAAAGGGCAAGTACATCAAAAAATAGAAATATCTTTTGGAAAAGGATTGCCAATAAAACAGAATTTGAAGTAGAGATTTTATGTGATAATCTAAATTGGGATGAAGCCTGTATAAAAGAAAAGGAGTTCATTTCTTTGTATGGCAGAAAAGATAAGAACAAAGGTTCTTTGTGTAATTTAACAGATGGTGGGGATGGTTCAGTTGGAGTTATTGTTTCTGAATATGGCAGAAAGCAAAGAAGCGATTTTATGAAAAGTAGGGTAAATAAACCTATAACTGAAGAAACAAGACTTAGATTAAGTTTATTACATAAAGGCAAATCATTATCTGCTGAACATAAATTAAAAATTAGTATTGCAAATAAAGGCAAGAGTAAACCAATAATGACTGATGAGCATAAAAAAAAGTTATCTTTAGTTAATATTGGCAAAAAACAATCAGACTCTACAATTAAAAAAAGAGTTGCAAAATTAATTGGGCAGAAAAGAAGTCCTGAAGTAATAGAAAAAATGAGCAAAGCAAGAATTTTATATTATAAAAACAAAAACGAAAAATTATGATTCAATTATCAGAAACAAACATTAAAGAACTAGAGGCTTATTTATTGGAAATTCCAGCAAAATTTGCTAATCCAATTCTTCAGTTCCTAGGGAAAATTGCACAAGAACAAAATCCACAAGCTCCTGAGGCTGAAGTGGTAGAAGGATAATGAACTTCATTAAAAACAACATCTTGTTTATAGCCGTAATGCTCCTTGTGTTATGGCTATATTTTTTGCTTAAACCTAAGCAAGATGA
>Ga0304729_1000490_pt1 | contig 29370 bp, 29 predicted proteins | sample C_131016_MF_Meta_FD_190475 | JGI IMG/M metagenome (GOLD analysis project Ga0304729, IMG submission 190475) | Freshwater microbial communities from Lake Croche, Canada to study carbon cycling - C_131016_MF_MetaG (v2) (version 2) | ecosystem: Environmental > Aquatic > Freshwater > Lake | place... | reverse complement strand
CAAGCGCTGCCGTCGCGAAAAAGTAAAGCTCTTTCTTAAGGGCTCTAAGTGCGATGGACCAAAGTGTCCGATCGAATCACGTCCTTATCCACCAGGACAACACGGCCGCGGCCGTGCCAAGGAATCTGAATATCTAGGCCAGCTACGTGAGAAGCAAAAGTGCGCACGTATCTACGGTGTTCTAGAGAAGCAATTCCGTGGTTACTACCAAGAGGCAAACCGTCTTCAAGGTAAGACTGGTGACAACCTACTTATCATTCTAGAAACTCGTCTAGATAACGTCGTCTTCCGCGCTGGCTTTGCAAAGAGCCGCGACATGGCACGTCAACTAGTTCGTCATGGTCACTTCCTAGTGAACGGCAAGAAGGTAAACATTCCTTCATTCCGTGTAACCCCAATGGACATCATTGATGTTGTCCCAGGGTCAATTGACGCCACTCCATTTATTGTCGCTTCAGCTGAATTGGGCGAGAAGGCAGTTCCTGCATGGATGGAAGTTGTTGGATCAAAGCTACGTATCTTGGTTCACGCTCTTCCAACCCGTCCAGTAATTGACACTCAAGTTCAAGAGCAGTTAATCGTCGAGCTTTACAGCAAGTAAAAAAACTTAAACCCATTAGTAAACCCAAACAGGAGATCAAATAGAGGGTCTCCCAGACAGACGGAGGAAATAAGTGCTAATTGCACAACGTCCCATCCTCACCGAGGAAGTAGAAAGCGAATACCGTTCACGGTTCATTATTGAGCCACTAGAACCTGGTTTCGGATACACCCTTGGCAATTCATTACGTCGTACCCTGCTTTCCTCGATTCCTGGTGCTGCAGTTACCAGTATTCGTGTGAACGGTGCGCTTCATGAGTTTGCAACAATCGAAGGCGTTAAGGAAGACCTCACAGAGGTTGTTCTTAATATCAAGAACCTAGTTCTTTCATCAGATAACGATGAGCCTTCCCTTCTTTATATCCGCAAGAATGGTGAAGGTGTCGTAACCGGCGCTGATATCGCTACTCCTGCTGGTGTAACAGTGCACAACCCAGAACTTCACATTGCAACCCTTAATGGCAAGGCCAACCTAGAAGTTGAGCTAACCATTGAGCGTGGCCGTGGCTATGTAACAGCTGTTCAGAACAAGGCTGCTGGTGGCGAAATTGGTCGCATCCCAGTTGACTCAATCTATTCACCTGTTCTACGCGTTACCTACAAGGTTGAAGCAACTCGCGTTGAGCAACGCACAGACTTCGATCGTTTGATCCTAGATGTTGAGACCAAGCCATCAATGAAGCCTTCAGATGCCATGGCATCTGCTGGTAAGACATTGGTTGAGCTATTCGGTCTTGCACGTGAATTGAATGTTGATGCAGAGGGCGTCGAAATGGGACCTTCTGTTCAAGATGCTGCACTAGCTGCTGATCTTGCTCTTCCAATCGAAGATCTAGATCTAACAGTACGTTCATACAACTGCTTAAAGCGTGAAGGTATTCACACTGTTGGCGAACTTGTTGGACGTTCAGAGGCAGATCTAATGGATATTCGTAACTTTGGTTCAAAGTCAATCGATGAAGTGAAGGCAAAACTTCACTCAATGGCACTCCAACTTAAGGACAGCCCAATCGGTTTCGACCCAACCAAGCACGCTAACTACGGCACAAACGTTGACGATGATCTCGTCGACGCAGAGTAAGTCAGGAGAAAGAAATGCCACGTCCAAGTAGAGGTCCTCGCCTAGGTGCTGGTCCATCTCACGAAAGGCTGTTGCTAGGTACCCTGGCTGAACAACTTTTCGAACACGGAAAGATCACCACAACAGAGACCAAGGCTAAGCGCCTTCGTCCGTTGGCTGAAAAGCTAATCACTGCTGCTAAAGCAGGAGATCTTGCTGCTCGCCGTCGCGTTATGGAGACCATCCAAAACAAGAGCGTTGTTCACACACTCTTCACTGAGATTGCGCCAACATTTGCTACCCGCGAAGGTGGATACACACGTATCACCAAAATTGGGCCACGTAATGGTGACAATGCACCAATGGCGGTTATTGAACTAGTTAAGTAATTAAAGAAGTAAGTATGGAACCCACTCTTGAACCCAAGAGTGGGTTTCGTCGTTTAAAGATCGAATTAAGTTACGACGGCACAAACTATGCCGGCTGGGCATTTCAACCAGATCAGCGCACGCTGCAAGGTGAGATTGAAAGTGCGATCTCAAAGATAGCCCGCACCAAAGTCGAAACCGTTGTGGCCGGGCGAACTGATGCTGGAGTTCATGCCAAGCAGCAATTTATGCATGTAGATATTCCACAAAATCCAATGCCACCAGATATCACTTGGGATATCCCAAATTGGGCATACAAACTAAATCGAATTCTCGATGAAGATATTCGAATTCTCAAAGTAAGTGATGCCGAGCCCGGCTTTCATGCTCGCTTCTCGCCGATTGAGCGCAGATACCAATACAAGATTGCCGATGACCTTGCAATAATTCCACCGCTAGATCGCTTTGATGTGGAGCCTTGGTATCGCAAATTAGATATTGATTTAATGAATGACGCTTGTAATTACTTACTTGGCGAGCATGATTTCAAAGCTTTTTGTAAGTTCCGCGAAGATCAAACCACAGTTCGTACGCTTATGAAGTTTTACTGGACCCGCTTAGATAATGGTTACTTAGTAGCCGATGTTAGAGCGAATGCCTTTTGTTATTCCATGGTTCGAAATCTTGTGGGCGCGGCAGTATGTGTTGGTGAAGGAAGATTTCCCAAGGAGTGGGTACTTGAGGTCTTAAACAATAAAGAACGAGTATCCGATAGTTATGTATTTCCAGGTAGGGGACTGACGCTCACCGAAATTATCTTTCCAGCCTAGACCGTACGGTGAATCATGAATTGGAAGCGACCTTCTACGAAATAAGTACTTCCAGTCATGATTGGTGAGCCATCACGCAAAAAGTGGGTCTGTTTAAGTTGTAAGTAAAGTCCAGATTTTGGTCGGCTAGCTCCCCAACCAATTAAATCTGATTTAAGTGCATGAATTTCAGTCATCGCTCGAACCGGGTGTTTACCCACGCTATCTAGAACTTTAAAAATTGGAACTTTTGCAAACTTCTTCATTAGGGCCGGAGAGAGGCCAGTTATATTCACCGTGTCATAAGAGAAGGCAACTACCTTGCCATCTGCGGTATATGCCCGCTCCATGTAGTAAACATTTTCATCTTCAGTAATTCGAAGATCCCTCGCTTCTTCCTTGGTTGGCAAGCGAAACTCGCTGGCTCGATTAATGATCCCAGGGGTAAAACCCATTTCCTGGATAGTTGTACTAATGGAGCGAAGCTCTTGGAGCCCTGCTCTAATTCCATGATCAAGGTTTGCAATATATGAGCCAGAGCCATGACGAATATCAACTAATCCCTGAGCTTCTAGCGAGCGTAGAGCAGTTCGAATTGTTACGCGTGCTGCTTTATACTCACTTGCTAATTCAAACTCGCTTGGAAGTTTGGCACCTGGTGTCCACTCTTGAGTGAGGATTCGTTGGCGCATATGGTCGCGAATTTGGATTGCTAGCGAACCCTTTTGCTTGGTTTGCTTGAAGCTGCGACTAGATGTTGACATGGAGTGATCCTACAGTAGTGTTAGACTCCAAGTTGTAGGACAACTAGCACAGAGAGGCGATCCCCTTAAATGGAAATACGCTCGATCGAGTGGACCCCTGATGGAGTCGTACTTCTCGATCAAACTCTGCTGCCTAAAGTAGAAAAGAATTTAACAATAAAAACTGTTGATGAATTGATCGATGCAATCAAACGCTTGGCTGTACGAGGGGCGCCTGTTTTGGGCGTGGCCGGAGCGTTTGGCGTGGTCGTTGCATTGGATCAAGCCAAAGCGGAAAACTGGGATGAGACTAAGTTGGAACGCGAAATTAATTCCATTCGCGACGCCCGTCCAACTGCAGTTAATCTCGCATGGGGCGTGAATCAGGTACGCCCCATGATTTCCCAAGGCCGAGACGCAGTTCTAGCTGCCGCCCAAAAACTTGCAGCACAAGACCGAGCATCCAATACTGCAATGGGAAATATTGGTGCGGACTGGTTGATTTCAAAACTTGGTGACCGCAAATTTCGCCTTCTCACTCATTGCAACACTGGATCTCTTGCAACAACTGGTACGGGAACTGCACTTGGGGTTATTAAAGAGCTTTACAAACGTGGAAAGATTCTTGAAGTTTTTGCTGATGAAACTCGTCCACTTCTTCAAGGCTCTCGCTTAACAGCTTGGGAGTTAGCAAAATCAAATATTCCATATCGAATCCAGCCAGACGGTGCTGCGGCAATGGCAATTCTGTCGGGAAAGATTGATGCTGCCCTTATTGGCGCAGATCGCATTGCAAAGAATGGTGATAGCGCAAACAAGATTGGATCCCTTGGTGTTGCTCTGGCATGCCACATCGCAAAGATTCCATTTCTAGTTGTGGCCCCAGAATCAACAGTTGATCGCACTATTGCAGATGGCTCGGGAATTCATATTGAGATTCGCGGTGATTATGAGCTCACTCATATTGGAGACACCCAAATTGCACCAGATGGGGCGCAAACTTTTAATCCTGCATTTGATGTTACGCCTGCAAAATTCATATCTGCGGTCATCACAGAGTTGAAATCCTACGAAATAGCAGAAGGACAAACTCTATGAGCCAATTTAAGCCGCTAAAAGATCTTGTAAAGAGATCACAGGCTCTGGGAGCAGATCAAAGCTTTGTTGTTTATGGCGGGGGAAATACCTCTAGTAAAGGTGAGATAACTGATCACCTAGGTCGTTTAAAAGCAGTTCTTTGGGTTAAGGGTTCTGGAGCTGATATGAGTTACGCAGTTGCAAAGGATTACCCAGCACTCTATCTAGAGGAACTTCGCGCCCTTGCAAAATTTGATGACCTAGATGATGAGACGATGGTTGATTATGTGACTCGGGCTTTAGTTGATCCAACTTCGCGCCGTCCATCAATTGAAACTTTATTACACGCATTCTTGCCAGCCAAACATATCGATCACGTGCATGCGGATTCGATTGTTGCACTTACTAATCATCCAAAGGGTGAGAAGGCAGTAAAAGAAGTGTTTGGTGAAGGATTTGCCTATGTGGATTGGAAGCGTCCTGGTTTTGAGCTTTCAAAGATTGTTGGGGGGCTCAAAGATTATGAAGGTGTAATTCTGGCTCATCACGGCTTAGTTGTTTGGGATGAAGATTCTGATCTTTGTTATAAGAAGAACTTGGCAGCCATTGAAAAGTCTGAAAAGTATCTAGATTCACTTATCAAGCGGCCAGAATCAAAGTTTTCTCACCAAGATGTTCCGGTAAAAGAGTTAAATGAGCTGCTCTTAAAATTGCGCGGAAACTTAGGAAAGAAGCAGGTTCTACGAGTAGATACCCGCTTGGAAGAGGTTGCCTCAAGAGCAGATTTGAGCAAAGTTCTCTCTGCTGGAGTATCGAGCGCCGATCACATGCTTCGAATTCGACCAAATTCTGCACAAGTAAGTTTGCAAGATCCGACCGGTGGAATTGAAAATTATCGTGAAAGCTATGCAAAGTATTTTGAGGCGAATAAGAAACTATTGCCTGATGGCTACACCAGTCATGGAAATGATCCAAAAGTTGTTCTAGTACCCAAAGTTGGTGCTATTACTGTGGGAGCCAATTTAACTGAAGGAAAAATGCTTGCCGATATCGCTACGCATACTCATAGCGTGGCTGCCAGAGTGATTGATGCTTTTGGTGAGGCAAGATCACTTCCAGAATCTGAAATCTTTGGCTTTGATTATTGGCCAATGGAGCTATTTAAATTAAAGAATCGCCCTACTCCTGCAAAATTTACTGGTCACATTTTTATTGTTACCGGGGCTGGTAGTGGCATTGGTAGAGGCATTGCTCTTGAATTAGGTCGCTTAGGGGCAAATGTAACCCTGGCAGATCTTGATCAAAAAGGTTTGGCCGAGGTTGAAGAAGAATTCAAGAGTTCTAAGTATCTGGCGCCACTTCTAGTTCTTGGTGATCAGTCAGATGAGTCAGTTGTTAAACAAACAGTTGCGCAAACAATTTCTCACTTTGGTGGAATTGATGGAGTAGTCATAAACGCTGGTATTGGCGTCTCAGACAACTTAGAAGACTTATCTGTAGATAAGTGGCGCAAGGGATTGGAAGTCAATCTATCTAGTGCATTTTTAATGACTAAAGAAGTTGCTGCAGCCCTAAAAACTCAAGGGATGGGTGGCTCGATAGTTTATGTTGCTAGTAAAAATGCCTTTGCCCCCGGCGCTGGTTTTGGCGGATATTCAGTTACTAAAGCTGGAATGTTACAACTTATGCGAATTGCTGCAATTGAAAATGGCGCTGCTGGTATTCGCGCAAATGCGGTAAACCCAGATGCTGTATTCGATCACAGCAAACTCTGGGAAGGCGGAGTACGTGAACAACGCGCAGCTGCTCATGGGGTTAAACCAGAAGATTTGGAAGATTTCTATGCCTCTAGAAATATTCTAAAAGCACGTGTTCGAAGCATCGACGTTGCTCACGCAGTGTCCTTCTTACTTTCAGATGAATCATCACGCACCACCGGCGCAGTAATTGCTGTTGATGGTGGCGTCTCTGCGGCATTCCCAAGATAGGGGAGTAAATGGATTTACAAAAAATGCAAGGCATAGCTGATGGAATTCGTCAGCGAGTACTTGCACATACGCTAGCCAACAATGGTGGCTATATGAGCCAAGCATGTTCTGCCGCCGAATTATTAGGTGCGATGTATGGGGGAGTTCTAAATCTTGCTCCCGTTAGTGAACCAATTAATCCACCATTTTTTAAGGGTGTTCCAGTTGTTGGAACTGCATCAGTAAAAGAATATTTAACTGGTGCTCAATTCCATGGCGCTAAGGGCCCTAATTTTGATCGTTTCATAATTAGCCCAGCTCACTACGCCCTAGTCGTTTACGCCGCACTAATTGAAACCGATCGTCTTCGGGAAGATGGTTTGGATTTCTTTAACAAGGATGGTTCAACTGTTGAATTAATTGGCGCTGAGCATTCACCTGGTTTTGAAACAACTACCGGCTCACTTGCCCAGGCAATTTCACAAGCTGGTGGAATTGCGATTGCTCGCAAGATTCGAAAAGAATCTGGTAAGACTTGGGTCTTTATGAGCGATGGCGAGTTTCAAGAGGGACAGACCTGGGAAGCATTTCAAGCCGCAGCGTTTCACAAACTAGATAAATTGCGCGTAATTGTTGATGTGAATCAAGGGCAATGTGATGGCCCAATGGACTCAGTTATGTCGATCGAGCCATTGGTTGGTCGAGTAAAGGCATTTGGTTGGAGTGCATCTGTTGTTGATGGCCATGATCTTGATGCAATTACTCAGGCTTGCGCTTTAGAAACAGGACATCCACACGTCGTGCTTTGTTATACCGACCCAGTTCGGGGATTGCCTCTTTTAAATGAGCGTCGTCCAGTACTTCATTACCTTCGCTTTAAAAGCAAGGAAGAACAAGCCAAATACGAGCTTGCTTACAAAGAGATGGTGAAATAGATGAGTTATGAAATTGTGGCTCGACCTCACGAGCAGAAGTTCATTGACTGGTCGAAAGATAAGCCAGAAGTTTTAGTTCTCACCGCTGATTTAACTAATTCATGTGAAGTTGGAAGATGGCGTGACATTTATCCTGATCGCTATTTCTCAATGGGAATGGCAGAGCAAAATATGTTGGGAATGGCTGCCGGCTTAGCCCGGGAGGGTTTTGAGCCATGGCTCCACACCTTCGCAGTTTTTCTCTACCGACGCCCACTAGATCAACTTCAAATGTCGATTGCCTATCCTTCACTTAAGGTGCGGTTGATGGGATTTTTGCCTGGAATTATGACTCCCGGAGGAGTTACTCACCAAGCTATTGAAGATATCGCGGTGCTTCGCGCAGTTCCCAACATGACCATTCTTGAAGTTGGTGATGCTACTGAGGCCGAAACTGTGCACGATATTGCCCATGCAATAGATGGACCAGTTTATATTCGCGCTCTTCGAGGTGAAGTCAGTCGTATTTTTCCAAAGAACGAGCCCTTTAAATTCAATACTGCTCGCATACTTTCAACTGGAAGTGATATCACTTTAATTACTTCTGGAATCATGACCGAAGAAGCACTTCGTGCAATTCCACTATTACAAGAAAAAGGCGTTGGAATTAATCACCTACACGTTTCTACTTTAAAACCATTCACAGACCCAATAGTTCTAAAAGCCTTGCAGGGTGCCAAGCACGGAGTTATTACGATGGAGAATCATTCAATTGTTGGTGGTGTTGGTAGCGCAGTTGCCGAAATAATGGCAGAAAATGGAATTGGCGTTCGCCTAGATCGAATAGGTTTGAAGGATACCTATGCTCATGGTGCATCTCAGAAATATCTAATGAGTGAATACGGTATGGACGCAAAAGCCTTGGTTGAGAGCATTAGCAAGTTAATGAAAAAGGATCTTGGTATTAGTGAATCTGATTTAGAAGAAGTTCGCACCGTAAGTGTTCACAGCAGCGCAAAAGCCGAGGCTCTATGACCGATCGTTTAGTAATTACCTATCAATACTTTGGTACTGATCCAAAGGCAATTGCAGATGTAATTAGAGTAGAGCAGTCAATTGAATTTCCAAACGAATTAGCTCCAGCTTGGATTCAAGATGAGGTTGTTGGCAAAGTTGAAGAGATTTTGTCGGTTTCACCAAATGAGCACAAAATACAGATCTCATATAACCCAGAAAATACTGGTGGAGAATTACCACAATTTCTAAATGTCCTTTGGGGAAATGCCTCATTATTTCCAGGTGTTAGAGTCATCGATGTTGAGATTCCTGATTCAATAACCAAGAATTTCAAAGGTCCTCGCTTCGGTATTTCCGGGCTTAGGTCAATATTTAATGCACCAACTCGCCCACTTTTAACAACTGCGCTAAAACCAATGGGGACTGATTCAACAGGATTAGCTGAAATGGCGAAGACTTTGGCATTGGCCGGTTTTGACTTAATAAAAGATGATCACAGTTTGGCAAACCAACCTTGGTCCAAGTGGCGTGAGCGAGTTGAAATTGTGTCTGCTGCAGTAGCGCAAGCCAATTCAGTAACTGGCAAGAATTGTGCTTATGCACCAAGTCTTAACTTGCCTTTTGATCAGGTGCATGAAGCTGCGCACACCGCTAAGAACCTTGGTGCTGGTGCACTTCTTATTCTTCCTGGCATTACTGGATTTGATTCCATGCGTACTTTGTCACAAGATGATTCAATCGCTCTGCCAATTCAGGCACATCCAGCACTTTTAGGATCATTTGTCTCTTCGCCAACAAATGGGATCGCACATGGAATTATCTTTGGGACTATCGCTCGATTAGCGGGCGCCGATATAACAATTTTTCCTAATAGTGGTGGTCGTTTCTCTTTTACACCTGAACAATGCCAAGAAATAAAGTCTAAAGCAGTTACTTCACTTGGAAAGCTAAAACCAATTTGGATCGCACCGGCTGGTGGAATGAGCATCGAGCGGATTCCAGAGATGCTCGATTCATATGGAAATGACATCGCATTGCTAATTGGTGGGGCGCTGAGTCGGGGAGATCTTTCGGCTAACGCCAAGGCGATGGTTTCGGCCGTTTCTGGGCGCTAAATACTGCCTGAATTGGCCATTTTGACCCCTACCCCTGCGGGAAGGTAATCTAGCCCTCTGCTCAAGTGGTCTTGTTAATCCTGACCACGGGGCTAAAACCGAAATCAAAGAAGTTCTAAAGCTAGAAAGAGAGAAACCTCGTGCGCACATTTACACCAAAAGCTGGTGATGTCACTCGTAAGTGGCATGTCATCGATGCAGAAGGCGTAGTACTTGGCCGTCTTGCTAGCCATGCAGCAGTTCTACTTCGTGGAAAGCACAAGACAACCTTCGCACCTCATATCGATATGGGCGACTTTGTTATTGTCATCAACGCAGAGAAGGTTGCACTTACAGGACAAAAAGCCGGACAAAAGTTTGCTCACCACCACTCTGGTTATCCAGGCGGTATGACTTCTATCGTTTACTCAGATCTTCTAAATCAAGATCCAACACGTATTGTCGAAAAAGCGATTCTTGGAATGATTCCTAAGAACAAGCTTGGTCGTTCAGTTGGTACAAAGCTAAAGGTGTATGCGGGTCCAACACATCCACATGCTGCACAGAACCCAACACCATTCGTATTCAACCAAGTTTCACAAATCGTGAAGAAGTAAGGGAAGAGCCATACATGTCTGATTTTGATACAACAATCGATACCGATACAGATAACGAAGAAGTATTAACTTCTTACTCCTCGACAACTCCCGGCGCTGCAACAATTAGCCGCAAGGGAATTCTTGCTCCAGGTGGCGGTACCGGTCGTCGTAAGGAAGCTGTTGCTCGCGTTCGCCTAGTACCTGGTTCAGGTAAGTGGGTTGTAAACGGCAAGGCACTTGAGGTTTATTTCCCTAACAAGGTTCACCAACAACTAGTTTCAGAGCCATTTCGCACAGTAGGTGCTGAAGGTTCATTCGATGTTGTTGCTCGCATCAACGGTGGCGGAACATCAGGTCAAGCTGGTGCACTTCGTCTAGGCGTTGCTCGCGCACTAAATGAAATTGATCGTGATGCAAACCGTCCTTCACTTAAGAAGGCTGGATTCCTTGCACGTGATGCTCGTGTTATCGAACGTAAGAAGTACGGCCTAAAGAAGGCTCGTAAGCGTTCTCAATACAGCAAGCGTTAATTTCAAATACAAATATGGCGCTCTTTGGCACCGATGGTGTTAGAGGTCTTGCCAATGGCGTATTAACCGCCGAACTCGCACTTGATCTAGCAGTTTCTGCTGCCCATGTACTGGGTGACATTGGTGCATTTTCTGGCCATAGACCTCGCGCAATTGTCGGTCAAGATTCAAGAGCTTCTGGTGAATTTTTAGAGGCCGCGGTTATAGCTGGTTTAGCTAGCGCTGGTGTTGATGTATTTAAAGTCGGTGTACTTCCTACTCCTGCAATTGCTCATTTAGTTGCTGAAAGTGGCGCTGATTTAGGTGTAATGATTTCAGCTAGCCACAATCCAATGCCAGATAATGGAATTAAGTTCTTTGCCAAAGGTGGTAGCAAACTAGATGACGCTCTTGAAGCCCAAATTGAAAAGCGCCTGAAAGAAGAATGGCAACGCCCCACTGGTAAAGAAGTTGGCCGAGTAGTGCAAGATGATTCAGCAGTTGAGCGATATATCTATCATTTGCTTTCAACGCTTAGTACTAGCCTTCGCGGCCTAAAGATTGTGGTGGATTGCGCAAATGGTGCTTCATCAGAAGTAGCACCAGAAGTTTATGCTCGTGCTGGCGCAGAAGTAATTGCCATCTCAAATGAGCCAAATGGTTGGAATATCAACGAAAACTGCGGTTCAACCCATTTAGAGAATTTAATTGCCGAAGTAAAGAAGCACAACGCTGATATTGGAATCGCACACGATGGCGATGCGGATCGATGCCTAGCTATCGCTCCTAATGGGGAAGTAATTGATGGCGATTTCATTATGGCGATATTGGCCGCAGAGTGGAAAGTGCCTGCCGTCGTTGGAACTGTAATGTCCAACTTGGGATTTATTAAGGCGATGGATGAACTCGGCATTAAGGTAGAAAAGACTGCTGTTGGCGATCGATACGTGCTTGAAAATATGTTGGCTAACAAGCACAAGCTAGGTGGCGAACAATCAGGTCATATCATCATGCTAGATCACGCAAATACTGGCGATGGACTTTTGACTGCATTACAACTCCTTCAAGTAATGGCCAAAACCGGCAAGCCAATCTTGGAATTAGCCAAGATTATGAAGCGCTTCCCACAAGTTTTGATTAATGTTAAAGATGTTGATAAATCAAAGCTTGATTCATCATCAGCTATAAAGTCTGAGATTTCATCTCATGAATCAAAATTGGGTGACGCGGGTCGAGTATTAGTCCGCGCATCTGGAACTGAAGCCTTGGTACGCGTAATGGTGGAGGCTGAGAGTCAAAGAACAGCGGAATCAATCGCAGATGCGATCGCTGCGATAGTAAGATCAGAACTTAAATAAGCAGCAATATTTAGTTAAAGGAGTGCGCAGCCATGTGTGGCATAGTTGGATACACCGGCAAAGAGCTCGCACTTACCCCAGTCCTTGAGGGACTTCGTCGCTTGGAATATCGCGGATACGACTCTGCTGGAATTGCCTTGGCAGTAAATGCTGGTGAAAAACTTTGGATAGAAAAGCGTGCTGGCAAACTCGGCAACCTCGAAGAAATTCTTGGAGATAGTGTTCCTAAGTCCCACTCTGGGATAGGTCACACAAGGTGGGCAACCCATGGTGGGCCAACTGATGAAAATGCTCATCCTCATTTAGATAATGAGGGAAAACTTGCACTAATTCATAACGGAATTATCGAAAACTACATCGAGCTTCGCGCCGAACTAGAAAAGCGTGGCCACATATTTAAGTCTGAAACCGACACCGAATCTGTTGCCCATTTACTTAGTGATGCCCGCAAATCCCATCAGGGAGATTTGGCTGCTGCAATGCGTGAAGTTTGCAAACAACTTCGCGGTTCATTCACACTTTTAGCTATTCATTCAGATGAACCAGGTCGAATAGTTGGTGCTCGCCGAAATTCACCGCTAGTTGTTGGTGTTGGTGATGGGGAAAACTTCCTAGCCTCAGATGTTTCGGCCTTCATTTCTCATACCAAAAGAGCCCTTGAACTTGGCCAAGATGAAATAGCAGATATCACAGCTGACTCAATTGTCATTACTGATCTTTCAGGAAAAGTTTTGCCGCATAACGAGTATGAAATTTCTTGGGATGCCTCTGCTGCCGAGCGCGGAGGTTACGAGCATTTCATGCTAAAAGAAATCTTTGAGCAACCTAAGGCGATTGCCGATACTTTACTAGGTCGCATAACTGGGCTTGATGGCGAAGTGACCAAGGGAATTAATTTGGATGGGATCGATAAAGTAGTAATTGTTGCTTGCGGCACGGCGTATAACGCTGGACTAGTTGGAAAATATGCAATTGAGAAGTGGGCAAATATTTCAGTTGATGTTGAGCTTGCTTCCGAGTATCGCTATCGAGAACCAGCAGTTGATTCCAAGACGTTACTTGTTCCCATTTCTCAATCTGGTGAAACCATGGATACCTTGATGGCCATGCGTTATGCCAAAGAACATGGCGCACGGGTATTTGCAGTTTGCAACACAAATGGCAGCACAATTCCTCGTGAATCAGATGCTGTTCTTTATACCCATGCTGGACCTGAAATTGCCGTGGCATCGACCAAAGCTTTTGAAACACAATTAGTCGCTATGTATTTACTTGCGCTGCACTTAGGAAGAGTTAGAGGAACTATCGATAAGAAGCTTATGGCGCAAATTGAAGCTGAATTAGCCGAGTTGCCTGCCAAGGTTGAACAGGTCTTAGAAACTGTTGAACCACTTCGCGCTTTGACTCGTAAATTCAAGGATTCGACTTCGATGCTTTTCTTGGGTCGCCACGTTGGCTTCCCGGTGGCGCTAGAAGGGGCTTTAAAATTAAAAGAGCTTGCTTACATGCATGCTGAAGGATTTGCTGGTGGCGAGCTAAAGCACGGTCCAATCGCGTTGATTGATAAAGGAACTCCAGTTATTGCGATCATGCCTGCCGAAGGTTCTTTGTTGGCTGAAAAGATGGCATCTAATATTCAGGAAGTTAAAGCCCGTGGCGCAGTCATAATCGCAATTGCCGATGCTCCTCTTGCATCAGCAGACCACCTTGTTCGAATCCCAAAAACACATGAATTCCTAGCGGCTGTTTTAGCAGTAGTTCCACTACAAGTAATTGCTTACGAAATGGCAGTTGCTCGCGGTAACGATGTGGATCAACCCCGAAATCTTGCTAAATCTGTAACCGTCGAATAGCCAAATATGTCTGACGCAAAAGTCCAACTTCGCCGAGAAGAGATGTTTCATGCTCTTCGTGTATCGGCCCTTATGACCCTAGGTTTTGCTTTAGTAACCGAGCAAGTCTTAAATCGAGGCTGGCTCTATTCATTTGATCATTGGATTGAGTCGAGAAAGCACCACACCTTTAAGGGATTATCTAGCCACTTACTATTAGCAATAGATGATCTTGGGCTGCGGTGGTTTACCGCAACTGTTTTACTTGTTTGTGCAGCAATAATCGGGTTACGTTTTAAATCTTGGCGTCCATTTAATCTTTCAGTATTAGCACTTCTGGCCCTCAATGGCGTTGTTGGAATATGCAAGATCGTTATTGGTCGAACTAAGCCACGGCTTTATGTTGATGAGCTTCATGCAAATGGAATGTCTTATCCAAGTGGCCATGCTTCTAATGCCCTTATTACTTGGGGCTTACTTGCCTATTTAATTTATCGTTATACAAACCGATATCCCTTTCAAGGAATTCGTCTTTATCCACTTGTCGCAGTTATTACATCTTCAGTCTTTATCGTCTCCCTAATAAGAAAGACCCACTGGTTCTCAGATCTTCTAGGTGGTGTATTTATCGGCGGCGCCCTACTCGTTGCGATTATCGCAATTGATCGATTCATTCCCTCAGATAAGCAGCCTTCATAATGGCCAATATTTTAGGGATCGGTATTGATGTGGTTGATATTGAACGATTTAAAGAATCACTTGATCGCACACCTGGACTAATAACTAGAGTCTTTACCCCGGCGGAAAGTAAATTAAAAATTGCCTCACTTGCCGCAAGGTTTGCTGCGAAAGAAGCACTAGCTAAGGCATTAAACGCCAAGACATCCTTTAATTGGCAAGAAGCTGAAATTCTAAGTGAGTCAACCGGAAAGCCAATATTTACTTTTAGTGGTGAAATGGCAAAGCGCTTAGTTGGCCACAATGTGCATTTAACTCTCTCGCATGATGCAGGAATTGCATCGGCTATGGTGATAGTGGAGGTTGCATAATGCGGGCATTTGTTGAAGTTGATTTAAAGGCAATTGCTAAGAATATTAAATGGGTAAAGCGTGGAACGAGCGCTGAATTACTTGCAGTTGTAAAGGCGGATGCTTATGGTCATGGGCTAGTTCCGGTAGCAAAAACTGCACTTAAGTCCGGGGCAACTTGGCTTGGTGTGGCACTCTTGGAAGAAGCTCTAATTCTTCGAGCAAATAAGATAAAAGCACCAATAATTGCTTGGCTAACTCCTCCAGGTGAAGATTTTGTAGCTGCAATTAAGAAGGACATACAACTTTCGGTTCCATCAATCAAGCATCTCAAATTAATTGAAGCTGCTGGTAAGAAAGCAAAAAAGCGCCCATTGGTGCATATAGAGGTTGATACCGGAATGAGTAGAGGCGGGATTTTAGATGAGTGGGATGAATTCTTAAAAGAGATTGTCAAAGCAAAAGTTGAAGTAGTTGGATTTTGGTCTCATTTTGCCAGGGCTGATGAACCAGGACATGAATTTAATAATAAGCAGGAAAAATTGTTCAATCAAAAGCTTCTGGAATTGATGAACGTAGGAATAATTCCTAAGTATGTCCATCTGGCAAATTCAGCAGCAACACTTACTAATCCCGGGGTTCATAACCAAATTGTTCGACTTGGAATCTCTATGTACGGCCTCTCGCCAGACATCAAATTTATGGGAAGTGGTGAAGAGTTAGGACTCAAGCCAGCAATGAAAGTAAAGGCACAACTTCACTTAGTCAAAGACGTTAAGAAAGGCTCTCCCGTTGGTTACAGTGGAATTGAATCAACTTCTCGAGATACAAAATTAGGAATAGTATCTATGGGATATTCTGATGGAATTCCGCGCCCAACAAGTAATAAGGCTGGCGTTTTTGTTGCCGGTAAACGAGCACCAATAATTGGCCGAGTTTCCATGGATCAATTTGTTGTAGATCTTGGGCCTGATTCAAAGGCTAAAGCGGGGGATATTGCAACGGTAATTGGTGGCAAGGGCTACTCAATTGATGAATGGGCCAGCGCAGCTGGAACGATAAATTATGAAATAGTTACACGAATCGCCTCTCGGGTGCCTAGAATCTATGTGTGATTGCGCCACTTCTTTCAATTAACGGACTTGGTGTCCATTTTGGAGGTTTAGCAGCACTATCCGATGTTGATATTGAATTAAATAAGAATGAAGTAGTTGGATTAATTGGTCCAAATGGTGCGGGTAAGACAACATTGTTTAACGCCCTATCGGGTTTAGTTAGCTGCGAGGGAAACCTTGAATTAGAAGGTAAGTCACATGAGTGGCCGCAGCCAAATGAACTTGTAGATCTGGGAATTTCAAGAACTTTGCAAGGAGTTGGCCTCTTTCCAGATATGACAGTTCTAGAAAATGTCATGATCGGGGCAACTAAGTTCGCAACTGGTGGACTCATTCGATCTGCACTTGGTTTAGATATTAGGACTGAAAAAGTACTTCGCAGCCTTGCAATGGATGCGCTAGCAAAAGTTTCATGCACGGGTATTGCTGATAGAAAAGTAGATTCCTTGCCATACCCAACAACTAAAAGAATTGCTATTGCTCGTGCCTTGGTGAGTGATCCAAAGATTTTGCTCCTAGATGAGCCTGCAGGTGGCCTTGGCGCAGAAGATATTGAGTGGATGAACTCATTCATAGATGTAATTTCTAATCGTTGTTCAATTCTCCTAGTTGAACACCACATGGATGTAGTCATGTCAGTCTGTGATCGAATTTATGTTCTAAATTTTGGAAAGTTAATTGCAAGTGGAACACCTGAACATGTTAGAAATAACCCAGATGTAATCGAAGCATATTTAGGTAGCTCGGCTGGTAAGCAATGAGCCTGATTATCGAAAACCTAACGGTCCGCCATGGTGCAATAACTGCCATCGACTCACTCTCTTTTAGAGTTAATGAACGAGAACTTGCCGCGGTAATTGGCGCAAATGGTGCTGGCAAGACGACACTTCTTCGTACGCTTTCCGGATTAAATGAACCAATTGGTGGAAGTGTCACATGGCATGGTGAGTCTATTTTGCACACCAAACCTGAAGATTTAGTCCGCCGAGGAATTTTGCACGTTTCAGATGGTAAGACAGTTATTCCAGAACTTTCAGTAAAGGAAAACCTAGCCTTAGGTGGCTTATGGCGTAAAGATAAGAAAGATGTAGTAGTTGCAACTGATGAAGTTATTGATCTATTTCCAAGACTGGGTGAACGGCTCACACAGAGCGCAGACACTCTTTCAGGTGGCGAAAGACAGATGCTTGCTATCGGCCGCGCTCTTATTTCTCGTCCTAAATTGTTACTTCTAGATGAACCTTCACTTGGCCTTGCTCCACTTATTATTGATCAAATCTTTCAAACCTTAGATTCACTACGCCATAAACTTGGCTTAACAGTGGTACTAGTTGAACAAAATGCTATGAGCGCTCTTGGTATTGCAGACACTGGAATTATCATCAATTTAGGCAAGTTAGTAACCGTTGGTAAATCTAATGACTTAAAGAGTGACCCAAACCTTCGAGCTGCTTACTTGGGGTATTAAAGATGAGATTATTTAGCACGCTTTTAATTGGTCTTAGCTCTGGGGCAATTTATAGCTTGATGGCCCTGGCTCTGGTTCTAGTTTGGCGCTCAACTCGCGTCGTTAACTTTGCGCAAGCAGGGCAAGCAATCGCATCAACTTATATTGGGTATTTAGTTATTTCACGTACTGATAATTATTGGTTGGCACTGCCAGTAGCACTTGTCGCCGGTGCTTTAATTGGTGCGCTCGTCGATGTTGCGCTAATTAGAACTTTGAATAAGCGAGTCAAGTCAGGACCCGCAGCCGAAATGGCTCCAGTAATTGTCACACTTGGGTTACTAGGTTTGATTCGTTCCACGGTTGGAATGATTTGGGGCGGGGACTTAAAAGCATATAAGGCGCCAGTAACAAATCATGGATTTACTTTCGGCACAACAACAATTCCATTTTCGCCCTATAACCTACTTATTGTTATAACCACCGTGATTGTTATGGCCGTATTTTCTATAATTTTTCAAAAGACAAATCTCGGTTTATCGCTGCGCGCAGCAGCATTTCAGCCCGAGATAGCCCGCTTGGCTGGAGTAAGAGTTGATCTGGTACGCACGATTGGCTGGGCTTTTGCTGGTGGAGCTGGGGCAGTGGCAGGAGTTCTAGTAACTCCTTCTAATTCGCTTTCACCAAATTCACTAGATCTATTACTTGTTTTGGGATTTGTGGGCGCTGTAATTGGCGGTTTAGAGAGTTTGCTGGGCGCAGCAATTGGTGGAGTGGTTCTGGGAATTGGTCTGGCATTTATTTTGGAATATGTCAGTACTTCCCTTGCCTTTCCTTCGGCATTTATTGTTTTGATTTTGGTGCTTTTGATTAAGCCATCTGGAATCTTAGGAAAGAAAGGTGGGCGAGGTGCATAAGAGCCGTTCAATTCGACTTCTAGTTTTTATAGTAATTGCTCTAGCAGCATTCTTTCTAAGTAATGTTGTTGATGAACTTCGAGTCTTTCAAGGTGCTTCACTTAGCGTTTATATAGTAGCTATCGCTTCAATAGTTTTGCTCACCGGATATTCTGGCCAAATTTCACTAGGACATGGCGCTTTAATGGCAATTGGTGGGTATTCGGCCGTGCTGGCCCACAATCATTGGAAAGTTTCAATTCCAATTTCTTTTGCTATTGCAATTGTTTCTACGGCCTTCTTTGGATCAATCCTAGGTTGGGCTGCAGCGAGATTGAAAGGTCCATACCTAGCTGGAACCACTTTGGCACTAGCAGTTGGGCTGCCGTCTTTGGCGAATCAATTTAGCGTTTTAGGTGGTGAGCAAGGTTTAGCTTTTGATGTTGGGGCGCCACCTAAATCATTAGGTTCTGACTTCACACAATATAAATGGTATTTCTGGATCTGTGCTTTAGCTGCTTTGATAATTGTTTGGATTACTCAAAATATTTTAACTAGTCGTTATGGTAGACAATGGCGAGCAATGCGAAGTGCCCCAATTTCAGCGTCACTATCAGGAATACAAATTGGTAGATCTAAAGTATTAGCGTTCACAATTAGTTCTGGGATTGCTGGACTTGCTGGGGCAATGTTGGTTATGACCTTGAATTTAGTTACTCCAAGTGCCTTCCCACTTTCACTTTCATTTGCAATTGTTACGGGCGCAGTTTTGGCAGGGGTGACTAATCTTGGGGGTGGGGTGATTGGGGCTCTTGTGCTTGTGGCCATCCCTGATATCGCCGACCTTTTAGCGGGCAAAATGGGTGGGGCCGAGAAGATTTCCGCTAACTTGCCTGGATTTATAACAAGTTTGATATTAATCGTTACGGTCTTGTTACTGCCAAACGGTCCAAAGTTGAGTAAGTTAGTAAGTCACAAAACTAAATAAGGTAATTTCCCTACCTAATTAAAAGCACTTCCCATACCCTCGATTGGAAGGAAATCTATGTTCGGTTCAATCCGCCACAAGCGTTCGCTTGTTGCCGCGGCTACCTTGGCTACTGCAGCGTTAACTCTTTCGACGCTCCCAGCACAAGCCTTTAGCCCGCACTATGAAGTTGGCGTCAGCGCTTCAACTATCAAACTTGGAATAACAATTCCTCTAACTGGCTCTGCAGCTCCTGGATATAACAAAGTCCCCGCTGCAATGAGCGCCTACTTCAACTACGTCAATGACAATGGTGGCGTAAATGGTCGCAAGATTTCTTTGGTGGTAAAAGATGATGCCTACCTACCAACCTTGGCTGTGGCCAAGACAAATGACCTAGTTCTAAAGGACAAGGTATTTGCTGTTGTTGGCGCACTTGGAACAGCAAACAATAAGGCTGTGGCAAGTTCAGTAAATCTTGGTCGCCGAGGAATTCCTTCTCTCTTTATTAATACCGGCTATAGCGGATTTGCTGATAAGGCCAAGTATCCAACGACTTACCCACTACTTCCTTCATATATCGTTGAAGCAAAAATCATGGGTCAATACATCAAGGACAATTATGCTGGCAAGAAGTTAGGCTTGATCTATCAGGATGATGACTTCGGTTCAGATGCTCAAGCTGGCTTTAAGGCTGCTGGAGTTAAATTTGACGTCTCAGTTCCTTATGCAAGTGGATCTCAATCAGCAGCATCAGGTGCTGCTTGGGTCGGCAAGCTAAAGGCTGCTGGCGCTGAAGTTGTAGTCGTCTTCGGTGTTTCATCAGCAACTGGCGTTGCTCTTGCAGCATCAGCCGCGCTTTCATACAAAGCACAATGGATCCTTGGATCTGTTGGTGGCGATGCAACTACCCTAAAGGCCCTGGGTGTTCCTGCTGCAATTCTTACTGGTGCGCAAGGTGCTTCATTCCTGCCAAGCCCTGGAGATGCAACAGATGAGTATATTAAGCAATTCCAAGACATCAACACCAAGTACAACGCTGGTGCAGTCTTTGATAACAACGTACTTATCGCAATGAACACTGCGATGCTCACAGTTCAAGCTCTTCGCGCAGCTGGAAGTAATCCAACTCGTGCTGGCTTGATGGCTGCTCTTGAATCTAAGGGTGGATCTTTCGCTTCAGCCTCATTCTCACCAATTCTTTATAGCTCTTCAAGCCACGTCGGATATACCGGCTACTGGATTGGAAAGTACAACTCAAGTGGCGTAATGCTTCCAGATGGCGGCAAGTACACCCTTTACACAACCGATTCAGGTGCTGGCGCGGTCAACACAGTTGCTTCTAAGCGTCCAGCAATGCCAGCGAAGGGATTGCCAAATAACTAATGAATACTTCAATTAAGAAAAAGATCGCACTTGCTGCGACTACTGCTCTTGTCACTGTTGGACTGGTTTCAGTTTCATCAAGTGCATATGCGGCGCCAGTTTGCGCAACCGCAAACTATGTTGAGACCTGCGGTGGTGTAACTGCCGACGGAGCTAAGTACGCAATGATGGCTCCAGCTAATTTCAATGGAACCGTCTTTATCTATTCACATGGATATCGTTATTCAGTTGAAGCGCCAGCACTTGGCTATTCACTTGCAACAGTTCAAAATAATCCAGTCCCAGGGCCTTTGGTTGGTAGTGATAAAAGTGTGATGACTTACCTTTTGTCTCAGGGTTATGGAATTGCCGGTTCAACTTTCAAGGTTCAAGGTTGGAATGCAAATTCTGCCGTTGCAACCAATGAAGAGTTAATTGCAACCTTTAAGACTAAGTATCCAACAACCAAGAAAGTTATTGGCTGGGGCGACTCATTAGGTGCTTTTATTACCCAGGCAGTTGCAGAGAAGAATCCATCACTATTTTCAGCTGTTGGACTTTCATGCCCAGCACTTGGAACTGTGGAAGCAGAACTAAATGGCGCCTCTGATTTCTTGTGGGGAATGAAAACATTCTTTGACAAGGACATTAAGGGTCATAACTACTCTGCAGGTGACGCTGGAACAGCAGAAGCCATGCTAGATATTTCCAAGATTTTGGGAATTGCCGGTGAAGTTAAAGCTTCACTAACTACTGGAACTTGGCCACATAACTCAGGTGCTGCAGGAGTTGCACTAGCTGCAATCCCACCTCGCTCTGCGCTTTTGTTGCTTGGGCTAATTGCTGGATTACCATTGAAGTCAGCGCACTTTGATGGCACAACCGGTCCTGGTTCAAAGCTCACTGCCGCCTATACCTCATTTGCACTTGCTGCATCACCTGCACTTGCAATCCTTGAGAACGGTTCACAAGCTGCAGTACTAGCAGTACTTGCAACTCTAGATATGGAACGCCAATCAGGCGGTCCGTTCTATGACAACTCAACAACTGACTATGCAGCACGAGTTGCCGAAGATGCTCAGACTTACAACGCTGCGCTAAGTGGTAATACTGCAATTAATGGAATGCTTGCATTCCTAAATAAGGCAAACCCAGCAGCACCACGCTGGACTGCAACAGCTGCGGCTAAGGCTGAGTATGCAAAGCAAATTCAGAACACTGGAGTAATAAATGCTCCAACTCTTACTTTGACTGCAACTTCAGATCCAATTGTGCCTGCTGGAAATACTCAATGGCTTGCTGATAAGTATGCTGCGCAATATGCAGCAGCTAAGGCAAAGGCTGCTAATAATGCAATTTCAACTGGAAAGTATGTGGCCCCTAAGTCCATGTTCTTACCTTTCTGGAACCATGCCCCTGTTAGTTACACCAAGTTCGACACTGCTGGCTCACCTATCACTACCGAAGCTGGCGTTACCGGAACTGGACACTGTAACTTCACTGTAAAGCAGTACTCCGCATTTGCTGATTCACTTGCCCTGGCTGCAACAAATGGAAACGCAACTCCAACTTTGGATATGCGTACTGCGGGACGTAAGTCAGGTGGAATCGTCGACACTACCTATGTCGCGCCTCTGCTTCCTTTCTATCGCAAGTAATGACTAATAAGTAAGCGAAAAGGGTCCCGCGTAAGCGCGGGGCCCTTTTCGCCTTTAAACTAGGTATATGTCTGCAAACCAAGTTGTTGTCACCTCACTAGAGGCAATGCATGAACTTGGCAACAAGCTAGGGTCAAAGTTATTAGCTGGTGATTTAATCCTTCTCTCCGGACCTCTCGGTGCTGGAAAGACTGCGCTAACTCAAGGTATTGGTTTGTCATTTGGGATTAGTGAAATAACCTCCCCAACCTTTGTAATATCTAAAATTCATAATGGCCGGATTCGACTTGTGCACGTTGATGCCTATCGCCTCCAAGGTCAGAGCGCCGCCATATTTGATGATTTAGATTTGGAAAGTTATTTGGAAACCAGCGTTACCGTTGTTGAGTGGGGCGAGGGCTTGGCAGATCGTTTTTCCAAAGAGTACTTAGAGATAAATATTGCCTTTGGCTCTGGGGAGAATGATCGAGTAGTTTCAACAACACCACATGGCGCTAGATGGCTTGGCTTTGATTTATGAGCACCACACTTGTTATTGATAGTTCTACCAATAAAACCATCGTTGCCCTAGTTTCAGATGGAAAACTTTTGTTCTCAGCATCCCATGATGATCCACTGGCACATGGGGAAGTATTACCAAAGCTTGTAGCCAAAGCCCTATCAGTTAGTAATGAGATTGAATCAGTTGTGGTTGGTATGGGGCCAGGACCTTTTACTGGTCTTAGAGCAGGTATTGCTTTTGCCCAAAGCTTTGCTTTTGCCAGAGATCTCAATTTGGTGGGAGTTTGCAGTCTTGATGCGATTGCGGCAGGAAAATCTGATCCAGAGTTCTTAATCTCTGTTGATGCCAGACGCAAAGAAGTCTTCTATGCCAGATATAAAGAGGGTGCTCGAATCGGTGAGCCAGGTGTGGCGCAACCAATTACCCTTACTCCATTTAATCTTCCAATTTATGGTGATCAAACAAATGATTTTCCAGATCCACTCGCGATGGCCGCCTTAGCAAAGACAAAGTCCCACACCGAAAAGCCTATATATATTAGAAGACCAGATGCCCAGCCACTTCCAGCAGGAGTTAAGTTCCGCGCGCTAACACAATTAGATTTAGTAGAAATTTTTGCGATTGAAAAAGCTGCTTACGGCAAAGAAGCGTGGTCGATGGCACAACTTAAAGAAGAGATTGCCGGCAAAGAACGTTTCTATTTAATTGCTGAAGTTGATCAAAAGGTAGTTGGTTATGCCGGAGCCGTGAAACTAGCTGATATTTGCGATGTCTTAACGCTCACAGTCGATGAGTCACATCGACGTAAAGGCATTGGGCGAGAGCTACTTCGCAGAGTCCTAGATTGGACTCGAAATCAAGATTGTGACGCGGTAATGCTTGAGGTGCGGGTAGGCAATGAAGAAGCGATGCCACTTTATTCTTCATTTGGATTTATTGAAATTTCTCGCCGGGCTAATTACTACGGACCTGGCAAGACTGCGATCATTATGCGTAAGGAGCTTAGATGAGCTCTGATGCGCTAGTACTTGGAATTGAAACCTCATGTGATGAGACTGCTGTGGGAATCGTTAGCGGACGCAAGTTATTGGCCAATGTAATTTCATCAAGTGTTGAAGAACATGCCAGATTTGGCGGAGTAATTCCTGAAATAGCCAGTCGTGCACATTTAGAGGCGATGCAAAGTGTTATTAAGCAAGCCTTGAGAGATGCAAATGTCTCGCTAAAAGATATTGATGCTCTTGCAGTTACTGCCGGACCGGGATTAATTGGCGCACTAATTGTAGGAACCAGTGCCGCCGAAGGTCTAGCCCTTGGGTTGGGTAAACCACTCTATGGTGTTAACCATCTATCAGCACATATTGCAGTTGATAGTTTAGATAGTGACCATAAATTAGATCCTTCCATCGCCTTACTTGTCAGTGGTGGCCATAGCTCTATCCTGCAAGTAAATGATTTAACAAGTGATGTTAAGACTTTAGGCTCGACAGTTGATGATGCGGCAGGTGAGGCATTTGATAAGGTGGCGCGAATACTCGGATTACCTTTTCCTGGCGGCCCTTGGATTGATAAAGAATCTGCCAATGGAAACCCAACGGCTCTTACATTGCCACGAAGCTTCACTTTGCCAAAAGATCTTGAAAAGCATCAATATGACTTTTCATTTTCGGGCGTTAAGACTGCTGTAGCAAGGTTGATGGAAAATACTCCATCACAAAATCGCGCAGATGTGGCTGCTTCTTTCCAAGAAGCAGTAGTTGATGTTTTGCTAATCAAGTCTTTGGCCGCAGCCAAGAATTCAGGAATTGAACATTTAATTATTGCTGGCGGAGTGGCTGCCAATTCACGGCTTCGCCAATTGGCCCAAGAGCGGTGCGACCTGGCCAAGATCAACCTTCGAATCCCACCGACCAAGCTCTGTACAGATAATGGGGCAATGGTGGCCGCCCTAGGCTCGCTGGCCGTTGCCGCAGGCTTGCCCCCATCAGCCACAGGCCTATCGGCCGAGAGTAGTAGCGGAATTAGTCGGCCAATCTGGGCCTAGATTTTTGGATTGGCGAGATTTTCCGAGGCTGATTACAGTTAGCACTCTAGGCCCCCGTCTGCTAACCGACGGACCTAAAACAGAAACCGTAGTTAAACCAGTAGATAAGAAGGAGCACACATGGCCGTAGCCATTAAGCCACTAGAAGATCGCATCGTCGTTAAGGCAAATGATGCCGAGACAACAACCGCATCAGGTTTGGTAATTCCAGACACTGCAAAAGAGAAGCCACAAGAAGGCACAGTCATTGCAGTTGGCCCAGGTCGCTTTGATGATGGCGTCCGCACCCCAATGGATGTCAAAGTTGGCGACGTTGTTCTATATAGCAAGTACGGCGGAACTGAAGTTAAGTACAACAACGAGGAATACCTCGTACTTTCAGCTCGCGATGTATTAGCCATTATTGAAAAGAAGTAAAGCCAAATGGGTAAAACTCTAAGTTTTGATGAAGAGGCCCGTCGCGCGATGGAGCGCGGTGTCAATATTCTTGCTGACACTGTAAAGGTAACACTTGGGCCTAAGGGTCGTAACGTTGTTATCGCAAAGTCATACGGCGCACCTTTGATCACCAACGATGGTGTCACTATCGCTAAGGAGATCGAACTCTCAGATCCAGCCGAGAACATGGGCGCCCAACTTGTTAAGCAAGTTGCGGAAAAGACCAATGATGTCGCTGGTGATGGAACAACTACTGCAACAGTTCTGGCTCAAGCAATGGTTAAAGAAGGTCTTCGTAACCTTGCTGCCGGAGCACAGCCAATGGATATCAAGCTTGGTATCGAAGCTGCAGTTAAGGCTGTTTCTGAAGAGCTAAAGAAAAATTCAACTGCTGTCAGTGGAAAATCACAGATTGCAGATGTTGCAACTATTTCAGCCCAAGATAAAGCAATCGGAGATCTCATTGCAGAAGCAATGGATAAGGTCGGCAAAGATGGCGTTATCACTGTTGAAGAGTCATCAACAACTGGCCTAGAACTCGATTTCACCGAGGGAATGCAGTTCGATAAGGGTTATATCTCACCTTACTTCGTGACTGATTCAGATCGTATGGAAACAGTTCTTGAAGATGCTTATGTACTTATCTCAGGTGGAAAGATCTCAGCTCTAAATGAGATCCTGCCAGTTCTAGAAAAAGTTGCACAGGCAAATAAGCCACTTTTGATTATTGCCGAAGATGTTGAAGGCGAAGCGCTTTCGACTCTGGTAGTAAACCGCATGCGTGGAACTTTCACATCTGCAGCCGTAAAGGCTCCAGGCTTTGGCGATCGCCGTAAGGCAATGTTGCAAGACATCGCAATTCTTACTGGTGGACAGGTAATTACTGCCGAAGTTGGGCTAAAGCTCGAGGAAGTAACTGTTGATCTACTTGGTCGCGCTCGTCGTATTGTCATCACTAAGGACAACACCACAATCGTGGATGGCGCTGGTGATAAGAAAGTTGTTGCTGGTCGTGTTCAAGAAATCCGTAATGAAATTGAGAGCACTGACTCTGATTGGGATCGCGAAAAGCTACAAGAGCGCGTTGCAAAACTCGCTGGTGGCGTTTGCGTAATCAAGGTCGGAGCACACACTGAAGTAGAACTAAAGGAAAAGAAGCATCGTCTTGAGGATGCAATTTCTGCAACTCGCGCCGCCGTTGAAGAAGGAATCGTTGTTGGTGGTGGAGCTGCCCTTGTTCACGCAGCTGAAGCACTTGATAAGGATCTTGGCTTTGAAGGCGATAAGGCTGTTGGTGTTCGTCTAGTTCGCAAAGCTTGCGATGAGCCACTTCGCTGGATAGCTGAAAATGCTGGCCACGAGGGTTATGTAGTTGTTGCAAAGGTTCGCACAATGAAGGCCAATGAAGGCTTCAATGCAGGAACTGAAGTTTATGAAGACCTAGTTAAGGTCGGCGTAATCGATCCAGTTAAGGTGACTCGTTCAGCACTTGCAAATGCAGCATCTATTGCAGCGATGTTCATTACAACTGAGGCTCTCGTATTTGAGACTCCAGAAGAGAAGAAGGAAGAAGCGTCAGGACATGGCCACAGCCATGGAGCAGGCGGACATTCTCACTAATCTCTACGCTTAAATTAGAAAGGCCTCCGATTTTCGGGGGCCTTTTTTACTATTAAACTACCTCTATGACTTCTCCAGTTATGACGCTCTCTATCGACTGTGGTGGATTGAGCATCAAGGCCTCAGTCCTTGATCAAGATGGAACTATGCACGCACCTGCTGTTGCTGTTCCAACTCCATACCCACTTAGCCCGGCTCGCTTGATTGAAGTTTTCCAAGAAATCGCATCACAACTTCCAACTTTTGATCGAATCACTGTTGGCTTTCCTGGAATGGTTCGCCACGGTGTTGTTGTTCATACTCCTCACTATATAAATGTTAAAGGTCCAAGAACACGTCTAGATCCAGAGCTATACACAGCTTGGACTGGATTAGATTTTCGTAGTCTGGTGGAAAAGAATTTTGCTCGCCCAACTTTGATGCTAAATGATGCCGAAGTTCATGGCGCTGGAGTTGTTGCAGGTTCTGGTTTTGAAGTTGTGTTAACTCTTGGTACCGGTCTTGGCTGCGCGGTATTTGATGGTGGAAAGCTTGCGCCTCATATTGAACTTTCACATGCCCCGATTCGTCGTTCAATGAACTATGACACTTGGATCGGTGAACACGAACGTCGTCGCCTAGGTGATTCATTCTGGTCACGCCGAATACGTTCGATGATTTCAGACTTACGTCCAGTTTTTCATTGGGATCGGCTCTATTTAGGTGGCGGAAATGCACGTCGAATTAAGCCAAATGATTTAGCGGCTTTAGGTGATGACGTAGTAATTGTGCCTAATGCGGCTGGAATTGTTGGCGGCGTTCGCGCTTGGAACCTTACGAGAGTTTAAGTTTTAAGTTAAATCTGCTCGATATGAGTAATTAAATCCACTCATCTTTACAGAACCTACTAATACCAAAGCACCATTAGTTACTTTGAAGATAGCGCCTAAAGTTCCAGCCGTAAAAGGCCCACAACCACCGCCAAGCCAAATATGAGTGCTATCGATGTATTCAGTATTTCCACAATAAGTTACATGGACCGGGAATGGTATTTGCGTTAAAACCCATTTTCCATTTACAAATTTGAAATCCATGAATTGGGAGACTTTATCAAAGGTGAAATTACCAAGGGCTGTAATGTGAGTCTTACTTACATATCGCGCAAAGTGTTGTAATGAACTCTCGGTGTTTATGACCTGCCTGACCGTTTTCAAATTAGTATCTAGAATCATAAGTATTGAAGGACTTCGCAAGCTAATTAGATAAGCATTATCAGCCTTCGAATATTCCATTGAGTTAGCGTGACAAATATCAATTGGTGATGATGTTGGATTTTGTGGATCATTGAATAGCTGCATGGAGTCCAATAGCGGCTCACTTATAGTGGGATTTGCAACAGCCCAGTCCCAAAAGCTAAATTCTTTTATGGCAATACCGTTCTTAATCTCGGCAATATCACAATCCAATACTGGAAATTTATAGATTCGCTTTAGCCAGGTGCTATCAACACTTCTAGTGACTGTAGTAATAACTATGGGATTGCCCACATTGGAAATTGTCATTCCGTGTCCTTCTGGAAGAACAGTGCCAAATTTAGTTTTGACTTTGTTGATAGTCGCAACATTTTGAAAGTTTGAGTCAAGTAGGCGCCAGATCCCAGGGGATGTAGCGCTGACGCTGAAATCTTGCTGCTCCAGGTAGCCATAAGCGGGTGTTCCACCGAAGCCTTGATTTACCGGACCGTCATTTAGCTTTCTAAAACCTATTAAGTTATTTGGTGATTTAATGAAATATTTAATGTTTTTACCATTTGAATCAATTGCGTAGGTACCGTCGTCAACGACGGGAGTCGAGAGGATATCTTTATTATTGACAAGAGTTGTGTCCCCTGAAAAGCTGATCATAGGAAAATCTTTTGGAGCTGCGAAAAATTGAACTAATGGCTGACCATTTTCTGCTTTAATTTGGCGAATTGGTGAAGCTATATTTAATTCATTAAGTGAGTTTCCAGATTGAAGTGAAAATTGAAGACCTGAGCCACTACTTAAGGTTACTTTCGCGGCGTCATTTATCACAGTTAGGGTATCGGTATTATTGAAATTGATTTTGAAGAAGATTTTTGTCGAGGGATGAAAAACATTTAAATAGACATTTAAAACATTTTTATCAAGTGAGGTACTTATATTTTCAGAGCTATTTACCACGATTTTAGACATTTCAAGGGCTTGTGCGTGGGGCGTAGAGAACCCAATAAAAAAGGAAGTGAATAGTAAGTTTGTCGCCAGGAAGGCTTTGACTTTAATTATTTTCCTACTGGGCACAGACATTTATGCAATCTTTCTTTATTTGAGCTGTTTTAAACC